>Ga0105046_10018039_pt1 | contig 10761 bp, 8 predicted proteins | sample MAT03_FD_78385 | JGI IMG/M metagenome (GOLD analysis project Ga0105046, IMG submission 78385) | Freshwater microbial communities from Lake Fryxell liftoff mats and glacier meltwater in Antarctica - MAT-03 (megahit assembly) | ecosystem: Environmental > Aquatic > Freshwater > Ice > Liftoff...
CTTTGAGAACGGTACGCTGACCATTTGTCAGAAGCCGCTACCCCGCTGGCTCACCAGGGTGTTGAAGTGACTATCATCGGCCCTCCGGATACTTGCGGGATTCAACGGATTCAGCAGTTCTTGCCGAAACACGTCATCGGCACCAGGTCCAGTTCAGCTTATTGTGCAAAAACATAGATTCGTTCCTCGAGCGATTTGATACAAGTCGCCTGCCTTGTTTCGTGCGTGTGATGGCAATGTCGGTTTTCGTACAGGGATGACACAGTGTGGCGACATCTCCGCGGTTTGTCTTTGTTCGGATTTCTGACGATCTGTAATTCCGGTTGCTCACTGGTTCAGCCCCCCGATTCAGCCGTGAGTACGGTAGAACGACCGCAACTAAGCGTTGAACGAGTGATGAAATTGGACGTCTTTCTGTTCGATGATCAAGGCCCTCTGCCGAAGATCGACCCACAGGAATTGAAACCGGGGCAACATGTGCGGCATAGTCGAAATCGATTAAGATTATCATGAAGAGTAAGATTATGAATCGCAAGGCAACTCTGCCTCGCTGCTACTCAATTCCCTGCGCCGCCAGCCAGCGTTCGGCATCGAGGGCCGCCATGCAGCCGGTGCCGGCCGCAGTGATCGCCTGACGGTAATAGTCATCGGCGACATCGCCTGCAGCGAAGATACCTTCCACGCTGGTGTAAGTTCGCTGAGGCGTGGTCCAGATGACGTAGCCTTTGGCATTCGTCGTCAACTGCCCTTTCAGGAAGTCTGTGTTCGGGGTGTGACCGATCGCGGCAAAGTAGCCGGTTGCCGGGACGTCCTCCGTTTTTGATTCGTCCACGGTGCTGCGAATGCGGACGCCCGTCACGCCTGTTTTTTCGTCGCCCAGAACTTCATCGACCGTCGAATTCCACTTCACCTGAATCTTGTGGTTTGACAGGACCCGTTCGGCCATGATCTTGCTGGCTCGAAACGAATCGCGGCGATGGATGATGTACACGACCGACGCAAACTTGGTCAGGAAGTTGGCTTCTTCCATTGCACTGTCTCCGCCGCCTACAACGACAACCGGATGGTTGCGAAATCGCGGCAGAGCTCCGTCACAGACAGCACAGGCTGAGACACCCATGTTCTTGAGACGATCCTCGGACGGCAGTCCCAGATAATTCGCACGGGCACCGGCCGCAATGATAATTGCGTGCGATGTGAACTTGTCTCCGCTGAGCGTCGTCAGTTCAAAGGGTCGCTTTGACATGTCGATATCGACGATGTCGTCCGTGACAATGCGAGTCCCGAAATTCATGGCTTGCTGGCGCATGAGTTCCATCAGTTCCGGACCACTGACGCCGTGCTTTCCATGCGGTGCCATGTACTTGCGTTTGGACTCCTCAATTGACGTGTTCAGATAGCCCGTCATGTCGCCGAATGGAAATCCCGGGAAGTTTTCGACTTCGGTGGTGAGCGACAACTGTCCCAGAGGCAACGTGCCCTTCTGACGGTTTTCTTCATTGAATGCGCCTTCGTAGACGACAGGCTTCAGTTCCGCTCGCGCCACGTAAATCGCTGCCGTCCAGCCTGCCGGGCCGGAACCAATGATTGTCACTCGTTCTGTCATCTTCTTCGCCTGTAACATCTTCTCAGAAAATACTTTTGATCGACTCCGTGTTGGAACACTAGCGGACAAGGGTGCGTCCAGCAATCCCGCCCACCGAGCATTTTGTCGAACCCCGCACCCTGCACTGCATTTGCAATGCCGGGAACACTGCCAACCGAAAAATCCTCCGCGCGGTCATGAATGAAAGCACTGGCGAGCGGCATGCGTCAGCTCTCCGTGGAAATCTCACAACGACGAGCATTTTCAGAACGCGCACAAAGCCGTGCCGGATCGCGGTGCGCGCAGATGTAGGTTCTTTCTGCCGGAAAGGACTTCGCAGCGTCGCTGCGACCAGCGACCTAACACGTTTCGCCACCAAAATCATGTCGCCGGAGGTCACGGCACCACTTTTTGTTTCGCCCTGTGATGTCCCGCTGACGGTTCGCCTTGCAGCAATTTGGAAAATCCTTTCCGGCAGAAAGGACTTACAAAAATCGCAGAAGCACATTAACGTCAAATTGCTTTTCCCAAACGCCATCGGGCGGCGTTCAACCACCGGGCTTCCTGAACAAATGCTTTGCGAAACGCTTCGGCTCGAACGGCTCGCGTCGCCTCAAGCCCACTCGGCTCAACCTCGATCGCTACTTCGCGCGCTCCGTCCGAATTCGCCAAGGCAAAGCCTTAATGGTTAGGCGTCAGTCGATCGCTAAACCACTGCCCGTAGCTAACGATCACCCTGTCGCCAGCTTCGGACGATCTTCTCTTTCTCCACTTCGTACATGGCCGTTCCGACGGGGAAATCGACCGTTGCGAAGAACTCCCGATCGTATTTCGGTTCGAGTGTAACGCGATCGACCGTGTATTGCCGCCTCCACTGGAGTTCTTGTGGTCCACCCTGTTGGATCTTCAGCTTATCGTACGCCGTGGACACGGCCTTGAACGGGAACCAGACGCCGGGCTTGATCTCCCGCAGGTCATTGAGCAAGCTTTGTCCCACGGGCGCGTCCTTGGAAAACCGGTAGGTATAGGCGAGTTCCTGGACCGGTAAGTAGCTCCGCTCCTCTGCCAGCCAGAACCTCCGTCCGTCATGCGGCTCGCCCGACTTCAGTAGAACGTCCACCAGCACCCTGTGACACTTGAAGCCGTTGAACCGTTCCTCCCCCTCATACGTGACCCGCATGGTCAGTTCTTGGTTCCAGCTGCCGCTGTTATGAGCCCGGATTGCCTCGTGCCCCGTCAAATACACCGAGAAAGGGACCGCAGAGTACGCGTGCCGGAGGAGAAACATGTGCGGCCGAACGAAGTTTTCGTCCTCCAACCGATCGCGCGCGATGTTTCCCACGACTTTCTGACTCAGCACGCGCGTGGTCTGGCCGTCGAACGCCCGGATGAGGTCCAACGAGACGGTGCGCTCGGAGACCTGTTTGCTACCTTCCCGCTCCACGCGGAACCACTCTCCCTGCGATACGAAGCGAATCAGCGCCTTGGAGCGGATCACCTCGTCCTTACTAGACGGTTCCCGATCGCCGATGTCATAGGTCGAGTTTATCACTACTTCCAAATTCTCTAATGGTTTCTCGCGCAGGCGGACGTTGGCAATGATATCGGCTAAGGTCGGCTGGCCCTGGGCATACGGCACATAGCCCAGCATTGTGAGCATCCCTACCAAGATCACAATCAGCCGACAACTGCGCATAATGCTCTCCCCGATCAAATGGTATCCAGCGAGCGCCCCGGAGCACACATGCCGTGACCCCGCGCCCAGCCTAACGGTAGATCGTGCGTTGAATTTTTCCGCTTCGCGGGGCCGCGTTTGAGGGTTGCTTACTGCGGAATTAATGCGACGTCCGAAGCGACACGGGCCGCATGATACACTCTGAGTGGCAGCGTGTCACGAGGACTGGCGCGGTCGCCGGAATTCCTGGTCAAAATGATCGCAGCGCGTCGCTCGGAATTGCGGGCGGTGTCATTTGAGCGAATGGAGCGTGCAGTCGGGAAGGGAGGACTTTCGGAGGGGGATGCAAATTGATTTCCCCGATGCCTCGAACGCGATGCCCAATCGACGCGCTAAAGTCCTGTGAAGACACCGTAATTCTTGAAAAGCCGTGATTGTCAACTCGGACCTAGTTTCGCAGGCGGCATCAGCGGCTCGACGCCCAAAGCGGTGTTTTCCGGTGTTGGACTCACGTTGCCGTTCCCGACTGCTGGCAATGAGTTGAAAAGCATACTCCACTTGCCTTAACTCATGCCTGAACATCGTTATGCTGCGTCAAATTGAACATTGCACGATGGCACAGGTGTTCAGGTTCGCAGTGAGGCTATCATGCTTTCCTGCCAGCAGAATCCCCCCTTCAAAGGTTCCCTCCGAATGTCTTCACCCTCCGCACCTCGTCTCACCGGCGTTCAATGGCTGGTCTGCACGATCGCTGCCATTGGTTTTGCTTTCGACATTTACGAATTGCTGATGCTGCCGTTGATTGTTCGTCCGGCCCTGATGGAATTGGGCGGGATTGCACCAGGAACGCCTGAATTTGCCAGCTGGGTCGGCAGACTGTTCTATGTGCCTGCGATTGCCGGGGGGATCTTTGGGCTGCTGGGCGGTTACCTGACCGATATTCTCGGTCGACGTCGAGTCCTGACGTACTCCATTCTGCTGTATGCGTTTGGTGCTTTTGTCGCGGGCTTTTCGACGTCACTGAACATGTTGTTGGTCTGCCGTTGCTGCGTGTTTGTCGGCGTATGTGTGGAGTTTGTTGCCGCCGTCGCCTGGCTGGCGGAGCTCTTTGATGACCCCCACCAGCGCGAGAAGGTTCTTGGGATCACCCAGGCCTTCAGCTCCGTCGGCGGTCTGATGGTGGCTGTTGCGAACGGGGTGGCTGTGGCCTACGCACTGGATCTGCCCGCAGTGCAGATGCCCGAGTTTCTGCAGAGCACGCTGGGGCAGATTAAGGACACGAATGCGGCGTGGCGATACACGCTCATGAGCGGCCTGATCCCTGCGCTGCCACTGCTGATAATTCGACCGTTTCTGCCGGAATCTCCCAAGTGGGCTCAAAAGAAAGCGGCCGGCACGCTGCGTCGACCCAGCATTGCCGAATTGTTCAATCCCCAACTGCGCCGCACCACGATTATCACGACGATTATGTTTGCCTGCTCGTTTGGAGCGGCCTTCGGAGCCATCCAGCACATGCCACAGATGGTTCCCGGTCTACCCGAAGTGAAAGCGCAGGTCGAATCGCAGGTGAAGGAGAAGGCTGCCGACAAGCCAAAGCCGGAACAAATGAAGATCGCCAAGCTGGCTGAACAGAGTGTCGCCGCCAATGTTACCAAGGTCCAGGAACTTGGTGGTCTGTTTGGCCGAATCCTGCTGGCGTTCCTGATCGTCCGCATTGCCAGCCGGCGCCGGGTGATTCAGATGTTCCTGCTGCCCGGCCTGCTGATCATGCCATTCACGTTTGGCTTTGCCGCAGTCTCCAGCTTGAATCTCACTTACATCGGCATGTTCCTGGCCGGCCTTCTGACCGTTGGACAGTTCAGCTTCTGGGGAAATTATCTGCCAGGCGCCTACCCGATGCATCTGCGAGGAACCGGCGAAAGCTTTGCCGCCAATATCGGAGGTCGCCTGATCGGCACCAGCTTTGCGTGGGTCACCAGTACGCTGGCCGTGCAGGAATTCATGCCTGGTAGCAGCCCGACCGAAAAAATCGCCTACACAGCCTGCATCATCGGGTTTTCCGTGTATCTCGTGAACTTTGGTCTCAGCTTTCTGCTGCCGGAACCCAATGCAGATGCTGCTTCGGCCGATTCGTGAATTCGTCTGGTTCTGTTTCTGACTCTTGTTTAACCGCTGGAAGCTCTCAAATGTCTGATGTCAAAGTTGCTGTTCGAGACAATGGCCCACTCCTTATCACCGGACCCGTCACCGTCACGGATGCCGCTGGAAATGCGTTTGATCTTAAAGGCAAAGAAACGTTTGCTCTGTGTCGCTGCGGGGCTTCAGCGATCAAGCCATTCTGCGACGGAGCTCACAAATCCTGCGGATTTGAGGCTGCAGAGCGCGCAGTCACTGGTTGATACAGAAAAGAGAGGTTGCCGGAACTGCGCTACGCTTGGTCCGGCCTACAGACTTCGGTGAATACGAATCGTCTCATCCCGGATTAGGCGATGTCTGTTCCGCCATTCCGCTGGAGGTTGCTCCGATGATAACTGTGTTACCCCGCCGCACGGCAAGCTTGCGACCAGTGTTGCTTTGCATGATCGTGTTCTCGGTTGCGACCGCCACGGCGCAGGACAAAGAAGATGTTGCGCCGCCGTCCGCAGAGAAACTCAAGCCAATCCTTGAACAGCGCGACAGGCTTAGTGCTTCGCTGAATACCCTTCGTGAAGAACAGGAACTGCAGACCCGGGACGGGCAGGCTCTGCTGGCCGACGTGGCCGTCTTCGAAAAAGCAGCGTCCTGGATGCTGCGGTTCGAGGAGTTTCCGAAGAAGGACTACATCGATCAGCTGCACAAGGTCGTCGAAAAGGGCAATGCTCGTGCAGAGAAACTGCAGAACGGCACGGCCGACTGGCCACTGCAACCCGGCATCACAGTTCGCGGATACGTCAGTGCCGTGGATGGCAGCGTGCAGCCTTACGCGATCACTCTGCCGGACGGCGTGAATCCAAAAGAAGCCCGCCGCTGGCCGCTGCATGTGGTGCTGCATGGACGTGCGGATCAGATGAACGAGGTGAATTTCATTCATCGCATGGACGGGAAACCACTCTCGAGGAAAGAAGACCAGCCTCAGCAGACATGGATTCAGCTGGATGTCTATGGACGCGGCAATAATGCCTATCGCTGGGCGGGCGAAACGGATGTGTTCGAAGCCATGGCCGATGTGAAGCAGCGATTCCGCATCGATGAAGATCGAATCACGCTGCACGGATTTTCGATGGGCGGTGCGGGAGCATGGCATCTCGGAATGCACTATCCATCAATGTGGTCATCGGTCGGTCCAGGAGCAGGCTTTGTGGATTATTATCGCTACCAAAAGAGGGATCCGGACAAGCCCGAACAGCGGCTGCCCGAACCACAGCACACGACTCTGGGCATCTATGATTCGATCGACTATGCGCTGAATGCGTTTAACGTACCGGTCTGCACCTACGGCGGCGAAAACGATCCGCAGTTGCTGGCAGGAGCCAACATGACCGAAGCCGCGAAGCTGCTGAATGTCCCGATCAGGCTGATTGTCGGTCCGAAAATGGGCCATGCCTTTGACCCCGAAAGCCAGAAGCAGTTCATGGCATTTCATCTGGAAAATTCTGCGAAGGGAAAACCACGCTTCGGTGAACGAAAACAGATTCGCTTTACGACACGTTCACTGCGTTACAACACATGTGACTGGGTGACGATTGAAGAAGTCGAAACCGTCTATGCACCGTCGGTGGTGGAGGCAAAGGTCAACGAAGCTGGGGATGTGGAGATCACAACCACCAACGTGAGAGCTCTGCGACTGATTCGCGACGTCGGGACCGACGCCATTATCGACGGAACGGTTCTGGAATGTCGAGCCGCAGCAGACGGACTGCTGCCGGATGTCGACTTCGTGAAGACGGATACCGAATGGCAGGTCCTGGGCTATGAAGATTCGCGAGGTTTCAGCAGCAATCCCGAGCATCACAAACGCCACGGACTCCAGGGACCGATCGATGACGCATTCATGAATTCATTCGTCTGCGTCCGCGGAACAGGGAAGCCATGGAATGAAAACGCCCAGCAATGGGCGGCCTGGACGCTGGATCGATTTTCCCGGGAATTTGCACAATGGATGCGAGGCGACATTCGCATCGTCGATGATTCCGCAGTGGACGATGAATTGCTGGCGGCCAACCATCTGATTCTGTTCGGCGATCCCGGGTCCAATGTGGTGTTGAAGAAGATAGCAGGAGATCTGCCACTCGAATGGACACAGGAGCGCATTCGCATCGGCAAACAGGAATGGGCATCGGCTGATCACGGTTTGAGTCTGATCTTTCCGAACCCGCTCAATCCCTCAAAGTACGTCGTCATTAATTCAGGAAATACCTTTCACGACAAGGAATTCCGTTCGACGAATGCCAATCTTTTCCCTCGCCTGGGCGACATTGCCGTGCAGAAATTTGCGACGGTTGAGTCCGGCGGATTCGACGAGCAGACCGTGTGGGCTGATGTGTTCGACGCAAATTGGCAACTGGATGCGACGCCATGAGTGAATTCACACATTTTTCTTCCGACGGCGCGAGTCGCATGGTTGATGTGGGCGACAAGGCGGTGACACGCCGCACGGCGCGCGCTGAGGGAATTGTGTTAATGCAGCCCGAGACATTGCGGTTAGTCCGGGAGCGTGGATTTTCCAAAGGAGATGTGCTGGAGGTGGCTCGACTGGCGGGAATCATGGCCACGAAACGAACTGCCGATCTGATTCCTCTGTGCCATTTGCTTCCGCTCGACAGAGCAGACGTTCAGTATTCGTTCCCGACGGAAAGCAGTGTTCGGGTCGAGGTGTGCGTTTCCACGGAAGCGAAAACCGGTGTTGAAATGGAAGCTCTGACAGCAGTCAGCGTGACGTGTTTAACGATTTACGACATGTGCAAGTCAGTCGATCGAGGTATGGAAATCAACAACATTCGACTTCTGGAAAAGACCGGCGGACGTTCCGGACATTTTGTGAGGAATCCTTAGGGTCTAAGGCGATCGGCAAAGTGGGCTTGACCGTAGCTGAATTCGCACGAATTCAGGGACGCTTTGAATTCTTGCAAATTCAGCTATGGAACCGGGAAATCATTCTTTGCCGCTGACCCTTTTTTCCGCAGCCCGTTTCAGGAAGAAAAAAATCATGTCTGTAGTCGTGGCAAATCGCGACGAACTCAAGCAACGGATTCACCACCTTCTGGCCGCAGATCTGGCAGCCGTCAACGCGCTGTTGCATCGGCAATTTCGCAATCCAAATTTGTTCGTACAGGATGTCGCGCAGCATGTCAGCCGCTTTCAAGGCAAACAGATTCGCCCGATCCTCGCACTTCTGAGTGCTCAGCTGTTTCATCCAACGTCTACTACACCCGAAAATGTGCATCGACTTGCCGCCGTTGTGGAAATGATCCATACCGCAACGCTGGTTCATGACGACGTCATTGATGATGCCAGCCTGCGGCGCCACGTCTCCACAGTGCATCGCCGGTGGAATACGGAAACCAGCGTGCTGTTCGGAGACTACCTGTTGTCAAAGGCCTTTCATCTGGCGGCAACGACAGGGGATGCCGAAGCCTGCCGACTGATTGGTCTGGCGACAGATCGCACGTGTGAAGGCGAACTCAATCAGATTGCCGCACGGTTAGAACAGTCCACATCGGAACGCGACTACTTTCGAGTAATCGGCGGTAAGACCGGGCAGTTGTTTGCGGTGAGCTGCCTCCTGGGGTCTCGCGCGGCGGGTGGCTCACTGGTCCACCAGACGCAACTGCAGCAGTTTGGAATGCGGATCGGGCTGGCCTTCCAGATTGCCGACGATGTGCTTGACCTGACGGAGACCTCCGAGAAGACCGGCAAAGACACGTCGAACGATTTAAGCAATCATCGTCTGACCCTGCCGCTGATCCGAGCTCTCAGACTTGGGTCCGATCAAGAACAGCAACGGCTGCGTGACCTGCTGACGTCGAGTGACGCCGATGATCGGGCTCGACTGCGCGACGAACCGCTCGTCCGGCAGGGAGTGGAATCCGCCCATTCCACGGCCGAACACTTTGTCCGCCGTGCCCTGCGCAATCTGGCCTCGCTGCCAACTTGCTCCGCCCGCGACATTCTCGCAGGGATCGCACAATTTGCGATTCATCGTTCTGCGTAGGTCGGGAGCGACGAACAGGTCGTTTCGAAAGTGGCGAGCGAAGGCTCGATAGGATCCAGTCGCGTATTTCGAATGCGTTCACAGCCGCCCCGATACCAAAGTAAACGCCGCATGAATATCACTGGGCTCCCCGCCAGGTCCACGGCGTAACCGTTCTCGGCTGCGCAGACGGCGAACTCCCGCGTCTCAGAATTCCGACCGGTGCCGCGATCGACCACTCATGAAAACGTCCGCATTATCTCTGCCAGCTTCTAATCGAGCGCTTTGTCAAATATCGATTTTGGGGCCTATGAATTCTACAAGCTCATTTCAAACGCGGTACCGCACGTTGTGTCGCGAAAAACGGCTGGTCCTGCGACGCGAACACAGAATCAGGTGTTTGCTCGTCGAATTCCAATCCTGGAGACGGCACCATGGCCTCTGAACTTGGGCGAGCTGGAACATCGTATATTGGCTCCAGCCTCGTGCTCATGATCGCCAGTGGCGGTGAAGGGTCGTCTTTGTAGACGAGGGGCGTGGCAAACGGGATCTGACACTCATCATGTGGAAGGATATCCCAGGACGTCTGGAAGACACCAAAAGTCGGCTGAAAATACGGAGGACAAGGGTGATAATACTTCCATGCGTTTTTGGGCGGCCGTTCTGACCATTTCGTGCGGTGAGATTTGAAAAACCGCCGGAGTGGTGAATCAGAGCTGTTTGCCTCGCGGCAATGCGGACAGTTGCACGCAGATCCGGCAGTTGATTGATCTGTGGAACCGCAACAGACGGATTCCTTCCAAAATAATCGCGGCATTCCACCGGCATGCGTCTGAATGATGAAAGTCCCAAGCCCCGCTGACACCACAAAAGCGGTAACCAGCAGGCGTGTAATTCGCCCGACCATATCAATTTTTGACATCCCTGTCTCCATGTTATTGGCAGCCATCCCGGACTTCCGGCGATTGACTGCAATTGATCTCATCGACCGCCCGATCGTGCCCCGATATTAAAGTATCTTCCCTGCGTATTGAAAGACGCCGCGTGACCTGTGGTCCCCAGCATCGATGACTCACTTTGTATTTTTGATTCGTTGACGCTCTTCGACAGCGATTTCAGATCCTGCCGCAATTTGTTCTCGGCTTGCCGAAACTCCACGTCCGGTCGAACGCGTCTGAAGTACTGAAACCCAACGCCACCATTGTTGTTGTTGCCCTGTTCCACCAGGTCTAAATAGGGACTGATCTTCGGTCGGTCAGCCGCACGAGGTCGTGCCTGTGCATGCACTGATGCACATAGTCCCGCCTGCACCAGCAGAATCAATGTGACGAA
>Ga0105046_10018040_pt1 | contig 10761 bp, 8 predicted proteins | sample MAT03_FD_78385 | JGI IMG/M metagenome (GOLD analysis project Ga0105046, IMG submission 78385) | Freshwater microbial communities from Lake Fryxell liftoff mats and glacier meltwater in Antarctica - MAT-03 (megahit assembly) | ecosystem: Environmental > Aquatic > Freshwater > Ice > Liftoff...
GCTATCAGCGTCGCGCAGAGATTTTGCAGTCAGCGCTTGATCCAGCCAAAGCCAAGCCACCACAACGTGCCCGAGCGCATCCAGATAGTACGAGGCGTTCGCCAGCGCGATCTCCATTTCGTTGAAGGCGGCGCGCAGTATCAGGGGCTCGCTGACCCTGGCGATATCCTGAATTGCATTGGCCAGCTCGCCTGCCAGTGGCGAGAGCTCCGGGTCGTGGGCGGCGCGCGCTACGGTGCTCTGTACGCGCCGCGCCAGCAGCTTCAAGCCCGCGCCCTGATCGGCGATCACTTTTCTGCCAAGCAGATCCAGCCCCTGAATTCCGTTGGTGCCTTCGTGAATGGCATTGAGGCGGTTGTCGCGCCACAAGCGCTCCAGTGGAAAATCGCGCGTATAGCCCGCGCCCGCCAAAACCTGAATGGCCAGATCGTTGGCTTTGAGCCCGAAATCTGAGGGCCAGGCTTTGACGATCGGCGTCAGCAGTGCCAGCACGCGGCCGGCGTCGGCATCGCCAGCGGACTCCTCGTCCAATAGCTGAGAGGCGTATAGACAAAGCGCGAGCGCGCCTTCTGCATAGACCTTGGCCTGCATCAGCATCCGCCGCACATCGGCGTGGGCGATGATCGCAACCGGCGGCGACTGCGGCTCGGCGTTTGGCAAGCGCCCCTGTTTGCGCTCTTGGGCGTACGCCAGTGCCGCTCGAAACCCGGCATATCCCATTGCCGCGGCGCCTGTGCCAACGCCAATTCGGGCTTCATTCATCATGGTGAACATCGCGCGGATCCCGCCATGCGGCTGGCCGACCAAATAGCCGACGCACGGGGTGTGCTCACCCAGATTAAGCAGGCAGTTGACCGTGCCGCGATAGCCCATTTTGTGATTGACCCCGGCCACCGCAATTCCGTTTCGTGAGCCGTCGTCATGCAGTCTCGGCACCAGAAACAGGGAAATCCCGCGGGTGCCCGCCGGGCCGCCCGGAATTTTGGCCAGCACGAAATGGCAGATGTTTTCCGCCATGCTGTGCTCACCGCCCGATATCCACATCTTGCTGCCGCGCAGGCGATAGCTGCCATCCGCGTGCGGGTCAGCAACCGTTGAGATATCGCCGACACTGGACCCGGCGTGTGTTTCAGACAAACACATCGTGCCGAAATACTTGCCAGCCAGCATCGGCTTGAGATAGCGCTCTTTCAGCGCGGGCGAGCCGTGGATCGCGAGCAGATTGGCGGCCGCCACGGTCAGCATCGTGTAGGCGTAAGTGGGCGCATTGTGCGCAGAGAACACCGCCAAACATGCCGTGACGATTGTTTGCGGCAAGCCCAAACCGCCGTCTTCGGGTGCTGCACCAATCGCAAAAAAGCCAGCGTCGGCGAGCGCATCAAGGGCGCGCTTAATCTCGGGGATCAGCACCACTTGGCCGTCGACGAGCTTGGGCTCGTTGGCATCTGATTTTGCGGCGTGATTGGCGAGAAGCTCGGCGCCAAGGCGCTCCGCGCTGGCCAGAATGCTGGTGTAGTCGTCCTGATCGCCGGCGATTTTCAGCCAATCAAACAGGAGAAACGCAAGGTCATCGCTTCGAATATTCACGCGTACTGGGCTTTGAGAAGACAAGCCCGAGTGTAGCTAAAAGCAGCGCGCGCCCAGTTGACGAATGTCCGTGCTTGGGCCCAACGCGGCGCGCCAGTCCAAGGTGCCGCCGGCCGCGATCGCATAATCGAGCCAGAACACTTGCGTTGGCGCAGTTTGTGCGTCCATTTGCGCATTGAATCCGGCCTGACGCAGCGCGCTCAAGCGCCGGGTCGCATTGGCTTCGGTGCGGTAGACGCCGAGGGAAATGCTGTTCTGCTCGGTGCCCGAAGTCACCACGTAGTAGTCGCTGACGTTGGCGGCCGCCAACTCTCGGGCCTGCGAAAGTGCTTCGTCGCGCGAAGGCGTGGGCGGCAGGAACACGCGCCAGCTGGTCTCGCGTTCTTCCTGATCGGCGCGTCTGCGCGTGTCCAGCACCAAATCGCGCAGCCCGCGATTGGCGTTGCGCACCTCGGCCTGAGAGCGAAACGGCCCCAGCGAAAAACAGCTGCGTGCCAGATTGCTGGCGCTGCGCCTGGGCTCGGCATCCGCGGGTGCGCTGCTGGTTTCGCTGAGCAATTTAAGCTCAGCGGAACCCGGATCCACGCGCACCAGCGCCTGCGCCTCGCGCACCGATGACGCCCACAGCCAAGCCCCAACCGCCAAGTTGGCCGCGAACAACAAGATAACCAGCGCACGCAGGAACACCGACCAAGCGTACTAGAAATTGTTAAACAGGCTCTTCAAATTGGCTCGCGTAGCGCGCTAGGCCACGCAGCACCAGCGACTCTTCCACCACCCAGGCTCCGCTCAAGCCGCTTTTAAGATGCAGCGCGTCACCGCCTGTGAGAATCATTCGCGGGGTATCAGCCAGCTCGCCGCTGATTTCAGACACAACGCGCTCAATGAGCGCAATCGCCGCCAGATTAATGGCGCTTTCAACACAAGCCTGCGTGCTGGTGCCCAAGCGAAATCCGCGCGACGGCTGATACCGCAATGGCGCGTCGATCCGGACCTGTTCGGTATCCCGCAGCAGCGCTCGGGTCAGCATCTCAAATCCAGGAAAAATCAGCCCGCCCAAATGCTGGCCTGCTGCGTTGACGGCATCCAGGGTCAGTGCGCTTCCGGCATCAGCCACAATCAGTCCGCGACCGCGCTGATGGCCGCCAAGCATGGCCAACCAGCGATCCACGCCCAAACGATGGGGCTCTGCGTATGCGTTGCTGAGCCCCGAGCCGCTGGCGGGCGTGCGGGCAAACCGCGGTGTGAGCGCAAAACGATTCTTGAGCCAGGCAACTACGCGCGCGCTAGGCTCTTGCTGGCTGACATCCGCGAGCCAGATCGCGTCGGGCGTGGGCACGGTCGCGAAGGCCAGACCGAGGGTGCGCTCGAGATCGTCCGCGCGGTGCACGATGGGCGCGCCGTCGCGCCATTGATCACCCTTGGCAAGCGCCCACTTCAGGCGGGTATTGCCGATGTCGAGCAGCAGCAGCGAGGCGGCCTTCAGGCCCATTGCGCAGAACTCAGCGCCAATACCTCGCCGTCAACATCCAGCAGTAGCCTGCCCTCAAGATCAATCCCGCTGGCGATGCCGGCGCGCGCGACGCCGCGCGGGTGCACCACTTGCCCGCGCAATCCATCGGCTAAATCAAAGCGCCCGAGCCAGCGCCGCCAATCGCCGCTATCGATCTCCGCGAACAGCGCCAGCAAGGCATCAAGGGTTGCCGCCGCCAGCCGTGCGCCGCTCCAATCGACTTTCGGGAAACTGCGTTTGAGATCGGTAATCGGCTGATCAAGCAGCAAATCGTCGGGCAAGGCGATGTTGACGCCTGCGCTTACGACCAGCGCGGGCGAGGAGCGCGCGTCGGCGAATTCGATCAGGATCCCACCCAGCTTGGCGCCATCAACAAGCAAATCGTTTGGCCACTTGAGCTTGAGCCGTTGATCGGCCCCGAGTGCCAGCAGCGCCTCACGCAGGGCCACGCCAACCGCCACGCTCAACCCGGACAGTGCGCTGATCGGCGTGTTTAAACGGGTCCGGATCGAGAGCGCTAGGCTGGCGTGTGGTGCGGTATGCCAGCTGCGGCCTTGGCGACCGCGGCCGTCGCTTTGCTGATGGGCGATGAGCGCTTCAAAGCGCTGCGCGTTGGCGGGCGACCGGAGCAAATGGGCGTGGGTCGAATCGATCAGCTCGACCACGCGCAGGTCAAGCGCCTCCGCCAGATGCTTCTCCCGAAGCTGGCCCATAACCTCGGCTGCATCGAAACTCACCCGTTCGCGCCCCACAAGCGCACCTTTTGAAAGCGGCTTTCGGTCCCTTTGAACAGGCGCACCACGTTGTCGCGGTGGGCAAATACAACCAGCGCGCTCAGCGCGATGCCGCCAATCAGATAGTCCAAGCGCAGCTCAGGCAGAGTCACCGCGAAAACAAACAAAGGCGCCAGCAAGGCCGCAACAATCGTCGCTAGGCCGACGTAGCCTGTGGTCACCAGCAGCAGCAGCCACACGCTCAACATGCCGCAAAAAGCCAATGGCGCGATCACCAGCAGGGCCCCGACCCAAGTGGCCGCACCCTTGCCGCCGCGGAAGCCGAAAAAAACCGGATAAATATGGCCAAGCACGCACGCGAATGCCGCCGCCGATTGCACTGAAGCAACGCTAAGCGCATGCCCAAACAGCGCCTGTCCGGTATCAGGCAGCATCGCCAAAGCCAGCACGCCCTTGCCGATATCGATAAAGACCACCGCCAGCGCGAAACGGATTCCCTGCGTGCGCAGCGCATTGGTCCCGCCGGCGTTGCCGGAACCCTGCCTGCGAATATCTGTGCCTTTGAGTTTGCCGAGCAGCAAAGAGCCCGACACCGACCCGAGCAGATACGCAAGAAGCAGCCACAGCAGCAGCTGCATCTTTAAGCGCCCACCGGCTGTACCGCCACGATCACCGCGCCCGGCCCCGCGTGCACGCTGATCGCCGACCCGGCGGGCAGAATGTGGACCTCACCAAGATTCTTCGCGCGCTCACGCAAAGCCGCTGCCAGCGCATCGGCATCGGGCAAGGCATCGGCGTGGCCGATGAAGGCGCGATAGGGTCGATCGGGGTGCATCCCGCGCGCGATCAGCTTGGCAAAACGCGACATCAGCGCGTGCGAACCGAACAATGCGCTCATCAGGCCAATCTTGCCGTTGGGTTTGCTGCGAATCATTGGATGAAGCCCCAGGCGTTTGCCAAGCACGCCAATCAGTGGGTGAATACGGCCGCCGCGCACGCTGAAATCGAGGTCGCGGATGATCGCATACACCGGCGTTTCCGCCGCAATCTGGGCCAGCTGCACCTTGATCTGGGCGGCACTCAAACCCTCACGCGCAAGCTCCGCGGCGCGGCACACAATCAGGCCTTCACCCACGCTTGCGCTGAAGGTATCCACCACCGTGATGCGCTCGGCTTCCCCTCTGGCGCGGGCACTTTCGGCGGCCTGCATGGTGCCGGACAGGGCACGCGACAGATTCACCGAGAGCACCTCGTCGTGATGCGCCAGCAGGTATTCAAACTGACGGCGAAAATCGCCGGGTGGCGGCTGCGAGGTCAGCGGCTTGGGCGAGGTTTTTAGTTTTTCGAAAAACTCGCGCGAGGTCAGCGAGACCTTGTCGAGATAAGTGGTGTCACCAAACTGGATTCGTGCAGGCACCACATGAATTGACAGCGCTTCCAGCAGCTCATCGGGAATGTCGGCTGCCGAATCGGTGACGATCGCCACCCGCGCGCGCTTGGCGTGCTTGAGGCTGTTTGCCTGCGCGCGCATGTCGTCGGCTTTTTGGCTGGAAACTCGCCCGAAATGCGCGAGCGTTTCAAACAATGCGGCCGGTGAATCGGTGTGCGCATGCACTTTGAGCTTGCTCACGGTTCCCGCCAGCACCACCGATTCTGCGTTCAGCGAAACCAGCGCTGCGGCGACCACCAGCCGGTCTAACCGTTCTGCGCTGACCACGCATTCGCAGCAGTAGCGCTGGCTGGACTCGGCCAGCACTTGGCCGAAATCAGCGCCGCCGGTGTCGAGATTGGCCTCCATGGACTGCACGACGCCGCGCTGAATATAGTCCTGAATGCCGCGCAACCAGTCGACGAATCCCTGCCCGCCCGCATCGACCACGCCCGCCGCACGCAGCTCAGCCAGCTGCTCGGGCGTGCGCTTAAGTGCGCGGTCGGCGGCGCTAAGACCGCGGGTGAGCAGCTCCGCGATGTCCGCACAGCCCTGCTTGGACGCGGTTTCCAATTCAGCGGCGAACGCGCTCATCACCGAAAGCATGGTGCCCTCGCGCGGCTGCGCCACGGCGTTACGCGCTTGCTCATTGGCAAAACTGGCCGCACTGGCCAGCTGCTGCGCACCCACCCGACCGAGTGCGGTCAGCGCTTGGCTCAAGCCCTGAATGAACTGCGCGAAAATCGCGCCGGAATTGCCGCGTGCGCCGTCGATGGCCAAATCCGCCGCCACATTGAGCAGCCGCGCAACCGAACGCTCGCGCTTTCCGGTCGATTTCAGCATCGCGCTCATGGTGAATGCGAGGTTGGTCCCGGTATCGCCATCGGCCACCGGAAAGACGTTGATTCGATTGATCGCCTCGCGCTGCGCGATGACCCGGCCGACGCCCGCGATCAGCGCGCGTTCTAGCCTTAAGCCATCAATGTAGGCAATTGCTGCTCTTGTGTGTGGCACCCGGACGTTACCCCCGACTCGCTTGTCACGGCAGTGTAACGAGCCCGAGGCAGGCCATTGCTGCATTGCAGCGAGAGCTATTTGGTGCGTCGCTTTGCGGCCCGCGAGCCTTCTATCTCGAGTCGAATCTGAATCTCGTCGCCCACACCGGGAATCGCCTCAGTCATGCCAAAGTCGGAGCGCTTGATGCGGGTTGTCGCTGAGAATCCGGCAATGATCAGGCCCGAGTACGGATGCACGCCGACGCGATTAAAAACCACATCGAGCACAACCGGACGACTGATCCCAAGAAGTTCGAGCTCGCCGCTTAGGGTTCCCCTGTTGGCTTGATTGTTGGCCTGGCTGCTGGCCTCGCTGCGTTTCAGGCCGCGCGCGCTGAAGCGCAGCAGCGGATGCGCTTTGGCATTGAAGTACTTGGGCCCCAGCATCGCTCGGTTCCACGTGGCGTTGTCCATGTCGAGTGACTCCACCTTGATCGCCACCTCAACCGATGCGCTGTCCCAGTTTTCAGGATCGAACGAAAAGCTGCCGTCCCAATCGTGAAACTCACCCTGCGACATCGAGAACCCAAGGTGGCTCACCGAAAACGAAATGTCGCTGTGGACCTTGTCAAAACGGTAGCGCTCGGGGCTGGCGTGGGCGCTGCCCCAGCACAGCCCGAGCAAGAGGCCGGCGAGTATCGTGTTCATGGACAGGTTAGGCATGATCAAGCCAGCCCCATTCGTCTTCAGTAGTGCCGTTGAACAATCCGAAAAACGCCTCGCGAATGCGCGTGGTGATCGGGCCTGGGCAGGCGTGCGCGAAGGTTTTGCGATCGACCGAGCGGATCGGCGTGATCTCAGCGGCGGTGCCGGTGAAGAAGGCTTCATCGGCAAAGTACAGAAACTCGCGCGGCAGCGGCTGCTCACGCACCTCGTAGCCCATCTTTTTGGCCAGCGTGATCGCGGTATGGCGGGTGATCCCGTTCAAAATCGACGAACCCAGCGTGGTCGTGTAGATCACGTTGTCCAGCATCACAAACAGGTTCTCGCCGGCGCCTTCGCTCAGCAAACCGTCGCGGGTCAAACCAATGCCCTCATCGAAACCCAGGCGCTTGGCCTCGCGCGAGATCAAGGTCGACGACAAATAATTGCCGCCCGCTTTGGCCATCGCCGGCACCGTGTTAGGCGCCAAGCGCTGCCACGAAGAAATGCAGACGTCCACACCCTGCGCCGAGGCATGGCCGAGATACGGGCCCCAAACCCACGCCGCAATCGACATCTCGGTCGGATTGTCCGCGCCTAGGCCAAAGCTGCCCGGCCCGCGAAACACGATCGGACGCAAATAGCCCGAGGTCAGGTCGTTCTTTTTCAGAAGCTCAAAGCAGGCCGCGCGAATTTCATCCGGGGTGTAGTTAACGGCGAGGTCGTAAATGCGCGCAGAGTTGAAAAACCGCTTGATGTGCTCGTTCAGCCGAAAAATGGCGTGTCCGTTCGGCGTGGCATAGGAGCGGATACCCTCAAACACCGAAGATCCGTAGTGCAGCGCGTGCGTCATCACGTGGGTGGTGGCCTGCGCCCAGGGTTTGAACTGGCCGTTGTGCCAGATGGTGTCGGGGAAATTGCTCATCGCGTTGGGCTCAAAAATCAAGTGAGGAAGCCCATTAGAGTAGCTGGGAGTTTCTTGACGGGGAAGCGCTAAAGTCAAAGCCGCCAAGGTTGACCCAAACGAACTCCTCGACACGCTTGAACATGCGCCTGCGCCCAATGAGGTCTCACGCGTCGATTTTTTTGCGGGGCTGAAGGAAATCTCGCCCGAACTTTACGCAAAGGCGCTTCCGCTGCTGCTGGACGCGCTGGCGCGTGGCGATCAAACGGATGCGCAGCAGCGCGCTTAAGCGACCCCGAGTGGCGCGCGCCTGCTTGATTGCGGGACACCGAAACCGGCGAGCCCTGTCTCGCAATGGCGTACGTCGAAGGCATTCCGCTCGACCTCTACTGCCGATTCCGCGAACGCAAGCTCAAACGGATTCTGGATATCTTTCGTTCTTAGCGTGCTTGCCCCTGCGGCTGCTCAGCCTGCTGCTCGCCGGGCTCTACTTGCTCTTTATCAGCCGCAAACGCGGGAGTTGATTCCTAGCAGGCAAGAGACGATTTCCAGGAACCTCGGCAGCAAAATGGCACGTGCGCCCACTTAGGCATTGATCGATGCCGCGTGCGCAATCGGGTCGAAGTCCGACCACTTTCCGTCGCGAAGATCGCCCTGCACGCTTTCGATGTGCGCCGCACCTGCTTCTCGAAGCACATTGGTTGCGCTCAGCTGTTGCGCAGGCTCTGGTGCCCGAACGGCAATCAATGTATCCGTGTGTGTGGTCGACGTTGCAGCTTCAGCTGCAGCTGCAGATGGCGCTGCAACTGCAGCCGCAGAGGCAGCTGCAGTTGCAGTTGCGGCTTCAGATGCAGTTGCAGCTGCGGGTTGCGGTTTGTCGACAGTGACTGCGTCGCTTTGTCCGACAAGCGCACCAACCAGCGAGCCCGCGTAGGCCCCGATTGCGGCGCCCAGCAGCAGCCCACCTGGCCCAAGTATGGTTGTCCCAATGGCGCTAACGGCGCCGAGCGCCAAACCGACACCCGTGCCGCCAATCGCGCCGACCGCCGCGCCGGAGCCCATGGTTTCTTCCGCGCGATCCGCCGCGGATTCGTTCGGTGGAGCCGACCGCGGGCTCACAGCCAGAGGATCGACGGGGAAGGAACTGGTATCCCCAAGCAAAAAGCCAGCCTCGATGAGGCGCGACAAGGCGCGCTCGGCGTCTTCGGCTTGGCTGAATTGCCCTGTGACAATGGTCGTCATGTTTTTTTCCTGCATGCCGGGGTTCGGCTTGAAGGAGTCTGGGCATGGGCCAGCGGTTCGTCTGTTCGGCAGAGCACGCTTGCAAGTGTCCTGCGCGCGCCATTCGCGCGAGCGTCGCCGAGAATGGGCGTAAATAGGCGTAGAAATGGCAGACGATGATGGCGCACGATGATTCAAACAGCGCGCGGGGATCGCCGCATCCACCCGTTGAGCTATCTTTGCAGATCGTCGAGTTTGCACGTGGGCATGGCCGGGTGACGATGGCCGATGCCATCTGCGCTCAAGCAGCACTTTCGTGCGTTGGTTATTGGCCGGCAGATCGCCTTGCGCGGCGCCGGACTCGGCGCGTGGCCGGCATCCTCATAGGCGTAGCAGCGGCTTTCGCCAGATACCCCACCCGAATGGGGGCCTCGCTCGCGGCCTCTTCTGAGCCCCCAGCCATCAACCCATTGAGCGCGTTATCGTTCTTCTGTCGGCAGAGTGAAGGAGAATGTGGTGCCCACCTGCAGCGCGCTGGTGGCCGTAAGCTGACCACCCATGGCCTCCACCAGCCGGCGCGAGATGACGAGGCCAATGCCGGTGCCGGCGATCACGCCGCGGTCGTGACCAAAACGGTTGAAGGGCTCAAAGAGATGCAGCAGATCGATCGGCGCGATGCCCATACCGGTATCGGCCACCGCCACCTCAAGACCCCCGTTGGCGCCATCCAAGCAGCGCGCGGTGACCGCGATGCTGCCGCCCTCGACGTTGTACTTCACTGCATTGCTGAGCAGATTCAACAGCACCTGGCGCAGCCGTTTTGCGTCAGCCAATAAAGGCCGTTCAAGCAAAGCGCTGTCTATATCGACCGTCACCAGCAGCGCACGCGCGGCGACGGACGCATCCAGCATGCGCAAAACCTCGGCTACCAGACACGTGAAGTCCACTGGCTCCAGCGTCAGCTTCATCTGCCCGGCCTCGACCATCGAGAGGTCAAGCAGGTCTTCCACCATTTGCAGCATGTGGTTGCCGGCTTCCAGCAAGTCTTTAACCCACGCGCGCTGTTCGATGTCCAGCGGCCGCTTTTCTGACATGCCCAGCAGTTGCGCGTAGCCCAGCACTGCCGTCAGCGGCGTGCGCAACTCGTGGCTCATATGCGACACAAAGAGCGACTTGGCTAGGTTGGCCCGAATGGCAGCGTCGCGTTCTACCCGCACGGCGTCAGCGGCGCGCCGCAGCGATGCATCGGCTAGGGTGCCGCGGTAGCCGACAAAGATTCCTGTGGGGCTGTAGGTCGGCTCAGCATTGAGCGTCAGCGGCAAGTGGCGACCGTCAGGCAGCGCGGCGTGGCAGTCGAGTTCGCGGATGACACGGTGGTTAGCCATCATGGTGGGCAGCGGCTCATCGCCCGGTACATCGGCCAAGAACGACGCCGCCAGGAGCCCGCCCAGCGGTGCGAGATGCTGGCCCATCGCGCCGAGTCGGCCGGTTTCGAACTGGGTGAATCGGTGCTGCGCGTCGGTTTCCCAATAGGCATCAGAGGTCAAGCCGGCCAAGCCCCTGAACTTTTCTTCGCTCACGTGCAGCAGCTCTGTGGCTTGCTGCGTGTCCAGAACCAGTTCGAGCGGGCGCAGCGAAGCGGCGGCGTCAAGATCCGCCGCAGTCCAGGCTGCGCA
>Ga0105046_10018041_pt1 | contig 10760 bp, 8 predicted proteins | sample MAT03_FD_78385 | JGI IMG/M metagenome (GOLD analysis project Ga0105046, IMG submission 78385) | Freshwater microbial communities from Lake Fryxell liftoff mats and glacier meltwater in Antarctica - MAT-03 (megahit assembly) | ecosystem: Environmental > Aquatic > Freshwater > Ice > Liftoff...
CAACATCCAGCCCGCAGGGGCAGCGGTAAGCAGTGTCGTCGCTGAAGTACTTGTGCTGGTAGTCGTAGTTGCCATCGGGTGCGTCGATGCGCACCACCGGCAGTGCAATCGCCGCATCGCCTTCACCCAGTACCGGGCAGGTCAGCTCGATGCCGTCGATGAACTCTTCGCACAGCACATCGGCATCATGGCCGGCGGCCAGCGCCACTGCATCCTGCATCTGCGAATAGCCCAGCACCTTGCTGATGCCGATCGACGAGCCCTCGTGCGGCGGTTTGACGATCAGCGGCAGGCCCAGCGTGTCGGGCACCTGCTGCAACTCGGCGCGTGAGCGTTGCGTCGGGCCCAGCAGCACCCAGCGCGGGGTGGGCAGTTGCTCGGCCACCCACACACGCTTGCACATGGTCTTGTCCATCGCCAGTGCGCTGGCCATCACGCCGGAGCCGGTGTAGGGGATGCCCAGCAGCTCGAGCGCACCCTGCACCGTGCCGTCTTCACCATGGCGGCCATGCAGCGCAATGAAGGCGCGCGCAAATCCTTGTTGCTTGAGCTCGGACAAGTCACGCTGCGCCGGATCAAAGGCCAGCGCTTGCACACCTTGGGATTGCAGCGCCGCCAGCACACCCTGGCCCGACATCAACGAGACTTCGCGCTCGGCGCTGCTGCCACCCATCAGCACAGCGACCTTGCCCAGGTTCTGGGACCTCGGTGCGGTTTGTGGGGTCAGTGTCGTCTGCGTCATGCGGCGACTCCTGATTCATCCGCTGCTGCGCTGGATTGAGGTGCTTCGACCACCTTGCTGCGCAGGCCCTGTGCAGCCCCCTGCGGCTGCAGAGATTGCTGGCGAAACTGCCGCAGTCGCTGCGGCAGAGAGCCAATGGAGCCGGCGCCCAGCGAGACCACCACATCACCGGCCCGTGCCAGCCGCTGCAATGCAGCTGGCAGATCGGCAAGCACCGGCACCAGGTGGGTCGGCGTCCCGGCAGCCTGCAGCGACTGCGCCAAGGCCTGCGCATCAGCCCCGGCAATCGCTGCTTCGCCGGCTGGGTAGACCTCGGTCAGCAGCACTGCGTCGGCCTTTGAGAGCACTTGCACGAAGTCGGCAAAACAATCCCGCGTGCGACTGTAGCGATGCGGCTGGAAGACCACCTGCAACCGGCGCTGACCAAAAGCGCCACGTGCGGCCTGGATGACGGCGGCCAGTTCCACCGGGTGGTGACCATAGTCGTCGATCAGCAAGAAGCTGCCACCATGGGCGCAGGGCCACTCGCCATGCGACTCGAAGCGTCGGCCCACGCCCGTGAAACCAAGCAGCGCGCGCTGGCAGGCGGCATCAGTGTCCGCCTCAGTCGCGAGCAGCGCTGCAGCGCCACCGCTTTCGGGCTGCGGCTGCTGTGGTGGCTGCAGTTGCTTCGACAGCAAACGCAGCACAGCGATCGCGGCCAAGGCGTTGCGCACGTTGTGCTCTCCGGACAAGGCCAGTTGCAGCGGCAGGTCCGGGTGGCCGGGCTGGCACGCCACAAAGCGCATGCCCCCGCCGGGCAAGGCTTGCAGATCGGTGCCACGCAGGCTGGCCTGCGGCCCCAAGCCATAGCTCACCACCGTGCGCTGGAGTCGAGGCAGGATCTGCTGCACACCGGCGTCGTCGCTGCACAAGACGACCTGGCCCGACTCAGGCAGGCGATGCACAAAGTCCACGAAGGCGTCCTGCAAACGCTGCAGGCTTTGCCCGAAGGTGTCCATGTGGTCGGCGTCGATGTTGGTCAGCACGGCCAGTGTCGGGTTCAGGTGCAGGAAGCTGGCATCGCTTTCGTCAGCCTCCACCACCATGGTCTGGCTGGCACCCAGGCGCACATGCGAGCCGTTGGCCTGCAGGGCACCACCCACCAGCGTCGTCGGGTCCAGGCCGGCCTCGGCCAGCACCGCTGAGACCAGCGCCGTGGTGGTGGTCTTGCCATGGGTGCCTGTGACGGCGATGCTGAACTGGCCCTGCATCAACTCCGCCAGCATCTGCGCCCGGCCCCATATCGGCAAGCCCTTCACGCGGGCAGCCAGCAGCTCGGGGTTGTCAGGCTGCACTGCGGTGCTGGTGACCAACACTTGCGCGTCGCCCAAGTTGGCGGCATCGTGGCCCAGGCAGATGCGCATGCCCAGGCTGGCCAGGCGCTGCGTGACACCGCTGCCCACCAGATCCGAGCCAGAGACCCGATGACCCCGGGCGTGCAGCACCTCGGCCAGCGGGCTCATGCCTGAGCCGCCGATGCCGACGAGATGGATGCGCTGCTGGGGTTGACTCACGGCTGGGCTCACGGCTGGGCCACCAGTTTCTGGATCTCGTCAGCCACACGCGCAGCCGCTTGCGGGCGCGCCAGGGCGCGCGCTCGTGTGGCCATGGCAGCCAGCTCCTGGCGGCTCAACTGGGCCAGCGTGTCAGCCAGGCTCTGTGCACTCAGAGTGGCTTGCGGCAGGTGCAGCGCTGCACCCTGTGCAGCCAGCCATGCGGCGTTGTCCACCTGGTGCGCCGTGGTGCTGACGATCAACGGCACCAGCAGGGCCGGCACACCGGCAGCGCACAACTCGCTGACGGTGATGGCGCCGGCGCGGCAGAGCATCACGTCACATTCCGCGAGCCTCTGGGGCATGTCGTGCAAAAACGGCAACACCTCGGCATCCATCTGCGTGTTTGCGTCAATCCGGGCGTAGGCATCGCGCACCGCTTGCAGTTGCGCCTGGCCCGTCTGATGCACCACCCGCGGGCGCTGTTCTGCCGGCAACAAGGCCAGGGCTGCAGGCACGGTCTGGTTCAACACTCGCGCGCCCAGGCTGCCGCCCACGACCAGCAGCTTGAGCGGGCCACTGCGACCGGCGTAGCGTTGTGCGGGTGGCGCAATGGCCTCGATCTCGGCGCGCACCGGGTTCCCGGTGACCACAGAGCCCTGGGTGCTCTCGGCCGCCGGGCCGGCAAAGCCGAAAAGCACCCGGTCGGCCACCGGCATCAACCAGCGGTTGCTGAGCAGCAGGGCCGCATCGGCGTTGACCAGCAGCAGCGGCTTGTTCAGCACACTGGCCATCAAGCCGCCCGGAAAGCACACGTACCCGCCCATGCCCAGCACCGCATCAGCGCTGCGGCGGCGCAGGATGCCGATGCAATCCCAGAAGGCCTTGAGCAGACGGATGCCGCCGGTGGCGGTGTGCAGCAGCCCCTTGCCGCGCAAGCCGCTGAAGCTGAGCTGATCCATCGCGATGCCGGACTCGGCTTGCGCAGGCACCAGCTTGTTTTCCATGCCGTGCGTGGTGCCCAGCCAGCTGACCGTCCAGCCTCGGCTTTGCATCTCGCGTGCCACGGCCAATCCCGGCATCACGTGCCCACCCGTGCCAGCAGCCATGATGACGAGGTGCGGCATCACGCGCGGCCTCCGCGGGTCATGGGGTTGACGAGGGCTCTGTTCTGGCTGCGCCGGAGCATGGCTTTGCCGCTGCGCGTCAACGCCTCGCTGCGCGCGGCGATCATGCGCGGCCTCCGCGCATGAGGGCTCTGTTCTGGCTGCGCCGGAGCATCGCTTTGCCGCTGCGCGTCAACGCCTCGCTGCGCGCGGCGATCATGCGCGGCCTCCGCGCATGAGGGCTCTGTTCTCAATATCCACGCGCAGGACGAGGGCCAGGGCGATCAGGTTCATCAGAATGGCCGAGCCACCGTAGCTCATCAACGGCAAGGTCAAACCTTTGGTGGGCAGCACGCCCAGGTTGACGCCCATGTTGATGAAGGCTTGCAGGCCGATCCAGACGCCGATGCCCTGGCAGTACAGGCCGGCAAAAATACGCTCCAGCGCAATGGCCTGGCGCCCGATCTGAAAGATGCAGCGGGTGAGCACGAAAAACAGGCAGATGACCACGGCCACGCCCACGAAACCCAGCTCTTCGCCAATCACAGCCAACAAGAAATCGGTGTGCGCTTCCGGCAGGTAGTGCAGCTTCTCGACACTGGCGCCCAGGCCTTGGCCAAACAGCTCACCTCGGCCCAGAGCGATCAGCGAGTGGGTCAACTGGTAGCCCTTGCCTTGTGCGTACAAGGGGTTCCAAGGGTCGAGGTAAGCCAGGATGCGCTCACGGCGCAGATCATCGAAGCCGATGATCAGCGCAAAGGTGATGGCGATGACGGCAGCGATCAGGAAGAACATGCGTGCGTTGACGCCGCCCAGAAACAGGATGCCCATCGCAATCGTGGCGATGACCATGAAAGCACCCATGTCGGGCTGGCGCAGCAGCAGCAGGCCGACAAATGCCACCGCCACCACCATCGGCGAGACAGCGCGGAAGAAACGCTCGCGTGCATCCATGCGCCGCACCATGTAATTGGCTGCATAGAGCGCAATCGCCAGTTTGGCCAGCTCGCTGGGCTGGAAGTTCATCACCCCCAGCGGGATCCAGCGGCGCGAGGCGTTGACGACCTTGCCGATGAAGGGCAACAGCACCAGCACCAGCAGCAGCAGCGAGATCAGGAAAACCACTGGCGCGTACTTCTCCCACACCGACATCGGGACCTGCAAAGCCAGCACTGCGGCAAACACACCGATGGCCATCGCCAGCAAGTGGCGTTGCAAGAAATGGGTGGAGCTGTAGGCCTCAAAGCGCGGGTTGCCTGGCAAGGCGACGCTGGCCGAATAGACCATCACCAGGCCCAGCGCCATCAGGCTGATCACCACCGCCACCAGGGTCTGGTCAAAGGCGCCCATCTGCACCTGACGCTCACCCGCCACATGCACCTGGTCACGCACCGGCAGACCACGACGTTGCTGCCGGCTCTCGGCCCACCAGTGGCGCAGGCTGTCCAGCGGATGCAGCGCCCACGAGCTCAGAGAGGCGCTGCCGCGCTGCGCGCGCCCGGTTTCGCGCTTGGATCGGCTCAGCAGGCTCATACCGATCCTGCCTCGGTGGCATGGGCTTGCACCGCTGTCACGAACATCTCGGCCCGGTGCGCGTAGTTGCGGTACATGTCCAGGCTGCTGCAGGCGGGGCTGAGCAACAGCGCGTCGCCGCTGTGCGCTTGCGACAGGCACCACTGCACGGCCTGCGCCATGTCCTCGCAACGCTGCACCGGCAGCCCGCAGCTGGCGATGGCCTGCTCGACGATCGCTGCGTCGCGCCCGAGCGTGGCAACAGCGCGGCCGTGACGGCGCAAGGGCTCGGCCAAGGGGCCAAAGTCCTGGCCTTTGCCGTCGCCGCCCAGGATCAGCAACAACCGCCCGGCGTCATGGTCAGCAGCCAGGCCGCTGATGGCAGCCACCGTGGCACCGACGTTGGTGCCCTTGCTGTCGTCGTAGGCGATCACGCCAGCCAGGTCGGCGACAAACTGCAGCCGATGCGGCTCACCGCAGTACTCGCGCAAACCGTGAAGCATCGGCGCCAGCGGACAACCGATCGACGTGGCAAGCGCCAGAGCGGCCAGCGCGTTGGCGGCGTTGTGGCGGCCGCGCACACGCAAGGCATCGGCCGGCATCAGGCGCTGCAGATGCAACTCTGCTGTTTCATCAGGGGCTGCCGGCGCGCGCGAGCGCTTCTTGCCGCTGTCATCGAGCGGCAAGGCGCGCACCAGCCAGGCCATGCCGCCTTCGGTCACCAGGCCAAAATCGCCTGGCAGTTTCGGAGCACCCAGGCCGAAATGCACCATCTCGCGGCCGGCTGCAGCGGCCGCTTTGGCCTTGGCACGCGCGACTCGCTCGCCGCCTTTGCCTGCTGGAGAGGCCGCTTCAGCGGGCTCCAGTGCCTGCGCCATCGCCATCACCGCCGGGTCATCACGGTTGAGTACCAACACCGCTTGCTGACCGAAGATGCGCGCCTTGGCGGCCTCGTAGGCGGCCTGGCTGCCGTGCCAGTCCAGGTGATCCTGGCTGATGTTGAGCACCGTGGCGGCGCTGGCCTCGAAACGACGTACGCCCTGACCACCGCCGTGCAACTGAAAGCTGGACAACTCCAGCACCCAAACCTCGGGCCAGGTCTCGATGTCGTGCCCGATGTGTGTGCTCAAGGTGTCGAGCAAGGTCGGCCCGATGTTGCCGGCCAGGGCTGCTCGTTTGCCTGCGCGCTCGACCAGCAAGGCCGTCATCGCGCACACCGTGGTCTTGCCGTTGGTGCCGGTGACGGCCAGCAGTCGGGGCTGATAGCCCTGGGTCTGTTGCAGATCCTCCAAGGCCTGCACAAACAGATCGAGCTCGCCGAGCACTGCCACTCCGGGGGCAAGGGCCAGAAAGGCGCTGATCTGCGGCTCGTGCGGGGCCAGGCCCGGGCTCTTGAGCACCAGGCGCCAGCCCGGGCTGCTGCCGCCGCGAGCAACGCCAGCAACGCCAGCAACACCTTCATCGCCTTCATCGCCTTCCGCGCCTTCACTGTCGCGAGCCGCCCAGGGCTGCGTGGGCAGTGCGGCCACCCGCTGCACCTCAGGCAACTCGCGTTGCAAGGTGGCGAGATGCGGTGGCTGATCGCGCGAATCCCACACGCTGACCTGCGCGCCACAGCGCACGCACCAGCGCGCCATGGCCAGGCCGCTGTCACCCAGGCCCAGCACCAGCACGGACAGGTCTTTGAGGAAGTTCATGCTTGCCTGCCCCGCCTCACCGCAGCTTCAGGCTGGCCAGCCCGATCAGGCACAACAACATCGTGACGATCCAGAAACGCACCACGACCTGACTCTCTGACCAACCCTTCTTCTCGAAGTGGTGGTGCAGCGGCGCCATCAGAAAGATGCGACGGCCCTCGCCATAGCGCCGCTTGGTGTACTTGAACCAGCTGACCTGCAGCATCACGCTGAGAGCTTCGGCGACAAAGATGCCACCCATGATGGCCAGCACGATCTCTTGCCGGGTGATCACGGCGATGGTGCCCAAAGCGCCCCCCAAAGCCAGCGCTCCGACGTCGCCCATGAAGACCTGCGCCGGGTTGGTGTTGAACCACAAGAAGGCCAGGCCAGCGCCAGCCAGCGCAGCGCAGAACACCAGCAACTCGCCTGCCCCCGGGATGTGCGGAAACAGCAGGTAGCGGCTGAATACCGCGTTGCCCGTGACGTAGGCAAAAACGCCCAGTGCCGAACCCACCAGCACGACCGGCATGATGGCCAGACCATCGAGCCCATCGGTGAGATTGACGGCGTTGCTGGTGCCCACGATCACCAGCCAGGTCAGGATGATGAAACCGAAGACACCCAGCGGGTAGCTGATGGTCTTGAAAAACGGCACCATCAGATCAGCGCGCGGCGGCAGGTCGTTGGAGAATCCACTGCCCACCCAGCGCAAGAACAATTCCAGCACCCGCATGTTGCTGGTCTCTGACACGCTGAAGGCCAGGTACAGCGCAGCGATCAGGCCGATCAGCGTCTGCCAGAAGAATTTTTCGCGCGAGCGCATGCCCTCAGGGTCTTTGCGCACCACCTTGCGGTAGTCGTCCACCCAGCCGATGGCGCCAAAGCCAAAGGTCACCAGCATCACGACCCAGACGAAGCGGTTGGTCCAGTCAAACCACAGCAGCGTCGAAACACCGATGCCGATCAGCACCAGCACACCACCCATCGTCGGCGTGCCGCGTTTGCCCAGGTGCGATTGCACGCCGTATTCGCGGATCGGCTGGCCGATCTTCAGTGCGGTCAGCTTGCAGATTACCCAGGGGCCGAAGGCGAGGCCAATGACCAGTGCCGTCATCGCTGCCAGCACGGCCCTGAAGGTCAGGTACTGCACGACGCGCAGAAAGCTCAGGTCTTCGGGGTAGAGAACCAGCAGCCATTGACTCAGGCTAAGCAGCATCTGCGCCCCCTGATGCAGTGCCTGGGCGGGCGCTTGCCCCGACACCTGGCTGGTCGCCTGCTGCCGTGGCCGGCTGGGCGCGTTGTTCGATCGCCTGCACCACACGCTCCATGCGCATCGAGCGCGAGCCTTTGACCAGCATCGCTGCTGCTGACGGTGCTTCTGGCAGGGCGCGCAGCAGGGCCTCGACGCTGTCGAAGTGGCGTCCACCGCCCAGGTGGGCGCACAAGGGGCCCACCGACCAGATGTGTTCGATGCCACTGGCCAGCGCGCGCGCACCCACTTCGGCGTGGAACTGCGGGCCTTCGCTGCCGACTTCGGCCATGTCCCCCAGCACCAGCCAACGCGGGCCAGGCAACTCGGCCAGCACCTCGATGGCCGCAAGAACCGAGTCGGGATTGGCGTTGTAGCTGTCGTTGACCACAGTGCAGGCCTGGCCCTGCCAGTGCAGCGCCAGCACTTGCGAGCGGCCAGACACCGGGCGAAATTCGCGCAGGCCCTGGGCGATGGCGGCCAGTGACTCGCCAGCAGCCAAGGCACATGCGCCTGCTGCCAGCGCATTGCGCAGGTTGTGACGGCCCGGCTGGTGCAAGGTGGTGTCCACTTCGCCAATCGGCGTGTGCAAGCGCAAGCGCCAGGCCGCCGCCGAATGATCCCAATCGGCACGGCCAAAGACATCGGCACTGCTGTCGCTGCCAAAGCTGATCACGCGGCGCTTGCCGGCCAACTGGCTCCACAAGCCGAAGTAAGCGTCATCCAGCGGCAGCACGGCCGTGCCGCCAGCACCCAAGGCACGAATCACCGCGCCGTTCTCTTCGGCCACCGCCTGCACGCTGCCCAAGAACTCCTGATGCTCGCGTTGCGCGTTGTTGACCAGCGCCACCGTGGGCGCCACCAGACGCGCCAACAAGGCGATCTCGCCGGCATGGTTCATGCCCAGCTCCAGTGCGGCCACCCGGTGCCAGACTTCGTCGTCCTGGCGCAGGCGCAGCAGCGTCAAAGGCACGCCGATGTGATTGTTCAGATTGCCTGCGGTGGCGAGCGCACCTGCACCATGCCCGGCGCGCAGGATGCTGGCCAACATCTGGTTGACGGTGGTCTTGCCGTTGCTGCCGGTCACGGCAATCAGCGCCAGGTGAAAACGCGCGCGCCAAGCGGCAGCCAGGTGCTGCAGCGCCAGCAAGGCATCGGGCACCAGCAGGCCTGCGATCGGCTGCTGGCCTTGACCCAGACCGCGCTCGGCCAAGGCCGCGGCAGCGCCGGCTTGCTGGGCCTGAATCAGAAACTCATGGCCGTCGAAACGCTCGCCGCGCAAGGCCACGAAGAGGTCGCCCGCCATGACGCTGCGGGTGTCACTGTGCACACGCAGCAACGCAGTGGCCGGGTCGCCGATCCGTTGGCTGCCGGGCAGCAGCGCATGGGCCTGGCCCAGCGTCATCAACATGGCGCCATCCCTGCAGCCGCGCGACTGCGGTTCTGCGTGTGGCGCTGGGCCAGTGCTGTGCGCACTTCGTCCAGATCAGAGAAAGCATGGCGAATGCCGGCGATCTCCTGGCTGCTTTCGTGGCCCTTGCCGGCCACCAGGATGCAGTCACCGCTTGCAGCCTGCAACACCGCGTGGTGGATGGCCTGGCGGCGTTCGGCCATCACCTGCACGGCTGCTGGCTCTTTGCAGCCCGCCAGGATCTGCTGCAGGATATGTGACGGGTCTTCGGAGCGCGGGTTGTCGCTGGTAAGCACCACGCGGTCGGCCAAGCGCTCGGCGACCGCACCCATCAACGCCCGCTTGCCGCGGTCGCGGTCACCGCCACAGCCAAAGACGCACCACAACTGCGCTGCTGCCCCACCCGGCGCAGCGGCCAAGCCCGGGCGCAGCGCCTGCAACGCCTTGTCCAGCGCATCGGGCGTGTGGGCGTAGTCCACCACCACCTGCACGCCAGCGCCCTGCAGCCGCTGCATGCGCCCGGGCACGGGCTGCAACTGCTGCACGGCCGCTACCGCGTCGGCCACGGGGTGGCCCAGCGCAAGCAGTACCCCCAGCACCGACAGCAGGTTGCTGGCGTTGAACTCGCCCACCGCCTGGCTGTGCAGCCACACCGTCTGGCCATTTTGCGGGCTTGGCTCGGCAGGCTGATCTTGCAGTCCGCGCTGCTGCGCAGAGTCTGCGGGCTGGCGCAGCAGCACCTGCAAGGAGATGCCCTGCCCTTGCTCTTGCTCTGGCTTTTGCCCCTGCACCTGCTGCACCTGCTGCACCTGCTGCACCTGCAGCGCCTGCAGGCTGGCCGGGCCGCGCAACGACACGGTCCACAAGGCCAGCCCCTGCCCAGCCAGCTCTGCTGCCAATGCAGCCCCATGAGCGTCGTCGATGTTGATCACTGCAGCACGCAAACCGGGCCAACTGAACAACGGGCGCTTGGCGGCCCAATAGCGGTTCATGCTGCCGTGGTAGTCGAGGTGGTCTTGCGTGAAGTTGGTGAACACTGCCGTGTCGATATGCAGCCCGTTCAGTCGCTGCTCTTGCAGACCGATCGACGAAGCCTCGATGGCGCAGGCCTGCACACCTGCGTCCAGCAACTGGCGCAAACTGCTGTGCACCGTCACTGCATCGGGTGTTGTGAGCCCACTGTCCTGCAGCGCTGGCGGCTCACCGATGCCCAGCGTGCCGATCAACGCACAACGCTGCGGTTGCGGCAAGGCCTGCAAAGCCTGCGCGATCCACCAGGCGGTGCTGGTCTTGCCGTTGGTGCCGGTGATGGCCACCACGGGCATCTGTTGGCTGGGCTGACCGTACCAGCGGTCCGCCAACGGGCCTGCTGCCGCTTGCAAGCCAGGCAGCGCAGCGACCCTGGAGCTGAACTCGACACCGTCGTGTTGCCAGTCAGCCAACAGCGCATCGAGCGCATCGGCTTCAACCAGACAGGCTGCTGCCCCGGCAGACAGCGCTGCAGCCACGTGTGCGCGGCCATCCTG
>Ga0105046_10018042_pt1 | contig 10760 bp, 5 predicted proteins | sample MAT03_FD_78385 | JGI IMG/M metagenome (GOLD analysis project Ga0105046, IMG submission 78385) | Freshwater microbial communities from Lake Fryxell liftoff mats and glacier meltwater in Antarctica - MAT-03 (megahit assembly) | ecosystem: Environmental > Aquatic > Freshwater > Ice > Liftoff...
CGAGCCCGCCACCGCCGAGCCCGCCACCGCCGAGCCCGCCACCATCGAGCCCGCCACCGCCGGCAGCACGACCGGCGGCGCCTCCCGTGCAGGGCACGCCCCGACCTCACACGATGGCCGGCGTGATCCGCACCGCCGCTCTGGAGGTGCGGTTCGTCCCCGGCTCCCACGGAGAGCGGGTTGCGTCGTCGTACGCCGCCGTCGCCCGTCGTGCCCGCTCGACGCTCGAAGGATTCGGCAGTGAGCCGTGGGGGACGTCACCGATCGTGCACCTCATCGACCCGTACCGCGACGGCTCGGAGATCGTGGCCGACGGAGCCATGATCGGCGATGGCGGAGCAGAGGCCTGGGTGGTGGTGTCCCCGGAGACATCGCCGGAACCGCCCCATCGCATCCTGGCTTTGATGTTCGGAGCTGCGTTCCCGTCGGCTACTGAATTCCAGCTGTTGATCGAGGGCTACGGTCTGCACCGGTCGGGCGTTGCGGACCCCGATCTGACGGGTCGGGCGCTCCCACCGCTCGATGATGCTGCAGGCGACGAACGCGCATCGATGGCCGTGTCGTTCGTGCGGTTCCTCATCCACCGTGAGGGCCCCGATGCATTCCTCCGCCTGCTGTCGGCCCCTGCGGGTCGAGTCGACGAAACCGTCCGTGATGTGTACGGTCCGTCGCTCGGCCAACTCGAGTACGAGTGGCGACGCAAGCTCGTGTCAGGCGACGCTGATGTCAAGACAGCGGCGTTCTTGAGGTTGGCGCTGCGCTATCTGCGGCCGTACAAGCTGCGCCAGGCAGAGATCTTCGGATACATGCTGCTGAGCCTCGCGTTCGTCGCTGCGTTCCCGTTCGTGACCAGGCGGTTGTTCGACACAGCGCTGCCCAGCGGCGAGTTCTCCCAGGTGTTCACATTGCTCGTCGCGCTCGGTGCGGCGTTCGTCGTGTCGTTGCTGGCAGGCGTCCGACAGGCGTACCAGACCGCCTGGGTCTCGAATGCGGTGACCCGCGACATCAGGCAGACGGTGTTCGATCGTGTGCAGGTGATGCCCGAGTCCTGGTTCGAGACCCATCCCCAGGGCGATGTGCTGTCACGGCTGTTCGGTGACGTCCGAGAGGTCGAATCCGGCCTCTCACAGGCGATCGGACAGGGCGTGTTCCAGATCATCGCGTTGCTGACGAGCGCGATCATCATGCTCTCGCTCAACGTGAAGCTCGGGATCGTGGTGCTCGTCGCTGCCCCACTCGTCGGAGTCGTGTATCGCGTGATGGCCAATGGCGCGCTGCAACGGTCGATGGCAGTGCAGGAGCAGAGCAGTGCGCTGCTGACGGTCGCCGCCGAGAACTACCGCGCGATCCCGGTGATCAAGATGTTCGGGCTCGCTGATCGCGAGCGCCGACGGTTCGCGCAGCAGAGCGACCGGTTGTTCCGGTCGACCCGGCGCCTCACGATGTGGGGTGGCCTGTTCGGGCTCTCCGTGAACCTGATCGTCACGATGCTTCGTCTCGGTGTCCTCGGCTTCGGCGCGTGGTTGATCCTGCAAGGAGATTTCACCACCGGCGGCCTGGTCGCGTTCTTGTCGATCATGGGCGAGGTGTTGTCGCCGGTCACGGTGCTCGTGTCGCTCAGCCAGGACGTGCAGTCGTCGATGGGGTCGCTGGTTCGGATCAACGAAGTCGTCGACGAGCTCGCTGAACCGGATGATCCCGCACTGCCACCACTGCCGCCAGTGAACCGAGACATCCGGCTCGCGTCGCTCGGCATGTCGTACGACACCGGCCACCGCGCACTCGCGGAGCTCGACCTGACGATCCCCGCTGGGTCACGTGTAGCGATCGTCGGGCCATCGGGTTCTGGGAAGAGCACGGTGCTGCGATTGCTGATGCGACTCCACGAACCCGACGAAGGTGCGATCCTCGCTGATGGGATCGACATCCGGACGGCCTCGCTCTCGTCGTGGCGGGCGCAACTCGGGGTCGTCTTCCAGGACTCATTCCTCTTCGACGCCACCGTGCGCGAGAACATCGCACTCGGTCGCCCCGGCGCGACAGACGCGGAGATCTTCGCCGCCGCCGAGGCCGCCGAGGTCGACACATTCGTGCCTGCACTGTCGCGTGGTTGGGACACCCTGGTCGGTGAGGGAGGCGGCAATCTCTCGGGTGGACAACGTCAGCGGGTGGCGATCGCTCGTGCACTGCTGCGCAACCCTCGCCTCCTGCTGCTCGACGAAGCCACGTCCGCGCTCGACCCGGCGACGGAACGACAGATCAACGACACCCTTCGACATGTCGCCGGAGGGCGCACGGTGGTCTCGGTGACCCACCGACTCGCGTCGATCACCGACTACGACTCGATCATCGTCCTGGTCGATGGAAGGCTCGCCGAGCAGGGGACGCACACGGAGCTGCTGCAGAAGCGAGGGACGTACGCCCACCTCTGGGCAGAGCAGACCGGCCAGCCCGTTCCGGAGCCCGAACCGGTCGACCTCGTCGCCGCGCTGGGCAGGGTGCAGTTGTTCGCAGACGCAGCCGTCGATGTGCGTCGACGAGCGGCGGCATCGATGGTGCCGTTCGTCCTCGATGCCGGACGGAGCGTCGAAGACGGTGACGGCATCATGGTGGTCGGCTCGGGACGCGGTGAGGTCGTGACCGGAACTTCGGCAGGGGAGATGGTGAGCGCTGAGCTCGGCCCCGGAGATGCCTTCGGTGTCGTGGCCGCGTTGGGGGCACCGGCGAACACGTCGCTACGCGCGAAGGAGACGCTCGGGGCGATGCATCTCTCACGCGCAGCCCTCGAGGCCCTCGTGGCGGCCGAGCCCTCGCTGCGAGACCTCTGGCGAGCGACGCCAGACGATCCTGTGCGGCAGGTCGCGACCCGCATCGGGCGTGCGACGATGGCCCGCCGAGCGCCCTCGTCGTTCGCCCCGCCGGCTCGCCCACCGCGAGCCACGATGGCGATCTTCTCGCCGCCGGAGGTGGGGCGATGATCACCCCGCGACCGACGCTGTACGCGCTCGTCCAAGCCGCGGTGGAGGCAACGGGCGCAGATCGGGGTTGGTTGCTCGCCATCGCCGACGAGTCCGATGCAGGTTCGTTCGTCGTCGCTGCGGCATTCGGACATGGCGGCGCTGCCTCGCTCGTGGGTATCCCCCGTGAGCGTCGTGGCTTCGCTGGATTCGCGTTCGCCTCCGGACAGCCCGCAGCCCTGCAGCCTCGCGCTGATGACGTCGACAACTTCGGGGCAGGCGGTGCTGACGGGGTGCCGCGCTCGTTGCTCGCCGTCCCGTGTGTCGCCAACGAAGCGCTGGGCGTGCTCGAACTGGTCGACGCCGTCGGCGGCTCGTTCGGATTCGACGACGTCGAGACTGCGTCCCTCCTCGCCGACATCGCCGGGGCGGCGCTCGCCGAGCCGATGAGCACCTGGGAGCCCCCGTCACCCGAGCGGCTTGCGGTGCTGCTGAGCTCGCTCGCGATGCGCGACCCCTCGAGATACGCGGAAGTGGCGCGCTTCGTCGAGGCGATGACGTGAGCGTCGAGGGGGCGTCGCGGCCAGCGTGGAGTCGTGACTCGGTGATGGTGCGCCTCCCGAGCCCCATCACGGTCGACGAGCTCAGCCATGAGTGGGTCTTCGGAGGTGCCACCGGTGCCGGTGTGCGGGTCGCGGTGGTCGACAGCGGGGTCGATGCCGACCATCCCGGTCTCGACGATTGCGTCGACGAAGACGCAGGCGTGGCATTCGACGTCGACGACACTGGCGTCGTCGTCGCCGAGCACGGCGCACACGGCGACAGCTTCGGACACGGGACTGCATGCGCTGGCATCATCCACTCGATTGCGCCAGACGCTCGGATCACGAGCGTCAAGGTGCTCGGCGTCGGGCTCACCGGGAAGGCGGCCGCGTTCATGGCCGGTCTCGAGTGGGCGATCGATCATCGGTTCGACGTCATCAATCTCTCGCTCGGCAGTCGCAAGCGCGAGCATGCGTTGGGATTCCACGAGCTGTGTGATCGGGCGTACTTCGGCAACACCTTGGTGGTGACCGCGGCCAACAACATGCACTCGATCTCGTACCCGTCGCTGTTCTCGTCGGTGCTCAGCGTGGCGTGCAACCTCGCAGCGAACCCGTTTCGATATCACGTCAACCCTGAGCCGCCGACGGAGTTCCTCGCGCGCGGCATCGACGTGCCGGTGCTCTGGACCCGTCACGGAACGACGGTTTCCACCGGAAACAGCTATGCCGCGCCACACATCTCGGGGCTCGCTGCACTCGTGCGGTCGAGGCATCGAGACCTCCGGCCGTTCCAAGTGAAGTCGGCACTGTGGGCGCGTGCGGCGAATGTGGTGGAGGCCGCGCCACCGGAGATCGCCGGCAGACTCAGCCGGGTGATGACCGCGACGGGGGTACGGCGCGCAACGGCCGGGTGACCCGCATCGCGCCCTCGTCGTCGACCAGGGTCAACAGCCGAGCACGGTGGCGGCGATCTGATCGGTCGGGACGGTCGCCTCGACGCGAGGTGAACCGCTGATCTGCAGCACGATGGTGTAACCGAAGTCGGGGATCAGGTAGGTCACCGATGCCGTCGTGTCGGTGGAGGTCGTCCGCACGAGCAGGCGACGCCCCCCGACCTCGCGATCGACTGCCCCGCTCACGTCGACGCCCCGGCCGGCGAGCGCTGATGCCACCTCGTCCGGCGACGACGCGGTGGTCACATCACTGTCGATCTGTTTGATCGTCAGGGTCGTGATCACGTTCTTGACCACGGGCCCGTCGGCCCACAGGACCCCACCGTCGGCCACCAGCGCTTCGAGGTTGGCGCGCATCTCGTCGCGCCTCGTTGGGCGCAACGAGGCCGCCGTCTGATCGAGCGGTTCGTTGACGAGGTCGAACCACCGCCAGTCGGTCGGCACGATCAGCGTCGTCCGAAGGCCGCACGACCCGATGTACGTGCCCTCGATCCGGCCGACCTGTACGGCATACGCCGCCGGATCGAAGACCTGTGCGATCGGTGCACAGTTCCCGCTTCCAGGGATCGCTCGTTGGTTGCTGTCCGACACGAGCACGCACAACAAGCGTGCGCTGGCCGCTTCGACGTCACCGAGCGTGAATCCCGTTCGACCGTTGTCACCGCCGAAGGAGGTGAAGGGCGAGGGGCCATCCCACGGCTTCCACGCGCCGCCAGGAACCTCTGTCCCGGCCTTGCGCTCGTCGCCTGCGACGGCGGTGTCGAGGTAGAAGTGGAGGTGGTCGCCGGCGGGTTCGAGTTCCGGTGTGAAGCCCTCGGTGAAGTACGGCGCGATGATCTCCCCGGTCGCGCCGTCGACGGCGACGCCGGCGAAGATGCAGCCCACGAGCTCGCGATCGGTCGGACAGGGGGTCGGGGCCCACGGCGAGTCGACCAGGGTCATGTCGAGGTCGGCCGGGCGAGTCGACGTTCGAATCGTGGGTGTGGTCTCCACGACGGGAGTGGTCTGCTCCACAGTGTCCGTGGTCGTCTGCTCGGAGGTCGCAGTGGCGCCTTGGTCGTCGCTCGCCCGTGGGGCATCGTCGTCGCCGCTGGTGATCACGATGCCGATCGTGACCACCACCAACACTGCGGCTCCGGCGAGCGCCACGAGCCAGCGCCGATCCCGAGCCGGCGGTGCTGGCGTGGGTGCGGGAGTGGGCGCTGGCGTGGGTTTGGGGGTGGGCGCTGGTGCTGGTGCTGGCGTGGGCGTGGGCGTCGAAAGAGAAGCGGGAGGTGAGGGCGGAGGGAGCATGGTTCCCGGACCGGTCGCCGCTGGCGGTGGCGCTCCGATCATCCGGTCACGATCCGGGGCGGCGCGCACGAGGATGGTGCCGGTACGAACCGAATTGGCGTCCGCGCGTTCGGACTCGGCCAGTACATCGGGCCATTGCAGAGCGAACCGGCGACGTCGAAGCCATCCGACACCGAACGCTCCGACGCAGGCGTGGGTCAGCGCGGTCGCGAACTCGAGTGCTGTCGCGTACCGTTGCTCGAGGTCCTTGGCGAGCGCTCGATCGATGACGATGCCGATCGCTCCGGGCAGTTCGGCCCTCGTCGTGATCAGGGGTATCGGGTCGGTCACGAGATGATGGGCCAACAGACCGGTCGCCGTGGTCGACTCCGGAAACGGAAGTCGGCTCGTCAACAACTCGTAGGCCATGATGCCGACGCTGTACACATCGCTCGCGGGTGACAGGTGGTCGCCGCGCACCTGTTCCGGGCTCATGTACGCGGGTGTGCCGATGATCATGCCCGTCGCTGTGCGCCGAGCATCGGTGTCGAGCGCGCGGGCGATGCCGAAGTCGGCGAGCTTCACCACCCCGGCAGCATCGAACAGGAGGTTCTCGGGCTTGACGTCGCGATGCAGCACGTTGCGTCTGTGGGCGAAGTCCAACGCGGCGCAGCACGCCAACACTGCCGCACAGGCTTCGTCGGTGGCGAGACCATCGCCGACGAATCGATCGCTGAGGGCACCGTGGCAGCGTTCCATGATGAGCAGGCACATGCCGTCGTCGCGATCGACGAAGTCGTACACCGGGACGATGTGTGGATGATCGAGGGAGGCAACCAACCGTGCCTCGGTCGCGAACCGTTCGCGTACATCGGCGTCGGCGGCGAACGCTCGCGGGAGCTGTTTGATCGCGACGTCGCGACCGAGTTGGGTGTGACGGCCGGCGTAGACGATCCCGAACGCTCCGCGTCCCAGTTCGCCGGTGACGTCGTATGTCGGTAGGGCGTCCTGGACCAGCGCTTGTTCGCGAGATGGACGTGCCACGGCGGTCACGACGGCGGTCGCGCCGTCCGGTTACATCCGGTCCTTCGTCGGTGGCTTCGGGGGGTCATCGGGCGGATCGACCCGGTCGAGGAGCCGAGCCGTCTCCCGGTCAGGGGGGAGACGCTCGTCGAACATGCGGGCACGGACATCGCGGGCCGCTGCTCGAGCAGCGAGCACCGACCCGAGCGCGAGGTGACTTCGGATCTCGGTTCGACGCGCCCGCTCGGCCAACGGATCGATGCGCGCCGACACGATCGATACCTGGAGTGCCTCCTCGGGCTCGCCGCGTGCGAGCAGCAACTCGGCCAAGCGACACCCGGCGTTGTAGGCGAGCGTGTGCAATCGCAACCGTTCATGATCGGTGTCGGTATCCGACAGGCCTGGCATGTACTCGCCCAGGTAGAGGTCGAAGGCGTCGCGATGATGGTCGAGCGCCTCGGTGAAACGGCTGCGCCGCTCGCATGCACGAGCGAGGGAGATCAGCCGGTCGAACTGGCGCACATCGACGTCGACGCCGTCGTCGACGAGTTGGAGCCGGCCGTCCACGGAACGGATGAACCACGACGTGCCCGATCGGCGCTCGGGCTCGATCGAATCGAGCAGCGTGGCCAGTGTCACCCGGAGATTCGCACCGGCCTGCTTGTCGCTGAGGTCGGGCCACAAACGCGAGGCGATCGACGTGCGGAGGGGAGCGGGTTCCATGAGCAGTACTGCCAGAAGTTGCTGGACCCTGCCGCCGCGAGATCGGTCGGACACGGCGACACCGTCGCTGCGGCGGATGGCGAACTCACCGAACGTGGTGATCTGGAGGTTGTATGGGGGTCGTGTCGGCGTGCCGCTCGAGAGCGCTCGCGCCCGAGCGCGAGTGGGACCGTGCGGGTGGTCGACCAGACGCTCGATCCTGAGGACGACGCTGGGGATCTGGGCGAGGCAGCTCTGTGCTGTCGGCACTTCGTCGACGACGGCAAGCGCGAGCTCGGCCAACATCGATGGTGGAACGTGCACGCGGAGCAGATCGGGTGAATGCCACGGCAGCTCGCGAGCCATTGTGGGATCGCCGCGTTCGCGCAACTCCGCCACCGCTCGTCCCGCATCGATCGCGCATCGCATCGATGGACCGAACGCGAGGTCATCGAGCCACTCTGTTCCCGCCACGAGGGCTCGGATGGGACAGAGCGCGCTGAGCGTCGACCACGGCGGCCACGGCGCGAAGGGCACGGTCTGGAAGACGCGCTCGAAGCGCTGCGCAGCCTCGCGATCGCCGCTCTCGGCAAGGACGACGAGTGCGTCGGCCACATGTGCGAACGATGCCGGCCGGGGGAGGAGGCGGCGTGCCAGCGCCACAGCGTCGTCTGCGAGGGACCGTGCCCCGACGACGTCGCCAGCAGCGAGTGCAACCGAGGTCAGGATTCCGAGGAGGGGCACCTGCACGTTCGGGAGCCGCCTCCTGCCGTACACCGCTGGCAGCTCTCGAGCGATCGGCCACGCGACGCTCGGATCGATCTCGCCCCGGAACCAGACGGCCTGTGCCGACACGGGCTCGCTGACGCCTTCCGCGAGCACCTCCTCGAGGGTGACCCCGACCTGCTCGGGATGGCCGAGCGCGAGGTAGCGCGAGGTGATCGATGCTCGGGACACCGTCGGGTCGCCACCTTCGAACAGGGCAATGGCGTCGAGTGCACCGCGGATGTCGCGCCGTTGCTCCGCCTCGTGCGACGCGATCAGCCCGAGCGCCGACCGCGCCAGCGGCCATCCATCCTCAGCGAAGCGCTCGAGATGGCCGACGAGCTCGCCGACGGTGGTCGACGACAGGATCGCCGGATCGACGTCACCGAGCAACTGGGTTTCCCGCCAGAGCGCGAGCACGGCCAGTTCGGGGTCGACATCGACCGCGTGGTTGAACACTCCACGCAGATCTCGCAGGATCCGTTCGGACTGGAACGAACTCGTCTCGATGGTGCGGAGGTAGCGGCCGAGCAGCCCGGTGCGTTGATTCGGTGGCAGACAGTCGATCAGCACCTCGGCGATCGCGCCGCTGAGTCCGCTACTGATCGGAGATGCACCGAACGAGCGAGCGAGTTCGATGAGGCGTTCGCTCGCTCCTGCGGCCTGAAGACTGCGCGCACCACGTATCAGCTCCCCACGGTCGATCAGCACCTCCGCACCCGCGACCAGGGCTTGCTGCCACTCGACCGCGTCGACGCTGTCGGCCAGCGCAGCACCCCAGAGATCGTGGAACCGGAAGTCGTCGTCACCCGTCTCGATCAAGGGCAGGCCGTGCAGCAACGTCGCTGCAGACCACCGCGATCCCAGCACGGCATCGACCAGAGCATCGTCGATCCGCCCGAATCGGACCATGATCGCGAGCGCACGTCGGCGATCGGTCGGGAGCGCGCTCAACACGGCTTCCCACAAGAAGTCGATCGTCGCCGAGCGCCCGACCGTCGACATCAGCACGGCCAGCGCCGGCCACGAGGGAACATCTCCTCCGACCGACAAGTCGACATGGCACACCCGGGCGAAGTCGACCTGCTCGCTCTCGCTGAAGGCCATCTCCCGCTCGTCGAGCACCAACGCATGGCCCTTCGCCTGGAGGAGCCGAAGCGGCAACCTCGGAGTCGATCGACTGCCGATCACGAGGTGGCCGTTGGAGGAGAGCTCATCGCACAGTCGGGCGATCACCGCGATCGATGGCGACCCGTCGATCAGATGCGCATCGTCGAGGACGAGCGCCACCGACACGGGCGCACGAGCCCAGACCAGATCGACGACATCGTCGAAGGTCGGATCGGTGACGGGGCCGACGTCTCCGGGGGAGTCGGCCGCCAAGGCCGTCATGAGTCCCACGAGCAAGTGCTCGGGTTTCCGATCGTTCTCGTTCAACTGCAACCAGACGTCGATGCCGACCGGATCGAGCACGTTCTCGGCGATGGCGTGTGCGAGCAGCGTGGTCTTTCCGAACCCCGCTCCCGCCCGCACGACCGTCAGTCTCCGTTCGAACCGATGGCCCAGGTCGTCGAGCAGTCGCGGCCGATGGACCAATTGGTGCGGGAGATCGGGTGGTCGGAACCGGAACGGCGTGCGAGCGTTCCCGATCATCGCCAGAAACGTAGACGACAGCGCCGAACGAAATCGGGCCGAATGAGGCTGGCCTGAACGAAGTTGGCCGAATGAAGTTGGGCCGAGCGAGGTTCAGGTGTTCGAGGCAGCGAAGATGCCGGCGATCGCGACGTCGAGTGCTGTGTCGAACTCGTCGTCACTCATCTGGGCGGTGAGACCCTCGGTGAGCGCCCGCGAGAAGCTGGCGATGATGCCGTGGTTGCGGGCGAGCTTCGCGTTGGCGTCGTCGCGGCTGTAACCGCCCGAGAGCGCCACCACGCGGAGCACCTTCGGGTGACGCGCGAGCGGCAGGTAGAGGTCGTCGACCGATGGCAGGGTGAGCTTCAACATCACGTGCTGGTCGGCGCCGAGCGCGTCGAGCTGGGCGAGGATCGACCGCTGCAGCAGGTCCTCGGCCTCGGCCTTGGTGCTGCTGTTGATGTCGACCTCCGGCTCGATGATCGGCACGAGCCCGTGACCGAGGATCTGCGTGCCGACCTCGAACTGTTGGGTGACGACAGCGTCGACGCCGGCCGTGTTGGCGTGCTGGATGACCGAACGCATCTTGGTGCCGAACACACCGGCCGCAACGGCCCGCTCGCAGAGGGCATCGAGCTGCAGCATCGGCTTCATGATCTGGGCGCCGTCGACCTCGTCGGCGAGACCCTTGTCGACCTTCAGGAACGGCACCACCTGCTTCACCTCCCACAGGTACTCGGCCGATCCCAAGCCCTCGATCAGACGGTCCATCGTCATCTCGAACAGGATCGCACCGAGCACGCGGTCACCCGTGAACGCGGGGCTGGTCACGATGCGCGAGCGCATGGCGTGCATCAGATCGAACATCTCCTCCTCGGAGGAGTACTCGTTCTCCTCGATGCCGTAGAGGC
>Ga0105046_10018043_pt1 | contig 10760 bp, 8 predicted proteins | sample MAT03_FD_78385 | JGI IMG/M metagenome (GOLD analysis project Ga0105046, IMG submission 78385) | Freshwater microbial communities from Lake Fryxell liftoff mats and glacier meltwater in Antarctica - MAT-03 (megahit assembly) | ecosystem: Environmental > Aquatic > Freshwater > Ice > Liftoff...
GTTTCACCGACTGCGATTCCATCTGGCCGAATTTGGGAAGGCCCGGTGCGGGTAGACCCGTCCCAGGCTGAAATCCGAAGAATCCTGGCCTGTGGAATGGAATTGGGTCGTTGGGCTAAGTGTCAGATTATAAATCACTTGACTGGATATCGCAAAACGTGGGCAGGAAGGCTAATGACAATCTGGGGCTGGAATTGGGAGAAAACACCTCTAAAACATTGAGGAAAATGAAAGGATGGGGGTGGGACGGTTCAGGCTGACGACTCTGCGACGACTCTGCCAACAAATGTGGAAAGTGATGACTTTGTTGAGGGTATAGCTGAAGTGGTTGATTTGCAATTAGATAGAGGATTTCGTGTGGAGTTTGCCTTGGGCAATACGGGGGTAATTCGTATGGTGGGCTCTAAGCCAAAGGCCCGGTTTTATTGGGGATTTTGTAAGGGACGGGTCAGGCTGATGACTTTTGTGCTGAGTATTGACTTTTCAGTCGCGGATTCTTCAAGGAAGTTTCTTCAAGCGTTATCTCCACCTCCACATATCGGGTTGGAAAACCGACCGCAGTGTACTGATACAGGAGTTCCCATTCTCCCGTATCCATTTCGAGTGGTGTGCAGGGAATAGCGTCCATCGCTGAAACCAGGTAAGTGCCCCTGGTGGGAATATTTCCTGTAGTAAGAGTTCCGGCAAATAGAAGTGAAAAGGTCTCCGAAGAACCTGGGAAGATGGTGTGCGAATATGCGCTCCTGCCACTAGCTTTCAAAACACTCCGATGCATATTGGATCTCTTCGTCCAATCCGCTGCCTCTGGTCGCCTGAAGCCAACGAATCTGAGGCTCGTCTCCAGAGCCGCTTTGTCGGGACGTCTGTTTTCTAGATCCAAGTCCACGAATGTCCCCTGCATTAATTCGCCGGTAAAATGTTGGTACTCAGCCTCGACAATTCTTGTTTCCGTGGCTATGAGATTTCTTGAGTATCCAGGATGCCAATCAGCAACTTCAAGAGCTGACGTGACACTTGAAATGCATTCCTTGCAAGTCTTGAAAGCCTTCGTGTTGCAGCCGAAGTACCGTAATATCCCATCTGGTTTGACGTCCACTTGGTTTACAACAATCAGCTTTTCAAATCCCAAAGCGAATGCGATCGCAAATTCTTGATTGGAGAATAAGGAGCCGCGGTGCCCATCCTTTAGTTTCTCTCGGCGAAAGTTTATAAATAGGTAACAGTCGCTTTCTTTGAGCTCGTTGATTATGCTGGAATTAATTTCAAATAAATTTTGAACGTTTACTGCAACGTAAGGGCTGAAGCCTCGGTCACTTAGTAACGCTGCTACTTTGTCGGCGACAGCACGCTCTTTTTCCGTAGCCTGACCACAACTGATAAATACTTTGCTTCCCACCTTTTGTTCTCCCTTTCTATTTTTACATAGCTAACTTATTGATTAGTCAACTGGTAGACCATGTCGCCGACAAACCTTTTGAAGGATTCATTCTCCATGAATTGCCTGTAGACCTGGGTGTCGTCTTTCAGTAGCAACTGCATCACTTTCCCCAAGGCCTGGTCGTGGGCCAATCGTGCGGTGTGCGGCGTGTTTTCCTTGGCGTTCTGATACCTGGAATCCGCAGCTACTTTGGGAGCGATGTCATCGCGGATTTTCTGTACGACTCGGTCTGAATCGCCAAACAGCGTTCCGAATCGTTCATTGAAATTCTTAAGAATGTTGCTCAGACGATCCAACTCGGGATCGCTTTTGCGGCCATCTGCTTCCGTCGGTACTGGCTCGATCTCCGATTCTTTATCTTCGAGCGCGATCTTCATTGATGCCTTCTTCTCGACACGGTAACTGTCCATGTCGATTGCCTCCAGGATTCCTCTGGCGAGGTCCTCTTCCTGGGGTGCTGGCAGCTTGGGGAGTAGCAGGTTTAAGAAGATCGATAACTTTTCCCAGGCGGCAATGTTGTAAGAGATAACTGAAGACAGGAAGCTGTAGGTTCGGCAGAAGACCTTGGCTTTGCTCTTGAAATCCACCTGCCCGTCTTCATCTAAGTGCGCCACATAGACGGCGACACAGTTATCCAAGATCGGGTCCAGTTTATCCCGCTCTGCCCCGCTCAAGAACAGTTCTACCACCCGATCCACTTGCTCCTGTGAATAGACATGGGCTAAGTCGAGCGAAGCTTTGAGGTCGTGCAGCTTGTCTGGATCTGTCTCATCGGCGAGGAGCGTTGTGCAATAGTAATCCTGAAACGCAAAGGTAATGGCTTCGCTGTTGTTTTGGAAGTCCAGTACAAAGCAATCGTGCTTCTTTGGGTGAGCCCGGTTCAACCTCGATAGTGTCTGCACGGCCTTGATGCCCGATAGCGCCTTGTCAACGTACATCGTGTGCAGTAGGGGCTCGTCGTAGCCGGTCTGAAACTTATCGGCGCAGATCAGAAAACGGTATGGATCGGCCTGTATCTTCTCGGCAATGTCTTTGCTGGAGAATCCGTTCAGTGACGCTTCGGTTACCTTGATGCCGCCATATTCCTTCTCGCCAGAGAATGCGACTATGGCGCGATAGGGGCTTTTCCGCTCCTGCAAATAAGTCTGGAAGGCATGGAAGTACTGGATGGCACGTTCGATGCCGCTGGTCACCACCATGGCTCTGGCTTGCCCGCCAATTTTTACCGCAGCCAACACTTGTTCGTGGAAGTGATCCACCATGATCTCAGCCTTCAGTCGAATCGCGTGATCGTGGCTTTCCACAAAGCGCCGCAGCTTCTTTTTCGCCTTCTTGGTGTCGAACTCCGGATCGTCTTCGGCCCTCTTCACCAGCTTGTAATAGCTATCGACCGGCGTATAAGCCTTGAGGACGTCCAAAATGAAGCCTTCCTCCACGGCTTGCTTCATCGTATAGGAATGAAAGGGCTTGTGCTTTACCTTGCCGTCAGTACCAGGGGAGAGAGCCGTGCCGAACATTTCCAGGGTCTTGTTCTTCGGCGTTGCCGTGAAGGCGAAATAACTTGCGTTAGCCAGCATTTTTCTGGCGGCCATTCGACGCTCCAGAGCCTCGTTGATCGTGTCTTCCGGGTCTGGCGCTTCGCTCTCTTCGGAGTTGCCTAGAGCTTGGCTCATGGCGGCGGATGTCTTGCCGCCCTGGCTCGAATGGGCCTCGTCAATCACGATGGCAAATCGCCTGCTGGATTCTGTTGAAATCTCATCCAGGATGAAGGGAAATTTTTGAACGGTGGAGATGATGATCTTCTTGCCCTGTTCAATGAATCGCCTTAGGTCGCCGGCTCTTTCGGCATGGCCGACGGTGGAGCCGACTTGTACAAATTGCCGGATGGTCTTTTGGATTTGGTGGTCGAGGATCTTGCGGTCGGTGACGACGATCACGGAGTCAAATACCTCCTTGTCGTTCCGCTTGACGGCGATCAATTGATGAGCAAGCCAGGCGATGGAATTGGACTTGCCGCTACCTGCTGAATGTTGGATCAGGTAGCGTTTTCCCGCGCCATAAGTTTGGACATCTGCCAGCGTTTTGCGGACCACTTCCAACTGGTGGAATCGTGGGAAGACCTGGGTGTGTTTCTTCTTCCCAGGTTTACCGCTGGCGTTTTCCACTATATGGGCATAGTTTTCCAGGATGTTGGTAAGCCCCTTAGGGGTCAGCGTCTGCTTCCAGAGGTAATCGGTTTTTAGTCCTTCAGAGTTTGGCGGGTTGCCCGCACCATCGTTGTAGCCCTTGTTGAAGGGCAGAAACCAGGAAGCTTTTCCTTGCAGCTCCGTGCACATGCGCACTTCGCTATCGTCCACGGCGAAGTGCACCACACATCGGCCAAAGCCGAAGAGCTTTTCTCGTTGGTCCCGATCACGGCGGTACTGCTCCACCGCGTCTTCTACCGTTTGTTTGGTGAGGCTGTTCTTCAGTTCGAATGTTGCAATGGGGAGGTCGTTGATAAATAGGCCGAGATCGAGTGCCCGCCTTGTCTCATCCAGGCTGTAGGCTAACTGGCGCGTTACCGAGAAACGGTTCTTTGCATAGAATGCTTCTGCTTTTGTCTTGCCTGGCGATGGGGTCCCGTAGAAGAGCTCTAGTTCGACAGCACCATGAGCGATCCCTTTGCGCAGCACATCGATTACACCGCGCTTGCCGATTTCCGTGGATAAGCGGCTGAGAAACTTTAGCGATTGATGTCTTTCGGGTTGTCCGCATCGGCCATTGCCTGTTTCTGAAATGCTTCTGGCTGCGTGTCCCGCAGGAAGGCAAACAGTTGCGGAACATCCAGCGCCTGGTCTCGGTCGTAATCCTTGGGGCATCCTGCGAAATAGCCTGAGCTGATCGGTTGGGGTGCCTCAGCCACACAGCCTGCAATGACTGCGAAGCCATCTTCGCCGGTCATGTGCCGCATGATTAGCGATTCAAGACCTCTTTCGGTGGTGTCGGTCGTCATGCTTCGATTTCCTCGGTAAGTTCCCGCTTTTGAGACCGGATCAGAGGAATCAGTGGCACACTGTTGACAGTCATTGGCGTGCCCCAAATGGATTGAGGCACAAATCCTTTGCTATGGCCCCTAACGCAATCCTCCCAAGCCTCGGCGCTGGAGAATGGCGTGCCTCTATCGTTCATTTCAGAAGCCTCCAGGAAGCCCAAATAGACGAGCACCACTGGGATACCGCGTTCCGTCAATTTCCAGGACCAGGCGAATCGATTCGCCATTTGATAGTGGGAATCGCGAGAAAGACCCCACGGCAATTGGGTTGCAGCGGTGAGTGCGTTGCTAGCTTCTTGGATGGCTTCCCCTATTTTCAAGTGATTGAGTCTTGAGTTTTCCGACGCTTCGATTGTGGGCGGAGTCTTCCCTTTTTCCTCAATTCTTAATTCCTCGTCATGAGCCTTTGCCTCGACTAAGAGTAGCCCAGGGATATTGTTGATTGTGCAAGCGCTAACGATGTCCCAATTTGGCGTCCTTGTGGCAAGATGTGGAACCGCCAGCCACCAACGGCACAGCTCTTGCCTGACTTCGTTGGGCAGCAATCGGGCGGCGCTATGCAGCATTGGTTCGGTTGGGTCTTTAAATCCGACTGGCATCCATGGATCGTTAGGCCTTACGTGTGCAAACGGTGCTGCAATCCTCGACAACCTTGCTGCGACTGCCTCATTGGTTCCATGAGCCATGAAGTGACATCTGGGTTTGCTGCCGCGTTGTGCGTTTTCTCGGAGATTGCTCAAAAGTTTGCTCATCCTGCCTCTCCTTCGAAACCTAATTCGGACTCATCGTTGAAATCAAGCTCATCCTCTTGGCTGTCAATTGACTCGGATTGAGGCAGCTTCTTCGAGAGTTCGCGAACGTCTAATGTCCCTGTGACTACCTCGGAAACGAAGCTTCTATGATATTCGTGAAGAAGCTCAATTTCTCGATCAAGGCTTGAAACCGATGCTGTTTGAACCCGAGTCGTTGTGTTGATAAAAGCTACAATTGCTTTCTGCTCTTCAATCGGTAAAGCTAGATTGGGCATTTGCTTGAATCTATCCCAGTAAAGTCTATTTCGGTCAGATACAATCCCAGTAGATTCACGATTCACCTGTTGCTTGTATTCTTGCAAATGGAATACAAAGTCGTAGAACTCAGGGCAAGTATTTTGGCGTGGGCCCAGCACCACATATGCTGGACTGACTAATCCGTCGTTCGGTGAGACGCCAACAGCACCCTGCCACATTCGCATTGTGTTATGGGCCAAGTCCGACTTTCGTATAAATTTGTATTTAGTTGAGTCAGAAATTAGCCTTTTGGGGCGACCGAATTGGTCTAAGCTCTCAGCGGTTATGCCCGAGCGGAGACTAACCTGAAGTACGGGAAGACCCTCAATTCCCGGTCGTACTCGATGAGCGAAGAGCGCCAAGTTCCGTACGATCGTCCAATGTTGCGGAATGTCGCCGAGCCAGGGGATGCCGGAGGGTTTTAGCGGGACAGAGGAATCAAGGCCACGGGTAACGGCGCGTTGGATGATGGCCTGCTTCTGCTCGTTGAGCAGTGCGATTACCTTTCGCTTCGCCCGGATCGCGCGCTCCAGTCGGCTGTTTGCCCAGTCGAGAAACCGCACAATGGCGGCCTGCTCGGAAGGTGGGGGGAGGGGCGTCTTCGTTCCCAGAAATCGATCAACTGGAATTGTATTTCTCAGACCTGAATAAAGTGGGCTGAGTAGCTTTCTATCATCCATCGCTTGGTAGAACATTTCGAAATACTCCGAGCTTCCTTTGCCAAGTGATTCCAAAACGGTATAAGCACCAGTGATCATTCCATCGTGACGAGAGAGCCCCACGGTCCGAGGCGTTTCTGGCACATCAAATAGGCAAAACACAAAGTCACCTCTGCGCACTTCTTGCGAAGTCCCCATGTCTGAAGAGAACTTGCCCTTTCCATTCGTGATATCTCGAACGATCACTCCTTGCTTAGTAAGGGAAAGTAGAGCGTATTTGGCGTGTCGGTTGCCGACGAGAACCTTTCTTTTGCGCACAAGGCTGCGATTTGCGACAAGTTCCCAATGGCTTGGCACCACCCCGACCCATGGTAGGCCTGACTCCCTGTATTCTCTATATGGCTTAAGCCCGGCGATCATCAAAGCACCTCAAACCAATGTTGAATCTTTAGAGCCATGAGTCGCCGGCGATCTTCCAGGAAGTCCTCAAAGCAGGGTATTACTCCTTCCAACAGTGCCTCAGGCAGACAGTTCTTTCTGAAATTCTCCTTCATTTGGTCCGCGCCTGTGATCCCCCCATATCTCTTAACCCCGCCGTTGCACTGCTCGGCGAGTTCCTGAAAGTAAATGTCGGGTGCCTTGTCGCCGATGGCGATATTGATCTCACTTTGGGCCAGCACAAAATTGGCGATCTGATTATATCGGCCTCGCGGTACACCTTGCTTCTTCAAGTGATTCCGAGGATAAACATGGTGCACGTCACTCCGATTCAAGAGTAAGTCGAGAACGGAAATATCGCTGGAAAGAAAGCCTTTTTCGCCGAGCTTCGCCTGGGCTGCCTTATAGGCCAAGAAGTAAGGACTCTGTGCGGAAGAAGTATCCATCAGCTGTGGCAACATTCCAGTCCAATAGCTCGATGGCAGCTCAGTGTCCAAGACTGAGCTTGTGTATGGTGCCGCCCCATGGGCTTCAATCTGGCGGATGTCGAAATCAAATGCGGTCTCAGGGCTGGTGGTGTATCGTCCACGCAAGATTGACATGGCGTACCAACGGCGTACCATGCGCTCCAGATCTGACGCTGGCACTTTTTCCAATCGCCCGCGCAAGAACAAGATATAGGCAAAGTTCACCGCGTTTTGCCCGCCAATCAGGTCACTTGTGACAAACCCTGCAGATCGCAAGATCATAGTAAATCTCTCGAAGTGCGTCTGATTGATGAAGCTCAAGATACCTTGCTTTAGTTTGGCGAATGACTCCTCGGCAATCAGTTCCTCGAACTGGCGAGTCTCAAAATTGCGGCCCGAAAGCAAAGCTACAAGATCTGCCAACTTCCCTCGGCCAAATTCTGAGGTGAATGCCACCCTTAGCATGTCGGTGTAGGTGGGGTCGTAAATGTCGTCATTCACGTCTTTGAGCCATCGCATTCTCTTGAAGAACTCTGAAGCTACGAATGCTTTATCGTTTTTTTCGATTCGACTTAAGAAATCAGGTGCCACGGCAAGATGGCAGAAATAATCGATTGCCTTACGCAACATATTGCCACCATAGGATTCATTGGCGGCGATCTTGGACATGGCAAAGTCGGCTTGGGATAGCTCTGCCCCGGCAGAGTTGACGCGAATGAAGATCTCGGTGACGGTTTCGATGTCGAGGTCCTCAGCGAGCTCGATAAGGCCAACCAGGTTGTTTGTGATTTTGGTTAGCTTTTGCAGGACCTTGCCCACCTGCTTTTTGTCAGCTTTCGGGTTCTTGGCTATGTAATCCTCAGTGAGTTCGATGAGATCCGAATCCGGTGCGAATACACTGGCTATATCTTCAATCCACCCAACGTCTTTTCTGATGGCGGGGTTTGCCACTTCAAACTTTTCTGTTTGTGGGTGGAAAGCGATGCGAATCCGAATCGTTTCATAGTCCTTGGTTAAGACCTCTTGGCCGAGTAAACCGGCCATCAGTGCGGTAACGCGCTGTTGGCCGTCGATGAGAATGCGTTTGCCGGCAGATGACGTGCCGTCCTTTAACTTTATGGTTGGATTCCTCCACGCGATGAGATAGCCGACAGGATAGCCCTGATAAAGGGAATCGAGAAGGTTGCGGACTTTAGTCGGTTCCCAAACAAAGGGACGCTGGATTTCAGGGATGGCGATTTCACCGGACTTCACCCAGGTGAGCAATGTCTCAATGGGATGAGGTGTTACGGAATAGCGCTGAGTGGACATGTCTATTTCGCTCCCATTAGCAGGCCATCCAGAAGCCCCTCGGCTTCCTTCTCGATAGCCAGGATGTCGGCGCTGATTTCCTCCAGTGTGCGCAAGGGCTTCGGCTTGTAGAAATGGCGGGTGAAGCTGATTTCATAGCCAATCTTGGTGGCTTCTTCTTTGATCCAGGCGTCGGGCGTGTAGGGTAGTACTTCACGGGTAAAGAATCCCTTAATACCGTCCGGTTCCAAGAGCGGTACCTGCTCTGTATCGCGGAGCTCAGAATCCGGCTCATACTCGACAATTGCCGGTTTGCCCTTAATGGTGGCTTCAAACAGGCCGTGAAGCCAGTCTGCCGTTGCCTTTGACGGTTTGTGAAGCTTGCCGATCACGCGCGGCGCATCTTCGACTCGCCAACTTGCCGCCCTCAAGATCTGTTTTAAGTCGGCGGATGAGACTTTGATGCTTTCATTGTCCAGCGCGACGTCCACCAACTCGCGCAGGACATTAAAGTCTTCATAGAGGCCATCACCCAGTGATTGATGCAAAGCGGTAGCTACTTCAACGAAGCGGCCATCGCGTTCCCACGTTTTGGCATCGAGCAATTTCTTCTTCTGCTTCTCTGGAAGGCCTTTCTTTGCCGCTTCGCTTTCTTCGGTTTCATCGGATGCCTCCTCGGTGGTCCAATTGTTGAGGCGTTCTTCTAATGCTGGTTTGATCTCGTGGAAGCGCTGGAACAGATCGTCGCCAAATTCGTCGTACAGGGTCATCCGCAGCTCTTCATCACCGGAGGCGAATCGCAGGGATTGGATTGCTTTGAGGCTGAATTGGCTATGGAGACGCAAGGGGCGCTCTACTGTTAGCTTCCAGTAGCCGAAGGCTTCATTGGGGAAGATTTTAGATTCGGGAGTTTCTTTGAATTCGAGGAAGGTTTGGCTGATGCGGTCTATGTCTTCGGTGGAGAGTTCGCAGTTCTTCATGCCCAGGTTCTTGCGTAGCGGCTTGCACCATTGGCTGGCGTCGATGAGCTGGACCTGGCCGCGACGGTGGGCGGGCTTGCGGTTAGACAGGACCCAGATGTAGGTGGCGATGCCGGTGTTGTAGAAGAGGTTCAGCGGCAAGGCCACGATCGCTTCGAGCCAGTCGCTCTCGATCAGCCAGCGCCGGATGTTGCTCTCACCTTGGCCGGCATCTCCTGTGAATAGAGACGAACCGTTGTGGACTTCGGCAATACGGCTGCCGAGCACGGACTTTGCATTCATCTTTGAAGCCATGTTTGCGAGGAAGAGCATCTGGCCATCACTGGAGCGGGTAACCAAGGAGAGTTCTTCCCCCTTCCCTTATGCGTCACATTGAAGCGTGGATCGTTGAGCCCGTCCTTGCCGCCCATCGTTTCCAGTTCGGACTTCCAGCTTTTGCCATAAGGTGGATTTGCGAGCATGAAGTCGAATTCGCGGGCGGGGAAGGCGTCATGGGAGATTGTGGACCATTCCGCGCCGCCGACGATGTTCTCAGCGCTCTCACCTTCGCCCTTCAGAAGCATGTCGGCCTTGCAGACCGCGTAGATTTCCGGGTTGACCTCTTGCCCGAACAGGAGGCATTCAATCTGCTGGCCGCGCTGGGCACCGATGGCACGGAGAGTATCTTCACCCACGGTGAGCATGCCCCCGGTGCCGCAGGCGCAATCGTAGAGAAGGTAGGTGCCGGATTTGACTTGAGATTGGATTGGGAGAAATACCAGGTTTGCCATGAGTCGAACGGCGTCGCGAGGGGTCCAATACTGCCCTGATTGCGCATTATTGTCTTCGTTGAACTTGCGCACGAGCTCTTCAAAGATGGTGCCCATGGAATGGTTATCCAGTGCCATTGGTGAGGGGTCGATTTGGGAATCGAGGAACTTGTTGATGAGCTTGCCTATGGCATCTGCTTTGGAGAGTGTTGAGAGCTGATTGCGGAACTTGAAGTTTTCGAGGATGTCCTGCACATTGGGTGAGAAGCCATTCAAGTAGTCTTCAAAATCGGCCAGAAGTTGTTGCCGGTTGCCTCGGGATTGCAAATCGCGGAGTGTAAATTTGGAAGTGTTGTAGAAGGCTTGTCCGGCAGCGACGCAAAGTGCAGCATTCTGCTCGGTGATGTGAGCTTCGTCGAGCATCTTCTTGGTGTCCAGGACAGGTTGTTTGGTGGGTTCAAGCACCGCGTCCATGCGACGAATGACGCACATGGGAAGGATCACGTCAGGATACTTGCCGGCCTGAAACAGATCCCGTAGGACATCGTCTGCGATAGCCCAAATGAAGGAGACGATCTTATTGTGCGTTGCTTGGTCCATTATGAAGTTTTATGCGCCTCTATGAGAATTCATCAATCTTAACGCCAAGTCTGCTA
>Ga0105046_10018044_pt1 | contig 10760 bp, 8 predicted proteins | sample MAT03_FD_78385 | JGI IMG/M metagenome (GOLD analysis project Ga0105046, IMG submission 78385) | Freshwater microbial communities from Lake Fryxell liftoff mats and glacier meltwater in Antarctica - MAT-03 (megahit assembly) | ecosystem: Environmental > Aquatic > Freshwater > Ice > Liftoff...
GCAGCGCGCGTGCTCACGTCCAGGCTCTACTGCCTGTTGCGCAAGGGATTGCGCAACGAGCTCCGCGCGACGCGCCACCGGCCTCGCTCGGTCTCGACGAAACCCAGGCGCCCTCCTGCCTCGAAGGACCTGGACCGCGTTTCCCAGGTCGGCGACGCCCGGAGCGGATGTCGGCGACGTCCGCTGCGGGCGTCGGCGACGTTTCAGTGCAGGATTTCGGCGGCCTTGCGGACGCGGCTCTCGGTCTCGAAGACGAACGCGAGGTTGTCACCTTCGAGGCTCACCAGAACGTGGCCGCCCTCTTCTAGCTTGCCGAAGAGAAGCTCGTTGGTGAGGGGTTTCTTGACGTCCTCGTCGATGACGCGGGCGAGAGGGCGAGCGCCCATCTGGGGGTCGTAACCCTTCTTGGCGAGGTGATCGCGTGCCTCGGGCGAAAGCTCGATGCTCACGTTCTGATCGGCGAGCTGCAACGCCAGCTCGGCGATGAACTTGTCGACGATGCTGCCCATGACGCTCGGATCGAGCGCCTTGAAGCGGACGCGCGTGTCGAGCCGGTTCCGGAACTCCGGGCTGAACATGTTCTTGAAGGCGCGATCGTCGTCGCCCACGCTTCCGCGCTCGCCGAAGCCGACCTTGGTGCGAGTCAGATCCTGCGCGCCGACGTTGCTCGTCATGATGAGCACGATGTGGCGAAAATCGGCCTTCTTGCCGTTGTTGTCGGTGAGGGTGCCGTGGTCCATCACCTGCAAGAGGACCTGGAAGACGTCGGGGTGCGCCTTTTCGATCTCGTCGAGGAGCAGGACGGCGTGCGGGGTCTTGGCGATCGCCTCGGTGAGCAGACCGCCGCGATCGAAGCCGACGTAGCCAGGCGGCGCACCGATGAGCCGGGAAACGGTGTGCCGCTCCTGGTACTCGCTCATGTCGAAGCGCTGAAAGGCGATGCCCAGGCTCTTGGCGAGCTGCTTGGCGAGCTCCGTCTTGCCGACGCCGGTGGGTCCAGTGAAGAGGAAGCTGCCGATCGGCTTTTCGCTGGCGCGCAAGCCGGCCCGCGAGAGCTTGATCGCGTCGGCGACCGTCTTCACCGCCTCCTCCTGGCCGAAGACGACGTTCGCCAGATCGACATCGAGGCTCTTGAGCTGCGTCTTGTCGTTCGTGGAGACCTGGCGCGGCGGGATCTGCGCCATCTTTGCGACGATGTTCTCCACGTCGGTCATCACGACGACGTAGCCCTTGCCGTGCGCGAGCTTTCCCGCGGCGCCCGACTCGTCCATGAGATCGATGGCCTTGTCGGGGAGCTTCTTGTCGCGCAGGTAGCGAGCCGCCAGCGTCGCCGCTGCGTCGATCGCCTCGGGTGCGTAGGTCACGCCGTGAAACTCCTCGTAACGCGACTTGAGACCCTCGAGGATGCGCTTGGTCTCCTCGACGCTGGGCTCGCCGATCTCGATCTTCTGGAAGCGCCGCGCCAGCGCGCTGTCGCGTTCGAGATGGCTGCGCATCTCCTGGAAGGTCGTCGCGCCGATGCAGCGCAGCTTGCCAGAGGCGAGCGCCGGCTTGAGGAGATTGCTGGCGTCCATCGTGCCGCCGCTGGTCGCGCCAGCGCCGATGATGGTGTGGATCTCGTCGATGAAGAGGATGCTGTGCGGCTTGTTCTCGAGCGCCCTGAGCACGGCCTTGAGGCGGTTTTCGAAGTCGCCGCGGAACCGCGTGCCGGCGACGAGCGCGCCCATGTCGAGGGAGTAGACGACGGCCTCGAGGAGCGGCTCGGGTACCTCGCCGTCGACGATTTTCTTGGCGAGACCCTCGACGATGGCGGTCTTGCCGACCCCGGCATCGCCGACGAGCAGCGGGTTGTTCTTCCGCCGGCGGGCGAGCACGTGAATCGTGCGCTCCACCTCGGAGGCGCGACCGACCAGCGGGTCGATCTGACCGGCCTTGGCCTGGTCGTTGAGGTTCTGCGCGTACGCGGCCAGTGGGTCTTTCTGGGCGGCGCCCTCGGAACCCTCGCCGTCGCCGTCTTCCCCGCTTTCGGGGGTGGGCCCGCCAAGCTCGCCATCCTTGCGGATCCCGTGCGAGACGAAGCTCGTCACGTCGACCCGCGCGACGCCGTTGTGGATGAGGGTCGCCGCCGCGGCGGAGTCGCGCTCGGCGAACATTGCGATGAGGACGTTGCGGCCCTTCAGCTCCTCCTTGCCGGAGGACTGCACGTGGCTGGCGGCGCGGCCGACCACGCGCTGGAAGCCGAGGCTCAAGCTCGGTGCGTCGTAGGCTTCCTCGGGGACGCTCTCGACCTCCTCGTCCAGGTAGCTCTCGAGCTTTCTCTTCAGCACGGCGATGTCGCCGCCCGAACCCTTCACCACGTCGGCGGTGTCGGGGTCGAAGAGCAATGCGTACAGCAGGTGCTCCACCGTGACGTATTCGTGGCGACGCTTTTGCGCCTCGCGCGTTGCGAGCGCGAAAGCGACCTCGACCTCGGGGCTGATCCGCATGGTCCTTCTCTCACTCGGGCTCGGACGTCACGAGCAGCGGCATACCGTTCTGTTTCGCAAAATCGAGCGTCTCGGCGACCTTCGTCTCTGCCACGTCACGCGAGTAGATGCCCGCGACGCCCGACCCCTTGTGGTGGATCGCCAGCATTATCGCGGTCGCTTCCGTCTCGGTGCGGTGGAAAAACTGGGTGAGGACGAGCACCACGAACTCCATCGTCGTGTAGTCGTCGTTGTGGAAGAGAACCTTGAACTTGCGCGGCTTCTGGGTCTTTTGCCGACGCTCGGTGGCGACGCCGCCTTCGCGTTCGCCGTCACCGTCACGACCGGGCCCGTCGCCGCCCGGCCCGTTGTAGATGGTCAAACCCATAGGTGACGCTGACCGAGCCATGTCCGGCCCGCCACGATGGCGAGGGACCCGCCCGCCTGTTGTGTGTCGTGCGAGCGCTTCGTGCAAGGAGCTGGCTTGTCGGTCCAGGGAGGTCTCAGCTTCCCAGGAGCGGCGCCGAGGCGGAGAGCGGGGGGGCGTCGTCGGCTGCCGCGTGCACCGCAATGCGCTCGATGCCCCAGATCTCCTTGGCGTACTCGAGGATCGTGCGGTCCGAGCTGAAGCGACCCATGCGTGCGATGTTGAGGCCGGCCTTGAGGGACCAATCGTCCTCGTCGCGGAAGGCGGCCTCCGCCGTCCGCTGGATCGCCTCGTACGACGCGAAGTCGGCGAGGGTCATGTAGTCGTCGTAGCCGAGCCAGTTGTCGACGATGGGCTTGAACAGCTCGGGCTCGTCGGGCTCGAAGAAGCCGCTCTGCACCAGCTCGATCGCTTCCTTCAGCAGCGGCTGGTTGTTCATGAAGCTTCGCCCCTCGTGTCGCGCGCGACGGAACGCGCCGATCTCGTCGGTGGTGTGCCCGAAGAGAAAGAAGTTGTCGGCCCCGACCGCGTCGCGGATCTCGATGTTGGCGCCGTCGAGCGTGCCGACGGTGAGCGCACCGTTCATCGACAGCTTCATGTTGCCGGTGCCCGACGCCTCCATCCCGGCAGTCGAGATCTGCTCGGAGATGTCGGCCGCCGGGATGATGCGCTCGGCCAAGCTGACGCGGTAGTTCGGCAGGAACGCGATGCGGATGGCGCTCTGCCGGCGGTCCTTGTTGACGACGTTGGCAATGGCGTGGATGAGCTTGATGATGAGCTTGGCGCGGCGATATCCCGGCGCCGCTTTTGCCGCGAAGATGATGGTGCGCGGGTAGACGTCCTCGCCGCGCTTGGCGCGGAGGTACAGAGCCACTGCGTGGAGCGCTGCGAGGTGCTGGCGCTTGTATTCGTGGAGGCGCTTGATCTGGACGTCGAAGATCGAGCGCGGATCGATCTTCACGTCGATCGTGTCCTCGATGATCGGGCGCAGGCGCTCCTTGTTTGCCGCCTTGATCGCGCGAAGCTCGGCGCGGAATGCGGGGTTCGCGACGGCGGGCTCCAGGTCGGCGAGGCGGTCGAGATCGGTCACCCAGGCGTCGATGCCGAGCGTTCGCGTGACCAGCGACGCGAGACGAGGGTTGCACGCGAGGAGCCAGCGGCGCGGGGTGACGCCGTTGGTCTTGTTGTTGAAGCGCTCCGGGTACAGCTCGTTGAAGTCCTTGAGCAGTTGGGCCTTCACGAGCTCGGAGTGGATCTGCGCGACGCCGTTGACCGAGTGCGAACCGACCACCGCGAGGTGCGCCATGCGCACTTGGGGAACGTCGCCGTCCTCGATGATGCTCATGCGCTGCACGTGCCCGCCGCCGTGGGGAAAGAAATCGATGACGTCGCGCATGAAGCGGCGGTTGATTTCGCTGATGATCTCTGCGTGTCGCGGCAAGAGACGGCGGAATAGATCGAGCGGCCACTTCTCGAGCGCCTCGGGAAGCAGCGTGTGGTTGGTGTACCCGAAGGTCGCGACGACCTGGCGCCACGCCGGATCCCAGGGGACCTGGTGCAGGTCGACCAGGACGCGCATCAGCTCTGCGATCGCCACCGCGGGGTGCGTGTCGTTGAGCTGGATCGCGACTTTCTCGGAGAAACGCGAGAAGTCCGGGTGGGCCTTCTTGTAGCGGTAGACGATGTCGTGGATCGAGCAGGCTACGAAGAAGTACTCTTGCTGCAGGCGCAGCTCGCGCCCCCGCTCGAAGCTGTCGTTCGGGTAGAGCACCTTGGAGATGACCTCCGAGGCATTCTTTCGCTCGACCGCGGCCAGGTAGTCGCCCTCGTTGAAGAGGCTGAAGTCGAACTCTTCGCCGGCGCGCGCCGCCCAGAGGCGCAAGGTGTTGATCGTCTCGGTCTTGTGACCGGCGATCGGCGTGTCGTAGGGGACGCCGATGACTTGCATCTTCGGCTCCCAGTGCACGCGGAAGCCGCCCTTGTCGCTCGGGACGTTCATCGTCTTGCCGCCGAAGCCGACGGGCACGGTGTACTCGGGCCGGCCGATCTCCCAGGGGTTGCCGAACTTGAGCCACTCGTCGGCGCGCTCGACCTGGTAGCCGTTGCGGATCGCCTGCTCGAAGATGCCGAACTCGTAGCGGATGCCGTAGCCCTGGCCGGGCAGGCCGAGGGTCGCCATCGACTCGAGGAAGCAGGCGGCCAAGCGACCGAGGCCGCCGTTGCCGAGACCCGCATCCGGCTCCTGTTCGGCGATCTCGTCGAGGTCGAAGCCGCCTTCGGCCAGGACCTTCTTGCAGTCGTCGTAGATGTCGAGCGCTTGGAGGTTCGCTACGAGCGCACGGCCAAGCAGAAACTCGGCGGAAAGGTAGTACGCGCGCTTTACGTCGTTTGCGTAGTAGGTCCGCTGCGTGTCGATCCAGCGCTGGATCATGCGGTCGCGAGCGGAGAGGGCGACCGCGACGTAGCGGTCGAACGCCGTCGCGGTCGCCGGGTCCTTGCTGCGCGAGAAGCGGACGTGGTCGTCGAAGTCCTGCTTGAGGGCGGCGAGATCGGTGCTGATGCGCGCGGTGGGGTTGCGCAGGCTCGAGGGTGAGTTGGGCATCGCGGAGGAAGCTACCAGGACAGGACGCGCCGCGACGCGCGAGATGTCGCCGGGCAGTCGCTAGAGCGGACCTTCGGTCAACCCGTGCACGAACTGTCGCACGATCGGATCCGTCGCCGCCTTGGCCTCGGCGGTGGTGCCGTCGAAGATGAGGCGCCCCTTGTGGAGCATCCCGATCCGATCGGTGACAGTCATGAGGCGGTCGAGATCGCTCGAGACCATCACGACGGTTGCGCTTGCGGCGCGCTGTTCGGCGCGCAGCATCTCGAAGATGCGCTGCGAGGTGACCGGATCGAGACCGGCCGCCGGCTCGTCGTAAAGGACGATCTCGGCCTTGGAGACGGTCGCGCGGGCCACGGCGATTCGCTTCTTCTGTCCGCCGGAGAGGCCCTGGGGAAAGCGATCCTCGAAGCCAGGGAGGGACACGGCTTTCAGGCGCTCGGCCACACGCTCCGCCACCTCTTCGTCGCTCAGCTTGGTGAGGCGCCGAAGAGGGAAGGCGATGTTCTCGCCGACGGTGAGGTAGTCGAAGAGCGCGTAGTTCTGGAACGCCATGCCGAAGCGCAGCCGGAACGTCGAAAGCTCGAGCTCGCTCAGCTGATGGACGTCCTTGCCGTCGACGAGCACGCGCCCTTCGTCGGGCGTGGCCAGGCCGACGATCATCTTGAGCAGGACGCTCTTGCCCGCTGCACCGGGGCCGATGAGGCCGTAGAGGCAGCCCTTCGGCACGTGCAGAGAAACCCCGCGCAGGACGGGGTTGACGCTGAACGTCTTGGTCAGCGACTCGATTCGGATCACTGCGCGGCGAAGGTCGTACGAGCGATGTCCATTCGCGGGTTCGCCGGAAAGGACATGCCACGGACCTGCCCCGAGATGCAGGAAGCGATGCCCGGGTTGGAAGGCGTCGTCGAGACCGAGACGCCGACCGCGCGCCCGTTCTGCACGGCCGCGCAGACGTTGACCCCCATGTTGGAGGGGACGCCGCATGAGTTGAGGTAGCTGCCCTTGTTGAGGACCGCGCCGTACTGGCCGGCGGTCAGGTCGGGTTTCCCGGAGCCGCCGCCGATCGTGTACTGCTCGTTGTAGTTGGCGATCGCGGCTTCACACGAGCCGCCGCCGGCGATCTGGGGGAGGTTGCCGGAGCCGCCACCAGGGCGCGGGCCGCCGACGCCGCCGACCTTCTTGGGATCGTCCTTGCCGAGGTTCTCGACGCCGTCGACCGCGCTGGCGCCGTCGCGCGTGACCGCCAGCTCCTTGTCGGTGTTGCTGCGCTCGCGCATCCAGATGCCGGCCCCCGCCGCGACGATGAGCCCGACCACGCCGATGCCGACGAGGGTCTTCATCTGCGTGCCCTTCGCCTCCGCGACGACGACGGCCTCGAGGTTCCGCTTCTCCTGCTTGATCTCGCGGTTGAGCTTCGCTTGATGAGCGAACGGCTGGAAATCCGGCCATGCCTCGATCGGACGCTCGATGCCCGGCGATTCGGCGTCACGGAGGATGTGCGTTGCGAGGAAGCTGCCCGTCGCGATCTGCTGCAACAGCTCAACGGCCGAGAAGGGGCCGTGATCCATGCCCTCCTTGACGACGACGAAACGCGGGCTCGTGTCGGCCTCCAGGCGCGCCTTGAGACTGGAGAGGTGCGCGGTCGGATCGCCGCTGACGGCTGCGGGGCCGATAGGCGCTGCCCTGACCGCGTTCACGAACTGCTGGACGTTCAGCTCGCCGGGGACGATCGACATCGACACGTCGACCTCGAAGTCATGGCTCTCGTGGTCGAGCGCCGGCGGGGGAAGGGAAACGTTCGGGGCGAGTGCGTAGAGCGCCTGCGCCAGCGCGGCGAGGTCGGCCGGCCGCTGGGTCGCATCGGAGAGGAGGCACTTGCCGAGGATCACCTCGACGTGGGGCGGCAGGTTCGGCACCGCCTCGCTGGGCCGCTTCATGCCAGGACCGACGCTCGAGCCGGTGAGAAGCTCGTAGAGGATCGCGCCGATCGAAAACACACTGGCGTGCGGGCCGCCGGCTTCGCCAGCACTGGCCTTGCGAACCTCCGGGGCGAGGCACGCGCGATCGCGTGGCTCGGTCGGCGTCGTCCGCGCAAGCTCAGTGGCAAGCTCGACGCCCGCTGCGCCGTAGTCGAGCGCGGACGGGTGGACGAAGAGCCGGTCGGTCCCGCGGTGCAGCTCGGCGAGCTGACTGCAGACGGGAACCAGGAGCCCAAGCGCCTCGCGGATGCTGAAACCTCCTCCGGCTGCGCGTCGCGCGTCCATCTCGGCGCGGAGGGTCCGCCCCGCCAGCGTGATCTTGGCCGAGGGGATGGGCGTCGAGAGCGCTGCAGAGGACATCGCAGCGAGAACGTACGTGAGGGGCCGCGCGCTCTCAACGGCCAAGAAAAGCTTCCGATCCTCGCGTTTGGGCCCATGGTAATCGTCTCGTCCGATGGTCCTTTTCGGCGGGCGCTGGCGGCTCCTCGTCGGCGTCGGCTCGGCGATGGCCGTCGGGTGCTCGTCGCCGTCGTCGGAGGTGCGAGGTGATGATCTTCTTGGCGTCTTCGAAGCCGATGCGGGCACCAAGGACGCAGGCGCGGCCAGCTCAGCTGCGTCGGCCCGGCCACGCGGCTCGGCGAGCCCGGCCCTTTCGGGGTTCGCCGCGTCCGGTGCGAGCTCTTCGCGGGTCGTTTCCACGCGAGCTCCCGAGACCGATCGATGCGTCGAGCCCGCGGGCGAGCCGGCGGCCGCACCGACGCGGACGCTCGGCAGGCCGGCCTGTCGGGGCGCCGAGATCCTCGAGTGGCGGGACGCGACGGGCGCTCCCCGCTACGCCTGCTTGTTCGCGGCGCCCGACGAGGTGAAGGGCCCGGCGCCCCTGGTGGTGTTCTTCCCCGGAGACGGCCCGACCATCGATTCGCCGACCGCGGTCCACAAACAGACGTCGCTGCGCTCTCTCCAGGGAAAGATGCCGCTCGGGGGTGCGGAGAAGGGGTTCCACATCCTCGCCATCCAGGGCCGTGCGCTTCCCGGCTCGGCCACGGCGTCGTTCGATACCTCGTTCACCTCGTCGGACAACGTGGACGTCGCGACGACCACCCACTTCGTCGGCGTCCTCGAGGAGCGACGGATGGTGGATCCGCGTCGGATCTATGCCCTTGGCCTCGGGCCAGGTGGAACGATGGCGGCGACCTGGGCGATGATCGCCGCCGATCGGGTCGCCGCGTTCGGCTCGCTCGCCGCTGAGCCTCCGCGGGCGGTGTGGAGCTGCCCGGGCCCCCCGCCACCAGGGGTCGTGCTCTACCGCGCGTGTGACGCCGTCACCTCGTGCGAGGGGGTCGAACGCTTCCTCGAGGGCCGCGAGAGCGCGCGGGCCGAAACAAGGGCATTTCGTCTGGGCGACGACGCGAAGGAGGTCCTCAATTGCGAGCCCCGCAACGCCTGCGGAAACAAGCGAGGCACTGCGGCGCACTACCGCTGGTCGAAGGGGCTGGAGAAGCCGATCCTGACCTTCTTCTCTGAGCACGCTCTGGCTGTCCCGCCCTTGTAACGCTGCCGACGACGAATGAGGCGTGCGCGCGCCTGGCCGCTACGCCCGGCTTGGAGTAGGAAGACCTCCGATGAGCACGCTGGAGACCTCGGCTGCGGCGCCTGCGTCCCTCTCCACCTCGGACACCCCAGCGTCCCGAGACGCGGGGAAGCCCCCGGTTGCGACGGGCACCTGCCGGATGTTCGAGACCCCGCTCCTCGAGTTTTTTTCGCGGATCCATCCGGCGACGCCGTTCCTCTTCTGGGTGCCGGTGCTGGTCTACCTCGTCTGCGGCGCCCTCCGCACCGGCGAGCTGCACCCGGCGTCGCTCTTCGGGCTCGTCATCGCCGGGGCGCTGCTTTGGTCGCTCACCGAGTACCTGATGCACCGCTTCGTCTTCCACGCGATCGGGCCGCGCGGGTGGCAGCGGCGCTTCTACTTCGTGGCCCACGGCGTCCATCACGACTTCCCAGCCGACAAGGACCGCCTGGTCATGCCGCTCGGAGTGAGCATCCCGCTCGGCCTGGCGTTCTGGGTCATCTTCCGCACGCTGCTCGGGCCGGTCGTCGTGACGCCGATGTTCGTCGGCTTCGGAGCTGGATACCTCGCGTACGACGGCATCCACTATGCCGTTCACCACTTTCGCCTGACGTCGCGCGTCGGGCGCTGGCTCAAGCGCTGGCACATGGTCCATCACCACACCGGCGAAAATGCCCGCTGGGGCGTGACCTCGCCACTCTGGGATTGGGTCTTCGGCACGATGGGCCAGAGCCGCGCTGTGCGCGACTGATCGCTCGCAAGCCGGCATCTGGCACGGACGGCATCTCCCCCCGGGCACACGAGAACGAACCGATGACGACGGCTGAATCGCTCACTTCCAGCAAGACCCCCGCGAACGCGCCGCTCGCCGCCTTCGTCGCCGACAGCCGTTGCGAGTGTCAGGCCAGCCTGCGCGCTGAGCTCGACGGTCAACGAAATGTCCTGCGCGGAACCGCCTTCCTGCGCGGCAAGCGTGAGCTGGCGCCCGCCCATGCCATCGGTGCCAAGGGCGAGCGTTTCGACATCGGCTGGGCCTGCCCGTTCTGCGGTCGAAACGTTCTTCGGTCGTTCGACTCGAGCGCGCTTCCGCGCGCGCGCTGACCGCATCGCCTGGGCCTCGCCTGCGGCTGTCTCCCAAGCCCTTGCGAAGGGCGCGCGGGTCAGCTACTTCTGCCTCGCTCAGGCGGGACTAGCTCAGTTGGTAGAGCATCAGCTTCCCAAGCTGAGGGTCGCGGGTTCGAATCCCGTGTCCCGCTCCGAAGCGCACAAGGGCAGCAGTACACGAAGCCTCGTCGCCGACCCTCGACGAGGCTTTCGCTTTTCTGCCAGGTCAACGCGAAGGCTCGATCAGCGAGCCGAGTGATCGCTCCACCTCGAAGACCTCTTCCTCTTCATGGTGTGCGAGGCCGAGCTTGCGCAGCGCCCCCGCGAGTCCGACGACGTAGTCGCGGTTCCATCCGCTGGGGCCCCGCGATCGGGTCACGTGCTCGGCGATTGATCGCGCGGGCGCGGGGCCGAGCCAGCTCGGATTGGTCGGCGTCGCCAGATAGACGAGCGCGCTGATCCGGCCTCCTTCCCGGAGATCGACGTCGTGGGTGCGCCGTTCGTAGCCGGCCTGCTCCCGCAGATCGAGGTACCCGAGCTTGGCTTCTAGCTCCTCGTGCGCCACCGAGAAGACCGCGCCGAGCACCCGGGCGTCCGCCTGCTCGACCAA
>Ga0105046_10018046_pt1 | contig 10760 bp, 11 predicted proteins | sample MAT03_FD_78385 | JGI IMG/M metagenome (GOLD analysis project Ga0105046, IMG submission 78385) | Freshwater microbial communities from Lake Fryxell liftoff mats and glacier meltwater in Antarctica - MAT-03 (megahit assembly) | ecosystem: Environmental > Aquatic > Freshwater > Ice > Liftoff...
CCTACCGCACGCAAATTACCACCGTCGCTGACCGGCCCGGCCACGACCGCCGTTACGCCATCGACGCCCGCAAAATCGAACGCGACCTCGGCTGGCACCCCGCTGAAAATTTCGCCTCCGGCATTCGCAAAACGCTCGATTGGTATCTTGCCAATAGCGCGTGGGTCGAAAACGTACAATCCGGCTCGTATCGCGAATGGCTTGCCCGCAATTACGGGCAGCGTGAGATATGAAGATTCTCCTTCTCGGAAAAAATGGCCAACTTGGATGGGAACTCCAGCGAAGCCTCTCTGTTCTTGGCCCATTGACCGCGCTAGGCTCGAGTGATGTCACTCCCTGCGGCAACTTTCTCGATGTCCCGGCACTCCGCACGACCGTCCGCACCCTGCATCCGGACGTCATTGTTAACGCCTCAGCTTACACTGCCGTCGATCGAGCTGAGACCGATACGGCCAATGCGCGCGTTGTCAATACCGAGGCCGTCGCCGCGCTTGCCGACGAGGCCAAAACGATTAACGCTCTTTTTGTTCACTTTTCGACAGACTATGTTTTCGACGGCTCCGGGAGCGTGGCGTGGACGGAATCCGACACTCCGAATCCACTCAATGTTTACGGTCTCACCAAGTGGCACGGCGAACAAGCCATCCAATCCTCAGGATGCCGACACTGGATATTTCGAACAAGTTGGGTCTATGGCAGCCGGGGAAAAAACTTCGCTCGCACCATTTTGAAAGCCGCCGCCGACAAGAAACAACTCCGCGTCATCAACGATCAATTCGGTGCGCCTACAGGTGCGGACCTGTTGGCAGACTGCACCCTCGCTGTGCTCGGTCGTGCCGGCGACGCCACGATCCCGGATGGCGTCTTTCATCTTGCCGCAAGCGGAGAGACGACATGGTTTGACTACGCCAGTTTTCTCGTCCAGCGCGCCCGCGAGCGAGGGATTCCCCTCACGCTTGAAGAGATTGTGCCCGTGCCCTCTTCAGAGTATTCGACCCCGGCGCGCCGTCCGCTTAACTCCCGCCTCGACACGTCGCTGTTCCGGTCGACGTTCAATCTCCACCTCCCCCACTGGCAAGTTGGAGTTAGTCGGATGCTCGAAGAAAGTTTACCCTTCTAGACATTATTAAACATCGCAAAGGAATTGTTCTCGCTGGCGGCTCTGGGAGTCGACTGCACCCGCTTACTCTCGGGGTGAGCAAGCAACTCATGCCTGTTTACGACAAGCCGATGATCTATTATCCGATCTCGGTGCTCATGCTGGCCGGGATCAGAGAAATATTAGTCATCTCGACGCCGCACGATCTCCCCTCCTTTCGTCGTTTGCTAGGCGATGGGTCTCAGTTTGGCGTGCAGTTTTCCTATGCCGAACAGCCCAGCCCGGACGGTCTCGCTCAAGCGTTTCTCATTGGGGCTGATTTTCTCGACGGCTCCCCGGCCGCACTGGTCCTCGGGGACAATCTCTTTTACGGCCAGGATTTTACCACGCTTCTCTCCGAAGCTTCTCTAGGCCGTGACGACGCGACCATCTTCGCATACGAAGTCGCCGAACCCTCCGCTTACGGTGTCGTAGAATTTACGCCCGACGGACGTGCCGTTTCTCTCGAAGAAAAACCACTGCAACCTCGGAGCAATTTCGCGATTCCGGGCCTCTACTTTTACCCGGCTGATGTCGTGAGCGAGGCGCGGGCACTCAAGCCATCCCCGCGCGGAGAACTCGAAATCACCGATCTCAACCGCCGTTACCTCGAACAGGAACGACTACGTGTGGAGACTCTCGGAAGAGGCATGGCATGGCTCGATACCGGCACCCACGACTCCCTTCTCGAAGCCGCTCAATTCGTTCAGGTCATCCAACACCGCCAAGGCCTCCGCATCGCGTGCCTCGAGGAAATCGGCCTGCAAATGAACTTCCTCGATCTCCTCGCCTTCGAAAAATCCATCTCAGCGCTCGGCAAATCCAGCTACGGCACGTATCTCAAAAATGTCATGGCCCGACGCCTGAAAAACACCTGAATGAAAAAGCACCCGAGATCGGCATTTCATTCTCAACTCTCTCGCAATTCGGGTTCCTTAAAATCTAATTCTTAAAACCTAAGACTTTCGAATCCGGCCTCAAAACCACTTAATTGAAAAAGTATCCCACAAAAATTCACGATGCATGGTTGCTCAAGCCCAGAGTCTTCGGCGACGAACGCGGCTTTTTTCTCGAGTCCTGGAACCGGACGACTTTTTGCGAACTCGGACTTAACCCCGACTTCGTTCAAGATAACCATAGCCGCTCCGGGAAGCACGTTTTGCGTGGTCTCCACTATCAGGCAGGCGACTCGGCTCAAGGCAAGCTGGTTTGGGTCACGTCGGGCACCGTCTTTGATGCCATCGTTGACCTCCGCCAAAGTTCGCCAACGTTTGGCGTCTGGGACGGATACCTCCTTACATCCGATGCGCATGAGCGTCTTTGGGTGCCTCCCGGTTGCGCCCACGGATTTCTCGTGCTCAGTGAAATGACCGATTTTCACTACAAATGCACTAAACCTTACTCCGTCTCGGATGAAAGAACATTGCGATGGGACGACCCCACCACCGATATCGAATGGCCGCTGGAGATCGGCATCGCTCCAAAGATCTCCGCCAAGGACGCGGTGGGTCTCACTTTCAATGAGTGTGAGAAATATGAATAGCCTAACGAGTTCCGAATTTCCCGGTCGCTCACGGCTGTTCCGTCGGCTCTCTGTCTTTTTATGTCGTTAACTTCGATAGGCACCGAACAAAAATGGTCAGCGGTTGTCACTCCAGAAAAACCGCTTTTCGAAATTCCCGTGCGCGAGCTCTGGAAGTATCGCGACCTCATTTATCAGTTTGTCCGTCGGGACCTCGTCACACAGCACAAGCAAACCGTTCTCGGCCCCGTTTGGTTTTTTGTCCAACCCATCGTCTCGAGCGTTGTCATGACGATTGTTTTCGGACGAATCGCCAAAGTTCCCACCAACGAGATTCCTCAGTTCCTGTTTTTTCTAAGCGGTGTCACCATCTGGTATTACTTCTCCGCTGTCCTGAGTCGATCGTCGAATACCTTTAGCAGCAACGCCCACCTCTTTACAAAAATTTACTTTCCCCGCCTCGTAGTTGTTATTGCCCAAAGCATTGTCGCTATGTGGCATTTTTGCATTCAGTTCCTCATTTTTCTCGGGTTTTACCTCTATTTTCTTCTCGCTGGGTATCCTATCGAAGCCAGCTATCGAGTCATTATTATCCCTTTCCTCGTAATCCAAACTGCGATGCTTGGCATCGGATGTGGTTGCCTTATATCTGCTCTGACGACCCGTTTTAAGGATCTCCAGCTTGCGGTGCCTCCCGGGATTCAGATGTGGATGTATGGCAGCTGTATTTTTTTTCCGAGATCAATCGTGCCCGACTCTTTGCAATGGATCATGATCGCCAACCCGGTCGTTCCCATCGTCGAAGGGTTTCGTTTCGCCATGATGGGTAAAGGCGACGTTGAAATCTGGCAATGGCTCGTCAGCCTGGGCATTACATTTGTCATCTTTTTCGTTGGACTGATCGAGTTTGGCCGCGCTGAAAAAAACTTTGCGGATACGATTTAGACCGCTGGCAATGACAATTGTTTCAGGTCTGGTATCTCCCGCTCAACCTTGCCGCTCCCGTACAGCGCTAAAATGATCGCACTCTCCGTCGAGAACGTTTCCAAACTCTACCGTTTAGGCACCCTTACGCGAAAGGTGCTCTGGCAGGAGGCGGCAGGGAGGCTAGGCTTTCGGAGAAGTCAAAAAGACCTCGAAGAAGACCGGAGTAAACAATTCTGGGCACTAAAAAATGTGAGCTTTGAGGTGCAGCAAGGTGAAACATTAGCCATTGTTGGAGCCAATGGCGCAGGCAAGTCCACGCTGCTAAAGATTCTCTCCCGGATCACTACTCCCAGCAGCGGGATCGTTCGTATCAATGGCCGGATTGGTAGCCTTCTTGAGGTCGGCACCGGGTTTAATCCTGAAATGACTGGCCGGGAAAACGTTTATTTGAATGGCGCGATTCAGGGCATGAAGAAGTCCACGATCGACGCTCGGTTTTCTGACATCGTTTCGTTTGCCGGCGTTGAAAAATTCATTGACACGCCAGTTAAGCGTTACTCGAGCGGGATGTATGTCCGCCTAGCCTTTTCCGTTGCGGCATTCCTCGATGCAGAGATATTGATCGTTGACGAGGTTCTTTCAGTGGGAGATCAGCAATTTCAAAACCGTTGCATCTCGAGGCTGCAGGAGATGATTAAAGACGGGCGCACGGTGCTTTTCGTTTCACACGGAGCAGGGCAGATCCGGAAATTATGCAACCGCGCGATTTGCCTGCGACGCGGCGAGATATTGTGTGACTCCGAGGCCAATGTCGCCTTGGATATTTATCAGGCAGCCATTCGCGAGGAATCGCAGATGCTGAGTCAGAACCCCGCGGAGCGAATCGAACCCTCGACGACTCACGAGATAACGTTCACGGGCGACGAACGACCCGGTGGCGAAGCGGTGAGGATCGTTTCCGGTCGCATATTCAGCGACCTTCGGTCAGTGGTCGGAAGGACTCTCACCAGCGATGCGTTCTTTGCCGAGTTAGACTTCGATGTCCTCCAGGCAGGCCTCTACTTGCGACCGACGTGCACCGTGAGCGATGAACTGGGGAATGTTTTGTTCTGGACCTCTGACCACGATCCCGATCTGCGGGAGCATTCCGCGTTCCTTGGGATGCACACAGCAACGTTGCGGCTTCCGCCGAGGTTCTTTGCCCAAGGTCGGCTCTCTTTTAGTTTCGGCATCGAGGATGCACGAGCTACCGTTTCTCCCGAGACACACGCTCATGCAGGCGATGTCCTTAGTATCGTTCTCAATGATGACTTGGACGATACCCGTATCCGCGGACTCTACCACGGCCCGCTCCCCGGTTTCGTCCGGCCTCGGATGGATTGGAAGACATCGCTGAAGTAAAGGGATCGCCGCTTCCTAAGTCCGCTGTGAACCATCTCAACACGCTCGTCTGCATTCTCCTTCCCTCCGAACGCGGAAAACTGCCGTTCATGTTGGGAATGATGGTCGCGCTGGAAGCCTCTGGCGTTCGGATGCAATCACTCCTTTCTACCCGGAACACACCCAAATATCTCGATTTTGAAGCAACGCAGCTGAACTCGTGGGCCTAGCGCCCGCGAGCAGGATCCTGAGGCGTAATCCAAGGTCGGAACGTTTGCCTCTCGTCAAAAAGGAAGGCCCCGGACGTCACATTGTGCTCGACCCCACTAACAACCACGGGCACGCTTATGTAGGTGCCGTTCCCAAAATCCATGATCGCCAATTCTCTTGCGAGAACCAAATAATTACCAACTCCGCTCAAAGAGTCTCCGCTCAAAGTTTCGGGATCGGGGAGTTGTCAGTCAATTTTAGTCTGTGATCCCAATATACGCACCAGAACTAAACGAGATTAGCTCCGACTACCCTGCGGACGCCTATGCAGGGCTTGCGGAAATTGAAGCGCGCAGTTTCTGGTTTATCTGGCGCAATCGTATTATCCAGCACTTCTTTCGCCGACACGTCGGGACGGGTGAAAGCAAGGTCTTGGAGATTGGTTGTGGCACGGGATTTGTGATGAAAGGCCTCAGTGAAAACTTTCCTCTCTACGCAATGCATGGCGCCGATATTCATGTGGCTGGCATGGAGTTTGCGCAGAATCGCCTCCCGCACGCCAAATTTTTCCAGCTCGACGCAAGTCAAATGCCCTTTACGAACGAGTTTAGCGCCGTTGGAATGTTCGATCCGCTAGAGCATATCTCTGATGACGAGGGCGTGATCCGAGGAGTCCATCAAGCCCTCGAATCGATGGGGCTCTTCTTAATCACGGTCCCCCAGTACCAATTTCTCTGGAGCCATGAAGACGACCTAGGTGGGCATAAACGCCGCTACAGCCGTCTTGACCTTTGCGGTAAGCTTCAACGCAACGGGTTTCGTCTTTTGTGCACGACATCATTCGTCTCGACGCTTTTTCCCCTGCTTTGCGTCACGCGCCTCATCGGGCGAATGCAGTCACAAAGCAAGGAGCAAGTTCTCACAAAAGCTGGCTACCAGCTGGCCCCCCCCCCACTTCTTAGTAGCCTCGTGTCACTTGCCATGGGCCTAGACTACTTCCTCATTCGTCTTGGCATCTTTCTCCCTTTTGGAGGGAGCTTGCTTGTTGTTGCGCAGAAAACATAGTTCGGAACAGAACGATCCAATGGCCAAACGCTTTGCATTTTCACCTTGGCTAATGGTGTGGACAGTGTTGGGCCGAACGTCCGCATATCAGGCATTTTCCAAGTTCGTCGGAGGCGGTGGAAAATTACGTCACATCTACACGACGCAGCACCTCCGAATTGCGCCGGGCGACCGGGTTTTAGATATTGGCTGCGGACCCGCAGATATTTTGTCAGAGTTGCCGTCCGTTGACTATTATGGCTTTGATATGAACAAGAAATATATTGAGTCTGCAAGGCTCAAGTTTGCAAAAAGAGGCCAGTTTTTTCACGAGTTCGTTACTGCTGAAATTATCGGACAATTTCAGGACTTTGATATTGTTATGGCGAATGGTGTCATACATCATCTCAACGACAAGGAAGCACTAAACCTTCTTGAAATTGCCGCGGCGGCACTCAAGCCAAAAGGGAGGCTCGTCACTCTCGATGGTGTATTCACCCCGAAACAATCCCTATTAGCGAAATACCTTGTCTCACGCGACCGGGGCAGGTATGTGCGCGATGAACATGCCTATCTTCACCTTGCTCAAGCCAAGTTCGCCTCCGTGCAGTCGACCATATATGACCGTATGCTTCGAATTCCTTACACGCACATCGTAATGGAAATGTGTCAGAAAAGTGCAGCGGGGCAAAAGCCTTAAACTATCCTCGAGTAAGTGGAAGTCTGCAATGATACGATCTCCCGCCGGGCCGGAAAAGTTGTTCCGCACACCTCGCTAAACAGAAAGAAATGAATCAAAACTCGCCAGATACCCGGAACCGTAAAAGTTACATTGTTCCGTTCAATAAACCTTTTATTGTAGGGAAGGAACTCTCGTATATAGCTCAAGCAGTCGCCGACGGGCATATTTCCGGAAATGGACGCTATACAAAGCTCTGCCAGTCTTGGATGGAGGAGAAATACGCCCTCAAAAAAGTTCTTCTCACCCATTCATGCACGGCTGCGCTTGAGATGGCTGCTCTCCTGCTTGATATTAGTTCGGGTGATGAAGTCATCCTTCCCTCCTTCACGTTCGTATCCACAGCGAATGCCTTCGCGCTTAGGGGAGCGAAGCTCCGGTTCTGTGACATCCGTGAGGACACGCTCAATTTGGATGAAACCCTCCTTGAAAATCTTGTTCGTCCCAATACGAGAGCCATTGTTCCTGTCCATTATGCAGGCGTTGCCTGTGAAATGGATGCAATTATGCAGATTGCCGGAAAGTTCGGGATTCCTGTCGTGGAGGATGCAGCACAGGGCGTCGATGCTACTTACAAAGGGCGGCCGCTTGGGAGCATCGGCGCGCTCGGTTGCTACAGCTTTCACGAAACTAAAAATTTTATTTCCGGCGAGGGGGGAGCTCTGGTCATAAATGCTCCGGAGCTGGGCGAACGTGCAGAAATTATCTGGGAAAAAGGCACGAATCGGCAAAATTTCTTGCGAGGCCAAGTCGACAAATATACATGGATGGATCTCGGCTCATCCTACCTGCCCTCCGACCTTATCGCTGCATTCCTCTATGCTCAACTTGAGCACTCGCAGGAAATCACCCGCTATAGACTCGATATCTACCGGTGCTACAAAGAGGCGCTTGCACCTCTAGAAGACGAAGGGCATCTTGTTCTTCCGTCCCACCCGCCCGGCACTCAGCATAATGGCCATCTCTTTCATGTCCGTGTTTCCAGCGAGGAAACTCGAAACTCCCTCCTGGCCCATCTCGACCAATGCGGCATCAATACAACCTTTCACTACATCCCGCTTCATAGTTCTCCATGTGGACGTAAATACCGTGTTGGAAATGATCCGTTGCCGGTTACCGAAAAAGCCTCGAAATGCCTCTTGCGCCTGCCCTGTTATTACAATATCGAAAAATCCATGTGCCTTCAGATCGTGGATTCTATTCGCGGCTTCTTTTATAAAAATAGATAATGAGAGGATATATCTATTTGCTCATAATGATTTGCCTGGCCGTTTACAGCCAGAACATCATCAAATGGCAGATCTCCCAAGCCGGCCAAATGCCCGGAGACAACTTGCTGGCGCAAATACGTTTCCTAGCTCATCTTTTGATGAACCCTTGGGTAATCAGTGCCTGCGTCGCTACATTCTTCAGCGGGTTGCTTTGGATGGCGGCGATTTCTCTCATTGACTTGAGCAAGGCGTATCCGTTTATTGCCCTGATCTTTATCCTTATGTTCATTTCTGGAGTTCTGATCTTTGGGGAAGCCTTTTCTTGGCAGAAATTGATCGGCACACTGATTGTTGCGCTCGGGGTCATTGTTGTCTCTGCTGCCGGATGAGCACAGTTCTAACGTAAACTCAGTGAAAAAAATAGCCATTCTCCAATCCAATTACATCCCATGGAAAGGGTATTTTGATTTGATTGCCTCCGTGGATGAATTCATTCTTTACGATGACATGCAATACACCCGGCGCGACTGGCGCAATCGGAACAAAATCAAGTCACAGCATGGATTGAACTGGCTTTCCATTCCCGTTCACGTGACGGGCAAGTATTTTCAAACCATTAGGGAGACAGAAGTTGTTGACTCCGATTGGGCCGCTAAACACTGGGAGACGATCCGGCACGCTTACACAAGCGCTCCTCGATTCGCTGAATTCCAACATCAGATCGCGAATCTCTACGTTCGTGCCGCTCACGAAACGCTTTTAAGCCGGATCAACTACATATTCCTAACCGCCATCTGTGGATTTCTAGGCATACAAACCCGCATTACATGGTCATCTGATTATGTTTTGGCTGAAGGGAAAACCGAACGTCTGATCGATCTGTGCCAACAGGCTGGGGGCACCGAATACGTCAGCGGACCTTCGGCAAAAAACTATGTCGATGAAACAATGTTCGAAGAAGCAGGGATAAAGCTGACTTGGTTTGAATATTCCGGCTACCCCGAATATCCTCAGCTGTGGGGTGAATTTACGCACGGCGTCACGATCCTCGACCTTCTTCTGAACTGCGGGTCGGAATCCGCCCGCTACATCAGACACGTCACTCCATGAAACTTTCCATCGTATCAACGCTTTACCTTTCGGCACCCACTATAAACGGGTTTCATGCACGCTCGAGCTCGGCGGCGACCAAACAGGCCGGTGACGATTATGAGCTAGTGCTCGTCAATGACGGATCGCCGGACAATAGCCTCGATATTGCAGTGCAGCTTGCAGCGAGCGACCCCCATGTGGTCGTGATTGACCTGTCGCGGAATTTTGGACACCACAAGGCGATGATGGCAGGATTAGCTCACGCGACGGGCGAACACATTTTTCTGATTGACTCGGATCTTGAAGAATCCCCCGAATACCTCAAGGACTTTTCCGAGGTGATGAACCGGCGGGGTTGCGACGTCGTATACGGAGTGCAAGGGCGACGCAAGGGAGGCTGGTTCGAGCGCGTGAGCGGCTCGATTTATTATGCTGTTTTCGATAGACTAGCCAATATTAAACATCCGCGGAATCTTGTCACTATGAGACTTATGACGCGACGCTATGTCGACGCGTTACTAAAATTTGGGGAGCATGAAATGGTCATCTCATGTCTTTGGGTAATTACTGGGTTTGAGCAGTGTGAACAGTCGATTGAGAAACACACGCGCCGAGGAACGTCATACTCGCTTCCGAAAAAGATTGCTCACGCCGTTAACGCTATAACTTCATTCAGTGCGGTGCCACTGCAATGTATTTTCTACACTGGTTTTGCCATATCATTCCTTTCTTTGGTTTACACGCTCTATATCGTTTATCACAGGCTATTCTCGCAGATGGCAGTCGACGGGTGGACCTCCTTGATCGTGTCCCTTTGGATGCTTTCCGGGCTGATCATGCTGTTTCTTGGAATTATAGGCATCTATCTTTCAAAGATCTATATTGAAACAAAGCACAGACCAACATCGATAGTAAGGAGAATTTATGGCAGACAGCAAAAATAGTATCAACGGCAACTATGAGCAATTTTATGCGAGAATTACCAGCGCCAGAGTTTATCCCACGGAGTTCGTCGTGCGAACGTTCTTGGCGAATTATCCCGGCCTGAACTTTTCCAAACCGAACCCCGGCGAAAAGATATTGGATGTGGCCTTCGGTGACGGGCGCAACACCCTGTTTTTATGTGAGCAGGGGCTTACCGTGTCCGGAATAGAGATCACTCAGGGGATCGTCGATCAGACAGGTGCCCGGTTGTTGAACCTGGGGTTCGATGCGGATCTGAGGGTTGGCAGAAACAGTGCCATGCCTTTTGAAGACGACAGATTTGACTGCATTCTTGCTAGCCACTGCATATATTACTGCGATGAAGGCGAGACACTGCTTGATAATCTCAGGGAATACGGGAGAGTGCTTAAACCGGGCGGGATGCTGGTCGCCTCGGTAGCAAGCAGTAATTCTTATATCTTTAAAAATGCAGAGGCCCTGCCCGATGGATCGATGCGCATCAAATCCGATCCCTACGGCAATAGGAATGGCTATCGGCTCTTTGCCTTCAAC
>Ga0105046_10018048_pt1 | contig 10759 bp, 6 predicted proteins | sample MAT03_FD_78385 | JGI IMG/M metagenome (GOLD analysis project Ga0105046, IMG submission 78385) | Freshwater microbial communities from Lake Fryxell liftoff mats and glacier meltwater in Antarctica - MAT-03 (megahit assembly) | ecosystem: Environmental > Aquatic > Freshwater > Ice > Liftoff...
AACGCCATGATATTGACGCCTTGTTGTCCGAGTGCGGGCCCGATGGGGGGGGCGGGGTTCGCCTGCCCGGCGGGGATTTGAAGTTTGATTGTGCCTGTGATTTCCTTGGCCATAATGCTTGGGTACGATGGCGACCCGCTTCCGTGCGGAGTCGCGGAGTGTGGTTAGCCGCGTTCGACCTGCCAGTATTCGAGTTCGACGGGGTTGGGCCGTCCGAAGACGGTTACGGAAACGATAAGGCGGCCGCGATCGGGATCGATTTCCTCGACGGTGCCGCTCTGATTTTGGAAGGGGCCATCGGCAACCTTTACGGTTTCGCCGACTTCGAAGCTAACCTTCGGTTTGACTTTTTCTTCACGCTCGCGCGCTTGTGCGAGCATGCCAACGACTTCATCGTCCCGCATCGGGATCGGTATGTCTTTAGTACCGGCAAAACCGAGCACGCCGGGGGTATCCTTGATGAAATACCAGGCCCGGTGGATAAGTTGATGGTTTTCGTCCAACAAATGCATGTTGACGATCAGATAACCGGGGAAAAATTTGCGTGTCGTCTCGGTCTTTTTGCCGCGTTTGATTTCGGAGACACGCTCGGTGGGGAGGAGGATTTCGTAAACGAGATCGCCAATTTCTTCCGTCTGAATGCGGCGGCGGAGATTTTCACAGACTTTGTTTTCCTGTCCGGAAAGGACATGAACGACAAACCACTGGTCTTTGGGCGAATAAGGCATGGCAGAAAGGGGTCAGCGGGTCAGAAATTCGACGACATTCACGAGAATGAAGTCGTTAAAAGAGACGAAACCGCCGAGTAACAACATGAACACCATCACGATGACCGTGCTATCCGTAAGTTCTTTGTAGCGTTTGAATCCTTTTTCTTTCGGATCCCACGGCCACGTGGCTTTGAGCAGTTCAGACTGCACTTCAGCGATAAATTTTCTGGATTTGGCGAACATTCCGGGTGGTGTGGGAAGGATTAAAAAGAAATGAAAACGAACTAAATTGAGGGGCAAAAGATCACGCCAGGAGGGAATCGAACCCCCAACCAACGGTTTTGGAGACCGCTACTCTACCAATTGAGCTACTGGCGTAAAGACAAGGATGTGGCCGCTTGCCCGGCCACACTTGAAATGTTGATGATCTTTTCGTGGTTTGCAACCGGGATTGCCGAAATCAGGCAATGATATCACCGACGCGGCCTGCACCAACTGTGCGGCCACCTTCGCGGATTGCGAAGCGGATGGTTTTTTCCATCGCGATTGGAGTGATCAACTCGACTTCGACCGAGACGTTATCGCCGGGCATCACCATTTCGACGCCTTCAGGAAGCTTGACCGAGCCGGTCACGTCCGTGGTGCGGAAATAGAATTGTGGACGATAGTTCGAGAAGAACGGGGTATGACGACCGCCTTCTTCTTTACTTAAGACATACACTTCCGCTTTGAACTTGGTGTGTGGTTTGATCGTGCCGGGTTTGGAAATGACTTGGCCGCGCTCAATGTCTTCCTTCTTCGTGCCGCGAAGCAGAAGGCCGACATTGTCGCCCGCACGCGCTTCATCGAGCAGTTTGCGGAACATTTCGATGTCGGTGACCGTCGTTTTAGCGGTTGGCTTGATGCCGACGATTTCGACTTCCTCCATTTTTTTGAGGATGCCGCGCTCGACACGACCGGTGGCGACAGTGCCGCGACCTTCAATGTTGAATACGTCTTCGACCGGCATCAGGAACGGAAGATCCACCGGACGCTCTGGCACCGGGATGTATTCATCCACTGCTTTAACCAGTTCCAAGATGGTTTCTTCGTAGGCAGGGTCGCCTTCGAGGGCTTTCAGCGCGGAGCCGCGAATGATCGGAATGGTGTCGCCCGGGAATTCGTATTGGGTGAGCAAATCGCGTAGTTCCATTTCGACGAGGTCGAGCAATTCCGGATCGTCCACCATGTCACATTTGTTTAGGAACACCACCATCGACGGCACACCGACCTGACGGGCGAGCAAAATGTGCTCACGGGTCTGCGGCATCGGGCCGTCAGCGGCGCTGCAAACGAGAATCGCTCCGTCCATCTGCGCGGCACCGGTGATCATGTTTTTCACATAATCGGCGTGTCCGGGACAGTCGACGTGAGCGTAGTGACGGGTGTCGCTCTGGTATTCAACGTGTGCGGTGTTGATGGTGATGCCGCGCTCTTTTTCTTCTGGAGCGGCATCGATGTCTTCATACTTGCGGGCTTCGGCGAAGCCTTTTTTTGCAAGAATGGTGGTCAGCGCTGCAGTGAGCGTGGTCTTACCGTGGTCGACGTGACCGATTGTACCGACATTCACATGCGGCTTTGAGCGCTCGAATTTATCCTTAGCCATTTTCTGGTTTCCTCTGAGTTGTTTGCGTTATGGGTTTATTTTTGGGGTCTGGGCGGCGCTTTTTCAAAGTGGAGCCCACGACCGGGATTGAACCGGTGACCTCGTCCTTACCAAGGACGTGCTCTACCAACTGAGCTACGTGGGCATCTTTCAGCCAGAGCGCCGGCGCCGGTCTTTCTCCAGAACGCTACGGCCTTCCGCTGGCTGTCGCTCCCGATCACCAGAGATAAAAAATCCCGGGGCGTTCAAATCATATGACCCGAACGACCAGGTGCGCCTCATCTTTGGATTTCGAAAAGCGGGCGGAAAATTAGCAGAGGGAGGCCCTGTGTCAAAAGAAAAACCGGTGGAATTCTCGATTTGCGTGATTCCGCTCAAGGCGGTGATTGCCGGGCGCGACCCGCAGGATCGAGTTTTTTCGCCCAGGCCTCCGGCACCGGCAAGAGATTTCGCAAATGATTCTCGGCAATAAATAGTGAAATAATTTTTGTGAGATTCGCGACTTCGGGCGGAAGCGTGGTCAAGGCGTTGTGATTCAGCAGGAGTTCAGAGAGTTGCGTGCATTTGCCGATCTCCGGGGAGATGAATTGAAGATACGGAAACATCTTCGGATCGATTTTCAGGGAGAGAACAGATGGGATAAGACAGAAAGCCAAATTCTAAGCGGCCATCAAAATCACCAATTGTTGTTGCTTTGCAAATCGAGGGGTTTTCGCCATAACCACTTCTTCTCATGATCGGTCGTATTTTCAGCGCTCTGTTCCGTTCCCTGCTTGTCGTGATCTGTCTTGCCGCTGGAGCAGGGCTTTCCCGATGCAGCTTTGAACAATTGCGTGATCTTCGCAAGATAGAGCGGGTGCCCGAAACAGAGATCGGCTCCCTGCTCCCGGGTGAAGCAAAAACCACGGGGAAAGCCGCCCCGGCCGGGCAAGTCGTCGTGGGGCCATACTCTGGCGTGACTGCGCTTTATCTGATCGACCTTGTGGAACGCGAGGAGACCGATTCCGACGGTGACAAAAGCTGGGTGACGGTACGAGAGGATGTCAGCGGGGGTGATTTTTTTCTAATAGACGGTGAGGATGCTGTTTTGCTGCGTAATCCGCAATCCACGCAGGTGAATGCGGAGATGAAACATCAACATCGCGAGGGCGACATGCGTTACAGCGAGTATCGGATTGATCCGGATGATACCGTTTTTGCCAGCGGCTATGTCTTGGCGCAAGGCGGGAGCGTGTTTATGGATTTCGTGCAGGAAGGGGATTATTTCGCGCTTATTTCCACGAGCGGCGAGACCAGTGAACGTTCCGGTATGGCTGGAGCCAGTATGATCACCATCGCTCTTGCCACCATGGCCTTCAGTGTGGCGGTCATGCTGACCTGCGGCCTGTTGCGCATTCATTTAACGATGGTTTTTCTCGGGATTCAGGCCGGGGCGCTGGCGATCATTTGCCTGGGGTTTGGCTTGTATGCAGCACACGAGGAAATCGTCGCTGCCACAGAACGCGTTGAACGCCTTGGCGAGGAGCGATTAACCCGTTTGCAAACCCTGTCGGGTGATCCGAAACTTGATTGGAGCAGTCTGCCCAATCTCCCATGGTTTGCTGCTTCCGCTCGTCGCGAGGCGAAGGCGGCCATGCTGAATCATGCGCAAAACGTGAACCGTTTTAATCGACTCATTTCTCGACCGCCGGAGTGGTTTGTGGCGATTGCCATGGGCACCCGCCGCATTGATGCGCCCAGTCTTCCGGATGAAGTGCGAGAGGAATATGAACGCCGCGAAACCGCCTTTGTGCCGACGCGTCTCAACGGCTTCATTGCCGGGATTATCAGCTCCATTTCGGTGGTGCTGGCGGCGGTTTTCGTCTGGCTGGGCTTTGGCACGGTTAAGAAAAAGCGCCTGATTGAAAATATTCCCACGACCCCGGCCGCAGGAGTTGCTTATGGACTCAGCGAACTTCTCGGCGCGGCGGTTCCACGCTCGAACACCACACCTCTACAAGGCCCGCTCAGCGAAGCAGAGTGTCTTTATTACCATTACGTGATCACCGAACGCCGTGGTTCCGGCAAAAACGCAAGGACGGTTACCATCCTGAATGAAAAGAAATTGCTGCCTTTTATCCTGCGGGATCTTAGCGGAGAAATTTCCGTGCTTCCGGATGGAGCGGACTTTTTGTGCAATAAAAAAACGTCACGCACTATAGGACGCCAGACCCACGTCGAACGAAGGATCGAATGCAACGACGCCGTGTATGTTTTAGGAACCGCAGTGCCTGATCCGGAGACAGGAGAACGGCTCGTCATCACCCAAGGGGAAACTAAAAATTTCTACCTGATCTCCAACCTGAGTGAGATCGGTGTCTTGCTTCATAAAGCGCGGGTGGCATTCGCCTGGCTCACCGCAGGCATGAACATGGCAACGATTTGTGCACTGGCTTTGTTCACTTGGATGGGTGGATTGAATGCCCTGGCCTACTCCTTGGCTGCGGGTGGTCCTGCGGTCTATGCGATCGGCTTGCTGGGGGTGTTAATGTTTAATGACCTGGTTTTCCTTCGCCAGCGGACCCGGATGACCTGGTCTAACATCGAGGTGGCACTCAAAAAGCGATACGATCTGGTGGACCGCATCCAAACGGTGGTGGCAGAATATTTGCGCCACGAATCCGAAACCCAAACCGCAATGACAAGCCTGCGCGGCACCAGTGATGTTCGCGGTGGGCTCTTCGCCTTGCAGGAAAATTATCCGGATCTCAAAGCCAGCCCCGTCATGCAACAGATTTCGAGCGCTTTAATCCGTGTAGAAAATGAACTCAGCTTCATGCGCGATGGATTTAATAATGCCGTTGAACGCTACAACACCCGCCGCGGGCACTTCCCCGAAGTTCTGCTGGCCAGGGCCTTCGTTTTCAAAGAAGCCGCCTTCTGGTCAGGCGACGACTCCACGCAGGATCGCTCGAACGGTTGATGGAGGCGGGTGTCCGCCATTTCAAGATGTCTCAAGCTCATCAAGACATGGTTTTAGCAAAAAAATTCACGCTCTGTTGGCCATCCAGCCTCGTAGCTATTACAACTACATCCCATGCGCCCCGAACGTTTCACCCAAAAAACCCAAGAAGCTTTTACTGCCGCCCAAGATCTGGCGCAGAACCGTCAGCATCAGGATCTCAATAACGAGCATCTCCTCCTCGCCCTGCTTGACCAGCCCGATGGGGTAATCCCTCCGGTGCTTCAAAAAATCGGTGCCGCGCCAAGTGCCGTCCGCACTCGTTTGGAGACAATTCTAGATAGAAAACCGCGCGTCACCGGCGGGGATTCGGATATCCGAATGGGGCGCGATCTTAGCGCGACCATGCAATCCGCGGAAAAAGAAATGCACGCGCTGAAGGACGAATATCTCAGCGCGGAACACATCCTCCTCGCGCTGGCCGGCGGGTCAGGCGATGTCCCTTCCCTCCTTCGTGAACTCGGTGTCAATCGCGACCGCACCCTGCACGCACTCACGCAGATTCGCGGCACACAACGCGTCGTTGATCCCAATCCCGAGGGCAAATACCAGACCCTCGAAAAATACGGACGCGATCTCACCGAACAGGCACGCAAAGGCAAAATAGATCCGGTTGTGGGGCGTGACGACGAAATCCGTCGCGTCATGCAGGTCCTCTCGCGCCGCACCAAAAACAATCCGGTGCTCATCGGCGAACCTGGCGTGGGCAAGACCGCCATTGTCGAAGGTCTGGCCCGCCGCATCGTGAGCGGCGACGTTCCGGATTCGTTAAAAAACAAGCGCCTCATTGCTATGGACCTTGGTTCCATGATCGCGGGAGCCAAATTCCGTGGAGAATTCGAAGACCGCCTGAAAGCCTTCCTTAAGGAAGTGACCAGTTCGGAAGGCGAAATCATTCTTTTCATCGACGAACTTCACACCATCGTAGGAGCCGGAGCCGCTGAAGGGGCGGTCGATGCTTCGAACCTCATGAAGCCGCAATTGGCTCGCGGCGAACTGCGCACGATCGGTGCCACGACCACCGACGAATACCGCAAATATATCGAAAAAGATGCCGCGCTCGAACGCCGTTTTCAGCCGGTGATGGTGAACGAACCCTCGGTCGAAGATACGATCGCGATTTTGCGCGGATTGAAGGAACGCTACGAAGTGCACCACGGCGTGCGCATCCAAGACGCATCGCTGGTCGCCGCCGCGACGCTTTCCAATCGCTATATCACCGATCGTTTTCTTCCTGATAAAGCGGTGGATTTAATCGACGAGGCCGCGTCGCGTTTGAAAATCGAGCTCGATTCCATGCCCACCGGTATTGATCAAATAGAACGCCAGATCATGCAACTGGAGATGGAACGCCAGGCCCTCGCCAAAGAAAAAGATGCCGCCAGCAAAGAGCGTCTGCTTCATTTGGAAAAAGATCTCGCGTCGCAGAAAGAAGAATCCTCCCGCCTTAAAGCCCAGTGGCAAAACGAGAAAGGCGTGATCGAAGAAAATCGCAAGATCCAGGAGGAAGTCGAGCAACTGAAAATCGACCTCGAACAATACCAACGCTGGGGCGAACTCTCCAAAGCCAGCGAAATTCAATACGGACGCCTCCCCGAACTGCAGCGCAAGCTAGACGAGCATAATCAAGAACTCGCCCGCATGCAGGAGACCGGCCAGATGTTAAAAGAGGAGGTCACTGAGGCTGACATCGCCCAGGTGGTGGCCAGTTGGACCGGCATTCCCTTGACCCGCCTACAGGAAGGCGAACGCGAAAAACTGGTGAAAATGGAGGCCCGCCTCGGCGACCGCGTCGTGGGTCAAAAATCTGCCATCACTGCGGTATCCAACGCCGTGCGCCGCGCACGCGCCGGGCTGCAAGATGAAAATCGTCCCATCGGCAGCTTCATTTTCCTTGGCCCGACCGGTGTCGGCAAAACTGAACTGAGTCGCGCGCTCGCGGAATTTCTTTTCGACGATGAGAACGCCATGGTCCGCCTCGACATGAGCGAATACATGGAGAAACACACCGTCGCCCGGCTCATCGGCGCGCCTCCCGGCTATGTCGGCTACGAAGAAGGCGGCCAACTTAGCGAAGCGGTGCGGCGTCACCCTTATTGCGTGGTGCTCTTCGACGAAATTGAAAAAGCGCACCCTGATGTTTTTAACGTCCTTCTTCAGGTCTTGGACGATGGACGCATCACCGACGGCAAGGGGCGCACAGTGGATTTCAAAAACTCGGTTATCATCATGACGAGCAACATCGGCAGCCAATTCATTCTGGATGAAGCAGATCGTGAAGAACGCAATCGCCGTGTGATGGAAGCGTTACGCGGTCATTTCCGGCCTGAGTTCCTGAATCGCGTCGATGAAATCATCATCTTCGACCGCCTCGACGACGCGCAGCTCAAGCACATCGTCGGCATCCAACTGGAACGCCTCACCAAGCGTCTCTCGCAGCAAAAGCTAACGCTCACCCTAAGCGACGCCGCCCGCGAAACGCTGGCGAAGGAAGGTTACGACCCCGTCTATGGAGCCCGCCCGCTCAAACGCGCGATCCAACACCTCGTCCTCGATCCGCTGAGCCTGGAGTTGTTAGAAGGCCATTTCAAACCCGGAGACACCATCCACGCCGAGGCGGAAGGCGATCGGCTGATGTTTTCGAAAAAATGAGCAATTAATAAGTAATTACGTCAGCATTTTTTTCCTAACACCATTAGACAGTTATGTTTTTCCAGAGCACATTGATCACCATGCTAACCGCATAAGTGCGGTGAGGTTATGCGCGACATAGTCATCGGCGAGTTGCGCGTCGTAGTTGACTGTTAGTCTGAGGGAATCGCTTAGAAGCATGGTAAAGCCTGCGCCGAGATCGGCAATATCGCGACCGGTGCCGCTGGTGCTAACTTTAAATGGCGCGCCCAGGCCTGCGGTGAATCGACCCGAGGTTTGCAGGTCTTGATTGAGATATTCGTGCCGCCATCCCGCACGGACCTCGGGGATGATGGTTTTTGCTGCGACTTGGAAGGATCGGCTGATCCGGGCGCTCACCACACTTTGCTGACTCTCGCCGCTTTGTTTGCTGTAAGCGACGTTCAGAGGGAAGGCGCCGGTTTCGTTGAATCCGTCGATTTCTACCAAGGTGTAGCGCAAGCCGGCTTCGGCGTTGAGTTGGAACCCGCCTACATTACCTTCCCAGCCAATTGCGTTGTTTGTGTTGAATTCGAATCCATCGCTGTTGCCTCGGGCGGTCGCGATGCCGAAGCCGGGCAGGAGGAAGTTGCGGCGGGTGTCGTAGGCGTTGGCGTTGGCTCCGGCCATGGTTTGAAGGTAGAAACCGGTTTCGCTGACTTTATAGAGCATGAAGAGGTTGCCGCCGCCGCCGTTGATATCAATTTCGCCGCCGTTCGCGTCGATGGTCGTTTCTGCTCCCTGATAACCGGCATAAAGACCGAGCACCAAGTCCGGGCCGACTTGATAATCGAGGCCGGCGTTGGCGATTCCGGCTTCGATGCCAAAACCGCGGTTTCCATCTGTGCCGGTGATTTCCGCAAAACTCCCGCCACTTTCGAACCAGAGTCCGGCTTTACGAGGATTGACTCTTAACATCATCGGATTATCTTTCGCGCCGTATTCAGCCATGAGCGCCTGCACTCCCACCGACCGTAGGAATTGCATGCGATTCGCAAAACGCAAGGCATTGCTTTGGCTTAGGCTGAGGGTCGAGGAAACGACAGCGCTGGTTTGTGTGGGTGCTAGTTGTTCGAAGACCAAAGATAGCTGGCCCGTGGGAAGCGAATCCCACACGGTGGTAAATGGCACGAAGGGGCCGCCGGGATTGAAGATTCGCTCGAAATCCAGTGCGTTCGCAATGATGAACTGGTTTCTCGTGAGGGCGAAGTTTATGTAAGGTATTGAGACCACCTTAATGACGGGGGCCGATGAGGAGCCGTTTGTTTCCACGACCTCAAAGGCGAGCGCGCCATGATAATTGCTAGCGACGCCATCGAAACTGCCGCTTAATCCACCCGACGCGTTGAGAAACGCGAATTGTTGACCGGCCTGCGGGGTGAATCCGTCGAGGATCGTGATATTGAGTGTGCCGCCGAGAATGGCGGAGCCACCAACATTGACCTGATCGAATTGCCCGAGGTCTGCTCCGGCGATTTCGATTTTCAAGGTGCCACCGCTATTGAGAGAGAGATTGCCCGCGATGGTGAGAATTCCGGGGCTATTGCCCGGAGCCAGAGTGCCGGTGTTGTTCAAATCACCGAGGATCGTGCCTGTGCCTCCAAACGACGCTCCCGCCGCGACATTGACACTGCCGCCGGTGGTGGTTTTTAAAATGACGGTGCCGACGCTGACGTTGATGGTGCCCGTAAAAGCGGTCATCGGACCGTTGAAGGTGGCGGTGCCCGAGCCGTTTTGATTGAGGACACCCGTGCCGCTTATGGCATTAGAAATAACGACGGCATCAGAACGGTTGATGGTTAGTGCGGCGTTGTTAATGATGTCGCCCATGATCGAACCGGTGGTGCCCCCGTCACCAATTTGTAACGTTCCGTTGCTTATGGTAGTATTGCCGCTGTATGTGTTGACTCCGGTCAGAGTTAGAGCGCCGACACCTTGCTTGGTTAAACCGCCCGCCCCACTAAAGTCGTAGAAGGAGGTGACGGCAAAAGCTTGGGTATCTATAGTACCACCGCCGCCTGCAGATAGTGTTACATTGCCCGCCGAAAAGCCAGTGAACAAATCGGGCTGGTTGTCAGCCAGGCGCAGCGTGCCGCCATTGAAGGTAACCGTGCCGCTTCCAGCACCTTTGCTGAGCTGGTTCGTGGTCAAAGCGCCACCTCTGAGAGTGATTGTGCCTGTCGAGGTTTCAAAGTTCCCCACAAAAGTTGCCAGGGACAAGAATGCACCCCCATTGATGTTCAGTGTGCCAATTCCCGAATAACCGACGTATAGATTGCCTGAATTCGCCCAACTCCCATCGTTAATTGTCAGCGTGCCAGCGGAGTTGATACGTTCCCCAATGAAGATATTCGCATCCGAGATGACCGTGCCGCCGTTCAGGGTGGCAGTGGCGCCGCCGTTCACGGTGATGTTTTCCTGAGCCGATACGCTGCCGCAAAAAATGAGAACAAAGACGAATACTGTGAGAACTATCCGGAGGCGATTTGAAAATTGATACATAGAAAATTGATATGCAGTGGTGAAAATGTGGCCGTCGCTATACAGAAAAAGTTGGCATGAGTCATTCATTTTTGACCAAAGGAAAAGATTATTTAATGATTTTGGCATTCAGAGGTCGGTGAGGAATTACAATCCCTGGTCGATAAGTCAAAAAAAAGAACATAAAGCCAAAATTCCCTCGTGAAGTCTAATTCTTTATCCGGGATCTTCGACAATGATGATCTGCGAATG
>Ga0105046_10018049_pt1 | contig 10759 bp, 8 predicted proteins | sample MAT03_FD_78385 | JGI IMG/M metagenome (GOLD analysis project Ga0105046, IMG submission 78385) | Freshwater microbial communities from Lake Fryxell liftoff mats and glacier meltwater in Antarctica - MAT-03 (megahit assembly) | ecosystem: Environmental > Aquatic > Freshwater > Ice > Liftoff...
AGTGCGACGATCAGTGCGCTGATCGGCGTTTCCGGAATGCTGATTTCCGGGATGATTTCCGTTGATAATTTTTTCGTCGCATTGGGCAAATGGTTCGGCGGCGATGTCTTTGGCATCGTGGTGGCCACACCGTTCGTTTTGATGGTATTGCGTTCCTTGCAACGCCGGCGATTGACCGAGTTGGCACTCGATTTTGCCGGGCTTGCCGAAAAAACTGCCTGGGTGGCGGCTAGTTTGTTATGCATTTTCGTCGTGGTGAAAGCCAGCGCGGCCAGCCCCGTTTATGCCTTAGGCCTGAGCTTTATGCCGCTCACCTTGCTGCTGTGGAGCGCACTGCGCTTTGAACCCATCATCACAGCTGGCGCCACCATGCTGTTTGCATTAATCGTGGTGTCGCTCATTGGTCTGGGTGTGGGTGGATTCCGAGCGCCGAGCGACCTATTAGAAAGTCTCATTCTGTTGTCGCTGCTATCAGTGATGGCGATCGTGCCACAACTGGTTGCGGCTGCTAATTATCAAGTGCGCGCGGCGGCCTTCGAGATGTTGCAACGCGCACGCACCGATAAACTCACCGGCCTGCCCAGTCGCACCAGTTTTGAGGAAATGCTCGCGCAATTGCTGCAAGCGCGACCGGAAATCGCACATGGCGGTGCCATCGCTTATGTTGATATTGATGAATTCAAAATCGTCAATGACACCGCCAGTCACGCCGCGGGTGATGAAGCCATCCGCCAACTCGCCAGTGTGATGCGCGCGACCTTAGCAGATGACGTTGTCTTAACGCGATTAGGCGCCGACGAATTCGGCGTCATTTGGCCAGATGCGCACATTACTAGGGCGGAAGCGGACGCCAAGTTGATGCGCACTGCGGTCGCCGAGTTTCGTTTTGCCCATGCCGATCACGTATTTGCGTTGACCGCGAGTTTTGGCTTAGTCCCCTTTCCCGCGCGACGCAGCACGGTAGCGGAGCTATTGGCGCAAGCCGATAGCGCCTGTTATGCGGCAAAGGAATTGGGCGGCAATCGTGTGCAAGTGCAGTCTCCAGATAACGCCGCGTTAGTGGAACGCACTGCGGCAATGGGCTGGGTGGTGCGGATTAACGACGCCCTCGCCCATGATCGTTTCGACCTGTATGGGCAGCGCATTTTACCTTTTAAGCCTGAGCCCTTCGAAACTTTTGAGATCTTATTGCGGCTCCGTGATGTCAACGATGAAGCTTTATTGCCGGGCCGATTTATTCCAGCAGCTGAACGCTTCCAACTAGCAGGTCGCATTGACCGCTACGTGATTGATCGCAGTTTGCGTTGGCTGGAAACCGATCCGCGCGCGCGTGGCGTGCACCTCAATATTAATCTTTCGGCATCCACGTTGGCTGATGAAGACTACGCGCATTTTCTGCGCCAGCGGCTGAAAGACAGTCCGGTGGATCCGCAACAAATTTGCCTGGAGATTACCGAAACCAGCGCGGTGCGTGATTTAGATCATGCGCGCCAGTTTATTTCCCAATTCAGAGCCTTGGGTTTACGCTTCGCGCTGGATGATTTTGGCACGGGCTTATGCTCGTTTGCCTACCTTCGCGATTTGGATGTCGATATAATCAAAATTGACGGTAGTTTCGTACGCGACTTCAATTCCAACGAATTATCTTTGGCGATCGTCAAATCCATCGTAGAAATCGCCCGCGTGCTCGGCAAACGCACGGTTGCCGAATCGGTCGAGGATGCGCGCTTGGGCCGCGCGCTGCAGGAATTAGGCGTGGACGCAGTGCAGGGTTTTGCCTACCACCGCCCAGAACCCCTGCGACTTTTGTTGGCGCACGCCGCGTAGCACGCCCGCATGTTTCATGAATTACACGCGCCCTCGCTTGCCTATTGATTGTCCAACGATTTTTCCTCAGTCGGGTATATGAACACTGAGGTTTCCAGGATGAATCGCTACACCGCTCCTTTAAAAAAAACCGCTGGACAATCAATATTCTGCGCGATCATCGCGCGAATTCATGAAACATGCGGGCCAGGGAACTAGTTGTGCCTTGCGGTCACTAAGGGCTCGTTCGTCAATAACTGGGACTTTTTGCTCGCCGGCTTGGGCGCGCTGCTTCGTTGCGACTCGCTTGTGTGGCGCGCCTCACATCGCATCCCAATCCGACGGCCAAAAGTCCAAGTTATTTCCTCACCAGCCCTAAGTCCGCGATGCCTACTACCAATCCCGACCTGCTCATTGGCTTTTACTTGCGCAACAATCGCTGGGCAAAATGGCGTGCGCTAGCGGCAGAAACGACCTTTCTAGCGCTGGCACTGCTGGCTTTTGCAGTTTTTGGTTTATGGGTTATTGATCCAGTCTGGGCGCGGATTCTGGATGCCAAGGCGTCTTGGGGCCAAACGATTCCTGCGATGTTGATCGGCGCCAGCGCTGGCATCGCACTGCTGATTCGCGCGGCACTGGCCAGACAATCGCTAGCCGAACAGCAAAGCCAAGATTGGCTGGCGGCAATGCCTATCGCCGCAACCCTGCGACGCGCTGCACGCGGTAGGCGGGTATGGGTCGAAACACTGCTTGCGGCCGTCTTTGTGCTGGTGCTTTTGGCTTGGGCCGCGAGCCGGGTCGAGAATCCATCGAGTGCGCTGTTGTTAGCCTGCAGCATTGGCACGATCTGCGGGTTGGCGCTGGTCAGCGTGTTAGCAGAGCGTCGGCAAGTCCAGGCGCTGGGGCAGACCATGCCCCGGACGCGAGCGGTTGCGGTCAATATCGCCCAAGGTACGCAGGGCTTGAGGCTACTGGGCGCCGCGCTGGAACCTGCCACGGCACGTTTGCCGCGCAGTGCACCGTGGGTTGCTTTCAGCTTTCTGCTATTTCCCCCATCGACCCCGATTATCGCCGTACTGGGTTTGGTGCTGATGTTCACCGCATTAGCGCTGGCGCTGGATTTGGTCGGCCATTGGCATACACGTTATATTGCCGATCAATATTGGCTGGCCGCGCAGCCATTAGCAGCACAACAGTTATTCGGCGCTTACCTGCCGTATTTGTTTCGACGCAATTCCGTTTTTATTCTCAGTTTTGGCTGTTGCGTGTATGCATTAGGTGCCCCGCCGTACTTCGCCGCGGCGAGTAGCGTATTGCTGGCCGTGGTCGTCGGCGATGCGCTGCTCTGCGGTTTTGCGACGCGACGACAACCAGAGCGTTTCTCTCTGCTGTTGATTGTGCATTTAGTCATTAATCTTGCGATTTTTCAGGTATTTCCGCCGGCGCTTCCGCTGGTTTGGATGGCCTGCGCAATAAGCGCTTGGCGCAAAGGACTAGGTTGAACCTAGAAACCTCAGTTGACCGCTTTCGAGTGGCGTAGCTCGATGATTCTTCTGGCTTTTCAGTCGATTGACTCGCTCACCCATTTGGCGAGTCCGCTACGGGGCAGATTGCACGGTTGTGGTGGCACATGGCTGCGTTGCAACTCGTTGGAATAGAGGAGCTATTCCCCCGGTCTGGCGGCGTAGCCGCCAGCCGTTCAAGCCGGCGCGCGGCATGCCGCGCAAGCTTGCCGGCTTTCACCACCCATAACCGCACACTCTACTCCGTCCAACTGAGGTTTCTAGGTTGAACTTACTTGACGTACGCCAATTACACTTGAGCTTCGCTACCAACGCCGTGCTGCGCGGGGTAGATTTGCAAATTAACCGCGGCCAATTGCTCGGATTAGTCGGGCCGAATGGCTCTGGAAAGACCAGTCTGATCCGCGCCATTACCGGCCTGCTGCCGGTGGGTGGCGGACAAGTGTGGATTGATGGCGTGGATATCAGCGTTGATCCGCTGGCTGCTCGTCAGCGTTTTGGCTTTGCGCCCGATCCGGCTCGATTGCCACCTGCTTTGACCGGGCGTCAAGCGCTTAATGTGACCGCTGCGGCACGTGGGCTGCAGGGCTTGCCGACCGCCACGCTGGAATTGGCGCAACGACTAGGTGCGCTGCCGTGGATTGATCAGCGCATTGAGATCTACTCGCTGGGAACACGACAGAAATACGCCATTTTGATCGCTTTGTTGGGTGATCCACCGCTGCTGGTTCTCGACGAGGTGATGAACGGTTTGGATCCGATTTCCAGCCACGAACTCAAGCTGGAATTGATCGCCCGTTGCGCCAACGAACGCTGCGGTGTGTTGCTGGCCACCCACGGCCTGGAAATTGCGCCAACCTTGTTAACCGACGCCGCGCTATTGCACGAGGGCCGCATTCAACACCGCTGGGGCGCCGCCGAGTTAACCGAATGGCGACACGCGGACCCCGGCGCCTTTGAACGCGCGGTGGTTGCGGCGCTCCGTGGAGACTTGCTGGCGGGTGTTTCAACCTAGCAGCCTGTCGGGCTTTGCGCGTGAGGTGCGTTGTGTGGCTTTAAGCGGATGGCTGCAAGGCGCGGGTCGCAGCGCAGACGCCGTGCAGACGCGCAGCCCGCCGGACGGCCTTTTGGCGTAGCGCAGACTCGAAAGTAGATCGAAATCCATCAGAATCAATCCGAGAATGACCAGAAAACGATCGCCAAAAGGACTTCCGGCGCACTCGCGAGGAAAGCCCGACAGGCTGCTAGGTTCAACGATTCCCTAAGCCTGACTCCACTGCGCCCAGTGTTCCACCTGCACATCATCATTTGGGGTTGGCAGTTCCAGAATGTCACCGGGTTTGGCCACTTGATAACCTGCCTGCCTCATCTGTACTGCCGCTTGGTGATTGGGATAATGGTAAAGCACCATACGAGCGCGAATAGCTGAGCTGTATTCACGCTCTAGGTCAGCTAATCCGGTGTGTGAGGGATTGGGTAACGGGCCACAATCATGAATAATGCGTTCGCCGTGGCGCGCATGTTGCTGCAACCATTCCGGAATTGGGCGTGTATCACCGGTGTAAAGGAAACTGCCCGCCAGGGAAAGGCCAAAGGCACTTTCTGGGGCATGATGACGCACTGGAAACACGCTAAATCGCAGGCCCGCGTGCCAAAAATCTTCGCTGACTGGAATTAGTTGAAACACATCCCAGAAATTGCGTCCTCCCTCGGCGACCCAATTTGGAAAATCCGCCACGCGCCGTTGCAATAAGCGCACCACCGTGACCGGCACGTACAGCCGCGGCAGAGGCGCATTTTTTTCGAATGCTAATCGGTAAAACCAAGATTCTAAATCGCCCACATGATCTAGATGAGTATGGGTGATAAACACCGCAGCGGGATTATTTCCAAAAACGATTCGATATCGTTCAAGCACGCCAATGCCCATATCGATCAACAACAGTGGTTGACCGTCGCGCTGCAACACCGCACTGGAACTGCCCAGTTCGTGCGCCTGAGCACTGCCCACACCGAGAAAGCGCAGCGCCCAGTTAGACATCTTTCACCCGTTGGGCATGCGCCTGCAGCAGCGCTTGCCAGCCCTTTCGTGCATCGTTTTGATCCACACGTGCGCCATACAATTTGCGCAAAGAGCGGGCTAATCGCGCCAAAACCACCTCACTCCAGCTGCCCGGCGCGCGTTGTCTGCCCCGATCCCAATCAATCAGCCACACTGCTTCATGCGCATCGATCAACACGTTGTGCGCATTCAGATCAGCGTGCTCAAAGCCTTGCGCGTGCGCCAAACCCAAGGCCGCGCCGATGCGCTGCCAATCCAATGTTGACCAATCGGCTAAGCCGGTCAATCGCGCTGACAGGGTCTGCGTATCGGCAATTCGCATCATTAGCAAATCGCCGCTATACAAGGCACCGTGCCGTCGCACCTGCGCCGCCATGGGGCGGGGCACCGGCAAACCGCAATGCAGCGCAGCGGCCAGCAGACGAAACTCGCATATAGGCCGCGTCTGCGCCGCGCCGGTCCACACATAGCAGTCCTTCAGCACACGCGCCACTGCGCCACCACGGCGGTAATGACGCAGCACCATTTCTCCCAATTCGGTTTGCATCGCAAATGCCGCGCCACGCCCCCGATCCAGCACGCTGCGCTGCGGCCAATGTTCAGGCGTGAACCATGGCGCGGGCGGCGTTGGCATACGCGCGGCATCGTAGATGACGATTCGATCATCATCGACCACCATCTGCGCTTGGATCGCAGTGTCAATCAAAATGCTAGCCCGCATGTTTCATGAATTCGCGCGATGATCGCGCAGGATACGGCTTGCACTAGGGATTTTTCTGAAGAAGCGCCTTGTCAGGCCGGACTGCGGAAAATCCCTTGCGCGGCCAATAGACTAGCGAAGGCGCGTGTAATTTACGAAACATGCGAGCTAGCTGTTCAGAACGGCCGGATAATCATGGCGCTACGGCTCTTAAAAAGCGATCAACGGAAGCTCATCCATGAACCTAGAAACCTCCGTTTGTCTGCTGCGCTTGTCGGCGCTCGGCGATGTATGCCACCTATTGCCATTGGTTCATGCGCTGCGCACGCAGCGCCCGGAGCTGCAATTAAGCTGGATTCTGGGCGCGAGCGAGGCGCAACTGTTGTCCGGCTTGCAGGATGTCACGCTGATCAGCTATCGCAAGCGCGATGGCCTAGCCGGCATGCGGCAAATTTGGCGACAACTGTCCAAACAACAATTTCCTGCGCTATTGCTGATGCAACTGGCGTTGCGCGCCAATGTGCTGAGTATGGGCGTGGCGGCCAAACGGCGTATTGGTTACGACAGAGCGCGTTCGCGCGAGGGCCATGGCCTATTTATCAATGAACGCATCAGCGCGCATGGTTACAGCCACGTGATGGAAACCTTGTGTCGGTTTGGCGAGCCACTGGGCGTCAAAGTAGATGAGTTGGTCTGGCCGTTTACGATCCCCGACGAAGCGCAGGAATTTGCGCTGCGTGTGTTGCCCGCCGACCTGCCACTGCTTGGCATCAGCCCGTGTTCCAGTCATGCGCTGCGCAATTGGTCGGCCACCGGTTATGCGCAGTTGGCGCGTCATGCGCATCGACGCCAGGGTTTTCAGGTGGTGCTGCTCGGCGGCCGCAGTGCGGTTGAAAGAGCGATGGCGGATGCCATCTTGGAGCAAGCGCCAGACGCCCATTGCATCGATCTGGTCGGTAAAGACACGCTTAAACAGCTGCTGGCGCTGCTCGGACGCTTGGACATTTTGGTGTCACCCGATTCTGGTCCAGCGCATCTAGCCAGTGCACTTGGCGTCCCGGTGATTGGTTTGCACGCCGCCACCGATCCGCGTCGAAGCGGACCGTATCGCAGCCTGCATTGGTGCGTGAATCGCTTCCCAGACATGGTGCGCGATCGCTTAGGCAAGTCCTTGGATCAGGTGCGCTGGAGCACGCGCATCGAATACCCCGATGTGATGCAGCGCATCACGATTGACGAAGTCTTGGCAACGCTTGATCGACTCTGTGCCACGCCTATCGCGCAGCGCTTGGCGCCCGCGCGTTTGCGGTCACCCTTGTAGACAGTGCTCATCTGCGTATGATCCGCGCCGTTCGCACCCCTGGGAGGGCGGCGCGAGTGGGTGATACGCTTTGTAAGCGTGCCCCGGCATCATGCCGCCTGCCCACACGGTGCGCGCATCGCCCCTTTTACCAGCGAGAATGTCCCATGGTGTTCGAAACGATTGGCTCTTTAGGCCATGAACAGGTCGTGTTCTGCCAAAACAAAGATGTGGGCTTAAAAGCCATCATCGCCGTGCATAACACCACGCTCGGGCCGGCGCTCGGCGGATTGCGCATGTGGCCGTACAAAAATGAGCAAGAAGCGCTCAACGATGTATTGCGGCTATCGCGTGGAATGACCTTCAAGGCCGCGGTTGCCGGTTTGAATTTGGGTGGAGGCAAAGGCGTCATCATTGGCGACCCGTCCAGAGACAAATCGGAAGGGCTGTTCCGCGCTTTTGGTCGATTCGTCAATTCTTTGGGTGGTCGCTACATCACCGCCGAAGACGTCGGTATCGACGTCAACGATATGGAATATGTGTTCAAGGAAACCGAGTACGTTTCTGGCGTGCATCAGGTGCACGGCGGTTCGGGCGATCCTTCACCGTTCACGGCGGCTGGATCCCTGCAAGGCATCATGGCCAGCTTGAATGTGCGTTTTGGTAGCGAGGACATTGGCAAGTTCAGTTATGCCGTGCAAGGCGTGGGACACGTCGGCTACGAGTTGGCCAAATTGCTGCGCGCGGAAAAGGCCAAGGTATTCGTGACCGACATCAACCGCGCCGCGGTGCAGCGTTGTGTGGAAGAACTGGGCTGTGAAGCGGTGTCGCTGGATGAGATTTATGACGTCGACGCCGATGTCTACAGCCCCTGCGCGCTGGGCGGAACGGTCAACGAAAAGACGATGCCTCGTTTCAAATTCAAGATTGTCTGCGGCGCCGCCAACAATCAATTGGCGACCGACGAATGTGGCGATGAATTGGAGCGGCGCGGCATCCTGTATGCCCCCGATTACGCCGTCAACGCCGGTGGATTGATGAACGTATCGATTGAACTGGACGGTTACGATCGCGAACGCGCCATGCGCATGTTGCGCTCAATCTACTACAACGTCGGCACCATCTTCAAAATCGCCAAACGCGATGGCATTACCACTTGGCGCGCCGCCGATCGCATGGCCGAAGAACGCATCAACACCATCGGCAAAGTCAAACTGCCATATATGGGTAGTGCGCGGCCGATGTTTAAGGGACGATCACGCGCCTGAGGCCGGCGCGCCGGGCACCGGAAAGGCTGGCAGATTGCAGCGCTTGTTTGCCCCGGAATTGACTTGTGGCGCGCTATTCTCTGGCTCAGCAGTGCACCCGAGTACCGATCCGGCCGGTCGGCGCAGCTGGGCTTGCGCAACTCGCGACGCGCGCTTCGTGTGGGCGTTGCCCACCGCCGCTCACCCACTTTAGGAATTTCCCATGACCCCATTTTCTCTCGGCGAAGAACTCGACCTACTGCGTGAAACGGTGCGGCGTTTTGCCGATAGCAAGATTGCGCCGCGTGCCGAAGAAATCGACCGCAGTAATTGTTTTCCGCGCGATTTGTGGCCAGAGCTGGGTGAATTGGGATTGCTCGGCATTACCGTTGATCCTGATTTTGGCGGCAGCGGTTTGGGTTACCTAGCCCACTTGGTCGCGATGGAAGAAATTTCGCGCGCGTCTGGGTCGGTGGGTCTCTCGTATGGCGCGCATTCCAATTTGTGTGTGCAAAACCTATACAACAACGGCTCGAACGCCCAAAAAACCAAGTATTTACCCAAACTGTGCAGCGGCGAATGGGTCGGCGCATTGGCGATGAGCGAACCCGGCGCGGGCTCCGATGTGGTCGGCTCGATGAGTTGTCGCGCTGAACAGCGTGGCGATGTGTGGATCGCCAACGGCTCCAAGATGTGGATCACCAACGGCCCCGAAGCGGAGGTGCTGGTGGTCTACATGCGCACCGCGCCTAAAGATCGCGGCTCTCGGTGTATGACCGCATTTATCGTCGAAAAAGGCATGCCCGGCTTCCGCACCTCGCAAAAACTCGACAAACTCGGCATGCGCGGATCAAGCACCTGCGAATTGGTATTCGACGACTGCGAAATCCCCAATGAAAACCTGCTCGGCGAAGTAGATCAAGGCGTCAAAGTCTTGATGAGCGGCCTCAATACCGAGCGCTTGGTATTGACTGGCGGGCCTTTGGGGCTGATGCAAGCGGGCATGGAACTCAGCCTAGCTTACGTGCGCGAGCGCAAGCAGTTTGATCGGCCCATTGGCTCATTTGGCATCATGCAAGCCAAACTCGCCGATATGTACACGCAACTGCAATCGGCACGCGCCTATGCCTATCGCGTCGCCGAAGATTACGACCGCGGTATGCGTTCACGCATCGATCCGGCCAGTTGTTTGTTGTTCGCATCCAAAGCGGCGGTCGATGTCAGCCTGGAAACCATCCAGTGTTTGGGTGGCAATGGTTACATCAACGATTACCCAGCCGGTCGTTTGTTGCGCGACGCCAAACTTTACGAGATCGGCGCCGGCACTCAAGAAATCCGCCGCATGTTGATCGGCCGTGAGCTGTTTGCTGGCAAGGGCTAGCAAGGCCCTAGGCGCCCAACTGCAGCAAATTCTGCAAGCCACTAGCGCCGCCGACATTCGTATTGCGGCAATCGGCGGCGTGGCGGTCATGGTTATGTGCGAGGCACACACGATCTGGGTTTTTTGATCGATTCCACGATGTACCGCGTATGGCCGGCATACTGACCGAACTGGGTTATGGCGCCATAGATCAGCGCGCCGATTTGTCGAGCTGGGTACGCGGTTTTGATCGGGTCGATTTGATTCATGCGCAGCGGCCAATTGCCAGAGCACTGCTGTCGGCTGCACCGTTGGCGCGTTATCTGGATCTGGCATTGAACGTAGTGGATGTTGAAGGCATCCTCGGGCTGAAGATTCAAGCCTACAGCGACGATCCGCGGCGCCTGCGCGATCTTGCCGATATCCAAGCAGCCTGTCGGACTTTGCGCGTGAGATGCGTTGTGTGGCTTAAGCGGCTGCAAGGCGCGGCGCGCAGCCAATGGCTCTTCCGTTGGGGTCGCAGCGCAGACGCCGTCGCGACGCGCAGCCCGCCGGACGGCCTTTTGGCAGAGCGCAGACTGGAAAGTAGAGCGATAGCCTTCAACCTAGAAACCTTAGTTGACCGCTTCTCGATGTGCATAGCACCATGATTCTGTTGGCTTTTCAGCAATTTCGCTCGTTCAGCCATTGGGTGAGTACGCTACAGGGCAGATTGCACGGTTGTGGCGTGGCTGCACATGGCTGCGTTGCAACTCGTTGGA
>Ga0105046_10018052_pt1 | contig 10758 bp, 9 predicted proteins | sample MAT03_FD_78385 | JGI IMG/M metagenome (GOLD analysis project Ga0105046, IMG submission 78385) | Freshwater microbial communities from Lake Fryxell liftoff mats and glacier meltwater in Antarctica - MAT-03 (megahit assembly) | ecosystem: Environmental > Aquatic > Freshwater > Ice > Liftoff...
GAAACGGGGGTGGCTGTGGGAACGAGCCGTAGGTCACTTAAATCGTTCCCTCCCTTCGGGGATACCATCGTAATTATACCTACCAGAAAGGACAAGGCGCACTCCCTCCCCATGCCTAAAGGCGGGGGTATCCCGCGCCGATTCGATGAAGAGGGGCCGGGGGTGAGGTTATTTCAGCAGGCAGGCACGATTTCATAAGCCTTAAAGCGTCCAATCTGCTGGACAAGCCCAGTATGAAACTGTTCCTTTTGCAGCGCCTGTAACCAGGGCGTGTTGTCCTTGTCATCTGGCGCGATGAACAGGCGTGTCCCGCACTCAGGCAGGGCTACAGCCCCCGCTGCTAATGTCTCCGGGGTGGGATAATACACGCGCCGCTTATTGGACCAGGGGCCAATGTAGTAGTTCAGCTCCCACCCCAACCAGCGATCATAGATCACGGTTGCGACAGGCCACTCATTCAAATAATCCGCGAAGCTATCAATCTCGTCGTAGTCCCCTCGATCACCCCCGACAGGCATGCTGCCCATAGCCGCTTGATACGCACTGACGGCCAGCAGCAGCGCCACTGCCCCAAACACAGGCAGCAGACGATTTTCCACGTTCCAGCGGCGCAGGTAGGTCAGGCTGCGGGCGGCCACAAGGCCCAGAGGAATGATGAGAAACAGCAAATAGCGATCATAAATGTTTTGCCGTGTGACAATATGGAAGGCGCTGTAGCCGACAGCCCATAGCAGCATAGTAAAGTCCCAACGTTTCCAGTGGGCTTCGGGCGATTGGCCGTATATGCTCATGCCCAGATAAAAGATCATCAGGCCCATCATCACCACTGAGGCATCCCCGGCGATATATTGACTGTAGTTGAGCCACTCCCAGAAGCGATCGACCCACAACCCACGTTCGATCCAGAAACTGCCTTCCGATAGATTGTTGGCGGCCCCCATCACAAACACGCTGGTCTCGCCGCGCCCGGCATCCCAGGCCAGCAGAATCGCACCGCCGAGCAGGATGGGCGTGATCCATCGGGCAAGCTGGCGAGGGATGCTAGGCCCAATTGGCTTCTCAATATTGCGGTCAACCAGAATCAGCAGGATCAGGGGGACAAAATAAATGGCCTGGGGTTTGCTGGAAAAGGCCAGGATAAAGGCGAGACCGCTCCATGTGGGCCGATTGGCCGCAGCACCCCACAGCGCCAGGGTAGCGAACAGGAGCATGGGTATATCCATAAATGCGGTTGGGGCAAACGCGATCACGAGGGGCGACCCCACAGCCAAGAGGCCCATAAAGCGCGCCACATGCTGATCGTGATACAGGCTCCAGGCGAAGCGCATGAGCACCGCAATCCAGAGGAGCGTGATCCACACCCCGGTGATGCGAGCCGCAAATTCGCCGCGATGCACATCAAGCTGTAAGACGCCCGTTTGATCGGTTGTGAGAGCAAAGAATGAGAGTGTGGCGGCATTGAGATAAATGGTGAGGGGTGGCTTATCGAGACTGCCGTGCAGCCAACCATCCCCCTGCACAGCGGCATTGCTGGCAAAGGTCATGAAGAACGCTTCATCAGGATGGAAGCGGTCATAACTGATCAGAGCGCCCGTATACAACGCCGCTGCAAGCAGCAAAACCAGCAAGGGGAGAAACGGACGCCGCACAGGGGTCATTAGAAAACCTTCCAGGGTACAAAGATAAGATAATCTAGATGCTCTTACGAGCTTTGTACCCTGAAGGTTTTCGCGCTATTGGCCCTGACCGAGGGTATAGCCGAGTTCGCCATCAAAAGTATAGAGGTTCTCGACGCCCACGACATCAAACCCTGCCGACACAAACTTTTGCAACAGCTCCAGCGTTTGCTGATGGGTGATGGGGGTGGTGGATTCGTAACGACAGCGCCAGTGATCGCTGTAGAAAGGGCTTGGAAATTCCATCGGATAGACTTTGAGGCCGCGATTCGTCAGCATAATAAACTTCAAATCGCCTTCCGCATACTGCTCCACAATCTTGCCGAGAACATTGGCATCGCGATTGTTCTCTTCCCACTGTACATACACATCCACACCCACGAGAATTTTTTGTTCACGGGGCCGCGCGGGACGGTCCTTGATGGGTTGTGTCATGTCTTCGCTGGCAAAGGAGACAGGGCGCAGCGTTTCCGGCAGTTCACCCAGACGCGCAATCACCTCATCCGCAAATTCCATTGTGCCAACTTTACGCTCACTGCGATCTTCGTGGTAAATATCACCGGTGTGGATGCCATCCTCAATCGTGCGTTTCCACGCATTGTTGATCTTGGCGGCGACCTCCGGTTGGCCGATATGAACGAGCATCTGCACGCCTGCCAGCAGCAAGCCCGAAGGATTGGCAATGCCACGTCCGGCAATATCGGGGGCGCTGCCGTGAATTGCCTCAAACATGGCCATATCTTCGCCAATATTGGCTGAGATGCCCAACCCCACCGAGCCCGTCAATTGGGCGGTCACATCGGAGAGAATATCGCCATAGAGGTTTTCCAGCACAATGACATCGAACTTCTGGGGCTTGTCGGCCACGCGTGCCGTCCCAATATCGATAATCATATGCTCAGTTTTGATGTCTGGATATTCTTTAGACACTTCATCGAAGACCTTGTGAAACAGACCATCGGTCATCTTCATGATGTTGTCTTTGGTGAAGCAGGAAATCTTCTTGCGGTTGTTCTTACGGGCATAATCAAAGGCAAAGCGAATAATGCGTTCGCTGCCAGGACGCGAGATCATCTTGAAGGATTGATAGGATTCATGCGTGGGACGGTATTCGATCCCCGCATACAAATCTTCTTCGTTCTCGCGGATGATGACAATTTTCATCAGCGGGTGCTTGGTCTCAATCGCCGGGAAGTATGAATTGGCGGGCCGCACATTGGCATACAGACCGAGCATCTTGCGAATGGTCACATTGAGGCTTTTGTAACCGCCGCCTGATGGAGTTGTAATCGGGGCCTTGTAGAGCACTTTCGTGCGGCGCAGCGAGTCCCAGGCGCTCTTTTCGATGCCGGAGGTATTGCCACGCAAATAGACCTGCTCACCAATTTCGATGGTCTCAATATCGAGCTGTGCGCCTGCCTCTAACAAAATCTTCAGGCAGGCTTTCATAATTTCCGGGCCAATGCCATCGCCATACGCGACGGTAATCGGGGCTTTTGTTGTCATCGAATCGTTGATCCTTCTGAGGTCTTTCAATACTGCTTAGATTACCTGTGTGCTGCCCTGCTGTCTATAGGTATCAAAAGGGCTGATAAGCGCCCAGACTCACGCTTATCAGTCACACTTGAAATAGACAGAGAATGTCTATTTCCACTCGATCACATCAAGCGCAAAGGGCAATTTGGGAGTGACATCCACCTGCACGAACAGCACCTGATCGGCCAGCAGCGAACGGTTATCAAAATTGTTGACATACAGGCGGCGGCGAGTCGCATCATAGGCCACGCGACTGCTGCCGCGAAACGCCCCTGCCAGATACGTGAGTTCATGTTCAGGCGAGAGGGCCGCAACGCGATTGATATCCAGCGATGCAAGATAGATCGTGCCATCGGGCGCAGCAGTGGCATCGCCAAAGCCAGGCACAGGATCGAGTGTGTGTGTGTAAAGCAGATAGGACTCGGCAGGGTTTGCCAGCGGAATCGCGTACAGATCACTGTTTTGTGTATCGACTGCAATCAGTTCGTCTTTCTCAGCATGATATGCAATCCCTGTGATGAGAGTCTTGTCAGGGGCTGTCCACCAGACTTCAGCATCGCCTTCGATGGGATAGCGTGTAATCACGCTCGATGTGTCCGCAAAGACAAACGAGACATACAGATTGCCCTCTGCATCCCGATCCAGATCATAGGGAAAGCGATCTGTATCGTTTGACTCGTGCAGTTTTTCAGGGGCGCTCCCCTCCTGCCAGCGCCAGAGCGTCATGCTTGCAGCGGCCAGCGGGCTGTTACGATCCAGCACATACAGGGCTTCATCCCCCCACACGAGTCCCACTACAGCGCCGAAGGTGTCGCGTGTTTGCGGCAGTTCGGTGACAACACCTTGCGGGGTGATACGCCACACAGATCCTGTGACATAGCTGCCTGTATAGATATTGCCGCTAGAATCAATGGTGAGGGCGGCGGGATAAGCGTCATCACCGGGGAGGGTCGCCCACTCGCGCACGCTGACACCGTCCTGTATGGCAATGCTCTTGCTACGCGGCCCCGCATTCACACCAAGATAGGCCACGCCAAGTGTGATGAAAAAGACGACGACAATAATCACGACGATAAGCAGGCTGAAGATGATCACGCGCTGCCATTGGGGACGACTCTGAATCCGTTTAATCATTCGAACCAGCCTGCAAAGATAATGTGAGTGTCAATCTCGCGTTGTAACAGCGGCGAGGTAAATTGGGTCTGATGATAGGCCTCAGTGAGGATAAGTTTTTCTTCCTGTCGTGTATAGACTTCAATCAATTGATTTGCTTGATCGAGCAGCCAATATTCTTTTACGCCATGTATTTCATAGAGGATAAATTTTGTCTGCCGATCACGCTTTACTGTGCCAGGTGACAAAATCTCACACACAAGATCTGGCGCACCATAGAGATAATCGTCTTCACCGCGCTTGCACAGGCTATCCGGTCCACTGACCCAGAATACATCCGGTTGCACAGCATTTTGCCCATCGAGATAAACATCCATCGGCGCGGCGATAACCATGCCGCGTGTGACAATTTGAGTCAGTAGAGAGGAAAGACGTATTGAGATCATTTGATGCGTCAATTTGGGCGTTGGACTCACAATAATCTCTCCGTCGATGAGTTCCATCGGCTGGGCTGTCTCAGGCAGCTGCTTGTAGTCTTGAGCCGTCATACGGGTCTTGGTGGTCGCCATGTGTTTACCCTCTCGCTAAAGAAGATCTTCTTAACTCTGCGATGCAAAAAGAGTCGTTGTATCTACAGTTTGCTGCAACAAGGGGGAGGTAAATTGGGTCTGATGATAAACCTCGACAAGAATCAGTTTTTCCTCCTGTCGTGTATAGACTTCGACCCACTGATTGGCAGGATCGAGCAGCCAATATTCTCTGACCCCATGTTTTTCATAGAGTGAAAATTTTTCATGTTTGTCATACTTTGCTGTGCTTGGAGAGAGAATTTCACACACGAGATCGGGGCCGCCGTACCAGCGTGAGCCATTGAGATCACGCTGGCACAAGCTGTCTGGCCCGCTGACCCACATCACATCCGGCTGAACTATATTGTGCTCATCAAGCCGTACATCAATGGGGCTGAAGTATACCTCACCCTTTCCCTCCAATGACTTCACAAAAAATCGAATAATATTAAAGGCGATTTTTTGATGATAAATATTGGGGGCAGGTGCCATGACAATCTCTCCATCAATGAGTTCAGTGGGCTGCAATGTTTCGTGCAGTTGGGCATACTCAGTAGATGTTACTCGGAGAGGGGTCTTATCCATGAGTGTCTCCTGGAGAGCTAAACATCGCTGCTGAAAAGAACGTTGGTATCGATGTTCTGCTGTAGCAGCGGCGAGATGAAGAGTACGTTGTAGGCGACATCCAGCAGGATAAGCTTATCATCCTGTCGGGTGTAAACTTCGACAAATTGATTAGCGGCATTCAGCAACCACAATTCGCGTGTGCCGTGTTTTTCATACAGGAAAAACTTTTTGAGTTTATCAAGGGATGCGGTGGCAGGGGCCAGGATTTCACACACAAGGTCTGGACTGCCGTACCAGCGTTTACTCTGAGCATCACGCTGACATAGACTGTCTGTTCCACTCACCCACATCAGGTCCGGCTTAACAACGTTATACTCGTCTAACTGTACATCAATTGGGCTTACGCGAATGTGACCTTCCTTGCCCATCAATGTTTTCAGATAAGAAGTGATGTTGATAATTATTTCCTGATGGTAATCAAGAGGGGCAGGATTCACAATGATTTCTCCGTCGATGAGTTCCATCAGCTGTGTTATCTCAGGCAGTTGCCTGTATTCTTGAGCCGTCATACGGGTCTTGGTGGTCGCCATAGAAGTCTCTCCAAATTTTGTTTATTCTAACACAGCTATAGCAGGCTGTGGCCCTGCGGATCTTGCATTTTGTGCTATACTATAGAACATCCTATCGTATGCACTTACGCTTGCGGAGTCCTGAATAAGATGGCATTTATCGAAGCACCGACAAATTTTTACCTGGGGCGCGTGTTCGATCCTCAGGCGGGCAAACTCGGGCAAGATGTCGTGTACTATGACTCGCGCGACCTGACAACGCACGCCGTTGTGGTCGGGATGACGGGCAGCGGCAAAACGGGCTTGTGCATTACCATGCTCGAAGAAGCGATCCTTGATAATATTCCCGCCATCATCATTGATCCGAAGGGCGACATCACCAATCTGCTGCTGGGATTCCCGAATTTGCAGCCGCAAGATTTTGAACCCTGGATTCATGAAGAAGACGCCCGCCGCGCCAATATGCAAAAGGACCAGTACGCGGCGGATGTCGCGGAACGCTGGCGGACAGGGCTGGCGAGTTGGGGCATTGTGCCCAAACGCCTGGAATGGATGAAGCACGCCTCGCAAATGAGCGTCTTTACGCCTGGTTCTGATTCAGGTCTGCCGATCAGCATTCTGGCCTCGCTCAGAGCGCCCAAGCTGGATTGGATGATGGAGGCTGAATCAATCCGCGAACGTATCACGGGCCTTGTCACAGCGCTGTTTACATTAGCCGGGATGAATCTTCAGCCGGTGCAGGATGTTGAGCATGTGCTGCTCTCAAACATCATTGAGTTTAACTGGCGTCAGGGCCGCGATCTGACGCTGGAAGACATCATCCTGCAAATTAAACAGCCGCCGTTTGAGAAATTGGGCGTCTTCCCCGTCGATCAATCGATGAACGAGAAGAAACGCTATAAGCTGGCGATGGAACTGAATAACATCATTGCCGCGCCCTCATTTCAATCCTGGCTCAATGGCGAACCGCTGGACATCCATAACCTGATGTATCAGCCGAATGGTCGCCCCCGTGTCTCGATTTTTTATACCGCCCATCTCAACGACACCGAGCGCATGTTTATCACCACGCTCATTCTCGAATCCATCATTGCGTGGATGCGGATGGAAAGCGGCACGCCCAGTCTGCGCGCCATTCTGTATATCGACGAGCTGTTCGGCTATTTCCCGCCCTATCCCAAGAATCCGCCGACCAAAGAGCCGCTCATGCGGCTGTTGAAGCAGGCGCGTGCGTTTGGCCTGGGCTTGATTCTTGCCACACAAAATCCGGGCGATCTCGATTATAAGGGCCTCTCGAATGCGGGGACGTGGTTCATTGGGCGTTTGCAATCCGATCAGGATCGTCAGCGCGTGATGGATGGGCTGCGCGAGATGGCAACGGTCCAGGATTCGATGAATCTTGCGGAAGTCCAGCAGTTGATCTCGGATATTCAGCCGCGCGTGTTTTTGATGCGCAATGTGCATAACCCGAATGGGGCGCTTTTGCTGCACACCCGCTGGACCATGAGTTATCTGGCAGGCCCACTCACGCGCCAGCAGATCAGCCAATTGATGTATGCCCAACGGCAGGCACTGTTTGCGCGTCTCTCTCAGCAGTCACAGGCGTCGCAGTACGGCCAGCAGTACCCGTTGCAGCCCCAGAATTACCAACAGGCCGCGCAGTCGACGAATCCTTATGCGCCCTCCTCTGCGGCTCCGGTGAGTACGGCCAGCGCACAAGCCTATATTCCCACTCAAAACTATGGCTCACCGCAGATGCCGCCGCCGCCGCCCGGATTTGGCCCTTCGCCCACAGCGCCGAATTATGCGCCGCCACCACCTCCACCTGGATTCAATCCGCCGCCGCAGCAGCCGTATGGACAGGGCATGAATTTGGCCGCGCAGAGTGCGCCGCTCACGCCCACACAGACCGAACCGCAAATGCAAAACTCTCGTTTGCCCGGTGGTGTTACACAGCAAAAACCGCCCGTGCCGCAGGCCATTCGCGAGTATTTCCTGCCCGCGACCCTGACGACGCAGCAGGCGATCTCTAAGTATGAACAGGAGACAGGCCAACGGGCCAGTGGAACGAATGCCAATCCGCAGTTGGCCTATAAGCCGGTGCTGCTCGCTCATTGTGCCGTGCGCTATCAACAGAAGACCTCGCAGGTCTACACGGTGCGTGAATATGCCTTCCATGTGCCGGATTTGCAGACGCAAGGTCTTTTGCATTGGGAGCAGTATCAAGCCCCTGTGATCTCATCGCGCCAGATCACCAATGAACCCTTTGGGCAGGCGCTGTATCAAGAGCTGTCGATTGGTTTGACCGACGCAAAACGCATCGGTGCTCTGCAAAAAGAACTGATCGATTTTATCTACAATACGGCGAAGATGATTATCCCGTTCCATGCACAGTTCAAACTTTACGGTGATCCGAATCGCCCCATGAGCGAATTCCAGGCGCAGGTCTATCAGGTGGCCCGCCAGAAGCGCGATGAGGAAATCGATAAGGTTCAGATCAAATATGGTACGTTGATGGACAAATTGGAAGAAAAAATCAATCGCAAACAGCGTGAATTGGATGCTGAGAAGGTTGAAATCCAGGATCGTAAGCGTGAGCAGTTGTTTACAGCGGGTGAAGCGGCCTGGAGCTTATGGAAGGGGCGGCCCAACTATACACTCTCGCGTATCAGCCGTGCGACACTGTTCAAGCGTCAGGCTGAGTCTGATTTCCAGGAAAGCCGCGAGGTCATTGGCGAGGTCGAACGCCAGATGATGGAACTGGAGCAGGAGTATCAGCAGAAGCTGCAAGAGGTGAATACCCGTTGGGCTCAGATGGCAACGAACCTTCAGGAGCAGACTCTGACGCCTCTCAAGAAGGATATTCATATCGAGCTGTTCGGGATTGGTTGGCTGCCACACTACTACATCAACACTGGTGCCACGCCCCTGATGTTGAATGCCTTTGCCTAGTTGATGCAAACGAAAGGGGCGGTTATCGCCCCTTTTTGATTTCTCAACAGGCGCACAATGCGCCCAACAAAACGCCCGAATCGATGTCTCCCCTGTACAAAGCCTCTCTCCTGTGCCATAACCATACTGGCATTGACTCCAAAGGATGCAACATGCGGCGTGGACTGTGGATTGGTTTGCTTGTTACCTTACTGCTCATCGGGACATCCAGTGCAGCTCAAGATACCCCTATACTGCCGACTGTTGCGCCGATTCCTACTCCCGTGCAGCCTGTCCCTGTTGAGGTGCTCACTGGACCAAACGTCACGGCAGAACTGTATACCAAAACGATTATGCAGGGGCGCATTGGCATTGTGCGGCTGACGGGCGATGTGCTCGAGGCCCGCGCACTGCTGCTCAATATGCAGTATGCCTTCGTGCCGTTCCCTGATGGCTGGTATGGCTTCATTGTGGCCACCATCGATATGCGCCCGCGTGATTACGCGCTCTCGATCCTGATCCGCGACAGCCAGGGTGTTGACAGCACGCTGCAAACGACGATTACAATTCTGGATGCCGGATTTATCAACCAGAGCTTTAGTCTGCCTGCGGATCGGGCCTACCTGACCGATCCCGAAGTGGAGCGCAATGAATTCGCCAAGCTGGATGCGATTGTGCTGCAAAGCGAACCGACGCGCCTCTGGGATGACAAAGGCTTCATTCTGCCTCTTAAAGGCGAAGTGCTTTCGGCCTTTGGACAGTATCGCGTGATGAACCAGAATACCCAGACACGCCATACCGGATGGGATTTTCAAGCCCCAGTTGGCACGCCCGTGTCAGCGATGGCACGCGGGACTGTGGTGTTTGCGGCCAGACTCGATATTCGCGGCAATTATGTGCTGATTGATCATGGCTATGGCATTTACACGGGCTATGCGCATTTCTCGCAGTTCAATGTGGAGCGTGGGCAAACGGTAGAACAGGGCGAAGTGATTGGCCTCGTGGGAAATACAGGCCGCAGCACAGGCCCCCATCTCCATTGGGAGGTGGCCGTGAATGGGGAATGGATCGATGGGATGGATTTTCTGGCGACATGGCTGCCGCGATAACCTGAGTTGCAGCGCAATAAGGCGTGGGCGACCCTAAAATCTCCAAATTGATCGGTATAATTATTTCTACTTCAAGAGAGTCCGCGCAAAAATGTCGTGATCTCCGCGCGTTCTTCGGAATTGAGATTGGCGTTATTGCGCTCTAAGGCGAAAGCTGCTGATTCTTTCACGCGAGGGCGTGGATCAAAGTGGAAGGCACTGAACAAGAGCATCAGGGCGTCAAAACCGCCCATTTCCCCCAGAACCTCAAGCACGGCGCACGCCTGCACCTCATTCAATCCCGCCGCAAACAGATCACAGAGAATGACCGCCGCATTTTCATCGCCTGCATACAGCGTGCGCAAGGCCGCATGACGTACTGCATCATCGGGTGAGGCGAGATGGGGAATAAGAGCCGCGACAGTGGATTTATCCATAGAGAAGTGTCATTTTGTCAGCATATTTATAAAGCAGTATAACGCCTAAAGGCAAAAAAGCCCATGTGGCATGACACAGAGCAATCATTGGTGTGCAATAGAGAAACGAGACTATCAGATCCGACCAAACAAATATTTGGATAACCTCATTAATGCGCTTCGGTGAGTACAGACTCTCAAAACCTATCAGAGTTTTCACATATCGAGGCGATCTCAAGACATGCAAAAAATATACTCCATGTTTTGAACTGAATACGGCGCATCCTGAGTTC
>Ga0105046_10018053_pt1 | contig 10758 bp, 10 predicted proteins | sample MAT03_FD_78385 | JGI IMG/M metagenome (GOLD analysis project Ga0105046, IMG submission 78385) | Freshwater microbial communities from Lake Fryxell liftoff mats and glacier meltwater in Antarctica - MAT-03 (megahit assembly) | ecosystem: Environmental > Aquatic > Freshwater > Ice > Liftoff...
GCTGCGCCCCTACGGATCAGGTGTTTGAGGCTGTAACATCGCCCAAAAACAACCATTAATCCTTAACCCAATGCGTATGACCCAGCGGGTTTGCCCCTACGAGCCCACATTTAAAATTCTGATGTTTTCAGGGATAAAGCAATTCTTGCAAGAGGCCACGCAGGGTTATTCGCCTAAATCGAGGTGCATTTGAACCTGATTGAGCGCCTTGGGAATAAATCCAAATTTTAGTAAAAATGGGTCATATTCTTCTGGACACAGCTGGACAATCATCCACTTTTTATCAGGAAACATCGCGGCTAGCGCCCATACCAAGCACGTCGCTTCGCCCTGCCGCCGAAATTCAGGCGCAGTGATGAGCGCCCGAAGAACGATTGTGTCTGCGGCCGGATTGGAGATCAGCGCATAGGCATGTCCAAGCCGATAGGCACGGTTGGGCGCACCGACACGGGCAATCGCTGTGCCTGAGACCTGCCAGGGTAAATCCGGACTTCCATGCTGGATAACAATCTTTGCCAGGTCGTAAATATCGATGCCTTCCACATCGGGAGATGCAATCCCTTCAATCGTGGGCGCATCATATCCGATGAGTCGACGAACAATAGCGAATCCGGAGCGTTTGTATAACTCCACGGCGGGCGTATTCTGCTCAAAGGCTTCCAGAATCATAGACCGCTCACGTCTTGATCGGGCCTGAGAGATGACCTGCGCTAAAAACCATTTGCCCAATCCCTGATTCTGAGCCTCCGGAATAATACCCATACCAGCGATGCGGCTTGTCCAGCCCTGCCGCGCAATCAGAATGAGCCCCAAAAGCGTCTCATCACGCACGAGCAAATGGCTCAGGCTCAGGTCGATATTATCACGCGTGAGCATCCCCAGCATTGACGCACGATCCAGATGGATTGTGCCGCCGATATACCCCGTAAAAGACAGATTGAAAAGTTCGGCAAGCGCCAAAATGGAAATTTCAGCCGCCGATTTCATCGCGAGGGTCATAGTCAGTTTGCTCGTCTGAAAAACATCCTATAAAGCGTTCTCTGTCGAGGCATCATATGTCTGAACGATTTCAGAATCATTCGGCACATCGATCTCGGTAGGCAGTTCAAGCGGGGGTGTCGGGCGAACAGGCAGCGTCGGCACAAGGAAGCGCAGCACAATCGGCAGCAGGATCGCCGCAATGAGTACCACAGGCACCAATGTCACAATCTGTGGTATGAGGCGCTGCGACATGGCAGCAAAGAGCCCTACACCTCCCAGAATCAGGCCGATCCCAAAAAGCGCCAACCAGCGCCGATACGCCGCAATGCCCAGGCTGCTGATGAAACAGGCCGCGCCCAGTGCCGCCGCCAGAAGCGGATAATTCTGGCCCCAGGAGTCGCTCTGCGTGAGAAACCCGACAGCGGCCCCTAATGCCAGCAGCAGCAATCCACCAAAGAGACTGCCATCGCTGCGCCGCCCGGATGACGCCCACAGGACGAGCAGCACAATCCCCAGCGATCCCATCGCCAGCGCGGGAAGCTGTGCGAGAGGAAAAGCTGCCCCTGTTGCCACCAGAAATACACCCCAGGCCCCGGCCCCAATGAGCAAGACAGCCGGCACAATCGAGGCCGCTTGACCGCGTTCCAGCGTCAGAAGCGGCGGGCGGCTTGAATCGCTGAGGGGCGCTGTCCAGGCGGGCCGACTGGTGGCAGGCACAACGACTGTCGCCCATTGACCTGTGGCGGGGGTCGGTGCTTCAAAAGCCAGGGCCTCGTCACTGTCTGGCACATCTTCCAGCGGGGCATACTCCTCATCAGAGTAAGCTTCCTCTTGGAAGGCCAGGTCTTGCAGCGAAGCCAGGGCCGCAAGGGCGCTGTCAATATCAGTTGCGGCAGAGACTGGTGGGTAGCTTTCACTCAGCAGTTCAGGCTCATCAGGCTCTTGGGGACGTGCATAGGCCGCGCGGGCCTCATCAGCATCGTCCGGTGGTGTATCATCAAAGAGAGGAGGAAAATCGTTTTCGTGTGTCATGCCGCTCATTGTAAAGAACAATCGCACAGGACGCAAAGAGGTTTTTCCAATCACAGCCCGATCAATTTTTCGCTATAATCAGCCCATCATGTTGAATCTGGTTTAGAGGAACAAAAACAATGGCTCTGCAAACCGCTGTGAAATTTCTGGAACGCCTCGAACGCGAAGAAACCCTGCGTACACAGATGTATATCAGCAATCCCGATGATCTGGATAAGCTGGTGCAGTTCGCACATGGCAAGGGCTTTGTGTGCCGCCGTGAGGATATGTCCACCGCCATTGCACAGTACAAGCCGCGCCTTAAATCGGGCAATCTCGAACCCTTGAAGCAGCTTCTGAGCGAGAATAATTAGACCCTCACGCCCGGCTCCTCTCCCATTGCAAGGATAAGGGGAAGGGGAGCAAGCCCTGTTTGCAACCCCACCCCCGCCCTCCCCACTTCGTAAGGAGGAGCTTGCCCTCATTGCGGAGCGGGGAGGGGATTGAGGGGAGGGGTTCATTAGCAATTCACCCAGCTCTCTTATAAACGGGCGCGGGATGAGAAGTTGCAACAGTGCAGCATTTATCTGCGTATGAAGACATGAGACCTTGGGTCTCTATCGAATACGTAAATAATGTGCGAGGAAAACATGTCTGAGCAAGAGATTTACGAGATTGTCGAACGGCGTATTGATCAGCGCAACCGCCGCCGCCTGCTGTGGGCGATTGATCTGGCGGGTCTCGTTCTGGCGCTGGCAGCCCTGATTTTGCTGAGCAGTCGCGCGGGGAATTCAGTCTATGGGGACTGGGCTGCCGCTGTGTTTATAGGGTGGGGTGGCGTCTTTACTCTGCATTCCATTGTGCTCTGGTTGGCCGAGACCCGTCAGAATGATATTGAGAATGAAGTGACCCGCCTGCGCCAGATCGATTATGAAAAACCAAAACGCCTCGAACTCTCCGAAGATGGCGAACTCGTTGACCCCCATGAATTGGAGATTGAAAACGAGCCGCGCCGCCAAAAATTGTCTATTTGATAAGGGTTCTCTATGACTTCAGGCCCCGATTCGCCGCGCCGTGTGTTGTTTGCCTCGTGGTATACGGGGACAGGCGGCGGGGAGACTGATCTCCTTACACTCGCCCAATCGCTCGATCCTAGTCGCTATACGCCGCATCTGCTGCTGCCAGGCGAGGGACGTCTGGCGGAGATGTGGCAGGCGCTGGGCTTTCCCGTTCATATCATCCCCTATCGCGGTGTGACGACCTGGTTTGTGCCGGAGGTCTGGGCACGCCTTCCGGTTGTCAATCGCATGGCGGCCCTGCTTCAGCGCGAGCAGATTTCGCTTGTTCACAGCGATTACCATACCCTTCCGCTTATGGCTCCTGCCGCCCAACGCGCCCATGTTCCGTTCATGTGGACGTGTCACGGGTGGTGGTTTCGGCCCAAGCCCTGGCAGACAGAATTTTTTCGCCAGATTCCCGGTGTCGCACGCTCGTACAGTATTCGGGCGGGCTTTCTGGGCAAGCCGCCCTTTATGCCGACTGAGTCGCTGCCTGTGATCTATTCCGGTGTCGATACAACACGTTTTCATCCGGAGGTTGATGGCATCAAAGCGCGATTTGAGGCCCTTGTACCGCAAACAGCGCCAGTGGTGGCGATGGTGGCCCGTTTTCAGTCTGTGAAGGGGCATCATACCTTTCAGGCGATGGCGCAGCAGGTGGCGCTGCAAGTCCCTGATGCTCAATTTATTGTGGCAGGAGAAAATGCGTTTGGTGGGACAGCGGACGCAGCCTATCGCGATCAGATGCTCGAACAGGCCAAAGACAATCCGCTGTTGAGACGCCGCCTGCATTATCTGGGCTTCCGTGAGGATGTGGAGCGCGTATTCGCTGCTGCTGATGTGGTGGTGTGTCCGTCGGATTTTGAGAGCTATGGCAAGGTCAATCTTGAGGCGATGGCATCGGGCAAGCCTGTCGTCAGCACCAATCGCGGCGGGCCGAGCGAAACCGTGATCGATCATGAAACAGGCTATCTTGTTCCACCGGGCGATGTGGCGACCATGTCGCTGTATGTTATCACCCTGCTGCGCGATGCCGATTTACGGGCGAAAATGGGGGCGGCTGGTCGGGCGCATATTGAGAAGCACTTCGCGCTCAGTGAGACGACGCGCCAGTATACGACCTTCTTCGATTCGCTGATGGAGGGATGAAAGCTTAACCCCACCCCAACCCGTAATGAGGGGAGTAAAGCCCCTCCTTGCAACGCGGGGAGGGGTTGGGGTGGGGTTATCTTATCCTTTAATCTCAATATCCCACGCCGCGAGATCCGCCATGAAGCGATGGGCTGTCATATCCAGATGAATCGGTGTGAGGCTGGCATAACCTGTTTCAATGGCCCATAAATCCGTGCCTGCTTCATCAAGGATGCCCGTCGGGGGTTCGCCGCCGATGCGCACAACCCCTTCCCCCTGCTCCAGCGCATCACGAAAAATACGCACGCCCTGCCGCGTGATACGAATCCCCCTGGGCTGGCCTGAGGGCACATTGAGATTCAGAATCGTGAGCGGCGGCAGTTTATGCTGCAAAATGGACTGTGCCACAATGAGCGCCGTTTGGGCCGCAATGCGATAATCCTCGACACTATCAGCAAAGCGATTGGCGAGAGACACAGCCAGTGCGGGAATGCCGTGAATAGTGGCCTCTAAAGCGGCTGTGACCGTCCCGCTGTAGGTGATGTCCTGACTCAGGTTTTCGCCGCGATTGATGCCGGACACAATCAAGTCCGGCGGCCAATCGCGCAGACCCATCGAGGCCAGAGCGATACAATCCGCAGGCGAGCCGCTGACGGCAATTGCGGACATCCCGTTCTTAAGGGTGGTTTCCTGAATAGCAATATCGGTGTACAGTGTCTTTTTATGACCGCTGGCACTCTGGTTGATAGCGGGACCAATCACGGATACTGTTCCCAGGGCCTGCATGGCTTCGGCCAGCGCTTGTAAACCAGGGGCTTGCACGCCGTCATCATTTGTCACGAGAATGTAGGTCATAGAAAAGCTCAATATCTATACAAAGTGGCTCCTAAAAACATGTGTATTATGGACGTGGCTATTGTGGGGGGCAATATCCGAAGATAGAATCGAGTAACAGCAAGGGATCAACAAACATATGTCAGACGACCCAGGATTTCAGCACAGCTATGTCGAAGGCGTGAGCAAGTTTAATCAACTGCGCTCACGGGCATTCTTCGAAGAGTTGATGAGCTTACTGCGCGGCAAATCTGCTGAACTCCTCAGCTTTGAGGAGATTCGCACCCGTCTGCGTCTGCGTGAAGAGAGCTATAAAGGTCTTCAGGACATCGACATTGATAAAATTCGCGGCAGTGTAGGCCGTTATAAGAATTTCAGCACCACCTTTCTCCCCAAGAACAACGAAATGCGTGACCGCTGGAGCCGTGTCTACGCCAAGATGAACAGCATGGAGGGCGTCCCCCCGATTGAAGTGTATAAGGTGGGTGATGTTTACTTTGTGCGCGACGGCAATCACCGCGTGTCGATTGCGCGTCAGCTGGGGGCCAAAACCATTCAAGCGCATGTGACAGAACTGCCGACGAGCGTGCATATTGAGCCGGGCATGTCGATTGAAGATCTCGATGCGGCAGCGGCTTATGCAGCCTTTTTGGATGAAACGGGCTTGCGCCAGGTGCGCCCACATCATCAATCCATTGCCCTCTCGGAACCGTCGCGCTACCCGGAACTTATGGGACATATCTATCTCCATGCGCAGGTGATGGAGCAGATGCGTGGGGCTCCTGTCGCCACATCAGAGGCAGCAGCGAACTGGTACGATCAGGTGTATCGCCCGGCTGTGACGCTCATCCGCAAATACAATATTTTGCAGTATACCAATGGCAAACAGCGCACAGAGGCCGATCTCTATCTGTGGATGATCGATCATCTGCGTGAGCTGCGCCAGCAGTTTGGCGGCAAGAATCGGTCTGTAAAATTCAGTGATGCGCTGGTCGATTATTTGACACAGCGCAAAATCTCCATCCCGCGTGAGCTTCTGGATGAGGATGATGACTCGGTGATCCTGTCGCGCACCCAGGTTATGCCTGCGCTGCGGCCTTCCACACCGACGGAATTGGAAGGCAGCCCGCCTGCCCATCGTCTGTCTGGTGATGATGAGGATGATCAGGATTAGAACGCGGCACACAATCGCATGACATAGATGTAGGGACGTGCTTCTGCACATCCGCGATGTTGCGCAGGGGGATGAATTGGGAGCGGACGCCAAGAATGGCGTCCCTACATCTCCATAAAGTTACGAATATCCCCCGTAAAGAAATTATATTTCCCAATCTGGAGACAAAAATATGACGACCTCCACCCCCGCCCAAAGCGATATTCTTTTGCGTGATGTAACCGCTGAGGATCTGCCCATACTCTTTGACTATCAAAACGATCCTGACGCCAACTATATGGCGGCCTTCACATCCGAGGATTCATCGGATCAAGAGGCTTTCATGACGCACTGGGCGAAAATCCTGGCCGATATGAGCGTGATCAATAAGGCGATTGTTGTTGACGGGCAGGTGGTGGGCAGCATTGTGAAATTTAAACTGTTCGGAGAGCCCACAGTGGGCTATTCGATTGGCAAGGCGTATTGGGGACGTGGTTTTGCCAGCAAGGGGCTCACCGCATTTCTCGCCTCTGTGACATCACGCCCGCTGTATGCCCGTGTGGTGAAGGATAACAGCCGCTCTAAACGCGTTCTGGAAAAGAATGGCTTCGTCGTCATCGGTGAGGACACAGGCTTTGCCAATGCGCGCGGCGCAGAGGTAGAGGAGTTGATTTTGCGGTTGGAGTAAGGGATGTTTTCTAACCCCACCCCTCAATCCCCTCCCCGCTGCGCAAGGAGGGGAAGCGTCCCTCCTTACCAGGTGCGCCTGAGAAGAGGTCATAATTTATAAACCTCGACTCTGTGTCTAATCCTTGTTCTCAATCAAGTCTCAAAGAAGATAAGAAAGCCCCTCCTTGCGCAGCGGGGAGGGGTTTGGGGTGGGGTTAACATACAAACCTCATTCGATCAATTTCCAATTCCCACACAAACTTCAAAGCGGCGTGTTAAAATACGTCTCGGAACACACAACGACACCCAGACGGAATGAGGCGGTATGCAGATCACCCGTTGGCTGTGGGGATTGCTCGCGACTCTGCTGATTGTAGGCGGCCTGCACGCGCAAGATGATCTCTCCAGCGCCATTACACTCACTGTCGATGCGGGCTATGCAGGCCATTACCGCGAAAACTATTGGCTGCCCGTGCGCGTGCAGGTACGTAACGATGGGCCCGATTTGAATGGCACTCTGACCATCCGTCCTGAAACCAGCGGACGCGTGGTGAGCAACACCTACAGCACGCCCCTCGATTTGCCAGCCAATTCAGAAAAAGTGGCCTTTCTCTATATTCAGGCCCGCACCAGTCCACCGCAAATCATCGTTGAACTGCTTGACTCGCAGGGCACACGCGTTGAACAGACAGCCGCCGCTCTCCTCTACACCGAGGTGCAGGATGCGCTGCATGTGATTGTACAAGATGCGGGGCGTGGCACGAGCGTTAATACGGCCTCCCTTCACACGGCCAATCATGCAGCGTTTGATGTGGCCTGCACTGTAAACAGCGTGCCCGATTATGCTCCGTCGCTCAAGGCTGTTAATACGATCTGGCTCGATGGTGTTGATACGAATGCTTTTAGCGCCACACAGCGAACCGCGTTGCGCGAATGGGTGGCAAGCGGGGGGCATCTCGTTGTGATTGGCGGGCCGAATGCGGCAGCGATGGCGGGCGGCCTCACTGAGATTCTGCCCTTCATCCCCACAGGGGCTGTTCGCATCAATGATCTCAGTGAACTGGCTGATTTTGCTCTGCATCCCACTGAAGAGTTGACAGGCGAAACACTGATTGTGAGCGGCGAGGTTGCGCCCGAAGGCCGTGTTCTGGCTTCCAGCGGCGATCATCCGCTGCTTGTGCGACGCAGTGTGGGCGGGGGCACAGTGGATTATCTCACCGTTGATCCGCTGCTGGCTCCTTTGATCAATTGGACAGGCCGTGCTGACCTGTGGCAGCAGATCGTTGTCAGCACACCGCCGCGCCCCTTCTGGACGCAGCAGGCCGTGACTCTGAGCAGTATGGCGACAGCCATGTCTATTCTGCCGGGCATCGAGCTTTTGCCGCCTGTGGGGTCAATGGCGCTGTTTTTGCTGTCCTATATCATCATCATTGGTCCAATCAATTACTGGATTCTCAATCGCCTGAATCGGCGCGGGTGGGCCTGGGTGACGATCCCCATGTGCATCATCGCCTTCACGATGCTGGCCTGGTCGGTGGGTTTCAATTTACGTGGCAGCAATATCACCCTCAGCCGCATTCAGGTTGTGCAAGCATGGCCTGATCAAGAGGCAGCCCAGGTGGATCAATATGTGAGCATTCTTGCGCCACGCCGTGCGGTCTATTCGCTGCAACCCCCGGCCAATCGTTTGCTGCGTGTGCTGCCGACAGTGTCAACGGGCGGCTTGCTGACAGAAGCCCTCACCCAATCAACGGCCAATATTGTCCAGACAAACACATTTACAGCCGAACGCTTTGCTGTCGATGGCGGGATTTTTGCCAACTTCGGTGTGTCAGGCACGCGGCCTCGTCCGGCGATTACAGGCACCTTCACGCTGACTTATCAATCGGATGGGATACAGGCGTGGCAGGGCAGCATTCGCAACGAGAGCGACGAGACGATTTATGATGCGGTGCTGCTGGCACGCGGCGTTGTCTACACTCTTAAAGAACCGCTGGCCCCCGGTGATCTGCTGACCTTCAATGCCTCTGATCTGCCTCTGGACAGCTCAACGGCGCTGGCATCTCCCGCGCCGCTGGAACTGCCTTATGGCCGTCTGCAAATCTTGCGTGAGAACTTTCAGACACGGCAGTTCGATCAGCAGTCGCAGCGGGCGATTTTAAATGAAAGGCCGATCAATAGTCTCACTGGTATTGCACTCCAACAGGCCGAGCGGCGTAAAGCCTTGATCAATGCCTATGTCTTCGATCAGTTTGGAGCATCAGGGCGTGGCAACAATGTCTATCTGGTGGGCTGGAGCGATGCCCCTGGCGATGATATTGAGTTGGAAGGTGCGACGTTTACCCCGCTGGATACCACGCTCTATTTCATCCAATTGGAATCCAATATCGAGCCGCCGACGGGGCAAAACGTCACCATCATGCCCGATCAATTCACCTGGTTCTCGCTGGAACGCAAAGAGGTGTCCGGTGAGGGGCTGAACAATATGACGCTGCTGCCTGGTACATCGGTCATTATGCAGTACACGCCCCTCCCCGGCGCGGTTCTGGATCAGGTTGATGAGCTGGTGCTGTATCTGGATCGCGGCAGCGGTTTTGGTCGTCAGGTGGGTATTTCTCTGTGGAACTGGGCGCGTGAAGAGTGGGACGCCCTGAACGATACGAATGTGGAAGATTATTCCGTCTTTAGTCCTGAGCGTTATCTGGGGGCACAAAATACGGTGCGAATCCGCTTGAGTTTGTTGGTCGATGTCGATTATGGCTCGGCATGGATACGGCGCTTTAGCCTGATGCAGCGCGGCCAGTTTTTAACCACAGAGAGCACAGAGAACTAATGGGGAAACGTTTTAAAAGACAAATGATGGGCGTTTCGGGCGCAGCTGCGCCCCTACAGTCGCCCCTTGGTAAATCGGTAGGGGCGCAGCATGCTGCGCCCGCTGAGATCAATCTTTAATCATTTGAGGTCTATAAAGATTCTCCATAAGCACAGGGTTCTCTGTGTTCTTCTGAGTTTGATTTTTATACGAGGTGTTCATGACCAACAACATTATTGAGACACACAATCTCGTCAAATCCTTCGATAATTTCCAGGCTTTGCGCGGTGTGAGCCTGAATGTTCCCGCCGGATCGATCTATGGCTTTGTCGGGCCGAACGGGGCCGGCAAAACCACCACCATGCGCATCCTCATCACGCTCACGCGTCCCACCAGCGGCGAGGCATTCGTAGCAGGACACTCAGTCCTCAAGGAACGGCGCGAGGTGCGGCGGGCGATTGGCTACATGCCCGATGAATTTGGCGTCTATGAAGATTTGCGCGTGTGGGAATATCTTGATTTCTTCGCGGCCTGTTATGACATCCCTGAAAATCAGCGGCGGCGGCTTGTGGGCGATTTGCTGGAATTGGTCGATCTCGCCCATCGGCGCGATGACATGGTTGACAAGCTGAGTCGCGGCATGAAGCAGCGTCTATCCCTGGCCCGCACATTGGCCCATGATCCGCAGGTGCTGATCCTCGATGAGCCTGCCAGCGGCCTCGATCCGCGGGCGCGTGTGGAAATCCGCGAACTGTTGGGAGAACTGGCCCGTATGGGCAAAACGATTTTCTTCTCATCGCACATTCTGGCGGACGTGGAAGATATTTGCTCGCACATCGGCATCATCGAGGCGGGCCAGATGATCATGGAAGGCAGCATTGACGCGCTGAAAACCGAACTGATGGAAACACGCGAGATCATCGTGACGGTGAAGGATAACGATACGGCTGAACTCGTGAAATCGGCAGCGCTTGGTCTTCAAGGCGTCGTCAAAACCGAGATCATCCTGCCTAAGTCGGGCCGCTCCCGTTTGCAAATTGATTTTTCGGGCAGCGATGATGGCATTGCCGCGTTGGGCATGGCGCTGTTTACGGCGGGCATCCCGATCA
>Ga0105046_10018057_pt1 | contig 10756 bp, 6 predicted proteins | sample MAT03_FD_78385 | JGI IMG/M metagenome (GOLD analysis project Ga0105046, IMG submission 78385) | Freshwater microbial communities from Lake Fryxell liftoff mats and glacier meltwater in Antarctica - MAT-03 (megahit assembly) | ecosystem: Environmental > Aquatic > Freshwater > Ice > Liftoff...
ACCGCGATGCAAAACCAGAAGGCCGCGGTGTATTCTGGCCAATGGCTGCTCTACCGCCACGATCCGCGCCGGACCGCGCGTGGCGAAAACCCGCTCCAGCTCGATTCCGCCGCGCCGCGGATGAAGGTGCAGGATTACCTCCGTATGGAGAACCGGTTCCGGATGCTCGGACAAAGCCACCCGGACGACGCGAATACGCTTTTCAAACAAGCTCAGGACGACGCGGACACGCGCTGGGCGCTTTACCAATACCTCGCCGCGCGACCAGGCAACCGTGCCGACAAAACCCCCACGGAGACCAAGCCATGAACCTCACCACCAAATACCTCGGCCTCGACCTGCGCACGCCGCTCGTGCCGTCGGCGTCGCCGCTTTCCGAAGACATCGACAACCTCAAACGCATGGAGGACGCGGGCGCGTCGGCGATCGTGTTTCACTCGATGTTCGAGGAGCAAATCCGCCACGAAACGCAGACGCTGCACCACCACCTCACGCACGGCACCGAGAGCTACCCGGAGGCGCTCAGCTACTTCCCCGAGCCCGACGAGTTTCACTTCGCGCCGAATCGTTACCTGCTCAACCTCGTGAAGGCGAAACAGGCGCTGGGTATTCCAATCATCGCGAGCCTCAATGGCAGCACGTTCGGCGGCTGGACGACATTTGCGCGGTCGATCGAACAGGCCGGCGCCGACGCGCTGGAGCTGAACATTTACTCCATCCCGACCAACCCCGGCGTGACTGGCGAGGAAATCGAGACGAGCTACCTAACGATCGTCGCGTCGGTAAAAGCGCAGGTGAAAATCCCGGTCGCGGTGAAGCTCAGTCCGTTCTTCACGAACTTCGCGTATTTCGCGGGTCGTCTCGATCAGCACGGCGCCGATGGCCTCGTGCTCTTCAACCGCTTCTATCAGCCCGACATCGACCTCGATGCGCTCGAAGTTAAGCCAAACATCAACCTCAGCGCTCCGGGCGAAATCCGCTTGCCGATGCGGTGGATCGCCATGCTGCACGGCCGCATTCGCGCGAGCCTCGCCGCGACGAGCGGCATTCACCGCGGCATCGACGCGCTGAAAATGCTCATGGCTGGCGCGGATGTGACGATGCTCTGCTCGGCGCTGCTGCGCCACGGCATCGAACACCTGAGCGTGATCGAGCGCGAAATGCGCGAATGGATGGAGGCGCACGAATACGACTCGGTGGAACAGCTCAAGGGCAGCATGAGCCAGAAGAATTGCCCCGACCCGAGCGCCTTTGAGCGCGCGCAATACATGCGGGCGATTGCGGTCGATCGCGCGATTCTGCCGTAAGGACGTGTGTCCGGTTTTTCAAGGACCGGCGACTTTCACACGAAAGAAGTGCCGCGGCGCGACGACCGAGTGGGTGACAGATACCGCGCCTGCGACGTCGCTAACGGTGACGTCCGGTGCCGTGCTCCAGCCCGTGGCCTGAGTCCATATGGCGATGGTGCTCCACGACGGCGGAGCCAGGCTCTCAGCAGTCTCGATTTGAAGCGTCACGTCCGTGGCCGCGAGATTTCGAAAGAAAGAAAACGTCGTGTCGGCAGCCTCAATCCGCAGCGCCGGCAAATCGGCGGTCGATGCGCGGAGCGGATGGGTGTTGAGCGCGTATTCGAGGAGGTTGATTGCGCCGTCCCCGTCGGGATCGTCGCCCGGCAGCGTACCCGGTTGCCCGGCGGTGGTGGTGAATTTTCCGAGCTGCCACGCGGGGTAGCCCGGCGCGACAGGGAGCGTGTAAGCGATCTGGAGCGTAGGCCGCTGGCTCGCGGTTGCGCCTTCCGAGGAAACGGCACCCCAGCCGTCTGCACCGGTGCAATTGAGAACCCAGCCGTGGTTCGGCGTGCCGACGAGGAAGGCGGCCGCGTCGGCGGTGACATCGAGGATCACGGGCGCATCTTCCAGCTCCGGCATGTGCGTGAAGGAGTCGGCAAGCACCGCATCCGTGCCGTCCGCGGCCACGCCATCCACGAGTAAGTCCCAGGTGTCGGTGGCGGTCCACGGGACGAGCATCCGGTGCGCGGAGGCGAGATCGTCGCTGTCGTCGTTCGCGCCCGCGCTCGTCCAGAGGCTCAGTTTCGCGCTGATGATGGTCGCGTTCAGCGGCACCTGACCGGCGGCGGGGCCGAAGAGATTGTCGAATCGCACGAGGATTTGCGCGGGCTGGTTTCCCGCCGTGGCGGAGTCGATGTCGAGGTCGGCGGAAAGCAGTGCGGTGGCGGATTCGTTGGTCGCCGGCGTGGCCAGGCGCACCATCGTGTCCGCGGCGTCGGCGTATCCATTCAGCCCCTGGCGGAAGCGCGTGGACAGCACGGGCACATCGAGCGGAAAGATGCCGGTGATCGGCTGCACCTTTGCCGCGCGACCGGAATGGGTCGTGGCGTGCATGTCTTCGACGGTGCGGAGGAGATTGTGCAGCGTCCAGCGGGTGCCGTTGACGGTGCCGGGCGTGAGGCCCGCGCCGTAGAAGACGGTGGGGATTTTGTTCGGGCCGGACAGGTTGTCCTCATCGAACGTGACGATGAGCAGGCTGTTGTGGGTGCGCGCCCATTGCGCGTAGGCGGCGAAGTTTGCGCGCAGCCAGTCGTCGCCCATGCGGACGGTGCCGTCGTGCATGTCGTTCTGCTGATTGGGCACGACGATGGCCACGTCTGGGAGTTGCGTGAAGTCGGCGGGGAAATCCAGGAAGCGCAGATTGGTGTCGAAGCGCAGTTGGTTTGCCGGGATCGGATCGGTGCCCTCGGCGGCCTGCCAGTTGGCCCACGGGTTGTGTTTGCGGCGGTAGAGCGTGTAGGACGTGCCGCCGATCACCACGTCCGTGCCGGTCGTGTCGCGGTCGCCGATGGCGGGCAGGTCTTCGCTGTATCCGCCAAACGTCGCGCCCGCGGCATTGAGCGCCGCACCGAGATTGGGCACGCTCCACGGATACGTCGCCGGTCGCGTGTTGCTCACGACGCCCTGATTGTCGCCCGAGAAAAGCTGGATGTAATTCGGCTGGCTCGGATGCGTGATGGCGTGGAACTCGGTGAAGTTGACGCCGCCGTCGGCGAGTTCATTAATGAACGGCGCATTCACCCCGTCGCCGAGCACCTGCGCGTAGTCGGTGTTTTCCTCGATGACGATGACGACGTGATCGTAACGATGCGGCGCGGCTGCCACGGTGGCGGAAAATGCGGGCAGCGCGAAGAGGGTCAGCGCAACTCGGAAACCAGAATTCATCGGGGCAAGGTATCCTGCTTTGGAACCATCGCTCGCGAATGTCACCGCGTCACTTTCACCCGCATGAATCGCTTCGCCGCCGTGTCCGCAGGCACGGTGTCACGGGCTTTGAACAGCGAAGTCGTGTTGGTGACGATGGCGGCGGGCAGCCAGGTTTGCAGATCGCCGGAGACTTCGATGCTGAGGCCTGCGTCCGATGGAGGCAGGAAACGCGCGAGGTTCATCGTGAGGTAACGCTGGCCACTGAAGGTCTCGAAGGTCGGTGAGGTCACGCCGCTCGTGGAAGGAAACTGCGACGACAACCCAAGCGCGTATTCGATGACATCGGGAATGCCGTCGCCGTCGGAGTCGAGCGTCGCGGTGAGATTGCCGACGGTGACGGAGACCGTGCCCGTGCCCGCCGAATCAACATAGCTGCCAGTGTCACTGGCGATGTAGGCGAAGTTATCGGGACCGATGTAGCCGGGCTCGGCGTAGTAAGTCGCGACGAGACCACTCACCGCGACGGTGCCGTGATTCGGCTGACGGATGACCTTCACCGTGGAGCCCGTGCCGCTTGCACTGAGCGTGAGCGAGCCATTGCTCCCCGCGCTCACTGCGAGCGTGGCATTGCTCACCGTGGGCCGCGTGCGCGTCGTGGGGTTCGAGCTGTTCGATCCGTTGTGGCACTCGTAGCAACTGATCTCCTGCCCACGCCAAAACGCCTTCGCGCCAAATTTATCCGTCGTCACCGTGCGATCGGAGGACGCGCGGGAAAGCACGGTGCCGCGATCATTCGTGCCGTGGCAAAGGCGGCATTGCGCGACGCCCACCGACTCCGCGATGTCGGGATGATTCTTCGCCCAACTATTCCCGAGCGGGTGCATCCCATGCGGCCCTTTCGTCGCGTTGGTCGCATTCGCGGCGGGCATCGTGGCATGGCAGGCGGTGCATTCCGCGATCACGCCCGCGTGACCCTGCGCGCTCACGCTTTGCACGTTGTCGTTGCGATGCGCGGCGGGGAATTCCGCGTGCGTCGAGCCGTGGCACGCGCTGCATTGCAGACCGCCGTGGCCTTTGGAAAAACGGTAAAGCGACTTGCCCGGCAGCGGCGTGTCGGGGTTCGTCGCGAAGAGCGAATTCACCGCCACGCGTAAATGTCCGGGTGCATCGAACGCGCTCGTGTAACGGATTTGCCCGTTGTTTTGCGTCGCACTTCCGGTGTGACAGTTTTGGCAATTGGGCTCATCGAGCCAGCCTGTGCGCGTCGCCGCACCGACATCGCTCATCGTGCCGTGACAGCTCTGGCACTGCATCGCCATCGAACCATCTGTCGCCACCGCCGCACCCATCGCGCCGCGCAGACAGCGCGCGGTCGAGCCGGGATGGCACTGATAACACGCGCTGCGATTCGCGATGTTATTGAGGATCAGCCCGTTCGTCGGATTCACGACCGTCGCGTGTTTCGCGTGCATCGCACGTGTGAGCGGAGAAGTGCCAGGCGCACCGGGCGTGCCAAGCGCTTCCGATGCGTGGCACTTCGCGCAAAGGATCGGCGTCGCTGTGAGGACGACCGTGTTGAAAAGTCCATCGGCGCGAAAACCATTCGCCGCGAGCGCGGCCTGATACACCGCGTCGCCGAGATGTTTCTCATCGTGAATCCGAAGGATATTCAGCCGGTAATCGCGTTTCGCGATCGGATCATTCACCCAGCCGCCCGCCGGCTGCGCATCCGGCCCGGCATTCGAGCCGTGGCACGCGCGGCAATCCATTTCGCCAGAAACCGGCAGCACCACATCGGTCTTCGCGACGACAGTTCCCGCACCGTTCTTCGCGACCAGCCGCATCATCGGGTAGGCATTCGGACGGCCCGCGTCGTCGATGGGCGTGATCGGAATGCCGAGTCCCTCAAACCAATTCAGCCCGCCATTCCAAGTCAGCGCCTGCGGCACATTCGCCGCGCCCGGCATCGCGGTGCCGCCGAGCCCTGCATCCATCGGCAACGCCGCGCCGTACGCCGCGGGCGCGAATTCCCAGAAGTTCGATTTTCCCGCCGACGTGCGATTGATCGAGCCATCGAGATCGGCCACCGCTTCGTAAGTGAGCGTCCAACCCACGAACGTTTTCACGAGCTTCCCTTGTGCATCGATCAGTTGCGCATCCACTGTGTTGAAAGGCGGCAGGATCGTGAAGACCGAGTAGTCATCATCCATGCAGTGCATCCCAAGGTTGTTCCAGCCAAGGAGCGTCGGCTGGCCATTGCCTGCGATTGCGCTGGAAGTTATCGCAATCAAACACGCTGCGACAGGAACTCGAATCGTGCGAACGAGCGAAGTGAAGAGAGTTTTCATGGCGTTTTGTCTGCAAAGCTCACCCGCTTTCAAATCTGGTGGGACTTTCATATCCGCACCTTTGCTCCCCTCCATGAGCGGACTATGAAACTACGATGAGAATTTGTTAATGGGAGCGCCACCCATCGCCCGCCACCACGCAGCGCATCAAACTGCCGCGAGATTCTCCACACCCCCAGCCTGCGCCGCCGGCGCGCATTGGGCCAGCGGGAGTCGCACGATCACCGCCGTCTTTCCTCCTGATTCGGAACGCAATTCGATGCTGCCCTGGTGAGCCTGCACGATCCATTGCGCGATCGTCAGGCCGAGCCCGCAGCCTTCCACTTTTCCCATCGCATTTTCACCGCGCACAAAACGGCCGAAGACACGACGCTGCGCCTCCGTTGAAATGGTGCCGCCATCGTTGGTGATGCGGAGTTCCGCCGCGCCACCCTTTTCGCCAAGCGTGATGTGAATCCCGCCGCCCGGGCGGTTATACTTCACCGCGTTATCTATGAGGATGAGCAGTAATTGCCGCAGCCGGTGCCGGTCGCCCAAGAGCGCGGCATCGGCGCACTCATCGAGGGCGACTTCCACCCGATGCGGCTGCGCCAAAATCAGCGCGTCTTCAAACGCCTCTCGCACCAGTTCGCCCAGCGCGACGGGTTGGCGCTCCAGCACGACGATTCCCGCGTCCGCCTTGGTCAGCAGCGTCAGCGAATCGACGATTTTTGCGAGGCGCTGGACTTCATCGAGAAGGCTCTCGACCCATTCGATTTTTTCATCCGGCAGCGACTCACTTTCGCGCAGCACGGTTTCCAACTGCGCCCGCATCACCGTCAGCGGCGTCTTGAGTTCGTGCGAGGCGTGGAGCGTGAATTCACGGATTTGCTGAAACGACGCATCCAGCCGCGCGGTCATGGAGTCAAACACCGCGGCCAGCGTATCCACCTCGTCATCGTTCATGCTCCGGGGCAGCGGCAGGCGGAGATTATTCGACTGGATCTGCTCCGCAGCATGAGTCAGCGCACGCAGGGGCGCGAGCGCGCGTCGGGTCCACCACCACCCAAAGGCGAGCAGCACGGGGATCACCCCGAGAAAACACACCGTGGAAAACTCTGCGGCCGTGTCCTTGTGGATATCGCTCAGGCCGCGCGCGGCAAACGTCTCCGCTTCTTCGACAAACTCGTGATGCCACAGCCACACCAACAGGACCACACACACGAAGGCCATGATGGCATAACCGATCCCGAGCCGCTTGGTGATGGTCATGCGGCTCCCTTCATTACATAGCCTTCACCGCGCACGCTGTGCAGCAGCTTCACGTCGCTGCCTGCGTCGATCTTCTCCCGCAACTTGCCGACATACACGTCCACAAGATTCGAGCCGGGGTCGAAGTGATAGTCCCACACCTTTTCGAGGATCATCATGCGGCTGCACACGCGGCCTGCCGAGCGCATCAGAAACTCAAGCAGCCGGTATTCGCGCGTCGTCAGTTCGATCTTCCGCCCGCCGCGCTCGGCGCGACGCGTGATGGTATCGAGCGTGAGATCGCCCACGCGAAGGGTCGGAGATTTTACATCGCCCCCGCGCCGCACCAGCGCGCGCACCCGGGCCGTGAGTTCCTCCAGCGCGAAGGGCTTTGGAAGGTAATCCTCCGCACCGGCGTTCAGCCCTTCGACGCGCTCATTCAGTTCACCGCGCGCGGAAAGCAGCAGCACGGGCGTTTGGTTTCCCTTCGCGCGCATCTGCTTCAAGACGCTCAGCCCGTCGCGACCAATGAGCATGATATCGAGCACGACCGCATCGAACGGCGTGACCTCGACCGCAGCGAGCGCGTCATCACCGTCACGCATCACATCGACGGCGAAGCCCTCGGCTTTCAATGCATTGGCAATGAAGGCGGCGGTCTTTTTGTCATCTTCGACTACGAGCAGGCGCATCGCTGCATTCTTTAGAAAAGTATCGGCGGCGCAATGGTCAATCGGAGCGTGCGCGGTCGTCATCATTCACGGACTACGGATGAGTGAGGCGGAAGAAGCGAACGCCAGTGAGAGGCGTAATCACGACACGATTCTGGCCAGCGTTGACCGTGACCGTGCGCGCCGAGTCCACCCAACTGCCGGGGCTGAGATCGGGACTTTCCTCCAGGTTCCATCCAGCCACCGCGGCGGGCCACGAGAGGGTCAGAGTGCCGGGCGCGGCAGGAGCCAGCGCGAGCGGCGGCAGCGCGATGAAGTTCGCCACGAGCGCACGGGCGCCGGCTACGGTGAACGTGTAATCCGTCGCCGAACTCACGGGCGTGCCATTTTCGCTCCATCCCATAAAGGCGTAGCCAGGATTCGCCGTGGCCGTGAGGGTCGCGCTCTCGCCCGGCAGATACGAACCGGCACCGCTCACGCTGCCCGCAGAGGCGACAGACACGCTGGCGGCGATGTTCACGGGGATCGAGAAGTGAGCCACCAGCGCGCGATTCGTCGTGGCGTTGAAGGTATAGTCCAGATCCACACTCACGACCACGCCGCTGACGGTCCAGTTGGCAAAGGCATAACCTGCATTAGGGAAGGCCGAGACGGTGACGCCAGCACCGACGGCATACGCGCCCTCGCCGCTCGTGGTGCCGCCACTGGAGGGAGCTGAGTTGGTGGTGATGGTGACGCCAGTGTCCGAAAGGAAGTTTGCAGCTAGGGTGCGGTTGCCGGTGACGTTAAACGAGTAGGTCGCATCCGTACTCACGACGGTGCCGTTCTCAGTCCAATTGGCAAAGCTCCAGCCCGCTGCCGGGAAGGCTTTCGCCTTGGCGTTTTCGTCAGTCTTGTAAGTAAGGCTGTCCATTTCCGTGGTGCCGCCGATGTCCGGCGACGAGGATGTGGAAATGATGAACGCCTCGTTGAACTTCGCCACCAGGGTGCGGTTGCCCGTCACGGTGAACGTGTGACTCGGAGAAGTGCTGACGATCGTGCTGCCCTCCTGCCACTTCGAGAAAGCGTAGCCGGGACTAGCCGTGGCGACGAGGGTCGCGCTGATGCCAGTGAGGTAGTTGCCACTGCCATTCGTCGTGCCGCCCGCGGTGGGATTCGCGCTCGTCGCGATGGTCTTCGCAACTCCCGCGATTACAAAATTCGCCACCAGCGTCTTGTTCGCCGCGACCGTAAAAGTATAGCTCGGCGACGTGCTCACCTGCGAGCCGCCAACGGTCCATTTCGAGAAAACGTAGCCCGCGTTCGCCGTGGCCACCACCGTGGCGCTGGCACCGCTCGGGTAGTTGCCGTCGCCCGTCGTGTTGCCGCCCGCCACCGGCGAAGCACTGGGGCTGACTGCGTAGGTAACCGTCGGAGCAAAGTTCGCCACCAGCGTCCGGTCCGCCATTGCGGTGAAGGTGTAGCTCGCCGATGCGCTCACTTGCACAGCGCCTTCGGTCCAATTCACAAATGTGTAACCCGCGTTCGGCGTCGCGATCACCGTCACGCTGCTGCCGGCGTCCACCATTCCGCCGCCACTGGTGCCGCCGCCCGCCGCGGGTATTGCACTCGTGGTGATGTTCCAGTGCGGCACATCGATCGTGAAGTGCGCGACGAGCGAATGATTCACATCAATGACGAACGTGTAACTCGTGCTGTTGCTCACGACCTTGCCGTTGTCCCTCCAATTCACGAAGTGATAGCCCGCGTTCGCCGTGGCGTTCACGGTCACATTCGAACCCGGCACAAACGAGCCATCACCCGTGGTCGTGCCCGTGCCGACTGGCGATGCTGTGGTGTCGAGCAGGCTCGCGGGAGGCAGATCCGCCCCGGCCGCGGCGATGCGCAGTGTGTAGTTCTTCGAGACATCCGGGTTCACGCCATCGGATGCCGTGATTTTGAAGGCAAACTCTCCGCTTGCCGTCGGTGTGCCGGAAAGGATGCCGGTGACCTCGTTGAAGGTCATGCCCGGCGGCAGTGAGCCATCGCGCGTGGCCGTGAATGGCAACGAGCCTTCGACGACAACCGAGCGCGCGGCAATTGGCACATTGATGCGCCCCTCGCCAACGTGGTCGATCAGCCCGACCGGCGCATCCACCTCCACCGCCGCCATCTGCGAGCCGGTGAAGTCGCCGACGACGATCACGGTCGAGAGATCGACGCTCACGCCGTTGATGATTTTCACGCCTTCACCGTGGATGCCGTCCGGTCCCACGTTCTGGCACATCGCTTCTCCCGTTTCGTTGTCCAGCGGGCCGACGTATTTGAAAAACTCGTAGCGCCGCGTGACCACTTCATCGCCACCCGGCAAATCCTCCGCCGCCGCGACCAGCTTGTTATTCGGCGCGTCCACCTTGTGGTAGTCCTTCTGCAAGATCTGCCACTCGGCCTCCACCTCATCCGGTTCGCCATTCCTCCAGTTCTTGTCGTTCGCGTCATCCGGGTCGTCGGACACGAGGTCGCGCAGCTTCACCTCGTTGTTGTTATGCGTGGTCGTGCGGATTTCTTTTACCCACACCGCCTTGCCAAACTCCAGCGGCTCCGGCACGGGCGGCGGAGGAGGCGCGATCACCGCCTGCACCTGCGGCAGCGCGGGCCCACCCACCACCGGCGGATAGTAGGTGAAACTCGGCGTCGAGACCTGCACCGCGCCGCCATGCACCAGCGCACCCGCGCCGTTATCGATCAGCCAATGGTAGCGCACCACCGTCGCCGGCACCCGATAGCCCACACCGAAATGTTCGCCACCGAAGTTCACTCCCGGATTTGTGAACATGTGCCCGTTCGTCGGTGAAATGGGCCCCGCCGGGATCGCTGTGTAAGCTGCCCACGAGCCGTCTGCATTCTTCTTACTCTCCCAGCGAATCCGGCACTTCGGATGACCGGGCACCGAGTCATCCTGCTCGATTCTCGGCGCACCGTAGTGGTTGTAGTTATAGGTATAGGTAATGTCCGTGCTGTGGCAGTCCTCGATCTCGATCTCGAAGCCATGCCCCTCGTGGCCGGTGTCGTTCACGGTGTCGAAATTGTTGATGCTGCCGTAGGCGATGCTGGCTTGGGCCGTGCCCAGACTCAGCGCAACCGCGCAGGTGGTCAGGATGGCAGCCAGTTTTTTGCTCGCAACGCGTTTTAGCGAGCGGGTGATTTCGAGATTCATCATGGGTTGTGTGCGGGTGGATTTACACGGCAACCCTGCTGCGGCTGAATGAGCCGAGCGTGAACTTGTGATGAAGGTTTCTTTATTTTGGATCGG
>Ga0105046_10018060_pt1 | contig 10756 bp, 7 predicted proteins | sample MAT03_FD_78385 | JGI IMG/M metagenome (GOLD analysis project Ga0105046, IMG submission 78385) | Freshwater microbial communities from Lake Fryxell liftoff mats and glacier meltwater in Antarctica - MAT-03 (megahit assembly) | ecosystem: Environmental > Aquatic > Freshwater > Ice > Liftoff...
GCATGAGCTCCAGGTTCCCGGCTCGGACCGGGCCCGCCTGGTCGCGACCGCGGTTTCGGCCCGTCTCGATTCGATAAACGCGGCCGCCGACGTGGGAGCTGACCTGCTGCTCACCCATCACGGCCTTTTCTGGGACTTCCACCCGAGGGCTCTGACTCCGGCGATGACGGCGAGGCTGAAGGCCGCGTTCGGTGCCGACCTTTCGGTCGCCGGCTACCACCTGCCGCTGGATGCCCACCCGGAGATCGGCAACAACGCACTGATCGCACGCAAGCTGGGGTTCGAGCCGGTTGAAGGTCTGATCGGGGCAGCCAAAGGCCGCCACATCGGAGCGGTGGCCCGATCGGCCGAAGGGATCGAGGCCGGTGATTTATTCTCGCTGGTCGAGCGTGAACTGGGTCGGGAGCCGCTGGTTTTCGCGGAAGGCCCGTCAAGCATCCATTCGATCGGTGTCGTGACCGGGGCTGGTGCCTCCGACATCCACGATGCGATCGCCCTCGGCCTTGACGCTTTCCTGACCGGCGAGCCTTCTGAACACGTGATGGCCGACGCCCGGGAAGGCGGCATACATTTCATCGCGGCCGGCCACTATGCCACCGAAACCGTCGGAATCCAGGCGCTTGGCGAGCTCGTCTCGCAGCGTTTCGGGGTCGAGCACCGCTTCATCGACATACCTAATCCCGTCTGATCTGCGAGGATTTTGGCAGAGAGGCTTCGCCACAATCGAGAGGACCATCAACTTGCCCGAGAGTGATCCGTCAAGCAGCCGTTCCAACACGCTGGCAGACCTGCTGCCAAACGCAGCCAAAGCCCATGGAAACAGCGGCGCCTTCCTCTTCAAGAATGAAGACGACGTCTGGGAGACCACGACCTTCAATCAGGTCCTCGCCCAGGTGGAAACTCTTTCGCTCGGGCTGATCGACCTCGGGGTGAATCCCGGCGACATGATCTCGATCCTCGGTAACACCCGGCCCGAGTGGACCCTTTTCGACTTTGCGGCAATGACCGCAGGTGCCACCGTGGTCCCGATCTACCAGACGAACTCGGCCGAAGAGTGCGAGTACGTGCTGAATCACTGCGGCGCCCGTTTCCTGATCGTCGAAGACGAATCGCAAATAAGCAAGATCCGCGAGGTCCGCGACCGTCTGCCGAATCTCGAGCAGGTGATCATGATGGTCGGCGAGACCGATGACTCGATTTCGATGTCAGAGGTAAAAGATCGTGGCGCACGAGGTGACACATCAGTTTTCCGCCAGCGTTACGAAAGCGTAGAGCCGGAAGACACCTGCAAGATCGTCTACACATCGGGCACGACCGGTCCGCCCAAAGGCTGCGTGATTTCTCATGGCAACTACCGCGCCATGCTCGACATGTCGGACGAAGTCAACATCCTGGGCGCCGGCGAAACGACCTTCCTTTTCCTCCCGCTGGCCCATGTTTTCGCCCTTCTTATCCAGTACGGGGCAATCGACGTCGGCGGCCGGATTGCCTATTGGGAACGGGACCAATTGCGGATCGTGCCCAGCCTTTCGGAGATCAAGCCCGAGAATTTCCCGTCGGTGCCGAGGATCTTCGAGAAAGTTCACGACACGGCGATTGCTTCCGCCACCGCCGAAGGCGGCGCCAAGGCGGCAATCTTCAAGTGGGCGATCAAGGTCGGCAAGAGGGTCAACGAAGTCAAGGCGTCCGGCAAGGAGCCCGGCTTCCTGCTGGCCCGTAAACACAAGGTCGCCGACAAAATGGTGCTCAGCAAGATTCGCGCGATATTCGGTGGCCACCTGAAGATGGCGGTCACTGGTGCGGCCCCGATCGACCCCGAGATACTGCGTTTCTTCCACGCCGCCGGCGTTCCGATTTTCGAGGCCTGGGGGATGACCGAGACTTCCACCGGTGGTTCGGTGAACACACCGGACGCTTTCAAGATTGGCACCGTCGGCCGGGCGCTCCCTGGCACCGAACTCAAGCTGACCGATGAAGGCGAGCTGCTGGTCAAGGGTCCGCACATCTTCCAGGGCTATTTCAATAACGAAGAGGCAACCCGGGAGACTGTCATTGACGGCTGGCTCCACACCGGTGACCTGGCTTCGATCGATGACGAGGGTTACGTCACGATCATTGGCCGCAAGAAGGAGATCATCATCACCTCCGGCGGCAAGAACATCACCCCGGTGAACATCGAAGCTCTGGTCAAGCGCAATCCGCTTGTGTCACAGTGCGTGGTGATCGGTGACCGTCGGCCTTACCTGGTCGCGTTGATCACCCTCGACCAGGAAGCACTGACCCGCTTCGCCGCCGAGCAGGGAACTCTGGACGAACCCAGCGCGATGGTCAACAGTCCGATCGTGCGAGCCGCGCTGGAGAAGCACATCGAAGAGGTTAACACCCATTTCGCCAGGGTCGAGCAGTTGAAGCGTTTCCACATCCTGCCGGTCGACCTCAGCCAGGAAGGCGGAGAGCTGACCCCCACCCTGAAAATCAAACGCCCAGTCGTCGCTTCGAAATACGAAAACGAAATAGAAGAGCTTTACGCGTCCTGAGAAGACGCGGGCCAGGCCGGAGTTTCAGTTGCCGGTCTGGCGGAGCAGGTTGCCGGTGGTCTGGTCGAAGATCCGGCGCCAGACTGAGTCGTCCGACGTTTCCTGCTCCTTGACCTTGCGCATCACGCGGCGCAGGCGGGTGGCGGAGATCTCGATGCCATGGCGCTCGGCGGCCCCGGAGTACATGGCGTAATCGTCGGCCAGCCGGGACGTGACCGTCTCGAAACCATGCTTGGCGATTTCGAGGCGCCTCGAGTAGTCCATGATCGAGGTGCCGAACATCAGTTCGTCGTCCGGTTCCGGCTCGATCAGCAGGATGTCAACCCCGGGGAACCGTTCTTTCCACGATTCGACCGCCAGGTTGAGCCGGTTGTGGAGCAGCAGACGAAAAGCCTGGTTGGCGATCGCCGGTACGCCCATGTCGGCGATACGCCGCACTTTGCCGCCAGAAACGGTCGAGATGCCGCTGCTGCGGTCGTTCAGGTAAGGCACAAGCGGGTTGACCACGACGATGAAGGTGGCGCCGCGCTCAACGGCAACGTCGACGTTGGTAGTCGAATAGATCCCACCATCGATCAGGGTGCGACCGTTGACTTCAACCGGTTCGTAGACCAGCGGCAGCGCGGTCGAGCATTCAACGGACTTGGATACCGGAACACCCTTCCAGTCGCCATCGGGGTCGCCGAGCACGACCCGCTCCCCGTTGTCGAGGTCGGTCGCAGTGAGGTAAAGCTCTTTCGGGATCGCGTCGAAAGAATCGGTGATGCCCTGGCTGGCCAGGACCTCTTTCACGTAGCGCCCGATGCCGGCGTTGTTGTAGAGGCCTTTCGGCAGGCTCTCGGCCAGACCGTAAGCGAAGTCGATCGCGGAGACGTCACTGATGCGCGGCAGAAGGCTTTTGACGAGACCGGCGACGTGCCAGGGCAGGCCGACGGCCTTCCTGAAGTATTCACCGAAGTTCGGGTGGAGCATGACGTCCTGGCTGAGCCGCTCGATCGGGGCTTCGTCTTCGTCAGTCAGCACCCGCATCATCTCTTCCGGGGTGATCCCGGACGCCAGCATGGTTGCGATGAACGAACCGGCACTGGTGCCGATGTACATATCGAAGTCGTTTACGGTGCTGTTGACGGCCAGGAGGTCGAGGGCACGCAGGGCGCCGATCTCGTAGACGCCGCCAGTGAACCCGCCGCCGCCAAGCACGAGCGCCGTCTTCGAAGGTCTTTTCCTGCCCCCTGATTTACGTCGTTTCGAGGAGTCCTCGATGTTTACGACTTTCCCCATTCAGGTTGTCATTATGCCAATAAAGGACAAGAACCGTCGAGGATCGAAGGTTTCAGGCCGCATCCTTGCGCCTGACTGTTGTTATCAAGAGAGATGATTTTGAAGCCCACCGCCGCAATCACGCTGCTCACAGTCCTGTTTTTCGCCGGTTCAGCCCAGGCTGAAACCCCGAAACCCCTGCCGAACCCTGACCAGCCGACCAAGACGCCGAAGGTGGTCGAGCCCGGGTCCGGCGCGATCATCAGCGCCAACTCGATCTGCCCGGCCCTCCGGAGATACGCCGGCATGGGCAACAGCACGCCAGGACTTCGCGTGAAGAACCTCGGGAGCGGCAAGACGGTCTGCAGCCTTCATTCGACCCGCGACCGGGCCCTGGCTTCGAACAACAAGATTTTCACCACATCAACTGCTCTGGCCAAACTCGGGGAAGACCATCGGTTCCTGACCAGCGTGTACGCCGACGGAAAGGTAGACCGGAATGGAGTCCTCAAAGGCAGCCTTTACCTCAAGGGCGACGGCGACCCCAGCCTCGGAACTGCTCCCTTCAACCGGGCTTATCTGGCCGGTGAAGGCACCGACATCGAGAAGGTCGCCCGGGAGGTAAAGGCCTCCGGGATCACCCGGGTTTCCGGGCGTCTGTTCGGTGATGACAGCGTCTTTGACCAGGTGCGAGGCGTCGCCGACTCCGGTTACGCAACCAGCCCGTATATCGGTCCCCTTTCCGGTCTGGCTTTCAACGCCGGGTACACCAGTTCTTCGTTCAGCCGGTTCAGTTCGAACCCGGCCAAGCTGGCCACCAGGACCCTCGTCCGCGAGCTTCGCCAGCGTGGCATCAGAATCCGCAAGGACATCGCGATGCGCAAGACCCCGGCTCCTGCCCGGAAGAACCTGGTCAGCCAGGTGCGATCCGAAGACCTGGTCTGGATGGCTCGCCTGACCAACCTCCTCTCGAACAACTTCTATGCCGAGACCCTGCTCAAGGACATCGGTGCCGAGATCCTCGGTTCGGGAACCACCCGGTCCGGAGCCAAGGTCGTCCAGCGTTACGCGAAGTCTCTTGGATCCGGCATCAACAGCGTTGATGGTTCCGGTTTGACCCACAGCAACGAATCGACCGCTGCCGACGTGGTCGCGATGCTGACCCGGGTCAGGGAGAAATCCTATGGCGACGCTTTCATCGACTCCCTGCCCCTGGCTGGCGTCGACGGCACCCTTGAGGACCGCATGGGCGGAACTGCCGCGGCTGGCAACTGTCACGCCAAGACCGGCACCCTGACCGGGGTCAGCGCCCTGTCCGGCTACTGCTTCAATTCGTCGGGCCGCAAGTTCGCCTTTTCGATCCTGATGAACGGCGTGAACGACCTGAGTCGAGCGCACCTCGGTCAGGACCGTATAGCCGCGCTGATCGCGCGGCTATGAACAAGGAATCTCAATCGCTTCGTTTCGCTGTGCGATCGAGATTTCGAAGGGCTGCCGCGCGCTCAATCCTCTGTTAGGTCGCCGGCCAGGAGTTTTTCGAAGGCTTCGCGGTCGAGCACTGGCACGCCCAGTTTCTCGGCTTTCTCCAACTTTGACCCGGCGCTTTCACCGGCGATGACGTAATCGGTCTTTTTCGAGACCGAACCAACCACTTTGCCACCGGCCCGTCTGACCATGGCTCCGGCTTCATCGCGAGTCAGGTCCGGCAGGGTGCCGGTCAGGACGACCGACTTTCCTTCCAGCGGTCCCCCTTCCGGGCGCCGTTCGGACTCATCGACCTCCATCCGGAGGCCGGCATCCCGCAGGCGTTCGATCATCTGCCAGGTGCGTTCGTCGGCCAGGGCTTCGGTGACCTGGTTGGCCAGGATCGGACCTATGCCTTCGGTCTGCTCCACGGTTTCGGCATCGGCGGCATGCAGGGCCTCGATCGTCCCGAACTGCTCGGCCAGGGCCTCGCCGGTCACGGCACCAACTCCGGGTAGACCCAGGCCGAACATAACCCGGGCAAATGGCACCTCGCGGGATTTGTCGATCTCGCTGATCAGATTGCTCGCAGAGATGTCGCCCATGCCACTCAGGCCGGCCAGTTGCTCGTGGGTCAGTTCGTAGATGTCGGCGACATCACTGATCAGGCCCTCTTCCAGGAAGCGGTGGACCTGCTTCTCCCCCAGCCCTTCAATGTCCATCGCCCCGCGGGAAACGAAATGTTTGATGTGCTGAAAGATCTGGCCGGGGCACCCCGAGCGGTTCGGGCAGATCGAGAAGACCGAATCTTCGAGCTTGACAATTTCGGTGCCGCAGGCCGGGCAATGGGTGGGCGGCCTCGGTTTGACCGTGCCTTCCGGCCGCTTCTGTGGCAGGGCCGAAATCACCTGGGGAATCACGTCTCCGGCCCGCAGGACCACGACTTCGTCCCCGGCGCGAACGTCCTTGCGCTCCAGATCTTCTTCGTTATGGAGGGTGGCGTTGGAAACCGTCACCCCGCCGACCCGGACCGGCTCGAGCATCGCCCAGGGGACCATGTGCCCGGTGCGACCGACATTCCAGTCGATCTTCAGCAGCCTGGTGGTTGCCGTGGTCGGCGGGAATTTCCAGGCAATCGCCCAGCGGGGCTCCCGGCCGGCCGAACCGAGTTCATCCCACAGGTCCAGCTGGTTGACTTTGATCACGACCCCGTCGATCTCGAAGTCGAGCCTGTCGCGGTTGTCGAGCCACCATAGGCACCGCTCGAGCACCGCTTCAATCGAGTTGTGGGTGGCGGTATCGGGATTGGTCTTGAAGCCGTGCTCGGCCAGCCACTGGACTTCATCCCAGTGGGTGTCGAGCTGACGGATGCCTTCGGTGGTTCCGAGCGCGTATGACCAGATCGAAAGCGGCCTTTCAGCCGTTGCTTTCGGATCCACCTGCCTGATCGATCCAGCGGCAGAGTTGCGGGGGTTGGCAAAGGCCGGAAGGCCGGCGTCAACCCGTTTCTGGTTGAGCTCCGCAAACGCCGCCAGCGGCAGGTAGACCTCTCCCCGGACTTCGACCAGGGCCGGCGCATTCTCGATCTGCTTCGGCAGCTCCTCGATCGTCTCGATGTTGTGGGTGACGTCTTCGCCAACCCGGCCGTCGCCCCGGGTCGCGCCCTGGACGAACTTTCCGTTTTCGTAAGTGAGCGAGATCGCCAGGCCATCGATCTTCGGCTCGGTGACGAAGGTCAGTTCACCGGCATCGATGTCGCGCTTGGCCAGGTGGTTGCGGATCCGCTTTTCCCAGGCAACCAGCTCTTCTTCGGTCCGGGCGTTGGCCAGGGAAAGCATCGGGATGGCGTGCTCGACCGGGGCGAAACCGCCCGACGGTGCAGCGCCGACACGCTGGGTGGGTGAGTCCCCGGTGACCAGCTCCGGGTTTTCCTCTTCGAGCTTCTTCAGCTCGGCAAACAGGCGGTCGTACTCCTCGTCGGAGATCTCCGGGTCGTCCTTCTGGTGGTACAGGTAGATGTGGTGGTTCAGCTCTTCCCGGAGCTTCGCGATCCGCTTCTCCACCGGAGGAGCCACGGCGCTCAGTCCCGGGCCCCTCCGAGCACCCGCTCGAAGTCGCGCTGCTTGAGGCCATCGAGGCCGCCGTGGTCGGTCAGGTCCAGATGGAGCGGAGTGACCGAAACCAGGCTTCTGGCGATCGCACCGATGTCGGTGCCTTCTTCGTCACCCATCTCCGGCTCGTAGCCGTAGATGCGGTAGTGGGTGCGGCCGTCGTCGACCTCTTTTTCCACCTTGCGAAGCTCATCGCGATAGAGCCGTTTGCCCAGACGGGTAACTGTGACTCCGTCGGGCTCGACTCCCGGCACGTTGATGTTCAGCAGGGTTCCTTCAGGCATCGGGTGTTTCATGACTTCCCGGACAGTGTCCGCGGTAAAACGGGCGGCGAGTTCAAAGTCGTAATGCCGCTGGGGCGAGTAACCCATCTCTCGGTCATTCGACTGCTGGGATACGGCAATCGCCGGAAGGCCGAGGATGATGCCTTCAAAGGCAGCAGCCACCGTGCCTGAATAGGTCACGTCGTCACCGAGGTTGAGGCCGTGGTTGATGCCCGAGACAATCAGGTCCGGCCGCTCCCCAACCAGGCCGACGTCGGCGAAACGCACGCAGTCCACGGGGGTGCCGTCAGTGGCGTGTCCCAGGTCGCCATCTTCAAAGCGGATCTCCTCAACCGAGAGCGGCGACCGGGTTGTGATGCTCCGCGCAGAAGCACTGCGGTTCGAGTCCGGCGCGATCACGTCCAGGGTCACCCCTTCGATCTCTCGTAAATGGCGGCGCAGGGTCTGAAGACCGGTGGCGCCGATGCCGTCGTCGTTGGTGAGGAGGATTCGCACAGGTCAAGGATAGGTGACGACCCCCGATCTTCGGCGCGCTCAGGGAACGATCTGCTGCGGGGGCGGCTCCGGATAGTCGACCCGGATGAAATAGAGGCCTTCAGCCGGGGCGGTCATTCCGGCCGCCGGCCGTTCGTCGCCCTCTAGCAGCGAGAGGAAGTTCTCCATGCTGCGGCTGCCGTCAGCGACTTCGATGATCGTGCCGACAAGGACCCGGACCATGCTTCGCATGAAGTTGTCGCCGGTGATCCAGAACTGGAGCGTGTCGTTCTTCAACGTCTGTCCGGTGGCCGGGTCTTCGAGTCCCGGTTCATCGATCCAGAGCGCCGAATGGACCACCCGCTCGAAGCGTGTGTGGTAGGTGTCGGTCGGCGTGAACGCGGTGAAGTTGTGTTTGCCCATGATCGCCGCAGCACAGGCGTTCAGGGCCTCACGATCCAGCGGCCGGGAGATCCACCAGGCCCGTTCGGGGGCGAATGGACTGCCGGGCTTGCGGTTCAGCAGGCGGTAGCAGTAGGTGCGGGAGACTGCGTCACGGCGGGCATCGAAGCCGGTCTCGACCCGGGTGACGGCCCGGATCGCGACCTCTTCCGGCGTGAGACCGTTCACGCTGCGGATGATCGTCGATGGAATCTCGCCGTCGTAGTCGAAGCTCGCAACCTGGCCGTAAGCATGGACCCCGGCATCGGTCCGCCCGGCGACGGTCAGCTTGATCCCCTCCGGCACCCGCAGGGAGATCGAGAGGGCCCGTTCGACCACGCCCTGAACGGTGTGGGTTCCTTCCTGCTCGGCCCAGCCACTGAAGGTGGAGCCGTCATATTCGATGTCGAGCCGGTACGTGGGCAAGGCGCCCAGATTACGCGTTGTTACCAGTAAGGCCGGATCAGCTTGAGCCGGGAGCGGTCCTTCTTGCCGCCGGCGTACGCGTAGATGTCAACCGTGCCATACGCGCTGCGCTTGGCGGTGACCTTGAAGTTCTTGGTGACAGTCCACCCCGGTTTGATCCTCGGGATGACCAGCTTCTCCGGCTTCGGCTTGACTTTCGCCTTCTGCGAACTGCCGAAGCTGACTTCAACCATCTTGGCGGCCCGCTTTCCTTTGTTCGTCACTGCCACCTGCATGTCCAGGTAACCGTCGGCGTAGACCCAGCCGTACTTACCGGGGGTGAGCTCGACTTTGGTGATGTTCGGCTTCGGGTCGGGGATTTCGGTCCCGCCACCACCGTTGTTGCCGCCACCGCCGCTATTGCCGCCTCCGCCGCCACCACCGCCGGAAGGACCGGTCGGGCCAGTGGGTCCGACGGGACCGGTCGGGCCGGTGACACCGCTCTCACCGGTCGGGGTAACCGGGGGAATGACGCCACCGATTCGTTCAACTTTGCCGTTTGCCGTGTCACCGACGAAGAGTGATCCCGAGCTGTCGAGCGCGACCCCCTGCGGTCCGGAGAAGTTACCTGCCCCGGGTCCGGTCCATTTCTGGACGAAAGTGCCGGCGGTGCTGAACTTCTGGACGCGGTTGTTGCCGATGTCGGCGACATAGAGGTTGCCGAAGCCGTCAATGGCAAGGCCGCTGGGGCCGTTCACCTGGCCGTCACCGGTACCGCTGGCGCTCCACACGGCCTGAACGGTGCCAGCCGCGTTGCTCTTGATGATGCGGTTGCCACCAGTGTCGGAGACGTAAACCTTGCCGGTGCTGTCAACAGCCACGCCCGATGGATACTGGATGCCGCCGATGCCGGGAAAAAGGAACTCGGTGCCGCAGAAGCCATAGCCGTTGCATTTGACGATGCGATCGTTGCCGGTATCGGCGATGTAGACGTTCGATCCGTCGGTTGCGATCTGCGTCGGACCTTGGAAGAAACCCAGCGTCGAGCCGGTCGATCCCCACTGCGACTGAACGTTGCCTGCCGGGAAGAGACGGAATATCCGGTCGTTGCCGGTGTCGGCCACGAAGATGTTGCCGCTGTCATCGACCGCCACGCCCTGAGGGTGCTTGAACTGGCCGGCACCGCTGCCGAAAGAACCGATGGTCTGCACCACCGAACCGGACGGGCTGTATTTGACGATCTGACTCGGACCCGAGGCGGCGACGTATACCCGTCCAGAGCTGTCAGTTGCAAGCTGTGACGCGTTGACCACCGAGTTCGGCCAGGCCGCCTCGGATCGAGCGGGGCTCGTGAGGCAAAAAATGCAAAGCAAGGCCACGGCAGCGACACCGGACGCTTTCAAAACCTGAGAAGTAATCGTCCCACCTGCGGACAAAGCGTCTCCCAATCTAGGTTTCGAAATTCAGTAACCAAAAATAACAGACAGAACAACGTCTGGTTTATGAACAAACGATTCGTCGTAAAGGTGCGGTCCAATTCTCCCTCGCGAAAGCAGGACTCCGCCAGGGTTCCGGGTCGGTTATGGCCCCACCCGGAAGGAGCCTGCCCCGGCCCCATGAAAAGAGCGAACCAAGATCGAAATTCCGGGCAATCAGAAAGGTTCCGGGTCGATTTCACCCCCGTATGGACGGCAAAGTCGACCCAGAAGCTCAAACGCCAGTGGCCAAAGTGGTTCCGGGTCGATTTCACCCCCGTATGGACGGCAAAGTCGACCCAGAA
>Ga0105046_10018061_pt1 | contig 10755 bp, 8 predicted proteins | sample MAT03_FD_78385 | JGI IMG/M metagenome (GOLD analysis project Ga0105046, IMG submission 78385) | Freshwater microbial communities from Lake Fryxell liftoff mats and glacier meltwater in Antarctica - MAT-03 (megahit assembly) | ecosystem: Environmental > Aquatic > Freshwater > Ice > Liftoff...
CTTTGGTTTGACCGCTCGGGTCTATCTTGAGTACCCCGCCACACCCTGGCGGGTTTTTCTTGCGCCCGTTATCACCCGTCATAGCCCGTCATAGCCGCATCACAGCCGCTGAGTCACGCCGCCCGGAGTGGTTGCACTCGCTTCTGGATCGCCTTGCCCTTCGCGTCGTCGGCGACATCGAGGTCGTACTGCGACTGCAGTCCCATCCAGAGCTGGGCAGATGTTCCGAAGTAACGGGCAAGCCGGAGGGCGACATCGGCGCTGATGCTTCGCACCCCTTTGATGATCCGGCCGTACTGCTGCTGCGAGACACCCGTGTCCTTCGAGAGCTTGTAGGCCGAGATGCCCATCGGCTCCAGGAAGTCCAGGAGCAGAATCTCGCCGGGATGTACGAGCGTGTGCTTGCGCATCGAGTGCGTGCCAGCATTGCCACTCGCGCGGGCGGCGTGCTTGCGGGGTGGGGGGCGTTCGTGCGGTGCGTGCGCGTGGAGTGGTGCTACCCAAGTCGTGCTTCCCTTTGTCTGTCCTTTCCGGTCATCTGGTCTCGATCAGTGATAGTTCACGATCTCGACATCGTGGGCGTGTCCGTCCTTCCACGCGAAGACGATCCGTCACTGATCGTTGATCCGGATGCTGTGCTCCCCGGCACAATCGCTCTTCGGAGCCTCCAGCTGGTTCCCCGGCGGGATGCGTAGATCCTCAAGATCCGCCGCGTTGCTGAGAAGGAGCAGCTTTCGCAACGCCACTCTCTGGATGCGCGGATCGATCCGCTTCACGCGCTCGCGCCTGAACAGTGCCTCGGTCTGGCGGTCGGCGAATGAAACGAACACCTGTCCCATACTAACCGAGTTGGTGTGTTGTGTAAGAGCCCTGGGTGGACCGAGCACGCCGAAATGAGCTTGATCGCGGTCTTCTGATCTCGCGGCGAGAGGGGGCTGTCTTCCGCTCGTCCGCTTTGTGCTGGGCCTAGAAAATCAAATCGCCCTCCCGGCTGGGAGGGCGATCGTGGGTTGGCGGGGGTGGTGGTGGTGGTGGAAGTCGATCGACCGCGCTGGGACGCCTTGCATGCTCGCATGTCCCCAAACGCGTTCGCGAAGCGGCGAGCGGCACGCCGCGACGATGCAAAGTCCTCAGCGCCCTCGCGCTTCTCGTGCTCGCCGGGCCAAAGAACCAGGCCGAAGCGATTTCCCAGCACCTGTAGCGATCCGGGGCCTCGGGCGTACAAACCCGTTGAACGCTTACCCTTGGTGGTGCAGTTGCGCTCCCTGAGCAGAAGGAACTCTCGATGAACTTGAACGACCTCTCTTTGAACATGCCGTCGAACGTGCTCGTAAGCGCGGCCCGGGTCTTGGCCGTCGCCGCGGCGATCTCGCTTGGCGGCGTGGCGCTTGCAAGCGACGGCGCCGAGGTCCCGCTGATCCCGCGTGCCGTGCTCTTTGGCAACCCCGAGCGTGCCGCGCCGCAGCTCTCGCCGGATGGTTCGATGATCTCCTTCACCGCGCCCGTGAATGGCGTGATGAACGTCTGGGTCGCGCCCGCCAGCGACTTCACGAAGGCTCGCGCCATCACCAGCGACACAAAGCGCGGCGTGCGCCGGTACTTCTGGGCATACACCAGCAAGCACGTCCTGTACCTGCAGGACGAGGGCGGCGATGAGAACTTCCGCGTCTACAGCGTCGAGGTCGAGACGGGAGATCGCACCGACCTGACGCCCCTCAAGGGCATCCGCGCCCAGGTGCAGCAGGTCAGTGACCGATTCCCCCAGAGCATCCTGATCGGCCTCAACGACCGCGATGCGCAGTTCCATGACGTCTACAAGGTCAACATCCTGACTGGCGAGAAGGAGCTTGTGTTCAAGAACGAGAAGTGGGCCTCGGTCACGACCGACGACGACTTCCGCGTGCGGTTCGTGAGCAGCTTCAACGCCGCGGGCGGCACCGACACCTTCACGATCGACACCGCAACGGGCCAGACCAAGCCCCTGCTCAGCGTCGGCATGGAGGACACGTTGACGACGCAGATGATGGGCTTCGACAAGACGGGTACGAGGGCGTACCTGATGGACAGCCGCGGCCGGAACACTGGCGCACTCTTCATCAAAGACCTCGCCAGCGGCGAGCAGAAGCTGATTGCAGAGAACCCTCGCGCGGACGTGGGCGGCCTGATCGTTCACCCCACGACCCAGGCCGTGCAGGCCGTGTCGTTCGAGTACCTTCGCGAGGAGTGGACGGTGCTGGATGATTCGATCCAGCCCGACCTTGACGCGCTCAAGAAGGTTGTTGCGTCCAAGGGTGAGGATGCCGAGCTCGCGATCCTCTCGCGAACGCACGACGACACGACGTGGCTCGTCGGCTTTCTGCGCGACAATGGCCCGACCGAGATCTATCGCTGGGACCGCGCTGGCCAGAAGGCGATGTACCTCTTCACGAATCGTCCCGCCCTCGAGGGCCAGCCCCTCTCGCGCATGTTCGCGAAGGAGCTGACCGCGCGCGACGGCAAAAAGCTCGTGAGCTACCTCACACTCCCCGCTGGCAGCGATACCAACAACGACGCCAAGCCCGACGCGGGTCCTGTGCCGATGGTGCTGTTCGTTCACGGCGGACCCTGGGCGCGCGACGCGTGGGGCTTCAATCCCTACCACCAGTGGCTCAGCAACCGTGGATACGCGGTCCTCTCCGTCAACTTCCGCGGCTCCACCGGCTTTGGCAAGGACTTCGTCAACGCGGGCAACAAGGAGTGGGCGGGCGCGATGCACACCGACCTGCTAGATGCCGTGGACTGGGCCGTCGGTGCGGGCGTGGCGAAGAAGGAGAAGGTCGCCATCATGGGCGGCTCCTATGGCGGCTACGCGACGCTCGTGGGCCTGACCTTCACGCCCGACGTCTTCGCGTGCGGCGTCTCGATCGTCGGCCCTTCCAACATCGTCACGCTCCTCAACAGCATCCCGCCATACTGGGCGCCAGCCGTGCAGATGTTCAAGGATCGCGTGGGTGACCACACCACCGAAGAGGGTCGCAAGTTCCTCGAGAGCAAGTCGCCCCTGAACTTCGTCGACCGCATCACACGGCCGCTGCTCATCGGGCAGGGCGCCAACGACCCACGCGTGAAGCAGGCCGAGAGCGACCAGATCGTCTCTGCCATGACCGGCGGCGGAATCCCCGTCACCTACGTCCTCTTCCCCGACGAGGGACACGGATTCGCAAGGCCCGTCAACAACATGGCCTTCAACGCCATCACGGAGAACTTCCTCGCGCCGCACCTCGGCGGCCGCGCAGAGCCCATCGGCGAGGACGTCGGCCTCAGCACCGCAATCGTTCCCGCTGGCGCAGCAGGCGTGCCCGGTCTTACCGAGGCGATGATCGCCCCAACCGCCCCAACTGCGCCAACATCTCCAACATCCCCAACACCCGGAGCCCCAAAGTCACCTGCCGCGCCCAAGTAGCTCAGTGACGAAAAACGCCCCGCGCAGCGGCGGCGACAAGCACAATCACAAAGGGGCGGGCCAAGCGGCCCGCCCTTTCTCATGAGCATCGCGACTCAATCGCCCAGTGCCACGACCCTCAGGCCAATCGCCGCGGATCCCACTTCAAACGCCCTCATTCACCTTCTTGAATCTGCGGAGCGCCCACGGCTGCTGATCATGACATCTTCGCCGTGCTCGCGCCTTTGCCCTCCTGGCCGCGGAGCGGCCGGGGTGAGTAGCAGTGGGCAACCGCAAAGCGGTACCCACGGTGCCAAGCCGCGCGTCGCTTCGCGCCACGATGTGGTGCGGGTGGGCCACATCAACCGTGACCCATTCCTCACACGCCCGCACCCAAGTCCGGGAATCACGACGTTCTGCCGCCTGTTTCGCATCCTCGCCGCCGCGTGGCCCCGGTTCTGCGCAAGCCTTCCGCCAAACACAGGCTGAACTGCCCGCTCTTGTGCGTCGATAGAAAAGACGGTCGATCTTCGCATCAAGTCAGCCGCGGAGCGCGGCCGGAGTGGTTGTTCATGGACCGTGCGGATCATGGCGCCGTCGCCGGAAAGGTTGGTCAGGCGATAGCGCTCCAAGTGGTGGCGTTCGATGTCGCTGGCGAGACCTTCGGCACCGACATCGCTTGCGTCCGCGAGATCACACGCGTCACGAACCTGGCACGCGTCCCCGGCAGCGGCCCCGACGTTGAGGGCGTGATGAACCTTCGCGGCAAGATCATCCCCGTCGTCAATCTTCGCCGCCGCCTGGGCATGGCGAGCGCAGCACCGACAGAATCAAGCCGGATCATCGTGGCTGAAATTGCGGAAGTGAGGGCCCGAGCGGGCACCGGCAGGCTCACGGCCTTCATGGTCGATCGGGTGCACGAGGTGCTGCGGCTGACGCGAGCGCAGGTGGCGCCGCTCCCCTTGCTGGTGGCGTGCTCGATCCCCCCCGAGTTCATTGCGGGCGTGGGGACGCCGCAGGATCGCCTCATCATCCTGCTGGACCTTGGCAAGGTCTTCGCCACACCAACCTCGGTCGCGGCGTAGCAGAGGAGCACTCTTCGTGGGGCACCAGTTCGATCAGGAGATTGTGCTGGAGTTCCTGACCGAGTCGGGTGATCTGCTGCGCCAGTTTGAGGATGACCTCGCGTTGCTCCTCGGGGCACCTCGCGATGCGGAACTGCTCAACCGCGCCTTCCGTGCGATGCACACGATCAAGGCTAACGCGAGCTTTCTCGCGTTCGGCGGCATCGTGACGCTGGCGCACGCCGCGGAGAGCGCGCTGTACGCGATCCGCAGCGGGCGCGCTCTGGTGGATCAGCAGTTGACGGACCTCCTCCTCAGCGTCGTTGATGCGCTCCGCACGCAGCTGCGTCAGTTTGATCGAGGCAACGCGATGGATCGTCCCGATGCCGCGCTGCTCGCCGCGCTCACAGCCGCGTGCCAGCGCCCACGTCCTGCGGCGACAAGCGCACCAGTCTCGCCGGGAGCGAAAGCAGCCCCCGCCATCGCGCCCGACGTCACGCGACCGCTCGTCCTTGGCGATGGAAAGGCCGAGTTGCTCGGCTTTCTGATCACCGACCTTGACGAGACACTCGCGAACCTGCGCGGGTGCCTCGCTTGCTTTGCGAGCCTGACGGACGAGGCAGGCCTCTCTTCGCCCATCGCGGCATCTACCGCTGCGGAGCTGAGCGTGTACGGCGCATCTCTCGAACGAATCGCAGAGTTCTTCGACTTCGCGCTCCTGGGTCGCCTCGCGCGGCTCCTGGCCCGCATCGGGCAGCGAACGCCCGCACTTACGCCCGCGATACACGGGCAGATCTGCCCGCGACTGCACGTGGTCGCATCAGCGATGGAGCACCTCTGCGAAGGACTGAAGCACAGCGAGGTCCGCGCCATCCCGATGGGGCGTCTCGCGGATCGGATCGAGGCGTGTCTCAGCGGTGCGCCGATCGATGCCGCATCGAGGCTGTCGCCAGATGCCGACGCAGCAACCGCAGCACTGTTCGACGGAGTCGCACTTCCCGCAGAAGCGCTCCACAGTCCAGCGCGCGAGCCAACGCCAGAGTCGTTCGAGGATGATGGTGCGGCCGAGGCGATCAAGGCCGCCGATGCCGCGCTGCATGAGCCGAACCCGCCTCTGATCACGCAGCCCAGCGAAAACACAAGCTCGGCGACACTGACCACACTGACCACCTCGGTCAGCACACCAGCAACCAACCCACCGCCCGCTTCTTCCGAGCCGACCATCCGCGTCGAGCTACGCCGCCTAGAAACGATGATGGATCTCGTCGGCGAACTTCTCGCGCAGAAGCATCGCATCGGCGAGATCGTGAGCCGCCTCGCGAGCCAGGTCGCCATCAACGCATCATTTAGGCGCGACCTGAACGCCACGTCGTCGGCGGTGGATCGGGCGACGCGAGAACTCCGGACCGAGCTCATCGGCGCGCGCGTCCAATCGCTGGAGCGACTCTTTGCCCGCTTCCCGCGCCTGGTGCGCGACCTCGCAACGCGAACCGGCAAGCAGATCCGGCTCGTGATCGAGGGAGGCAGCATCGAAGCCGACAAGCGCGTGATCGAGGCGCTCGTTGACCCACTGATGCACCTTATCCGCAACGCGTGCGATCACGGCCTCGAAACCGTGGCCGACCGCACCGCCGCAGGCAAGGACCCCACCGGCACCATCACACTGCGCGCCTCGAAGCAAGCGCGCAGCCTCCATGTGACAGTCGAGGACGATGGCCGCGGCCTGTCGCGCACGCTCATCGGCGCAAAGGCCGTCGAGCGCGGCCTTGCGAAGCCCGAGACGCTGCTGGCCATGACCGATGGCGAGGTCTTCCGCTTCATCTTCGAGCCTGGTTTCTCAACCGCCGATCGTGTGAGCGATCTCTCAGGCCGCGGCGTAGGCATGGATGTCGTTCGCGCCAACGTCGAGAAGCTCCGCGGCAACATCGAGCTCTCAAGCATGCAGGGCGCGCGCGCGATTGTCACGATCGTGGTGCCCCTCGCGCCAGGCTTGCTCCCCGTACTCCTGGTCGCAGTTGCGGACGAGGTCTACGCGGTGCCGCTGGATCATGTCGTGGAGGTCGTGCGTCCGACGCCGCAGCGCCTGTCGCTGATCGGCGGCTCGCGAGTCATGCGAGTTCGCGACGAACTGCTGCCGCTGATCAGCGCGTCGCACGCCTTGGGCGATGGCCACGCACGCGCGATCGAGCGATACGTGATCGTGCTGCGCGCTGGCGATCGGCGTGTGGGCCTCCTCGTCACGAAGGTAATCGGTCAGCAGCACGTCACCGTCAAACCGCTCGAAGGAGCCGCCCCGGTCCGCGGCCTCAGCAGCGTCGCACTCAGAGAAGATGGCGGCGTCGGTCTACTGATCGATATGGAATGGCTCGCCGCAGGTGCGGACCAGCGTCGGGACCGTGCCGCGGCGTAACGAAGTGTTTTCTCCGCCCATGTCCGCCCATGTCCGCCCACGTCTGCTTAAGTCTGCTCATGCCTCCTCGCGTCTGTCCACGCCTGTTCACGGAGCATCTCTCATGCAAGCCATCTTCGTCGAAGCACTCGGGGCCAGCATCCAGAACGTCTTCTCAACCATGATGCAGCTCAAGGTCGGCGTCGGAGGCCCCATCGAGAAGACGGGCGCCATCGAGTCCGAAGTCGCGGCCACCATTCGCATGTCCGGCGAAGTGGAGGGTTGGGTCGCACTCTGCTTCCCCATCGGCACCGCTCGCCGCTGCGTCGCAACCCTCAGCGGCCAGGACATAGAGCCAGCCTCCCCCGACTTCGCCGATGCGCTTGGTGAGATCACCAACATGGTCTGCGGTGGCGCCAAAGTCCTCCTCGCCAACCACCAAGCCTTCATCTCCTGCCCCTCGGTCGTGCTCGGCTGGAAGCACGCCCCAGCGCCCGGCCAGGAAACAGTCATCATCCCGTGCTCAACCGCCTTCGGCGATCTGAGCATCGTCTTCTCGATCCAGAGCTCAAAGGCGGGCGGATCAAAGCGAGCGGCATGACGCTGGTGTGTACATTCAAAGATAAAGTAATACAAAGCAATACAAATTATCATAAACCGCCAGACAGCCAGAGTAAATGATACCCAAACCTTCCCCGGAGCTCCGCACGATGCGAATCCTTCTGGTCGACGATTCAAGGACAATGCGCAACATCCAGAAGGTGGTGCTGGCGCAGCTCGGCTACACCGACCTCATCGAAGCCGTCGATGGGCAGGACGCGCTGCTCAAGGCAACCAGCGAGCGCCCCGGACTCATGCTTGTGGATTGGAACATGCCCAACATGGACGGCGTCACCTTCGTCCGCGCCTGGCGACAGACCGACCGCGCCACACCCATCATCATGGTGACAACCGAGGCCGAGCGCAGCCGCGTCATCGAGGCCATCAAGGCTGGCGTCAATAACTACGTCGTCAAGCCCTTCACGCCCGAGATGCTCCGGTCCCGCATCGAGGACACGATCCGCCGCATCCGGCCAACTTCCGCCGCAGCGTAACGGCACGGGTGTTTTGCCCCCCTCCCTCCGCCATCCAGAGCCATTACACTTGCGCCATGGCTTCCCTACCTCTTATGCCCGCCCTGACCGGTGCTGCGCTCCTCGCCGCGTCGCTGGCGATGTGGTCACACCTCGTCCAGCCCACGGACCCCCAGCCCGCCCAGACCCCTGAGATTCCTCCCAGCGCCGAGCCCGCCAATCCAGCCCGATCCACCGAGCGCCCGATCCAGGTCGGTGGCGAGGTCGAGCTGGAAATGAAGGACGGTCGCAGGGTCAGCGGAATCCTGATCGAGCAGACGTCGACGCGCGTCACGATCGCCATCGGCGGCCTCGCCACGCCCTTCGATCTCGCCGGCGTCGCTCGCCTGAAGGCCATCCCCACCGTTGAGGAACGCTACGACCTTCTCCGGCGCGCCATCCCCGATGACGATGTCGACACGCTCCTCCAGCTCGCCGAATGGCTCCGCGCCAAGGGCCGCCTCGCCCTCGCCCTGACCGAGGTCGACCGCGCACTCAAGGCCGATCCCGACAGCCAGCAGGCCCGCGACCTGCGCGTCATCATCATCGAGCAGTCCAAGCTGCAGCACGTCAAGCCCGCCCCCGGCGATCAGCGTGTGCCCGTCGCACGCCCCGTACGCCGCGAGTTTCCGCTGCTGGACGACGCCCAGATCAACCTCATGCGCGTCCTCGAGGTCGATCTCAAGGACCCGCCCCGCATGAACATCCGCCAGGAAACGGTCCGCCGCTTCCTCGACGCATACGCCGGGCGCGAGGCCAAGGACCTTGGCAAGGTCCCCATCACGCCCGAAGGCCGCGACGTCTTCCTCCGCAAGACGCCCGCCGAAGTCCTCGCCTGGTTGTTCGAGCTGCGCGCCCGCGAGTTCTACGGCGAGGTCCAGATCATGGACGACCCAAAGGCCATGCGACTCTTCCGCGACAGCGTCCATCGCAACTGGCTCGTGAACTCCTGCGCCACCACCCGCTGCCACGGCGGCGAGGAAGCCGGTCGCCTCTGGCTCCACAATCGCCAACCCAACTCCAAGGCTTCGGTCTACACCAACTTCCTGATCATGGACCGCTTCCGCCTGGACGACGGCCGCCCGCTCATTTCCTACGACTCTCCCGCCGACTCAATCCTGCTCGAGTACGGCCTCCCAGTCAAGGACTCAGTCCGCAAGCACCCAGAAATCCAGGGCTTGGGCAAGGGTCGCTGGCAACCCGTCTTCAGCGGCAGAGACGACGAACGCTACAAGGCCGCCATCGAGTGGATCCGCTCGATGTACCGCCCGCGCCCCGACTACCCCGTGGATTTCGTCGCCCCCGTCCCCGGCGGCGTTCCGGCCGTCCCCGCCGCGTCGCGCGTCGCGCCCAAGGATGTCGAAGATGGCAGCGAAGAGGACAAGCCCTTGGCGAATCCCGCCCCAACGCCTCCCGGCTCACCCCGGTAGGACTTTGTACATGCCCGCCACGCCTTCCGCGCGCGAGCCATGAACGAGTCTGATACACTTCACTTGGTCGTCGCTGGACGGCGACATGACGAACCCGCGGGCTCTTTCCAGGACTGCTCTCGTGCCGCCAGCACGCGAGCGGGACTGAGCATCGGCCCGCGGATGTGCCGCACCTTCCAAGGGCTGAAATTCATGACGGGTACCACGCTTCTTCGTTCCAACCTCACCAATCGCCAGACCTCTCGCCACGCCTCTCGCCAAGCCTGGGGTTCGCCCTCGCTGCGCCGCGGCATGTCGGTGGTCCTCTGCCTCTCGATGCTGGCCGGCGTTGCCGCGGGCCTTGTTGCCTGCGATCGCCGCAGCGAAGCAGGCCGCGGCGTCGAAGAGAGCGGCACCGACCTCGTCGCCATGACCGGCGGCGCACCCGTCGCGCCGACCCAGGAGCACGCGACCGCCACCTACAACCGCGTTCTCGCTAAGGCCACCGCCGCCGCCAACGCATCCGGCCTCCAGGGCGAGCAAGCCGCGGCGTCGCTCCTCGCCGCTCAGAGCCAGCTCGGCCTCGCCGAAGGTCCCGCGGCAGAAGCCCAGGCCAGCGAGCGCCGCGCCCGCAACATGATGCGCGAGATCGAGGCCGCCCTCTCGGTCTGGTCGCTCAAGCAGGCCACCGCCGAAGCCGCCGACGCGTTCGACGCGTCCTCGCAGATCGCCGAGATCAGCAAGAGCCGCGCCACCAAGGAATCCGAGGCCAACGCCCAGCGCCAGCGCCGCGGCGTCCTCGCCAACCAGCTCGATGACAACCGCGCCCAGGCCAAGCTCAGGATCAATTCCGCCGATGCCCTCGGCGCGGAATACACCAAGCTGATGGAAGGTACCAGCACGATCTCCGCTCGCGAAGCGGCCCCGATCGTCGCGGCCGCCAACGTCAAGCGCCGCGCGGGCGACGTCGTCCGCCTCGAAGGCCTCCGCATCCAGGCGCTCGCCGATCAGCTCGAGCCCCAGGTCGCCGAGATCGAAGCCATCATCTCCCAGCTCGAGAACCAGCGCAAGGACCTCGACGAGATCGAGGCTCGCCTTGCCCAGCGCGCCTCCGACTCCCAGAAGGAAGCGCAAGATTCTCGCGCGTCCGCCGCCGTCGCTGGCAGCGATCTCAGCAAGCTCGTAGCCGCTCTCGCTCAGTTCCGCCAGACCGAAATCGCCCCGCAGTATCAGAAGGCCATTGACCTCTTCACCAAGGGTGCCGCCGGTGCGGGCAAGTCCGCCGCCGCGCTCCCCACCTCCGGCAAGCTCAGCCAGGGGGCGGGACCACTGCATCTCGGCGACACTGAGTTGTCCCGCC
>Ga0105046_10018063_pt1 | contig 10754 bp, 10 predicted proteins | sample MAT03_FD_78385 | JGI IMG/M metagenome (GOLD analysis project Ga0105046, IMG submission 78385) | Freshwater microbial communities from Lake Fryxell liftoff mats and glacier meltwater in Antarctica - MAT-03 (megahit assembly) | ecosystem: Environmental > Aquatic > Freshwater > Ice > Liftoff...
CTCAACGATGAGGCCAGCCTCAACATCTATAGCACCGCCTTTGCTGTGCGGATGACGGCGGTATTTGAAGCTGACTTGTTGCAGGCCAAGCGCTACACCTATGCCATGTGGGAGCAACGCCCGCTCCGCGAGAAATTCGCCGAGAAGATCGTTTTGCCGATCCGTTCCCAGCTTTGAGCTAATCCGTTTGCGTTCGCCATAAGTTAGCTATCGTACTGAAATACCGGCCCAGACTTTTTAAAGTATGCCTTCCCCTAACGAAAGAACATATTTATGTCAAATGATAAACGTCTAGTAACCGGTATTTTCCCCAATCGCGACAGCGCCGAGAAAGCGTACACGTCGGCAGCAGGGCTTGGCTATTCCCACGATGATCTTAATGTTGTGATGTCAGATGACACACGAAAACGATATTTCTCCGACGGCTCGGCGAAAACTGAATTAGGTACGAAAGCTGCTGAGGGCGCGGGCATTGGTGGCGCTATTGGTGGCACGGTAGGCGCAGTTGCTGCAGCAATTGCCGCGATTGGAACATCTGTTGTGATTCCAGGCCTGGGACTGATTGTTGCCGGCCCATTGGCCGCTGCACTTGCTGGCGCGGGCGCAGGTGCCGCGACTGGCGGCTTAGTAGGCGCGTTAGTCGGCTGGAACATTCCAGAAGAGCGCGTGAAGCAGTACGACGAAGCGATCAAAAACGGCGGTATTTTGATGGGCGTGCATCCGCGCACAGAAGAAGACGCAGCTTTTTTAGAAAATTCGTGGCGCGATAGCAATGGGCAGCACGTTTACCGCTAAACCAAAGGCGACTTGCACCCCTTAAAGATCCGTTAACAGCACACATTGTCGACTATTTGTTTTTTCGGCAATGTGTCAAAACCTTCCTTCGAACAACGGAAAATTTGAATCATGTCTTCTACAACTTGCGATCAAAAGCAAGTCAACGAAGTGCTTTATCAAGGGCTGAAAACAGAACTTGGCGGCATCAAAGTTTTAGAACAGCAAAAAGATCATTACCGCTACCACATGACGGGCTGGACCTGCCATCTATGGATTAAGGCGTTTGGATTCCCGGCCCTGTTGCGACGGTTGGAAAAGATGAAGCACCTCGAAACCGCAATTGGCACATCACAGGCAAAACAAGTGCGCTGCCAAATTTTGAAAGATCGCGAAAGCTAATGCAAGCGGGATGGATCGGATGGTTCGCTTCGGCAATCTTGCTGATAACGCTAGCGCGCCAGGTATACGTACAGTGGACGGAAAAAAGTACGGCCAGGACAAGGCGTTTATTTTCGCAATAAGCGACTCGACAACGGCGAATCGACAGGAAAGTGATCGTCGGAACATATCCGCGCGAATTCGGCGCGCTATTCTTCGCTAAGTTGGGACAAAGTCATAGCCGTTCAATTTCGGCTAGCCAAATTCGATCAGCTGCTTGCGTTTCTCGTCGCTAAATTCACTTACTGGTCGCATCGCTAGTGCGGAGGCTTTTAGCGATGCATTGTACCCAACCGATGCCAAACCCGTCGATATCGTCAAGCTAGCCGTAAATGCCGGTGTTCTACGGAAATGACCAATGGGAAAGAAGAAATACGTGGAAAGAAATAATATTCGGCCTTTGACTCAATGTTTTGTTTCGCCGGCGTATAAATTTTTCTCCTCTTGCAGCAGCACGCAATAGGCGATCAGTTCTTCCATTTCACTTGACTTGTCAAAAACGCGGTGCGCGCCCAATGCTGCGCATCGCGCACGTAATTCGGGAGTTGCGTAATTGGTCAGTACAACTCGCTTGGCTTGGATCGATAGGTCAAAAATTGAACTTAGTACCGTCAGCCCAGAACTGGACTTTAAAAAAATATCGATAATGACCAAATCAAAGTGATTCTTTGGCTGCATAAGCCAATCAATTGCGGATGTGGCATCCGACGCAGTGCCAACGAGCGTCACTGGCGTAAATTCGCGCAATGTTGCTACCAAGTTCTTCAGAATTACGTCGTTATCTTCAACAATAAATGTTTTCATTAAACTGCTGGCCAATTACGCGTCGCATTGACGAAAGTGCTAGCCGGTATAAAGATCACCATGTTCGCGTGGACGGGCGGGTGCTCGGCATTGGCGTGTAAATTTCGCGACACCGTCGTTCCAGCCCGACCCGATCTTTAATGGTGATAAGTCCACGGCAATACTGAATTAGCCCAGCATCTTGCAGCTTGTTTGATGCCTCCGATATGGTTTCACGCCTAACTCCGAGTAAAGTGCCCAGCGACTCCTGCGTCAACGACAATTCGTTCGTGGCTAAACGGTCTTGCGCCATCAGTAATCGGCGTGATAGTTGCTGATCGATGGAGTAATGGCGGATGCACACTGCGGTTTGTGAAATTTGCGTCATCAGCGCCTGAGTGTATCTCAGCAACAACAGCTGTATGTCCTTTGAGCGATCAAAAGCGGCTTGCATCAAACTGGCTTTCATGCGAAAGCCGCGGCCTTCGCAATAAACCACAGCGGTGTGGGCCAAAGTACCCGCCCCCATAAAAGTAGAAATTCCCGCAGCACCGTCGTTACCTACCATGGCAATTTCGCAGGACCCACCCTCAAGCGTGTTACACATTAATGACACTATGGACGTGGTCGGGAAGTAGATGTGTTTGACCGCGCCACCGCATTCATACAAGACCTGATCGCGAGCGAGATCGACAGGTTCCAAATTGCATTGCAAGCGCAATAGTTCTTCAGGCGATAGCCCTGCAAGCAACTTGTTTGCGCTGGCGAACGGACCATTGGCATGGACGATCTGCTTCGCATTCACGTAGGCACTTAGGTCTGCGGTCGCGCCATGATTTGATCGGTTTGAGTAGGTAAGCGTATTCACTGCAGTGTTCATTACGGCCTCATCGTTGACTTGCGTATTGTTAGTGTGAAGCAAAGCCGCGCCTGCAAGTATCGGCGCAGAGCGCTTGTGTTTGTAGGCGAAGGCCTACAAGCCGCCAAATACAAATAGACGCGTGATTTATAGGCGCTGATACGAAAAGTGTGTGTGCGTACAGACGGCGATGAAGCGGAAAATCTAGTTTGCCGTCAAGCGTGATTGTGGCGCGACATCATGAAAAGGACACTGTCGCGCCGCAGGTTCGGGTGACGGAATTTTCCGCGTTTACAGCCTAAATTCCGCCAAATTCTATTTGTGCGTGTTGTCCTAACCTAACATTTGCGGGTTGAGTTGCCAGATCGAAAAATTGAGTGCAGCTGCGAAGCTGACCCAAAGCAAATACGGAATGAACAGTGCCCCGGCAAGCGGCCGAACACGCCAGAACAATACCAGTGTTGCAATGACGAGCGTCCAAAGCAGCGCGATATCGGCGAACGCGAGAGCGCCCAGGTGCCAAGCAAAAAAAAGCCAGCTCCAGATCGCATTCACGGCAAGTTGGGCCAAAAACAGGCTTAGCGCTGCACGATTGGCGCGAAAGCCGCCGACGCGCCATACCAACCATGCGGCTACGCCCATCATTGCGTACAAAATTGTCCAAACGGGCCCGAAAATCCAAGGCGGCGGTGCCCAGCTCGGCTGACTGAGCTGCGTATAGAAAGACTGAGCACGAATTGACGCCAGTGCGCCCACACCCGATGCGATAAAGCAAATTGCTAGCCATGCAATCAGGCCTATGATTTGTTTGGACTTTGCCATGCTCATGACATTCGCTCCAACGCCCAGCGGCCCGCGGCGGCTGCGGCGGTCGTGAGCGTCACGCCCAGGGCGATATCGACCAACACGAAACGCAACGGCCAGCCGCGCAATGTTGCTAGGTTAGTCAAATCGTACGTGGCATAGCAAAAGAAACCGAACAACGCGCCTGCCAAAATGACGCGTGACCACGACGCTAAGCCTTCCACCCCCGACAACGCCGCAGGAGCAACGGCGAAAAGCAAGATACCGATCGGGTAAAGCAAATAGAAGATGCCGCCTGCAACCAAGTTCGGCGGGTCTGCCATCAGGTGCCCAATACTATCGCGATAGAACGACTTGGCAATGAAGCCAAGCCACAGGAAATCAATGGCCAAAATCACTAAGGCCATTGCACCGTATGCGGCGAGATATTTCAGCATATTTATTCCTGGTTCGATTGGGTGTTTGGGGAAACGGCCGACACAGATTCGCATCGCACGGTTTTTGAGATGAATTCTCAAAGCAATGTTGATCGTGCCGACACTGTATATAGACGTCTGTGCGAGCCCGAACACAGCAACCTCAGTGATCGCAAAAACAGCTGTCGCACGGGTTGAATTACGTGGCATTTAATTAACTTCTGTAGCGTGATTCCAAACAAGGATCGACTTAACCGCCGCAATATGTTTGACGTCGCACAGACAAACGGGCGGGGACTATTGACGATATCGATTCACCGACGGCAGCAGGCGGCCCTATTGCGCACGCTGTCTTAATGCATTTCAAACACTGCTTCGCGAATATTTGACATGACGAATCTAGTCGTTGCCAGGCCGGAAGGGCTTTATTGCACTGCAGGCGATTTTTATATCGACCCGTGGAAGGCGGTTGGGCGCGCGGTCATTACCCATGCCCATTCTGACCACGCGCGCACCGGGCATGGGCATTATTTAGCGCATACCCACAGTGAAGGCACCTTGCGCGCGCGGCTTGGCGCGATCACGCTGCAGTCCGAGCCGTATGGCAAAACGATCGAGCACAACGGCGTAAAAATTTCGCTGCATCCGGCAGGCCATGTGCTGGGCTCGGCGCAAGTTCGGCTGGAACACAAAGGCCAAGTGTGGGTGGCCTCAGGCGACTACAAACTTGAGGACGATGGCACCTGCGCACCGTTCGAGGCGGTGCGCTGCGATACCTTTATCACTGAATCCACCTTCGGCCTGCCGATCTATCGTTGGGCCACGCCTGCTGCACTATCGCTTGAAATTAATGAGTGGTGGCGCAGTAACGCCGACGCTGGACGCGCATCAGTACTTTTTTGCTACGCCTTCGGCAAGGCCCAGCGCATCTTGTATGGCGCAGACCCATCAATTGGCCCTATCGTTGTGCACGGCGCGGTTGAGCCGCTCAATGCCGTGTATCGCGCTGCAGGCGTGCGCTTAGCCCCCACGTTGAGCGTTAGCGATACCAGCGTCAATCCGCAGCTGCTCAAGCGCGCGCTGGTGCTGGCACCGCCGTCCGCGCAAGGCACGCCGTGGATGAAACGCTTTGGCAATTATTCCGATGCCTTTGCCAGCGGCTGGATGCAGCTGCGCGGTGCCCGGCGTCGACGTGGTGTGGACCGTGGTTTTGTCATGTCTGACCATGCAGACTGGCCTAGTTTGCAAAAAGCGATCACAAGCACGGGCGCCCAACGCGTATTCGTGACACACGGCAGCGTCGCGATCATGGTGCGCTGGCTCAACGATCACGGGCTGGAGGCGCAAGGCTTCAAAACCGAGTATGGGGACGAGGATATGAGCGAGCCGCCGACAGCCAACAGCGCCAGCGCATCATGAAAGCCTTCGCGTCATGAAAGCCTTCGCGTCATGAAAGCCTTCGCGTCATGAAAGCCTTCGCGTCATGAAAGCCTTCGCCGCGCTTTACCGCGAACTTGATGCGACCACATCAAGCTTAGCCAAGCAGGCCGCATTGCAACACTATTTTTTAAGCGCGCAAGCGGGTGACGCGGCGTGGGCAGTGTATTTTCTTGCCGGTGGTAAACCACGCCAAATCGTGCCGAGCAAATTACTGCGTACACTGGCGCAGGAGGCAGCGGGTTTGCCGAAATGGCTGTTTGATGAAAGCTATGACGCGGTTGGGGATTTGGCTGAAACCATATCCTTGCTTTTGCCAGCGCCAACTCAATCACATGAGCTTGGCCTAGCCGTGTGGATTGAACAACGCCTGCTGCCGCTGCGTAAGTTAGCGCCTGAACTACTGACGGAAACGCTGCGTGCGCATTGGGATCAGCTGGCCACCGACGAGCGGCTGGTGTATTTCAAACTCATGACCGGCGGCTTTCGCGTGGGCGTCTCAAAGCTTCAGGTCACGCAAGCACTTGCCGCAGTGGGTGGCATCGATACCAAGCGCGTCGCACAGCGGCTGATGGGCTATTTGCACATCAGCGGTCAGCCCACCGCAGAAGATTACGCGCTGCTGGTAGCACCGGAAAACAGCGGCGAGCTCAATCAAAAAACCAGCGGCCAGCCGTATCCATTTTTTTTAGCGCACCCTTTTAACTTGCCGCTTACGCAGTTCGATGCCGTGCTCGGCGTGCCTGAAAACTGGCTTGTTGAATGGAAGTGGGACGGTATTCGTGCGCAGCTGGTGCGGCGCGCGGGTCAAGTCTGGATCTGGTCACGCGGTGAAGAGCTAGTCACAGAACGCTTCCCAGAATTAGCCGCGATGGCGGCGGCGTTGCCGGACGGTTGTGTAATCGATGGCGAGATTGTGGTGTGGCGCAACGATGCGGAATCGGCTGATTCAAAAGCGGGCAAGGTGCAGCCCTTTGCTCAGCTGCAAAAGCGCATTGGCCGCAAAACCATCGGCGCTAAAATGTTGCGTGACTTACCGGTGGTTTTATTGGGCTATGACCTGCTTGAATATGAGGGGCAAGATTTACGCGCCAAGCCGCAGTTTGAAAGACGCGCGTGGCTCGATCAGCTGATCGAGCAATTAGCGCAACCACAACTATTGCCAAGTCCAGTATTGCACGCGGCAAGCTGGGATGAGTTTGCACGTCAGCGCGAAGCGGCGCGCAGCATGGGCGTCGAGGGCATGATGCTTAAGGCCAGGGCCGCGCAGTATGGTGTCGGGCGCACCAAAGATGTTGGCGTTTGGTGGAAGTGGAAGATCGATCCCATGAGTATCGACGCGGTGCTGATTTACGCGCAGCGCGGCCATGGCCGTCGTGCCAGCCTTTATAGCGACTATACGTTTGCGGTGTGGGACGGCGCGCCGGATCAGCCTGAGCGCAAGCTAGTGCCGTTTGCAAAAGCATATTCAGGCTTAACCGACGTCGAGATGGCAAAAGTCGATGCGGTAATCCGTAAAACCACCATCGAGACCTTCGGGCCGGTGCGCAGCGTCAAGCCTACGCTGGTATTCGAGCTGGCCTTTGAAGGCATAGCCCGCAGCCCACGCCACAAAAGCGGCATTGCCGTTCGCTTCCCACGAATGCTGCGTTGGCGCATCGACAAACCGATCGCTGAAGCCGATACGCTGGAAACATTGTCGGCATTGCTGCCGACTGTGCCTTGATGAAACGCGAACTAGAAAGCTGGTTCACCGAACGCGGCTGGAAGCCTTTCAAGTTTCAAAAAGAATTATGGCAAGCCATCGCGCGCGGTGAATCAGGCTTGTTGCACGCCACCACAGGTGCCGGCAAAACCTATGCCGTCTGGCTCGGTGCGTTGAGGGCGTTTACGGTCAAAGCCAGATTAAAACCGGCAAAAAAAGCAACCAAATCAGCTCCAAAACCAGCACCGCCGCTGACCTTGCTGTGGATCACGCCGATGCGCGCGCTGGCCGCTGACACCTTGCGCGCTTTACAGCAGCCGCTTGATTTTCTAAGTCATCAAACTGCGAACAGTATCGACGGTGCCGTCGCTTCCGTGCATGCGGGTGCAGCCTGGAGTATCGGTGCGCGTACCGGCGACACCGCTGCCAGCGAGCGCAGCGCGCAAAACAAGCGCTTGCCGACTGCCCTGGTGACCACGCCGGAAAGCCTGTCCGTGCTGCTTTCGCGCGCGGATGCACGTGAGGTATTGGGCAGCGTGAAGATGGTCGTGGTCGACGAATGGCACGAGCTGCTTGGCAACAAACGTGGGGTGCAAGTGCAATTGGCGCTGGCTAGGCTGCGTGGTTGGAACCCTGCACTACAAACGTGGGGTATGTCCGCTACGCTGGGCAATTTGCCGGCGGCGATGCGCACCCTGCTCGGCCATGATCACGGCACGTTAGTGCAGGGCCAAGTGGCGAAAAAGCTAGTGATTGATTCATTGCTGCCGGAGCGCGTGGAGCGCTTCCCTTGGGGTGGGCATTTGGGCCTGAGTATGTTGCCGCAAGTGGTTGCAGAGATTGACAAAAGTGCCACGACGCTAATTTTCACCAATACCCGCTCGCAGTCCGAACTCTGGTACCAAGCGCTAATAGCCGCGCGGCCGGATTGGGCGGGGATCGTGGCCTTGCACCACGGGTCGCTAGATCGCGCAGTGCGCGAGTGGGTCGAAGCCGGTTTGAAAAGCGGCGACTTGAAAGCGGTCGTGTGCACCTCTAGCCTTGATCTAGGCGTTGATTTCCTGCCGGTTGAGCGCGTGCTCCAGATCGGCTCGCCCAAAGGCGTGGCGCGCTTGCTTCAGCGTGCGGGCCGCTCCGGCCATGCGCCCGGTCGGCCTTCGCGGATCACACTAGTGCCGACACACAGCCTTGAAATAGTCGAAGCCGCGGCCGTGCGCGCAGCGATTAGCGATGGGCATATTGAAGCGCGTGCGATGCCTGAGCAGCCACTCGACGTGCTGGTGCAACATCTTGTGACGGTGGCGCTGGGCGGCGGCTTCATCGCGGATGACTTGTTTGCAGAGCTACGCAGCACCGCCGCCTATGCGCAACTGTCCGCCGAAAATTGGCAATGGGCGCTCAACTTTGTACGCCAAGGCGGCGCATCGCTTAACGCCTACCCTGACTATCAGCGCGCTGTGCCAGACGATGACGGCATCTGGCGCGTTCCCGATGCGCGGCTGGCGCGTCGCCACCGCATGAACATCGGCACCATTGTCAGCGACGCCAGTGTCATGGTGCAATTTTTGGGCGGCGCAAAAATCGGTTCCGTGGAGGAAAGTTTCGCGGCCAGAATGCAGCCGGGTGACTGCTTTTTATTCGGCGGGCGCTTGTTAGAACTGGTGCGCATCCATGACATGACCGCTTGGGTGCGGCGCGCCAGTGGTAGACGGCCTGCTGTGCCACGCTGGGCGGGTGGGCGTTTGCCATTGTCGACGACGCTTGCCGATGCCGTGGTACAGCAGTTAGCGCTGGCCGAAGACGGTAAATACGAGTCGCCTGAATTAAAGTGCGTGCGCCCGCTGCTGGAGCTACAGCAACAGTGGTCAGCGTTGCCCACGCCAAAAATACTGTTGGCCGAAGTTTTAAAAACCCGTGAAGGCTCGCATTTGTTTTTATATCCGTTTGCCGGCCGTCAAGTTCACTTAGGACTTGCCAGCCTGATTGCGTGGCGTTTGGCGCAACACGCACCGCGCACGTTTTCAATCGCGGTCAACGACTATGGTTTTGAATTGCTCAGTGCCACCGACGTGGATTGGGCCACGCTGCTGCCGCAGGCGTTGAAGTTTAGTCATGACGGGCATGACCAAACTTTGGCAAGTGCCGACACGCGCGCAGCGCTGTTGCACGAGGTGCTGGCCAGCTTAAATGCGGGCGAGCTGGCGCAGCGCCGCTTTCGCGAAATCGCGCGCGTGTCAGGATTGATTTTCCAGGCATACCCAGGTGAAAAGCGCAGCAACAAACAGCTGCAGTCATCCGCAAAGCTGTTCTATGAAGTTTTTAGCAAATACGACCCGGCCAACGGGCTGCTACGACAGGCCGAGCAAGAAGTGCTGGCGCAAGAGCTAGACATTGATCGACTTTTTAGCACTTTAACCCGCATCGCCACGCAAGAGCTTGCGCTTAAAGCGCTGGCACGCCCAACACCATTTTCGTTTCCGCTCATGGTGGAACGCTTCCGTGAAAAGCTATCGAACGAAAGCGCGGCTGATCGCATCGCACGCATGGTTGCAGAGCTGGAAAAAGCAGCCAGCGGATACTCCAAGCGCGAACGCAAGCCCTCGCAGCCGCGTACGCTGAAATGAACGCCTCAGTCTGCAAAGTGCAGTGGGCCGATACTGAGCTACATCTGCTGCCCGAATACGCAATTTGGTGGCCCACCGCAAAGACACTTTTTATCGCCGATCTACACCTGGGCAAAGCTGCCACCTACCGCGCGCTCGGTCAGCCCGTACCCGCAGGCACCACGCAAGAAAATCTAGCGCGTCTGACGACACTCATTTCTCGGCACGCGCCTACGCAGATCGTTTTTCTTGGGGATTTTTTACATGCGGCAACATCGCGCACGCCAGAGCTGCTGGCATCTCTTGATGAATGGCGAACACATCACTGTGCGTGTGAAATGACGCTTGTGCGCGGCAACCACGACAGCCGCGCAGGTGATCCGCCAGCGCGGCTGCGAATCACGGTCGTCGATGAGCCGTATCTAGTTGGCCCGTTTGCCTTTTGCCATCACCCGCAGCTGCATGCAACGCATTTCGTGCTGGGCGGGCACGTGCATCCGGTTTGTCGGCTTTCAGGACGTGGGCGCGACAGCATGCGCGTGCCCTGTTTTGTCGCGCAGGCGCGCCAAGCAATTCTGCCCGCATTCGGCGAATTCACCGGTGGCTGGATGGTGCGCTCGGGGCCAGAGCAGCGGCTTTACCCAGTCGGAGGTGGTGTGGTTTGGTGTTTGCCAGCCGGTGACTAAGCGGGCCTGCGTGTCGGTTCTCAGCACTGAGGAAACACGGTAGCCGCTACGCAAATAAACTTTTAAATGATCGCCTGCGCAAGTGGGCTATCACAAACACATAACGGGCGTCTGACTAGAGACGCCCGATTGTTTTAAGAATTCCGGCCGACTTTACTCGCCAGCCATATTGACCGACTTTATTGGCAGACTTTATTGGCAGACTTTGCTATTAGACTTTTTTGGCAGACTTTATTTGTCGCCATA
>Ga0105046_10018064_pt1 | contig 10754 bp, 5 predicted proteins | sample MAT03_FD_78385 | JGI IMG/M metagenome (GOLD analysis project Ga0105046, IMG submission 78385) | Freshwater microbial communities from Lake Fryxell liftoff mats and glacier meltwater in Antarctica - MAT-03 (megahit assembly) | ecosystem: Environmental > Aquatic > Freshwater > Ice > Liftoff...
GAATGCAAATCGCGGTTCGGACCGGTTACCGCTACTTCCACATAACTCAAGCCGCGCAAACCAACATCAATACTCGGAATATCATTCGCAATGATGGAAGTATCAGAAATCAAAATAACATCTCCTTTCAAACGATTTTTGTTTTCACGTATCCAATTTCCCAAATTCGTTGAACCTACTTCTTCTTCACCTTCAATCATAAAACGAACATTGCAAGGCAAGGAATTTGTCTTCATCATCAACTCAAAAGCTTTAATGTGCATAAAGACCTGTCCCTTATCGTCGCAAGCACCACGCGCATAAATTTTTTCATTCTTGATGATCGGCTCAAAAGGCGGCGAATCCCAAAGATCCATGGGATCAGGAGGCTGCACATCGTAATGGCCGTATACCAAGACCGTTGGTAGTTTCGGATCGATCATTTTCTCACCGTAAACGATGGGATGTCCGGGCGTAGTGCAAATTTCGACAAGGTCGGCACCGGCTTTTTCCAATGAAGATTTCACGAATTCGGCTGCCCGAACCACATCTGCCTTGTACTTCGAATCGGCACTTACAGAAGGAATTCTCAATAAATCCAACAATTCAGAGATAAATCTATCCTTGTTTTGACTAATATAATCTTGAATGGTATTCATAAATTGGGTAGTTTTGTTCTTACAAAAATAGTTCTTCCTAGGCTTCGAAAAGTCAAAATGAAGACGAATAATTTATCACCGAAAATCAGGATGTAATTCCTTCGTATTTAAATCAATGCTATTCAAATCCAATCGTAGTTCCCATATCCGAATGTTTCGGCACTTGGCCTTTTCAATCTTCTTGCTCAGCTTTTTTCAAAGTAATGCACAAATTCCTGCGAATGACAATTGCACAGGCGCTACATTTATTTATCTCGATCAAACCGGAAATACTTGTATCAACGATAGCAATATCATGGCTACAGGAGATGGACTTTCGAATGCATGTGATGCAGGTGCTACGCCTCCATTGCCTGCGGGCGGAAATGAAGTTTGGTATTCCTATGTGGTGAATGGTACAGTAAATACAATCAGTGTAACACCACTCGGAAGTAATCCGGCGCAAAAAGTTTCTGTGACTGTTATCAATGGAAATTGCGCAGGTGGTGGGAGCACGAATGTTTGCAATACTGCACTTACAAATTTTGATCCTGCGTCGATCGCTTTTACTTCTTTCGCCGGAACGCAAATTTGGTTTTATGTGACTTCATTGGAGACGGATGGTGAATTTTTAGTTTGTATCAGCAGCACGAATGGATTTATAAATCCGGGCATCGATTGCAACAGTGCAACTTCACTTTGTAATACGTATGACTTTAGCAGTCCTGGCTCGGCGCAACCCGGTATTTCTGTCACTCCTTCTTGTTTCAATTCTCCTCCTGTTCGTCCCTTCTGGTATAAGTTTACTTCCGGATTTTCAGGACCGCTTGAATTCACTGCATTCCCTACTAATATTGGTGGATTTCGTTGGGCCTTGTATGATGTCACTGCAGGTTGTCCGGGATTTGAACTTGCATGTAATACGGTGTATGATCCATTGCTTCCTTTCGGGATGTCATCATCGGTGATTGATTGTTTTAGCAGTCCTTATTGTCCTCCGATAAATATTGTGAGCGGGAATTCTTATGCTTTAATGATCGATGATACCACGCAGAGTGGATCGGGCTTTGATTTTAACTGGGGCTACGGCGTACGACTTATGCCTACTGCTGATTTTAATGTCAATAGTTTAATTGCTTGTGAACCTTTCACCGCAATTTTCTCAGATAACAGCGAATACAACCCTTCTACCATTTGGTCATTTGATTTTGGAGATGGAAATCCTCCTATCAGTGGCGTGGGTGCAAGCTTCAATCTCCCCAATCACGCCTATGCTCCCGGAACATATTTAGCTACACTAACGCTGACGGAGCTGACCGGCTGTTCGCATTCCTTCAGCCGCCAAATTTACGTTAAGCCGAAGCCGTTAGTAAGTTTTACGACTAGTGATGACTCGCTTTGTTTTGATGGAACCAATGCAGTAACTTCGGATTTCACGGCAAATAGCAGCAATCCCAATATTTTTTACGACTGGATTTTCCCGAACAACAGCAGTGTTTTTGTAAGTGGCTTTGGACAAGCCAGTGCTTATTGGAACCTGAGTGGAAATATTATTGTTGGATTACAAATTACTGAAAACGGTTGTGCATCCGATACAGCAAAAGACACTATTTATATTTTCGATTTGCCAACATCAACTTTCAGCATGCCTGATTCTGGATGCTCAGGAACCGATGTTACTGTAAATTACACCGGCTCTGCTGCAACAACTGCAACTTACGCATGGACGTATGGAGGCGGAACAACGAGCAACGTTACCAATCAGCAATTCAATGTGCTTTGGAATACAGTCGGAACTTATTATCTGGATTTAGCAATTCTTGAAAATGGATGTTTAGGATTTCCGTATTTGGATTCCATCAAAATTTTTGAAACTCCCAGCATTGCAATCAATGTAGGTACTCCACTTTGTCAGGGCGAAACTTTAACATTTACTCCTTTAGCTAGCGGCGCTCCCTCAGGTTCTATTTACTCCTGGAATTATGGCGCTGCGACTTTCATCAGCGGTTCTCCTGCTGATGGTAGTACAGGGACATTTAGTTGGAACACTGCAGGAACAACCTTCATGACTGCAACAGCAAGCACTCCGGAAGGATGTGTGTCGAACAAAGATTCCGTAGCCATTGTTGTGAGAGCAAAACCAATTGCGAATTTTTCATTGAACGATACGACCATCTGCGGAAACGATTCGGCAATTTTCACCTACACAGGTTTAATGCCTACTGCCGGAAATAATTTCACCTGGCAATTGGGCGGCACTATATTAAATCCCGGCACCAATCCTTGGGGACCTTATTATGTTAGCTTTCCTGCGAACGGCGTATATCCGGTAACGTTAGTAACGAATGACAATGTTTGCAATTCCGATACCATTCGTGATACCATCATTGTAGGAAGTTATCCGATTTCGAATGCAGGAAGTAATCTCTCCACCTGTTCTAATCAAGCGATTGGAATTGGTGTAGCAACAACTGCAGGGTATATTTACAATTGGACCAATCCGGGCTTCTTAAGTTCATCAACAGTTTCAAATCCGCAAGCAACGATTCCGATCATCGGCACTGCTGATTCTACCGTAAGATTTATCGTGACTACTTCGCTTGGCTATTGTGATTTAAAAGATACGATGCTTTTAACCGTACAAGCTGTGCAACGTGCGTTATTTATTCCACCGAATCCACAATGTCAAACCAACAATGCATTTGATTTCGCTCCACTCTTTGGAGTCGTTCCCGGTGCAACATTAACATGGATCATTGGTGTAGATACGATTGTTGCACCATCCGTTATTGATTACAATTTCGCATCCAGCGGACCAAAGTCTATTATTTTGCAAACGCAAACTCCCGGTTGTCCACCCGATCAATACATTGCTAACGTAGTGGTAAAACCAAATCCTGTTGCAAACTTTAGCGTGAATCAAAATACCGGATGCGCAGCACTCGAAGTAATTTTCCAGGATTTAAGTCCTGCAATTCCGAATCCTACTTATCTCTGGAATTTTGGAGATGGTATTGTTTCCTTCCTTAATAATCCCGTACATACCTATCCTAACCAAGGAAATTTTATTCCAACATTGACTTTAACAAGTGCTGATACCTGTTCTACCACAGACACCTTGGCCGGTGGAATTGCAGTTTTTGCAGTTCCTGAAGCACAATTTATCGCACAGCCATTAATTGCTACGACCATCAATCCTGTTTTCAATTTCAATTCCATCTTCCCAAATAGCGGATGTTATTTTGATTTTGGAGATGGCACTGGCGACAGTGCATGCAGCACCAATCATATTTATCAAGATACCGGAATTTATATTGTGACCTTGTACACTTTCAATTCAGGAGGATGCCGGGACACTTATCAATTGCAAGTGGAAGTAGTTCCCAACTTTGCACTTTATATTCCAAATGCGTTTACACCCAACAAAGATCAACTCAACGACAACCTCTCGATTTTTTCTGAAGGCGTTACCGAGTTTAATATTAAAGTATACAATCGCAAAGGACAAGTTGTATATGAAAGCAGTGATGTTCACGAAAGCTGGAATGGAAAATTCTTAAATACCGGTGAAGAATGCCAGCAAGAGCTATACGTTTACGAAGCCATCATCCGCGATTCCAACCGCAAGAAATACAATCGTAGAGGAAGAATAACTTTGATACGATAAAATATGAAGCCGCACAAAAAATTTTAAGGCATGAATTCTTGTAACAATCAACAGTTTTTAGGTCTGAAGTTCACAAAGTCAAATTTGTTTATCATTAACGTCGGAATCACATATTCAAAATCTATGTTTATAGGGTTGAATGCAAGTAGGGGCGCATCGCGATGCGCCCCTACTTGCGATGCGCTCCTACTCGCGATGCGCCCCTACTTGCACCGTGCACCTACTTTCACCGTGCACCTTATTTGCTTCTATGTTGCTTCCGTCATCAATAATCGATCTGCAATTTCATTGATTTGTAAAAATTTGAATTAGATTCTTTATTCAGTATTGCCTATATATTTCAACAAAAAAACGCCGACTTAAAAGCCGGCGTTTGGCATTTTGTATTTAAATATTTTACTTCAATTGAATCGTAAACACATATCCGTTGATCGTCACTTTTGCCAAGGCATCTCTTAAACCGTTCACATATCCATAATCAATTGTACGTGTATATTTACCGGCAGGTGTAAACTCAAGGATTCCCCCGGTTAAATGTTTAAATCCAATTTCCTTTTTCAAAGGAGTTGTTACTAACATCGTGTAAGAAGAACCAGCACGCGTCGTTCCGCTTGCACTACCACTAATGTGATAAACATCATCTAACCATGTTGCAGTTCCTTCTCCTGTTGTCCATACTCGAGTACGTGTTGAAGTATACGTGCTGGTACCACCACCGCCAAAATATTGTGGATCCCAAACAATAGAACCATTTACGGTTACCGTGTAACTTAATTTGCCTGCAGAATTTCTTCCGTTATTCACAACAGTTTTTGTTCCCAACAGCTGATTGTAATTCACAAAATAATTATCGAATGTAATCGCATGCGAAGATCCTGAATCACGATAAGGCAAATTCCAGGAAACAATGATTTTACCTCTACGATAATTACCATCATTACATAAACAATCGCTGGTACCGAAATCTACGGTTAAAGTTTTTGGTGTTACCGTTGTATCAAAACTGATGGTCGCACAAGTTGTCATTACTTTTTCAGCTCCGCCGCCTATTACACGATACGATTCCAATGATCCATCATAGGCTTCATCAGAAATACTTGCTACATCACCAAAGGCTGCATCCGCCATCGCATATTCGACCGCTGATGTTCCGTCACGATCTTCTTCTGCTTTATCTTTTTTGCATGATGCAAACATCAATAAAGCAATGGATACAAGTGCAGTTCCTGATTTTAAAATCAATTTTGTTTTCATATAATTTCTTTTTTGTGGCCCTAGGAGGTCTCGATTTATAAATAGTTTAATTTATAATTGCATTTTTTTCATCAACACCTTACATCAACATTTAATTCAATCAGCACATCAACTCTCTTGAACGAAATGGCAACAGTTAAAATTGCATTAAAGAGATAAAGATTATCAATTATCTATAAAGTATTAATTCAATACCACCTGTTAATAATTAAACACGATGAGATACGAATCGCGGGAATTAGGGCGTTCCTTAGATGTAATTTTGAAAGAATAGGCTTCTTGCAAAGAAAGAATAAAAAACATGCGTAAACTACTGATAATCTGTTGTTTGTTTTTATCTCACAACTCCATTGCTCAACTCACCGAAATATTTCAAGAAGAAGATCGGCTCTATAAAAATGCCTGGGAATTATTCCAAAAGGAGAAGTATAGTGCTTCAAAAGAGGAATTCTCAGAGTATTTAAAGGCAGAAAAAGGCACTGCACACAATAAAATCAATGCTTCTTATTATGTAGCAGTATGTGCTTACGAGTTGTTTCATCCCGACGCAGAACAACTGCTTACCGCTTTTACCGATAAATATCCGGAGAGTACAAAGGCTCCTCGTGCTTGGTTTTATTTGGGTCGTCACTATTACAGAACTAAAAAATACATTAAGGCTTTACCTGCATTTGAAAAAGCGGATATCTATTATTTAAGTGGCGAAGAGGTTCCCGAATATTATTTCAAAATCGGTTATTGTTATTTTAACAAAAACGACAATGATCAAGCAGCGCGTAAATTTCATGAAATTTTGAATGTGAAATCGAAGTACCAAACGGCGGCGCAGTATTATTATGGACATATTGCTTATTCGAATAATAATTACAAAACAGCGATGGAATATTTCTCAAAGCTGGATTCCTCCGCTACTTTCGGTCCATTGGTTCCTTACTACATCACTCAAATGTATTTTGATCAGGGAAAATATTCAGAAGTAATTTCTTATGCTGTTCCAATTTTAGAAACCAAGAGTCCGGCAAACAATGCAGAGATCATGCGCATCGTTGCCGAATCTCATTTCCGAAAAGGCGATTATAAAAATGCACTGGTGTATCTGACCGGGTATAGTCAGGCCACTCCGGTACTCAGTCGCGACGATCGTTACACCATGGCTTATTGTCAGTTCAAAACTGAAGATTATACGGGCGCCATTTCGAATTTCGAGAAGGTTGTGGGTCTGCAAGATTCATTGGAGCAAAATGCATGGTATCACTTAGCAGCTTGTTATTTGAAAACGAATAATAAAACTTCTGCACGTAATGCTTTTGAATTTGCTGCGAAGCTTCCGCACAATAAAAAGATTCAGGAATCGGCGCTCTTCAATTACGCCAAACTTTCTTATGAGTTGAATTTACCGGGCGGACTAAATGCCTTTCGTGACTTCATCGAAAAATATCCGAACTCAGCGTATGCCGATGAATCGAATGAATTGTTAGCCGAGCTTTATTTGAATACCAGAAATTATAAAGATGCGCTTATAGCATTGGACAATATCAAAACCAAGACAACGCGAACGAAAGGTGCTTATCAAAAGGTAGCCTACTTCCGCGGACTCGAACTGTACAATGATGGAGAGAATGACAAAGCCATTAACCTTTTCGAAAAAGCAATCATTAACGACATCGATCCGGATGTTAGAGCAAGGGCGATTTATTGGAAAGCGGAAATTTTGTTCAAACAAGAAAAATACGATTTAGCCATCAAACAATATCGTACCTATATTTTTAATGTAGGCTCTGTAAACACATCGATGTACAACTTGGCGAATTACAATTTGGGCTATTGTTACTTCAAACTAAATAATTATTCCGAATCGCAATCATGGTTTAGAAAATATTTAACGAAGAAGAACACTGCTGAAACAAGCATTTACGACGATGCGCTCTTGCGTTGCGGTGATTGTCATTATGCCTTGCGCGATTTCGACAATGCATTAACGTATTACAACGAAGCGATTCAAAACAAAGCAAGTTCTTCTGACTATGCATTGTTCCAGAAAGGGGTGATACAAGGTTTACAAGGTAATATGGATGCAAAAGCGCAATCCTTATCGACCTTATTAGGTTCGTATCCGCGTTCCCGTTATAAGGCAGATGCGATTTATGAAAAAGGAAAAGCCTTCATGCAAAAGGGAGATGGGGAAGCAGCAAGAAGCAATTTCACTTTACTCCTAAAAGATTTCCCGGGATCACAGTACGCCAAGAAAGCGCAGTTGAACATCGGATTGATTTATTACAACGACAAGGAAGACGATAAAGCATTGGAGAATTTGAAAAAGGTAATCAGCACTTATCCGGGAACTCCGGAAGCTACGGAAGCCTTAACCAGTGTAAAAAATATTTATGTGGGCAATGGAAGACCAGACGATTATTTTGCTTTTGTAAAAAACATTCCAAATGCAAGCGTAAGTATTGGCGCACAGGATTCCATCACCTATGAGGCCGCCGAGCAGCGTTACTTGAAAAGTAATTTTGAAGACGCCTCCAAAGATTTCGATAAATACTTACAACAGTTTCCGAATGGAGCTTATCGTCTAAACGCTACTTTCTACAAAGCAGAATGCGATTACCGAAATAAAAATTTCACAGCAGCATTGATTGGCTATGAATCCATCTCCGGGGAATCGAAAAATATTTATTCCGAAAAATCACTGTTGAAAGCAGGAAACATCAATTTCAATACTAAAGAGTATAAAAAAGCAATCGAGCAGTATGCAAAGCTAGAGCAAATCGCTGACCAGCGTGATAACTTAATTTATGCTGCTACCGGAATCATGCGGTCGAGTTATCAAATTGCGAATTACAATCAGGCCATCGCGTATGCCAACAAATTAATCAACGGAGAAAAAGTATCGAATGAACTAATTGCTGAAGCTCACTTGATCACTGGTCGCTCTGCGATGAAACTGGACGACTACGTGATGGCGAAAAAAGAATTTACTAGCATTTCTAATCAATCCAGCGATGCCGGTGCAGAAGCAAAATATTCTTTAGCGCTTATCGATTTTAAGATGGGCAACTTCAAAGCATCACAAGCTAAATGTTATGACGTAGCGAATTCGGTTCCCTCCTACGATTACTGGATTGCAAAAAGCTTTATTCTACTTTCCGATAATCACGTGGCACTAAAAGACAACTTCGAAGCGAAAGCAACTTTACAAAGCTTACTCGATAATTTTGAAAAAGATCCGAGTGATCCGGAAGATATCAAGGCGATTGCTCAAGCAAAGTTGGATGATTTAGTATTGACAGAAATGAACGAGAACAAAGCACCGGCTCCTCAGCCCGATCCGGAAACCGATTTAAACAAAGAAAAATAATTTGCTAAAAGGAAACTAAAAGATGAAGATCAATAAATATATAATCTTGCTTGTATTATGTCCTGCCTTTTCTTTTGCGCAAACCGGCGGTGGAAAAACAAGTAATCTCGGAAATGAAGATATCAATGTCGTGAAAGAATACCAACCGGTATTGAACGACGCTTTTAAAATCAACATCCTTCCCGACAACGATACCAGCACTTTTAAAAAAGCAAAGCTTCCCGATTACAAAGTAGAGGCTCAGCCCATCAATTCCAATTACAACACATCGCCCATTAAACCGGTGCGTATAAAAGATGATGCCATCAAAAAGTTGTATCATGGATTTATAAAAGCAGGATATGGACTGGAGAATATGCCCATGCTCGATGTTTCATTCAACAGTTTGCGCTCTAAGAATTTCGATGCCGGAGTTCGTTACAAACATTTATCGACGAGCGGGAAAATTAAAGATTATGGTTTCCCAGGCAACAGCAATAACAATTTCAATGTATTTGGAACGCGTTATTTTGAGAATTTCAAATTGGGCGCGGACCTGACCTACAACAGAGATGTAGTTCACTTTTACGGATACAAATCGCCGCCAGAATTATTTTCGAAGTCGGAAACGAAACATAGCATGAGTGATTTTGATGGCAATGTAAAATTGGCTTCTACCCATCTCGACAAAGACAAATGGAAGTACAATGCAGGTGTAGGATTTTACAATTTCGAAGACAACAAAAGCAGCAATGAGAACAATGCAAAAATAGAATTGGGCATTGGTAAATTGTTAAACAATGCAACTTTCAATTTGCAGATGTCGGGAGAATTCGGAAAAATAAAACAAGCCGAATATTCCATCAACAGAAGCATCATTCGATTTCAACCGCGCTTTTTAATCCTCGATGAATTGTACTCCATTGAAGTGGGCGGAAATTTAGCACTCGAATCGCGAACTAACGCCGGCGGAGATGTGCCATATGAGAATTCTAAAAATGAAAGTAATTATCGATTGTACCCATACTTGAGTGCCAGCTATCAGGTCATTGACGATGCCGTTAAAGTATTCGCAGTAGTAAGCGGCGATTTACACCGCAACGATTTGCGTAATTTCAGCAGAGAGAATCCTTTCTTCGGAAGCAGCGTTTTATTGAACAACACCAACGAAAAACTTGGCATCACTGCTGGAACCTCCATCAAACTCGAGCACGATTTAATGTTTGTAGGTTCCGCCACTTGGACCCGCTTAAAGGATCAATCATTCTTTTATGCGAACTTTGAAATTCCAACAACGTTTGGTGTCCTTTACGATAAAGCAACGCTCTTAAATTTGAAAGGATCCTTGGAATACAAGCAATCGGAGAAAATAAATCTTGCTTTCAATGTGGATTACAAAAAATACAACACGGACAAACTAAAGGAGCAATTATACATTCCAGCATTTCGATTCGGCATGAGCGGTCAATATGCCATCGCTGAAAAGATTTACATCAAAGCCGATGTATTCTACAACAGCGACATCACCGGCAATAATTATACTTCCGACAGTTCTCAGGTATCTTCAAATTTCGTCAACATCAAGGGCTGGTTCGATGCCAACGTAGGAATCGACTATCGTTATAGCAAAGTATTATCTGCATTCGTATCTGTAAATAATCTTGGCTTCTCGAGGTATTTTAGATGGTATGAGTACCCGAGTTATCGATTCCTTGGCATGGCAGGCGTTACTTATTCTTTTTAGTTAAAAAAGAATAAATAGTTCGTCCTTCTAAAGGGCTTTTTTTAACACTAGAGGCACAAGAGGTCACTAAAGAACACTAGAGTTCAATAAAGAATACTTAGGCTTTTTTAACACTAGAGGCATAAGAGGCAC
>Ga0105046_10018066_pt1 | contig 10754 bp, 5 predicted proteins | sample MAT03_FD_78385 | JGI IMG/M metagenome (GOLD analysis project Ga0105046, IMG submission 78385) | Freshwater microbial communities from Lake Fryxell liftoff mats and glacier meltwater in Antarctica - MAT-03 (megahit assembly) | ecosystem: Environmental > Aquatic > Freshwater > Ice > Liftoff...
CTCGATGCCGTTATCTCGGTGGGCTACCGGGTGAACTCAGCACAGGCCACGCAATTCCGCATCTGGGCGACCGCCTTAATCAAGGAATACATCATCAAAGGGTTTGCCATGGATGATGAGCGGCTGAAAAATGGCCGTTATTTTGGCAAAGATTATTTTTGCGACCTGCTGGAACGGGTGCGCTCCATCCGCGCCAGCGAGCGGCGCATTTATCAACAGATTACCGATGTTTTTGCCGAGTGCAGCATCGACTACGACCCCAAGTCGGAAACCACTCGCCTTTTTTACGCCCATGTGCAAGACAAATTTCACTTTGCCATGACCGGCCACACGGCGGCAGAAATCATTGCCTTGAATGCGGATGCCAGCAAGCCCTTGATGGGGATGAGCACTTATAAAAATGCGCCGGGTGGCCGGGTGTTGAAGTCGGATGCAACTGTGGCAAAAAATTATTTGGGTGAGGCGGAAATCAAGAAACTGGAGCGGGCCGTTTCAGCATTTTTTGACTACATCGAAGGCATTGTTGAGCGGCGCAACACCTTGACGATGGAAAGCTTTGCCGAAAGTGTGAATAAGTTTTTGAGTTTTAACGAATATCGAATTTTGGAAGGCTATGGCGCGGTATCTCGCCAAAAAGCAGACGAGAAAGCCTTTGCGGAATATGAGAAATTCAACAAGCAGCAACGCATCGAATCGGATTTTGACCGCAGGGTAAAAAAGCTGCTGCAGAAAAAAGGCTCAGAGGAATGAACGATTACAAGACCATCGCCGAATCCAACAACTTCATTGTTCTGGATAAATACTTCAAAGAATGGAAAATCAAAGATAGCTACCAAAGTGAAGGCGAGTTAGAGCGCGAGTTTATTCAGGATCTACAAGATCAGGGCTATGACTATGCATACGACTTACAAACGCCTGATAAACTGCTGGCGAATGTGCGTGTGCAGCTGCAAGCGCTGAATAATATGCAGTTTGCTGACGGCGAGTGGCTGCGTTTTGTCGAAACCTATTTAGATAAGCCCAGCGATAGCATTGTCGATAAAACCCGCAAGATTCATGATGACTACATCCACGACTTTGTTTTTGATGATGGTCATATTCAAAATATCTATCTGCTAGACAAAAAAACCATTGCCCGCAACAAGTTGCAAGTTATTAAGCAGTTTGAGCAAGCGGGTACGCACGCCAACCGCTACGATGTGACGCTGCTGGTCAATGGCCTGCCATTAGTGCAGGTTGAATTGAAGAAACGCGGCGTAGCGATTCGTGAAGCTTTTAATCAAGTGCATCGCTACAGTAAAGAAAGTTTTAACAGTGACCATTCACTGTATAAATATTTGCAGCTGTTTGTGATTTCCAACGGCACGGATTGCCGCTATTTTGCCAACACCACGCAACGAAACAAAAACAGCTTCGACTTCACCATGAATTGGGCGAAATCCGATAACTCCCTCATCAAGGATTTGAAGGACTTTACCGCCACCTTCTTCCAGAAAAATACTTTGCTCAATGTGCTGCTGCATTATTCGGTATTTGATACCAGCAACACCCTGCTAGTGATGCGGCCTTACCAGATTGCTGCTACTGAGCGCATTTTGTGGAAAATCAAAAGCGCCTATCAAGCCAAAAACTGGAGCAAAACCGAAAGTGGTGGCTATATCTGGCACACCACCGGCTCGGGCAAAACCTTGACCAGTTTCAAAGCAGCGCGTTTGACCACGGAGTTGGATTTTATCGATAAGGTGTTCTTCGTGGTGGATCGTAAAGATCTGGATTTTCATACCATGAAGGAATATCAGCGCTTTTCGCCAGATAGCGTCAATGGCTCTGACAGCACCGCCGGGCTCAAGCGCAACTTGGATAAGGATGACAATAAAATCATTGTCACCACGATCCAGAAGCTCAATAACCTGATGAAAAGTGAAAGCGACTTGCCGATTTATCACAAGCAAGTGGTTTTTATTTTTGATGAATGCCACCGCAGCCAGTTTGGTGAGGCACAAAAAAGCCTGAAGAAAAAGTTTAAACGGTTTTATCAATTTGGCTTTACCGGCACGCCGATCTTCCCGCAAAACGCCTTGGGCTCAGAAACGACAGCCAGCGTGTTTGGCCATGAGTTGCAGCGTTATATCAACACCTCACTAAAACGGGAATTTGCCAGTGACAATGGCACTGAGCTCAATGCCATTCTGCCCAAAATGAGCCCGTTAAACCCGCAGTACCTGACAAAAAAGCAGAGTGTTTTCCAAAAAATAGCCTCTTTCGTTGAGAAATTTAAAGGCGTGGGTGGCCAGATCAACGCCACGAACTAATCCCTCAGCACCGTCATCGGGTCCGTACGGCTAGCGCGCCACGCCGGGATTATCGCGGCTAGCACGCACACTAGCTGGATTATCATCGCTGCGGCCAAGGCGCTGCGCCAGTCGAACCAATGCACGGCGTAGAGTTTGTTCGCGACCAGTTCGCTCAGCAATGCACCCAGCACTAATCCGACGGCGGCGCAGGCACCGCTAAAGCGCAAATTTTCAAACAATACTTCGCGCAGCAGGCGCATGGGCGCTGCACCGACGGCAAGACGCAAACCAAATTCACGCACGCGCTTGGTCACCGAATAGGCGCTTAGGCTAAATAAGCCGATTGCGGTGGTCACAAGCGCGAGTGTGGCGAATAGCGTTAGCAACCGGCTTAGGTTGATGCGGTCTTGGATCGAGGCGTCACGTAAGCGTGCGCCCGTCAATGCGCCTGCAAGTGGCACGTTTTGGTCGGCGGCGCGCAAAATCAGGCGGATCTTATCTTCGAGGCCTGGCGGCGGGGCTTGCGATTTGGTGCGTAATAACAGCGACACCTCATTGAGCCCAGGCAAGGACAAGGGCGTGTAAATTTCAGGCTCGCTTTGCTGACTCAGAGCCAGCTGTTTGAATGCCGGAAGCACGCCAACTACGCGGGCGTTGGGGCCAACTAGCTTGCGTCCAATCGGATTAAATCCCGGCATGAAATGGTCGACATAGCTTTGATTGACCGCAACTTCGAGTTCGGCATTTTCCGCCTCACTATCTGACTTTCCCCAGTTTGCATGTGTGCTGGGCAATTTTCCCGCCACAATTTTAAGGCCGAGTGCGCTCAAATAGTGGCTGTCAATCGAGCGTAGCAGCGCATTGGGTTTGCGCCCAGCTGCATCTGCGGCGGCGCCCGCTACTTGCAGCTCGATCAACTTGCCGCGTTCCAATGCCAGTGGCACTGCACTGGCAAAACTTGCTGCGCGTATGCCGGGAATTTTTGCGACTTCTTGCTGCACAACTTCCATGAATTTGAGATTCGCAAACGCTGCGCTCAAGTCCTTCTCGGGCTTGCCTGTGTCGCTGCGGTTGGGCAGCACAATTTGGGCGCTCCACAAATGCTTAAGATCAAACCCTGGGTCGATCTGACCTAAGTTATGCAGCGTGCGCAGCAAGAGCATGGATAATAAAATGACGGCGGTGGCTGCCACCAGCTGAAATGCGAGCGCCGAGCGGGCAAAACGTGCACCGGCTGTGCTTAATACCGCGCGCTCGGATCGAATCAAGTTGATGCGCCTTAAAATGACCGCAGCCGGGACCAGTGCTGCGATTAGGTTCATTGCGGCAAAGGCCGCAGCGACCAAGATTAGCGCATATGGGTCAAACGCGATTTCCGCTAGCTCCAAGCTATCACCTAAAAATTGCTGCCGCGCTTGACTAAAAAGTAACGGGCAAAGCGGCACCGCAATGGCGCTTGCAATGGCCGTAAAAAGTATGCTTTGGGCGGCAATTTGCGCTAAAAGCCGTCGTATTCTGGCACCCAACGCGACTTCAATCGCCAGCTCGTGTACGCGCTCTAAAACCGCCACGGCAAGTAGGCTCGACGCATTGCAAGCGATCAGCAGTGCTAGAAGCGCGACCAACGCCAACACGGGCAATAGGGTTTCACGGATCGAGCTATTTCTGTCGGCATGTAATTCAATCGGCAAAAGCGCAAATTCATTTTTGCCATAAGCTCCGGGTGCACGCCCGCGCCGCGCGCTGAAGGCTTTGCTCAAACTGGTATCCAGTGCCGCCATACTCAGGCTATCAAAGCGTCGTGCGACTACTTTTAGAAAATAGTCTTGATCGCGTGCAACACCGCTAAATTTAGTGGCGCTAAAAATATCCGCGCGCGCAACACGCTGCAAGGATTTCGGCAATACGCCGACTATGGTCTTTGGCTCTCCGGCAATTTCGATTTTACTGCCCAGCGCTGCGGGATCGGCTTTGAATACTTCACGCCAAACGACATCGGAAATCATCACGCGATCTGAATCGCAATCCGCCGGTTCCAAGCGGCGTCCAAGCTGTGCTTTGACACCTAGCAGCCGCAACCAATTGGGCGTGATTTGTAATAATGCCACCTGTCGGGCGGCAAAATTCTGCCCGCTCATGCGATGTATTTGTCGCACCGATCCTGCGGCTTCCAAACCTTTGATTGCATTAATCTCTAATAGCAATCCGCGCGTTAGCGTGTCGTGCTTTGCCGAGCTAGGCCGCGACGTGGATACCGAGGCTGCTGCTTCGGCGGCATTCGTGCTGCGGACGATTGCAAAAAGGTGTGCTGATTTCGGTAAATCCAGCGGCGCAAGGACGGTGTGTTTGTAATATGTAAAAGCGATCGCACTAATCGCAATGGCGACTGAAAGCGTTGCAAGCCACAGAAATGAAAATGCGCCAAGCGTGCGAAATAGCCGCAACCAAATTTTTAAGCGTTTGTTCAAGCCGCTAAACAAAGCTCACTCTTGCTTTAAAATCATATTTGGATTGGCCCGTAATGCGCGCCGCGCCGGGCTTATGCAGGCTAGCACTAGGCTTAAAGCGACAACTATCAGCGCCCAAAAAATACTGCTGCCACTGAGGCTTTGACCACCGTAAAAAACATGGCTCAATTTCATACTCAGCGGCAAGGCGATGCTGGTGCCCAGAATTAATCCCAAAAATGCAGCACTCAACAACGGCCGCAGCAGTGGCACCAAAACGCCATAGACGCCCGCGCCTAAAGCCCGTCGAATCGCGCTTTGACGCATACGCCGCGCTACTAAACTACCCAGCAATGCCGCCAGCCCAACCGCGGTTAACAGCAGCGCCAACAGCCCCATCGGTGCAAACATATAGCTCAACAATCGATAGCCGCCGCCGTTACGCTCAAACGCATCGGCATAAGTTCGCACATCAAATAATGCGACGCGATGATCTGCGGTGGCGCCGATGCGCGCTAAAGTCTTCAGAAAGGTCTGTGGATTGGCATCGCGCGTGCGCACGCTAAATTTAACGCCCCATTGATTGTCCAATTGCATGGGTACAAACATACTGGGTCGATCTGTGCCCTGCTCAAAATCAAGCGTGACCGGCTCCGTAATGCCGATCACCGTGACGCTTCTTTCAGTGCGGCCATCTGCGTCTAAATAACGCAGCTCTTTGCCAATCGCATCGGTTGCGCCAAACGCTTTTTCTGCGGCCGCAGGGTCAAGCACCACCACCGGCTTACCCACATCACTATCCCGAAGCCAGCGTCCGGAGCGCAGCTTAATGCCATAGATTTCAGCAAAATTTTCATCGCTCGGGGCAAAGTTAAAGTCCACGCGTTCCGCACCCAAGATGACGTCTCGATTGACGTTAAAAACCTGAGGAATGGTCATGCTGATGCTGACCCGTTCGACCTCGGGATGCGCCTTAAGTTGCGCCACAATTTTTTGCGTAGCCTCAGCCTGCGCCACCGGGTCAGAGCTGCGAATTTGTGCCACAACGGTGCGCGGTGCATGAATCCCGTAGTCGCGATTAAGCGCCGTCTCGGCACCTTGAGCACACACAATTGCCACCAGCACGGCGGCGACGCTTAAAAAACACTGCAGTACCAAAAGCAGCAGACCTAGCTTGCCGGAGTTGGAATTGCCGCGTTCAGTGCCGCGCAGCTCACGCATTAAATTGGTTTCCCGCAAATGCCAAAGCACGGGAAAAGTGGTGATGATTGCGCTGGTTAGGCACGCAACGAGTATTGGCGCAAACATGCTTGCTTTCAAATCAAAGTGTACATAAAGCGGTACTTGTGCGGCGTCACTGAAGTGCAGAAAGTTTTCAAACTTTGCCATACCAAAACGCATCAGCAATAGTGCTAAGACGAGCGCCAGCGTGACCAGTAGCGTTGATTGCAAAAACGCGGACCCGGCTAAGCGCGCGCGTGACGAGCCCAGTGCGCTGCGTGTCGCAATTTCATGGGTACGCGTTAGCCAATGCACCAGCATCAGTCCGCCGACATTGGTCGCCGCCAAAAGCAAAACCAGCCAGCCAATCAAGGACAGCGCGTTAAACAATAGTCGCGTTTCCGCGTTTAAGCCGCCATTTGCCAAATCCATGGCGACGAACGGCGTTTTCTTTGCACTCTCGCCGTTTTCTGCGACGCGTCTTGCTTGACGCAGCGCTAATGCCGCGTTGACGCGCGCTAAGGCTTGCGGCTCTAGTAATGCAAATGCGCCAAAAAATCGGCCGATTAGTGGGCTTGATTCGGTGAGTCGAAACGGCACATAGATCTGTTGGCGGGTAGGAAAAGCGCGATCCGGGCCGAGCACACCAATGACGGTGCGGGGTGTGCCGTCGACAATAATTTCCAGGCCGATAACATCAGCGCGCGCGCCAAAGTCGCTGCGCCACAGTTTGTCGCCAATAATTGTTGCTCCAGCAATGTCGCCATCACCGGTCGTGCTGTTGGCAAAATCCTCAGCGGTAAAATCACGCCCCAGCGCCATGCGCCAACCCAGCTTGCTAAAGATGGCGCCGTCGATCCAGACGCCTTCCACATTGAATGCGCGCGCCGCTTGGTCATTGCCGGTATGGACATTGAATGCGGCTGGCCGGACTAGGCTCAAATCACTAAGCTCGCGCACATTGCTTTGCTTCAGCGCCAAACCGTCGCGTCCACGTAAGCCTTGGACGCCGCCATTATTGAACTCGCCCACGGTATGCAAAGCCTTCGGAATCACTGTGCCGTCGTTTTTATACAGCGCAGCGCCCATGCCAATCGCAAAGATGCACGCGGCAAGACCGGCAGCCAAGATCACTACTGCAAGCAAAGAGTTGAGCTTATTGCGCGTGGTGATGCGCACGCTTTCCTTCAAGATTTCGATCAATGCAGTCATATCAATGGCATCGCTTAAGGTGCAACTGAAGCGCGATTGGCCCGCTAGGCTTTAGCACGCGATTGGCCCGCTAGGCTTTAGCACGCATTTTTTCTAAACGCTCATCTTCTTCGGCACGCAGGCGATGCAGCGTTTGCTCATCCACAATACGGCCGTCAAACATGTGTATTTTACGGTCAGCAAAATCGGCGTAGCGCGGGTCGTGCGTCACCATGCAAATCGTGGCACCGGCAGAGTGCAACTCTTGTAATAGGCCCATCACTTGTTCGCCGTTTTTGCTGTCCAAATTGCCGGTTGGCTCATCTGCCAAAAGGATGGACGGCTCACCCACCAGTGCGCGTGCGACGGCAACACGCTGTTGCTGCCCGCCAGAAAGTTGGCTTGGGAAGTGTTTGATTCGATGCCCCATGCCGACACGCTCCAGCGCATTCAAAGCGCGCTCGCGCCGCTCGGCTTTTCCTACACCGGGGCGATAGGTTAGCGGTAGCTCAACATTCTCAAACACGCTCAAATCACCAATCAAATTGAACGCCTGAAATACAAAGCCAATTTCTTTGTTACGAATGCGTGCGCGATCGTTCGGTTTTAGCGCCTCAGCGTTGCTGCCATTGAGCTGATAGGTGCCACCGGTCGGCGTATCCAATAGCCCCAGCAGGGACAGCAAAGTCGATTTGCCGCAGCCCGAAGGGCCGGAAATTGACACGTATTCGCCTTTGGCGATGCTCAGGTGCACCTCGCTTAATGCATGCGTTTCAATTTCGTCAGCATAAAATATTTTGCTCAAATTACTTAATTGAATCAATGGCATAGGGTGTCCAGTGTGGTTCTAAAGTGGGCCGGTCAAAAATAACGGTTATACAAAAACTATTTCAAGCGTACGCGTTGAAAGCGATCATAGTCTGAGGTGTCTGACAAAATAACTTGATCGCCGACGTTTAAGCCGCTGGTAACTTCAATCACGCTGACCGACGCCCGACCTAAGCGCACTTGCGTGCGATCCGCTTGGCTAAGGTCGGCTTTGCGCAACTTGAAAAGGCTAATGGTGCTCTGGGGCTGGCCTGTTGCCGGGCGGCCAACATACAAAACGTCGCTTAAGCTGGCAATTTCAATCACGCCATCGACCGATAAATCCGGGCGCGCACCGACAGGAAGATCGCCGGTAAGCTCGATATCCACCTGCACCGTTCCGGCCTGTACAGCGGGATCAATGCGCGCCACGGTGCCGCTAACAATGCCATTGCGCGTATCGATTTTGGCGATTAAGCCGATGCTAATATCCTTGGCCTGGGTTTCCGGCACTTTCAACTGTGCCATCAGCAAATCGGGCCTAGCAACCCGCGCAATATTAAGGCCAGCAGAAACCTGCTGTCCTTCTTCCACCGCAATTTGCTGTAACACACCCGCAATTCCGGCCTTCACCTGCAAAGCATCAGCCTGACGTAGCCGCAATTGCAGCGTGTTATCAAGCTGAGCCAAACGCGCCCTGGATGCGGCAAGCTGCGCATCAATGGTGCGCGCGAAGTTTTGCATGCGCTCAAGTTCAATCTGAACTTTCAGCTTCAATTGATCGCGGTTCAACTCGGTGCGCTTGTAGGTAATCGCTGGAATAACGCCTTTTTCGACCAGGTCTTTCTCCGCTTCCGCCTGCAAATTCGCGGAAGCCAAATCTGCCCCCACTTGCGCTGCACCCGCGCGCTGATCCAACAGCTGACTGTTAAGCTGGGTTTGCTGTGCCGATAAATCTGCCCGTGCCGCAGTAACTGCAGCGCGTGCGGCCAGCAGGGCGTCTTGCACTTCTGGATTGCTAAGCTCCAAAATTACGCTATCAGCCTGCACAATTGCGCCGGGTTTAAGCACAATGCGCTCGACCCTGGCGGCCGTTTCCGCGCTGATCCAGCGGATCGATTTCGGCACCAGCGTGCCCGGCCCGCGCACTTCAATCGTTAGCGCACCGCGTTTGACGGTATCGGTCCAAACCGCTGATTTTTCCAGCGTCGGTGCAGCGGGCTCCATTCGCCACAGGGCGTATGCAGCAATGGCAACTAAAATGCCGACCACCGTGCCTATGATTAGGCGCTTGCGGCGGCGGATTTTTGCGAATTCAGGTCTAGAGATGTCCATAGGCTGACGGTATTGCAAAAACCACGCCAGAGCTACAGCGCCATATAAAACAAAGACTTAGCTTTCCAATTTAGATTAAATAGTGGCTAAGTTGGGAATGTGTTCGGAATTGGGAAAGTACGCCGATGGGCTTTGCAGTTCGTTAGCTTTGGCAAATGTCCAGCCGCACTCACTCAAATCCGTCCTGAAAATTGATATCCGGGTTGAACAGAGCGGCGCGCACAAATACCAGCCGGTTTGAGCCACCGGGCTCCGCTATGACCACGGCAACCAGGGCTTGACCGTCTGGGCTGGTCCAATGATCATCCCCGGTAAAATCCTGCTCAAGGCCATCGAGCGGTCGGATCAAGGCGGTGCGCCGCAGCACTTCGATAACCGGAATCGACTGCCCGCCGCCACTGCTTGACGCCTGTACGATCGAGCCTGGCCCCAGTAAACGTTCCGGTATACGGTTTGGCCGCAGGCGCCAAAGACCTATTTCACGCACATTGGTGCTGAGGTTTTGAATTTCTGCGAGCAAAGAAACATCGCCGTTGGCAAATACCGATGTCAGCGCAAAAGCGCTAAAGATCCAGCCCGGCTGCGGCGCAAACGCGGCATCGTTAAGAATCGCCAACCGGTCGATTTGCCCCGCTGCGCTGACACGCCACAGACCCTCGCGTTCGTCGGTGCCGGCTATCGTTTCAATACGGGCGGTGATCAGCGCAAAGTTTCCGGCGGCTTGGGGCGCCCAATCGCCAAATTCCGTGAGTTGCGAGGTATTGACAAAACGGTAGCCCGGCACATTCGGGCCATACTGCCCCTCAGCGCCCTGTAGAGCGAGCGTTTTAGTGCGCGTACCGTCGTGCAAAAACAGGCCTTTGAAAGTGCCTGCGTCAACTGCGCCGGAATAGCGCCCTTCTGCGCCATAGAACACCGCACCTGCATTTCCGGGCGCGATCGTTTTATGAAAGCCGGTAAAAAATGCCGCGCCCAAACCCGGGCCGAAATCATTGACGGCGCTTTGCAAAGCTAATTTGATTGGCGCGCCTTGGCAAAAGCGAAATAAGCCCTCAGAACGTGGGCCGCCCGACACTGCCTGAGCGGTGGCTGCAGCGTACACCTCGCTCTGCTGGGAGCTGGCAACGGCTTGGTAGGTGGTGAAACGGTCCGGGGCTGGAAACACCCCAGGTGCATATGCCGGGTTGCTGCTGCCCGCCACGCTGCAAGGTTGCGCCGGGCCAGTGCCAGTGTGGCGGGCAATCACTTCAAGGGAATCACCACCGACAATGAGTCCGTCAACAATCAAGCTGCCATCTGCTAAGGCGTGTAGGTTTGGCGGGGGGTTATTGCGGTAGCTGAACCCCGCACCCAGATTGGGGCCGAGCGCGCCGTCGCTTTCCAAGCGCGCAAATTCAGTGTTGACACCGTTCGCGTTGCGCCAAATTCCGACGCTTCTGGTCGCTGTATTTAACGGATC
>Ga0105046_10018068_pt1 | contig 10753 bp, 7 predicted proteins | sample MAT03_FD_78385 | JGI IMG/M metagenome (GOLD analysis project Ga0105046, IMG submission 78385) | Freshwater microbial communities from Lake Fryxell liftoff mats and glacier meltwater in Antarctica - MAT-03 (megahit assembly) | ecosystem: Environmental > Aquatic > Freshwater > Ice > Liftoff...
CGCGCATCGGTCGCTCCGGGGAAACCGGTTCCCGGAATTTCCATCGGATGCAGCGGGTCGCTGACGTAGCTGGTTGAACCCTTTTCATTCATCGGAGTTGATGACGTGAGTTGACCATCGGCAACGAGAAACATGGGAGTCATGCTGGCTGTCGGCGGAAAATCATCGGCAGTTCTCCAGACGTTGCCCGGAGCCTCCGGCTCTCCGACAGCGCCCATGACGTAATAACGCACAGCCGGTTCTTGTTCGACGCCTGTGTCTTTGCCTTTGAGCCAGTAGTCGAACCACCGAACCATGTGTTCGAGTTCCGGCCATGTCGCGTCAGCCGGGTAAATGAGATCGCCCACCTTGCTGCCCTTATTGAGTCGACCGTGAAGCCAGGGGCCGATGATCAGTTGCTGTTTGCCGCGTGAGTTCTCTCCGCCGTGCTGCTGTCGACCCTGAAAGCTGGCGATGGAGCCCTGATTCATGAAATCATACCAGCTGCCGATCGTGAAACAGGGCACGTTCATCTTGTCAAAGTGCAACGAACAATCCTCATCCCGCCAATAGTCATCATAGTCTGGATGCGTCATCCATTCCTCCAGCAGGCGATCATTGTCGGCTGGCACACGACAGTTCCCGGCCAGCGACTTGAACCGCGACGGGCGAGTCGTCCCGCCGATGCGATAGCCTTCGTGGAAGAGGCTCAGCCCCGTATCGACCATGTACTGCGCGGTCAGATGCGGCGGCTGTGTGATTGCCAGGAAGTTCTGCGCGTATCCGGCCTGCGAACTGCCAAACGTCCCGACCTTACCTGTACTCCACGGCTGCGTCGCCAGCCATTCACAGGCGTCGTATCCATCCTTGAGTTCGCCCCAGCCGAGGGCGCGGTAACCAACCCAGGTGCCTTCCGATTTGTGAGTGCCTCGATAATTGACCATCGCAACAACATATCCTGCCTCTGCCAGGCTCGCGGCTGCCTTGCGAGTTCCCGCGCCACTGATGTCGGCGTAGCGTTGTTCAAATAACACCGGCCACGGTCCCCCGCCTTGCGGGAAATAGAGGTTCGCTGAGAGATGCTTCCCGTCTCGCATGGGAATCATCTGGTGCTTCTCGGTGATTGTCCCGAGATCGACGTCCTGAAAGGCACCAGCCGTCTGATGTTGGCAGAGACCACCCAGGATGATGCAGAGTAGCATGGATCGCATATCATTTTCCTTCAGGACAAACCAGAGGCTGGAACCATCGTCGCGCCGTTGTGGCTTACTGTAGCCGTGACGCTCCGCCGTGAAGAGCCTTGCACTGGGCCACATGAAAGGAGCCCTCGCGCTGATAGTCCTTCAGCCCTGGGCAATGCGGCTGACTGTGGAGCCGTGCCTCGTTTGATGAATGTCGATTGACAAATGCTCATCACGGCGGAGCGTGATGGCTACTTTAGGTTGCGGGCGAAGCCCGCGACAAGATTACTACGGCCTCAATCCCGCCGAATGGCCCGGCAGTGTTCTCGTCGATTAATCTCAACGCGATGAATCGCCCATGATTGATCGAGGTTCGCATTGTGGGGCTATCGGCGTGAAACCGATACCGCCAAGGTCTGACAGCGACTTCATGATCAGGTCCGTGACCTCAGCCAGTTCTTCGTGTCCGGGTTTTCGGCCATGCCATGCAGACAGGTCAATCGGGGTTCCGTACGTCAGCGTCACCAGCGTTCTGACAAAGTAGCAACCGAGGATCGATGTGCCGCGCGGGGCTTGGTGAATGAAGACCGGGATGACAGGAGCCTTCGACTTGATTGCCAGCCAGGCAACACCCGTGCCGCCGGGGAGCAGACGTTCATCAGGACTCTCGATATTCAGGCGGCCTTCAGGAAAAAGTCCCAGCAAATGACCGTTCTCCAGTCGCGTAAGTGCTGCCCGAATCGGCCCCATATCCTGACCGCTGCGTGCCACGGGGATACTCTCCATAGCGCGGCACACCCAGTTCACAATACCTCGCCGCTGGTAGAATTCCTTCGCCATCAAAAAACCGATCACCCGCAGATGCGGCTTTCGAAATTGAGCGAAATGGCGGTGCCAGATCAGAATAGGATCAACCGGACTGGTATGATTGGCGACGATGATTGCCGGGCCGGATTCCGGAAACGGACATCTGTTCGCCATCTGACAGCGGGCAAAAAATGTCCGGTGGACAACGGCAATCTGGTAGCACACCCACGCACGCCATCCGGCAGGGCACGTCGCGCCGCGAACTGCCGCACTGGCCACGATCAGCACCGCAGCACAGAGTATCCAGAAGAGAGGAAATCGCCAATCCATCGTGCTTTATTCCTCACGCGGTCGAAAGTGACATTAACCCGAAGCGTCAGCGAGGGCCGCAAATCCCAATCCCTCGCTGACGCTTCGGGTTACGATCCGGTGCTCACAAAAGTGTCAGTTCGGGCGCGCGGAGTATATCCGTGAGCAGTAAGCACCCATGCACAAGTTTCATCATTTAACCGCGTGGGCAACGCCCCGCGCTTTCGCGAGGTAAAGGTTGGTGCTTAAGCGGGCGCAGATCATTGATTCAAACAGTCCCCTTATCAACATAAGAATCGAAGTTCAATTGCCGAGAATGAAAAAGAGGCTGCGCGTCGTCGTTGATCGCAGTTGTCAAACCTCTGTTCCACTGGCGTAAAGCCAGTGGGGACAGACCTGTCGCGTTCGTGCCGCTCCTGTTTAGTTTCCAAACCTGCGGTCCACTGGCACAGGGCCAGTGGGGCCGAAAAGGCAACAGTACTTGTAATTCGCCTATGCCTACGGCTCGCCGTTAAACGAATTATGCTCGATAACTTGTGCATGAGTGCTTACAAAGGCTCTCCGCTGGTGAATCAAGTCGTTTCCGGATTTCGCTGCAGTGTCGGATCGTCAATTCGGGCAACCACCAGTGACACGTTGTGGCCACCGAACCCAAAACTGTTATTGATCGCGTATTTGACCTGCTTCTGAATGGCTTTGTTCGGAATATAATTCAGGTCGCAGGCCGGGTCAGGAGTCGAGTAATTGATTGTGGGTGGCAGAATTCCTGTCGTCAACGCCAATACACAGGCCGACATTTCGATGGCACAGGCCGCACCGATCATGTGCCCCAGCATGCTTTTCGTCGAGCTGATATGCAGCCGCCGCGCGTTATCTCCAAAGACGGATTTCAACGCCACTGTTTCCATCGAATCATTATAGACAGTACTGGTTCCGTGGGCGTTGACGTACACGTCGTCTGCGATCGCTGCAGGATTCAGCCCGGCTTTCTGCATTGCCGAATTGATGGCTTTGATCGCCTGACGTCCTTCCGGATCAGGCTGAACCAGGTGATAGGCATCTGTCGTCGAGCGACCGGAAAGCACTTCAGCCCATGCTTTGCCCCCACGTCGCCGCAGGTGGTCTTCGGTTTCAAAAATCAGGACCGATGCGCCTTCCGCCATGATGAAACCGCCACGACCCGCGTCAAACGGGCGCATGGATTCTTTTGGTCGGTCATTCATCGTCCTGTTCATCGCCTTCATGTTGACGAACGACGAAATGCCCAGGCGAGTCAAGGACGCTTCAGTTCCGCCGGTGATCACAAAGTCCGCATCGCCACGGCGCAGATATTCCATGGCATCGATCATGGCATGTCCGGACGATGAACACGCGCTGCTGGTTGTGTAACATGTTCCACGCACACCGAATGCCAGACTGATATTGCCCGGCGGGGCGTTCGGCATCAGCATGGGAATGGTGAATGGACTGACGCGCGACGGCCCTTTGGTGAGCAGCTTCTCCATCTGCGTTTCGTAAGTTTCCAGACCCGCCAGACCAGCGCCCATAATGACGGCTGCGTTTTCGCCGACGTCTTTGGTCGGCAGTCCGGCGTCTTCAAGTGCTTCGTGCGCCGCATGGACAGCGAACTGGCTGGCGCGATCCATTTTGCGAGTTGAGACAAGATCGTTGACGTTGATGCGACCGGCGTCCAGGTTCCGCACTTCGCCGCCGATCACGACCTCCATTTCGCGGATGTCATGTTCCATCAGGCGGTCGATGCCACACTGCGCGGATGTCAGATTTTTCCAGAACGTACGTCGGTCGTTTCCAAGACAACTGACGACGCCGATTCCTGAGATAAAAATGCGCTGCATGCGAATGATCCGAAATCCTGGAGGTCCAATTCAACATTTCCCGGCACCCGACCAGATTGCCCCTGTGGCGATTCCGAAATTCCGGCCGGTTGTACACACGCATCGTGCGCGTATGCGCGTACTACAGCAAACGCCGGGCGGACTTCAACCCCAGCAGAACCAGTCCCCGCCCAAATCCCGACGAAAACAGGCCCGACCACAAAATTCTGAGCAGATTTCTGAGTTTCCTCATCGGAAAAACGATAACAGGCGACTTTCGATGACCGCAGCTTTGCACCTGGGCTCCCCATCTTCAGATTTCAGGCGGGGATCAATCCATCGTTTCGCATGGCGGCTGACCTGCACTGATCTTCCGCCTGAAAATCCTTACTGAACGCAAGTGTCACTGCGTCAGCTCACGCGGAGAATATCTTTCACGACGTGACCATGCACGTCCGTCAGCCGGAAATCGCGGCCCTGGAAGCGGAAAGTGAGTTGTTCGTGGTTGATGCCAAGAGCGTGCAGAATCGTTGCGTTCAGATCGTGAATATGGACGGGTTTATCCACGACGTTGTAACTGAAGTCATCCGTTTCGCCATAGACCTGCCCGCCTTTGATGCCGCCGCCCGCCATCCACATTGTGAAGTTGCGAGGATGATGGTCGCGACCGTAGTTGTCTTTGGTCAGCGTCCCCTGACTGTAAACCGTACGGCCGAATTCTCCGCCCCAGATCACCAGCGTATCATCCAGCATTCCGCGTTGCTTCAGATCCTTTACGAGGGCAGCACTCGGCCTGTCGCAGGCGGGCGCCATTGCCCGAATTGCCCCGGGCAATCCCCCGTGATGGTCCCAGCCTCGCAGAAAGACCTGAGTGAACGGAACCCCGCGTTCCGCCATTCGCCGTGCCAATAGACAGTTGTACGCGAACGTACCCGGCTCTTTCACTTCAGGGCCGTACATCTCCAGCACACTTTGTGGTTCGTCCGAAATATCGGTCAGTTCGGGCACCGATGTCTGCATGCGAAATGCCATCTCATACTGCGAGATTCGCGATGAGATTTCCGGATCACCGACTTTGCTTAATCGATCCTGATTCAGCTCCGCCAGTCCATCCAGCATTCTACGTCGCGTGCCTGCATCAACACCATCGGGATTCGACAGATACAATACCGGGTCACCGACAGACCGCAGGGCAACTCCTGAATGGCGAGTTGACATGAATCCGCTGCCCCACAACCGTGAGAACAACGCCTGCGTTTGAGCCCCGCCGGGAATCCGCGAATGCAACACGACAAACGCAGGAAGATCCTTGTTCGGACTGCCGAGACCATACGAAACCCATGCTCCCATGCTGGGTCGACCGGGAAGCTGACTTCCGGTCTGAATGTAGGTGATCGCCGGGTCGTGATTGATGGCTTCGGTATTCATCGTCCTGACGATGCAGATATCATCGACGATCGATGCGATATTCGGCAACAGCTCACTGATCCACGCACCGTGTTCTCCATGCCGCGCGAAATTGAAGACCGACGGCGCGCATGGCAGCCGAGTCTGTCCGGAAGTCATCGTGGTGATTCGCTGCCCCGCACGAATACTCTCGGGCAGATCCTTATCGAAGTAGTCCGCGAGTCCGGGTTTGTAATCGAACAGGTCCAGCTGCGACGGAGCGTCCGCCATGAACAGCCAGATGATGCGTTTTGCGGTGGCAGCATGATGCTGCGGTGAGCCAACTCCGATCGACGTTGCATCGCCAGCGTTCAGCAAGTCAGGATTCAGGACGGATGCCAATGCGGCCGTGCCGATACCGGCTGCCGTCTGCCCAAAGAAATAACGACGTGTGTGCCGGAGTGAATGTGCCGCGAATGGATTCATACGGTATTTCCGTGTTGTGCCTTAACTTCAAATCTGCCGAATCACTGAATTTCACCCGTCACGTTACCTTGAAGCGGGAATTATGGAAAGGGTTGGAGGTGAATTCCCTGAACCGACGCAGACACTACCGCATCAATTCTGGCGTTTGGCCAGGCGACGGTCGAGATCCGTTTGTTTAAACCAAACCATAAGCACCATTCATAAGCTTCTTCGTTTAACCGCGTGGGCATCGCCCCGCGCTTTCGCGAGTTAAACGCGGCCCGATGGGCACGCGGTTAAACAAGTTGTATGCGAAAACTTGTGCATGGGTGCTAAGAATACGCCTAATCCGATTTGACCGGTGAATATCGCAGTCCCAGCTGGACAATTCGATTCAGCAGATCTTCGTAAGGGATTCCTCGGGCATCGCCGGATTCCGCAAAATCTTCGCCGTATGACAGGTTTGGATTTGGATTTGCTTCAAGCACAAAAATCCGACCGTCCTCCGTGAGCCTCAGATCGATGCGGGCATAGCCTGTCAGAAACAAAGCCCGATAGACCCTCTTGCAGGTTTGCAGGATTTTTTGTTCGATCTCCGGCGCCAGATCTTCGGCGGGGTATGTCATCACTCCGTACTTCTTCTGAAACTTGGCATCCCACTTGGCTTCGCGAGTTGCAATGAGTGGAATCTTTTCCTTGTTCTTATCGAATCGCAGCTCCCAGATTTTGAAGGTTGTCAGCCGCGTGTTTCCAATGATCCCGACGTAAAGCTCCCGGCCTTCGATGTATTCTTCGCAGAGCGCATCGGACTCCGTGACTTTGTGGATGTCTGAGACCCGCTCCTGCAGTTCTTCTTCGTTGTGTACAATGTTATTCTGAGACAATCCCAGTGACGCTTCTTCCGTCGCCGACTTGATGAACAATGGGTATGTCAGACGAGTAGGCTTGCGGGAAGTCCGTCCGACAGGAATCACAAAAAATTTCGGCGTCGGGAGACGGTGATATGTCAGAATCTGTTTTGTCAGTGCTTTGTCATGCGCCAGCATGAGGCCGCGGGGATTGCAGCCGGTGAATTTCTGCTGTTTCAGAATGAGATAACTGACGACGTAGCTGTCAAATGTGGGAACGCTGCGAAATTCTTCCAGCAGGTTGAATGTAATGTGTGGATTGAAGTCGGAGAGCGTTTGACGAATCACCCCCAGATCGTCCCGCACGCCGATGATCTGTGCGTCATGTCCGATGTTCTGCAGCGTGGTGAGCACATCAAATTCGCATTTCCATTCCAGGATTTCTTCGTCGGTAAAGCCTTTCATGCTGTCCGGCGGCAGCAAGTCTTCGTGGGCCAGGACAAGAATTCGCAGGGGCTTCATAGTGCGACCTGATGGTGGCCGTTGTGCAGATAGTTCATCACCTGCACTGTGAGCATCACGAGTGCGTCCCGACGAACCTGAGCAGGAGGTCGATCGAGCCGCAGATCGAGCTCCTCACAGCGGCGGATGATTTCTGACAGAATTTCATCAATCGTATACTGATACTGACCAGTCCAGTCAGCAAGATATCGTCTGAATTCTACACGATGCTGTCTCAGAAACGTAGCCGCCGGGACACGGCGGGCGTTGTCCGGGGAATCTGAGAACAGTTTTCGCAGTTCAGAATCGTTGAAGTTGGTCGCTTCAATCCCATAGTACAGTCGTCGGTCGGCGTAGTGTTGACGAAGGGTCTTGCGAAGTGATTTGAGAGGATACATGTGCTGCTTTGAACTCACCTGCGGTCGGGCCATGCCGATCTCGTGCATGAGTTCATCCACGAACTGCAGTTTCTTCATTGCAGGCCAGCCTTCGTACTGCGATTTCCAGCGCGAGCGCGGCTTCATCCAGACCGCAAATGTCTCCGCGAAGTCTTCACACGGATGGCTTTGTGCATACCACATGTCCAGATGATGAACGAAGTTTCTGCTGTACGGCTTTGGCTGATAATAATCGGGATAGGGTTGCGAGCGTTTCCCAAATATTTCCTGCCATTTGCGGCGACGGTAGAGCCGATAAGCCGTTTCGATCGTGTGGCCCGTTTCGTGCCGCAGGATTCTCATGCAGGCACCTTCAGACGCACCTTCCACTTCCAGCATCATGTGATTTTCAAGTCGAGCCAACCGCGGATGCGCCAGATAGAACGGGATGGCAATTCCCGGCACTCCATCCGGTGAAAACCACTCATCCGATAACCAGAAATGTGGCCTGAACCGCAGATCGCGGGCTTCGAGCTCGCCGTAAAGGCGTTCAATCCGCGATTCCAGGACAGTGCCGTCAATGCGGACATTGAGTTGATTCATCCGAACATCCAGCAACTCATCATCAGAAAGATGGCACCACTCAGTGTGCTCAGGGTTGCAGGATTCTGGCTGTGAACTTGGGCGAGAATTTGGGCGAGAATTTGGGCGAGAATTTGACATGTGCAGTGAGAGGCTTGGAAAAGGGGGCAGGAACCAATAGCCAAATGGCCCGAAGGGTGCTGCGCACTATTGGTTCCTGCCCCCTTTTCCAAGCCTCCTGAAGTGTGACGGTTTTGACAAATTCACGTCAAGGCACTCTTTCACCTGCAGCCTGGATTGGCGTCGAATTCGTGAGAAACAGGAAACCCGGCAGATCGGATACTTCGTCGGAATCTGCATGATTGACCGACGTGGCCATCCGTCCGATCAATCTGGCTTCTGCCAAATTGTGAAGTGACTCGCCGAGATCAATACGCTCCCGGAATTTCACGGTACGCTTTCTGTGGGTCTTCAAAGTACCTATCGGGCATCACGCCGTACGCTTTTATGATTTCCATGTGAGTCCAGATAGAGATTGTGCAGGACGGCGACGCGACGCGGAATATCCGGCAGTTCGCCCGCTAAACGCATCGCCTCCGATTTCAATGTCGCGTAGTCGGATTGCAGCGAGGAAAGTGACGCAGGCATGGTGATGCACCTGTTGAAGGATGCCATGATGATCGAACGATGACCGTCGTGGCCGGAGGGGCCTGCCACTCGTTTTGAACTGTATTCGTTCAAGATGCCTGTGTCACCCAGTTCGCTGATCTTCGGCACGAGTGGTTGAGCGCGGGGCGATGCCCACGCGGTGAAACATGCGTATGTCTCCCTGTTCGCTGTTCTTCGGCACGTTTGGGATGTATGGCTCCAAATGCCAACAATTTGATGGCATCCTCATACAGGCAATGATGGCAGATCGTATTCGGATTCGTCCGTAACCCAGATCAATTGGACAATCCGCAGATTTTGCCGGTCATCGTGCGGCAAACATGTCTTGTGGCATCACCGTCCGAAAGGCAGAATCACAGCAGAATGATGCACGCAGGAGAATTAAATTGAAACACGAATTCAATCGGCTGATGCGCTGCCTGTTGGTATTTGCGATGATCACGATTGGGTCAAATACTGCCGCACAACTGATCAGCATTGAGCGATCAGTGAGCGTCGCCGAAAGGCACGAATCATCCTTTGCCAATGACGATGATTATTTGTGCCTGCCGGATATGGATGTCCAGTCCGCAGGATTCACCACGACGGAACCTCGGAGTCTGTTCGCCGAGAACGTTGTCTATGTCGATCCCTCGCAGGAACCAATCGACGCGGAGCGTAACAATGTTCTTCCGCCAGAACTTTCCATTCCTCTGTTGAGCGATGATCCCCTCGAATTACCATTGCCGACGCAGCCCATCGAGCCGCAGCCTTCACGTTCTTCCGGATGCGCGGACGAGTCGATCCATAATTTCAGCGTACCGGACGACAATGGCCAGCGCCTCAGATTTTCACGTCTGATAAAGGAACCCTACTCCTCCTATCGCACCGAGCAGTCGATCCTGTCCTGGCTACCTGGTGGTGGCGCGCACTTTGGCTGGTTGGATTGGCAATCAGATCCCTACCTCCGCCGCGGAAATCAGCACGGTTTCACCGGGGCCATCAACATGCACTGGCTTGCCGGACCCGTTTCATCGCCGCTTCCACCGAGACTTTACGATTTCATGCTGGGTTACCAGTTTCGGAAAAAGTTTTCGGATCAGTTCAGTTATGACCTGTTCACCAGCGTCGGAGCTTACAGCGACTTTGAAGGCAGCGCACGCAAGGGTATTCGCTTTCCCAGTCATGCGGTCGGTATGTTCCATATCAATCAATCGACAGACTTCATCTTTGGAGTTGATTACCTTGATCGTGATGATGTGGAAGTCCTGCCGGTGATCGGCGTCTCACTGCGCGACGTCTACGTACGCGGCCTGCGGATGGATCTGGTCTTTCCACGACCGCGCATCGACTACATGCTGAGTGAAACGCATCGGATATACCTTGCCGGAGTGATGAACGGCGGAACGTGGCAGGTCGAATTCCCGGACAAGTCCAATCCTGTCATGACATACCGCGACTTTCGGCTGTTGCTCGGTATTGAATCGACTGACAAGGACGGCAGTCTTTCTGCCTGGGAGTTTGGCTACGTCTTCGGTCGCCGCCTTGAATTCCGCAACCAGCCCGGCGATACACATTTCGACGACGCATTCGTGATTCAATGGGTGAGCAGGCGGTAGGGCGCGCGGCAGATTTCTGGTTACGGTCGAAAACCGTGGGCTAGCGCTGGGCTGTTAAAAATCCGGGGTTGACGCAGTTATTTGATTGCGCCCGTTTTGTTCCCATCTTTTCTGTCGCCCCGTGCCAGCTTGCCTGGCACGAGCGAACGTTTTGGGGTTAGTTCAGGATGCGTGACGACGGGCATCCCCGGTTGGCTTGCCCAACCGGAAGGCAAA
>Ga0105046_10018069_pt1 | contig 10752 bp, 7 predicted proteins | sample MAT03_FD_78385 | JGI IMG/M metagenome (GOLD analysis project Ga0105046, IMG submission 78385) | Freshwater microbial communities from Lake Fryxell liftoff mats and glacier meltwater in Antarctica - MAT-03 (megahit assembly) | ecosystem: Environmental > Aquatic > Freshwater > Ice > Liftoff...
ATCGGAAACAAAAAAGTTCAACCCAAGTTCCTCGGGGTGGATATGCCAGCGCTGGAGCCGGGCCAAGACTTTCGTAAAGTCTTGGCGAACTGGATCGCCTCCAGCGAAAACAAGGCTTTTTCAAAAAACATTGCCAATATCGTTTGGGCTCATTTCTTTGGAATTGGAATTGTAGATCCTGTCGACGATATGCGGGTGAGCAACCCACCCTCGAATCCGGAACTTCTCGACTACCTCGGGAGCCGAATGGTCGAGCATCAATTCGAAATCAAAAAGTTGATTCGAGAGATTTGCTTATCGAGGACCTACCAGACCTCGACCCGCCGCAACGAATCCAATCAATGGGATGAACGGGAGTTCACGCACCAAAAAATTCGAAGAATGCGAGCGGAGGTTTTGCTTGACTGTATCAGTCAAGCAACCGAGACGACCGACAGATTGCCCGGCTTACCGAAAGGTTCGCGAGCAGTTCAAGTTGCAGATGGTTTGGCAGCTCATTATTTCTTGACGACCTTTGGCCGCTCAACTCGAGCAACTCCATGCACCTGTGAAGTCAAAACTTCGCCGACGCTCTCACAAGCGTTGCATTTGCTAAACGGCGAAACCACCGGGGGCAAGATCAAGGAGGGAAGTGTTGTTGGTCGTATGTCCGACTCTGGACGTTCACCTGAGGAAGTAGCTCGTGAAATCTATATTCGTTGTTTAACTCGACAGCCGACGGATTCCGAATTCAAATCGATTGTTGACAAACTTTCTAGCTACAAAGAACCTCGCGATGGGCTTGAGGATTTGTTCTGGGCAATTTTGAACTCGAACGAATTTGTGTTCAATCATTGATGATTCACGACCATTGCAGAACAGTTGTCTTCAACGGTTCCTGATCTCCTCGATACCTATCGATCCAAACTCAAAATGTCACAATCTTTTCTGCCACCATCCAAGTTCAGTATTAGACTTATACTCGTACTCCTACTTCTATTGACCGTTGCAAGCAACGCATCGGCACAATCGATGTCTGGCATAGAATCCGATGCCAATCCAGGGATGGTAACGTTCGATTCCGTGAAGCCCATTTTTCGGAAGCATTGCGAACGATGCCACAACGAAGATCAGCCGCGGGGGGATTTGGTGCTGACATCGTTGGACAAAGTACTGGCTGGTTCAAGCTCTGGGCATGTGGTGGTCGCTGGGAAAGTGGAGGAGAGTCCCCTGTATTTGCTTACCGCACACCTTGATACGCCTAAAATGCCACCCAATAAACCTCGCATAACCCAGCGCGAGCTCAATCTAATCGAAAGGTGGATCCAAACGGGACTTGTGGAAGAGGCACAATCGTCAAGTAAGTCCACGTCCGCCGAACCTGCTATGAAGCCTGCGACCCAAACTTCTAGTGCATCCGTATCGCCCGCCATTTCTCCAAAAGTTTTTGGTCCCTTAGCTTCCATTCCTCAGCCGACCCCAGTTCGAGCGATGGCAGCGCACCCTACCGAGCCGATCGTTGCAGTTTCGGGACTACATCAAGTCGCTATCATGAACGCGAACTCGGCACAATTCGAATTGCAAGCCATCGAAGTTGGCGAGCGAGATGTTTCTGCATTGCGATTTTCTCCCGATGGCAAGCTTCTATTGATCGCAGCAGGCATGATAGGCGAGTCTGGAACGGTTCTCGTCTTGGATTGGAACACAAAGCAATGGTTGCCCGGCGTCGGGGACGAGTCCGACCAAATTCAATCGCTTGATTGCAACAACGATGCAAGCGAGATTGCCATTGGAACGACATCGCTGTCAGATTTGGAAGAGAGCCGCCGAGCACTTGCTAGTGTCGAGCAATCGCTTGAGCAAACATATCGGACCGCTGAGCAACTTGAGGAATCGGTGGCCCGGCTTAAGCAGTTGATCATCTTACAAGATGCCCGATTGAAACAACTTGAACTTACGCAAAAACCCAATCGGAATCCGTAATGATCTGACAGCTCCCGGATCGACCGTGAGGCGGGAAAGATCGTTTGGGAAATCGAAGTGCATCAGGGCCCTATCGAAAAGCAGCATAGGCAAAACATGAGCGCTTCGAGTACCCTAGCGACAGACGGCAATCGGATTTATTGCAATTGTGTCACCATCGTAGCCAAATCTTCAATAGACATTGCTTTTTTGCTTCCATTATGGATTTCCAGCACGGAATCGCTTGAGCTGTATACGATGCTGCTTGTTCTTAGGTTCCATCTGCAAGCATTTCTCGGACAACTCAATCGCTCGCTCAACGTTTCCGAGCCGGTACTCGATCTCCGCCAATGTATCTAAGTAAGTCGCGTCGGGATTACTTACGGCAACTTTGCTGGCAAGTAGCTTAGCGTGCTCCAAATGCCGATTGCATAGTGCCGCAAGCCAAGCCGTGTTGTTGCCGATGAGAGCGTCGTGCGGGAACTCCTCTAAGTGCTTAATCAACGGTTGGTAGTAAAGGTGGAACCACTCGTCCGCCAACTCCTTTCCAAAAACACGCTCTGCCTCAGGAACGATCACGATTGGTACGTCAATGTCCTGCGGCTTGCATCGAAATGCGATTCGAACCAATTTGTCTGCTAAATCCCGATCGTTATTCGATATGGCTTCTAAAATTAATGACTCAAATGCGTTCGCAAAAAACAAAAGTGATGTGTCAATTTCGACTCCATCATTCAACCACTGTTTCTTGACTCGCATCAATACCTCGATGCGAGAATGATTGGCGGCACGCGCTGCAAACGATAAATCCATTTTTGCCAACTCGCCATACTGTCGACATAGAGTGAAATCTTCCATTTTGCTTCGCGGCCAGTCTTGCTCCGCCATTTGAATTGCCAGCTTGTTCGACATAACCGTCATCGAAAAACGACCACTCGAAAGCGAGGAAAGGCCTTGCAATCGGTAGCGATTCATATCGCTAATGCGACCAAGTTTCTCAAGAGTCTCCGTGCACTTGATGAGCAAGCCGACATCGGAGGAGTTTCTCTGAAACTCATCAATGTAAACGTCACAAGCGTCGTCAAGCCTACCCATCCGAACCAAATAATCTGCCTTGGCTTGTTTCGCTGTCGAATTGTGTGTCCCCATGTCTAAGGTTTCGATCGCTAATTCCGATTCCCCCAATAAGTCGAATAAACTCGCGAGTTCCTCAAGTACTATTTCAGATAAGTTGTGTTGAATGGATTTCGAGTAAACGGCTGTGCGAAGTGCTACCATTGAACGATTTCGATCCCACTGAGCTGGCAGCCTCCCAGCCTGCAAATCCTCCATCTGGTCGATTGCCAGCCCAATCGCCTTTATACGACCTGCATCCGCATTTACTTCGTCATTTCGGTTGTTGCGTTCTAGCTCAGAATCCAGCGCGGTTGAAAAAAGGTACTCAAAGATTATTGGAGATGCAATTTGGAAAGAGTTGTAAAATAGTTCAAATGGACCGTTTTCTTCACTCTCGGGTTGGTAAGGTAGCCCAGTCTTGGACTTAAGCCTATGCTGCGAGTTGCGAGCCAAATATTCCTTCCAATGAAAAATGGCTTTCTCTCGTTCGTTCATATAGAGCCATTGAGTGAAGAGTGGCATCCAAGCAGACGTGGTCGAACCGCCCGGCTTTTCAGTCTTTTTCATTCGCTCGACTAGATGCGAATCAATCAGTTCTCCTTGCTCATTTAAACCGACTTGGAAAAACATGTCCGCATAATCTGCTAACTGCAGTTCCTTTAGCTTTCGTTCAGTCCCGTCACGTGATTCCACTACGTGTCTTTTGAGATAAGCATTGGTGCGGAGCCAAGTTTGGACGGAGTCCAACGATACGTCCTCTAACCCTATTTGCTTGAAGGCACCATGGATATCACCCAGGCTACGCATCACTTGAAACGACGTTGGTTCGGGCTGCTCGCTGACATACGCTTCAAATTCCGCCGTTCGTCCGTGCGCGAGTAACAATATGGCACTCCCGCTAGAGGGATTCAGGGCTTCTGGTCCTTCAAGGATCTTGTCCAGCCCACCACTCGATTCGTCCAGACGTCCCAACAGGAGCAAGATCGCAGCGCGCTGATGGTCGAAGTTCCCTCCGCTCGATATCGGGGTTCGCTTTTGATCAATCGTTAGCCATCGGTCCCATTGGTTCGAACGAATCAAGATTGGCTCAACAAGATTGCGCAACGAAGACCTCTCTGCGAGCTTGATGGCTTCATCAATTCGACCATTTGCTTCGAGCTCCGTAACCTTGACACTGGGTAAGGTCTGACTTTGAGAAACGGACCACTCCTCAGGCATCTCCAGCGATCTCCAAAGTCGATTCGCGTGCACACGCTCAGTCGGCATGAGTACCAGATCGAGCAATCGCGGAACGAATGATTCGTTGTCGGACTTCCAAGCTCTTTGGACGATTGATTGAAGGCGATCATCGTCGCGAAGCAATTCTATACGAATGGCCGGCTCAAGCAGGCTGACCAGTTCGATAAGGCCTTCCCATCGACCCTCTGCTATATATCGGTTCAAGACATCGACCTTGTTATCACCAAACTCCCTGGAAGCTCTCAACGCTTCGAAGTCTTGCATGATCGCGGCACGTTCCACCAAACTGCCGCTGGATCGCCGCAACCGTTTTAGCCACGTCGCCAATGCGGCGCGTTGCTTGTCACTGCTCTTCAACTCCGTTTCTAGCCATGCGTCCAAAGGGATCGAACGATCGCACAGTTTCAAAAACGACTCACGACGAATGCGATAGCTTGGATCATTCAAGCCTTGGAGCAATCGCTCGACGGTCGCTGCTGCTAGCTTTTCGCTATGCGTTTCACCATCGGCAAATGTTGCGATTGTCCAGCACATGGCAAAGGCGACAGCAACGAAGAAGTGGCAAAGCTTTCGATGCAACATCATTGGATTGGTTTTCGAACAATTCTCGGAACGGGATTAAATCTACCTCACTATTCTATGCTGCTGCTTTCGATTTCTGTTGAAGAAATTCACTTTTGCCGCCTGAGTTCACTTCGGCGTTTGCGAGCTCAAAACCCTGGGCAGGTGCGATTTTAGGAATAAAAATGATTTTTCCGTTGCTTCGTGATCAATGAAAGTCATCAGATGCGCTTTTTTGTCTACGACAAGGTATTCAAATGGAACCCCTTTTTCTTCCAACACGTCACGCATCGCTTTCGACATGACGGGTGGCACCAACCAATCCTTGCTGCCGTGAAACAAAAATACTGGCGGGTCGTCGGAACTGACGTGAGTCACAGGAGAAGCGTCTCGGTACCGCTGTGGAACCGTGGCGCGGCTCCCGCCTAAAAAACTGGAAAGTATCTTGCTGTCCTCGGGTATCAATGTCAAATCGCACGGAGCTGCACCAACGACGGCTGCTTTGATTCGCGGTAATCCATCCTTTGGGTTCGTTGCCAACAACGCTGCCAAATGGCCACCCGCGGAATACCCCCAAACGCCTACTTTGTCGGGATCAACTCCCAACTCCCTCGCATGCAAATTAAACCATTCCTGTGCGAGATAACAGTCGTCAATCTGTGCTGGAAACGGGTGCTTTGGAGCCAATCGGTAGTTGATTGCCATGACAACAAAGCCCATCGTTGCCAGCCTCTTCGCATGAAGGATATCGTTGGTCTTGTCTCCAGCAAACCAAGCTCCTCCATGAATAAGAATGATTCCAGGATTCGAGGTGTGCGGTGCATTCGATTTCAAACGGTAAAGATCCGCACGATGCATTGGTTCGGATTCATCACCGTAGACGACATTGCGACTGATTTTCAAATCCGCATCGATCGGCTCTTGTTGTGCCCCTACCGGAATCGCCAGCAAAGCAACCAGTGACACAAATGCAATTCCTAAAGTTTGGCGATTCATTCAAAACTCGGCTAATGCGACGAAAAAAATTCCCCACGTGCTTTCCTCTAACTGAGTTTACCTTATGCGATTTCACCAAGATAGGAAACGGTTAACTATCTAAGCCAAGCAATAAGCAATCTTTGTGCTTGCTCCACTAGCTCTTTTTAGGCCTTTTAGGGGAGAGAGGCTGGGGGGCTGGGGTGAGGGGTTTTGCACTGTATTTTCATTGGATTTGCGATCTTGAATTCTATTCCCCGCCTCATTTCGGAAGCATCAACAAATCATTGAACCGGAGGCTTGCAAGTCTGCTCCATCGCCAAGGTTAATGGGCCGTAAATTGGCTCTCGGATGATTTGATGAGCTCCCGGAGAAAGCTGCATACGTTCCAACTCATGCATGAGGCGATCGACGACAATGGCATGATTGCTGACGACACCGCCACTCAATGCTAGCGAATACGATCGATGTGCCAGCTCCAGTCGTTGGGCAGCGGTGGCAACCAACTCGGTCATCGCCTGGATCGAATCCGCCAAAATTTTTTCTGCCGCCGGATCGTTCGAAGCATGGCCGATCACCACTTGGCTGAGCCCCGCAACTTGAGCTCTTGGCAAAGGCGTCTGATAAATGAATCGCACTAGCTCCGTGGGAGTGCTCAACCCAAGCCGTTGCAGCAAGGCCTTTTGAAATGCCGTCGGGATTTCTGCACGATCATGGGCTTTGCAAAGTGATTGCAGACCAGTCAGTCCAATGAAAAACCCGCTTCCTTCGTCGCCGAGTAGATAGCCCCAACCACCAACGCGAACAGATCGTCCTTCCCCATTTTGACCGCAAGCAATTGAGCCAGTTCCAACCACCAGCGTTATGCTCTTTTCCCAAGATTCGGCATTGGAGACCTGCGACTGATTTTGTTCGTACATGGCCGCCAATCGCAATGGTTCGACGTCGTCGACGACGATGGTTTGCTTGGCTAGGTGGTTCAATTCGGCCCATTCTCGAATGCGATTTTGCTCTTCGCTTCGTCCGGCTCCGGCGAGGCTCAAACAGGCGGCATCCATGGTAACGAACGTGGGGGCTATTTGCCCTCGAGCCATTAAAATTGCAGCACTAAGATTAGCAAATGCGGCGTCGAAGCCAACAGACCTCGGGTTGCTTGGCCCTGCATGACCTCGTCCGATAACCTCCAACTCAAATTTTCGGTGGCCAGAAGATGGGACAACATCGGCGATCCACGCGATGGTTTTGGAACCTCCGCCGTCGACACCGAGGATGCGTTTGTGTTTATGTTGGTCCCCGCTCATGTTGGCAACTCAAGTGCAAGTCGCAATTTGCCTTCGGCACGCTTTAGCAACTCGCGAGAGACTGCTGCGTCGAGGGCTCGCTTGGATGCGACGATCGCCGTCTTCACTTCACCATCGCACTTCGAAAGCTGATCGGCGGCTTGCTGTTCGCTTAAGCCCGCGATGGCCGCAACGATGCGAATGCTCCGTGCCTTGAGTTTAACGTTGGTCGCACGCAAATCCACCATCCAATTGCCATAGGTCTTCCCCAACCGAACCATGGTTGCAGTCGTTAGGATATTGAGCACCATTTTGGTTGCGGTCCCTGCCTTGAGCCGAGTCGAGCCGCTGATCACTTCGGGCCCAACCACAGGAGCTATGACAAGATCGGAACACGTGTTCAGTTCCGAATCGGGATTGCATGTTAAGCCAATCGAATACGCACCGAGCGATTGTGCATAGCGCAGACCGCCAATGACATATGGAGTGCGACCGCTGGATGCGATGCCAACCAACACGTCTCGAGTTGAAAGCCCATAAGACTTCAGGTCAACCACTGCGGCCTCCGAATCGTCCTCAGCACCCTCGATCGCAGAGGTCAAGGCGGTTACGCCACCGGCAATAATCCCGACGACCATCTCCGATGGAGTGTTAAACGTAGGTGGGCATTCTGAAGCATCGAGGACTCCCAAACGTCCTGACGTCCCAGCTCCCAAATAGAGAAGCCTGCCACCGGCCGCAATTCGGGACGCGATGACGTCGACCGCCTTGGAAATTGCTGGACTTTCTTGTTCTACAGCGACAGCCACTTTGCGGTCCTCGGCGTTCATCAATTGAACGATTTCAAGGGTAGAAAGGGTATCAATGCCGGCCGAAGTTGCGTTGGGCTGTTCCGTTACAAGATGTTGCATGGGGTGAGGCTGAAAATTCGTACGTGATAGTCTATGATGTGGCCTGCATTCGTCTGCCGATTTGCAGAACAATTCAAAAGTTGATCATACCCTATCTAAAGGAAACGGATGAGTCTCCCCCTTGGAATCATTGATATCGTTGTTTTGGTTGTGGCCGTATTATCGTCGGTCGTTATTGGGCTACGATTTCGCGGAAAAAACAGTTCGGTAGAAGCGTATTTGCTAGGTGACCGAAACCTGCCTTGGTGGGCTATTCTCGGTTCGATTGTGGCAACGGAAACCAGTACCGCAACAGTTTTAAGTGTACCGGGGCATGGCTTTGGAGACGTTGGTTTCAAATTCCTGCAGTTGGCAATGGGCTATATCCTCGGTCGAGTTCTGGTCGTGTTTTTTCTTTTGCCCGGATATTTCCAAGGCAAGCTGATGAGTGCCTACGAGATTCTCGGGACTCGGTTTGGAATCCCAACCAAACGAATTGCTTCTGTCCTCTTTTTGGTCACACGGAATTTAGGCGACGGACTAAGGCTCTTTCTGGCTGCGATGGTTCTGCAGGAGTTGGTGGGTTGGCCGCTGGTTTGGAGCGCGATCACCATCGGCGCCATCACCGTACTCTATACCTACTTCGGTGGTATGCGATCGGTCGTCTGGAATGATTGCGTGCAATTTGTGATCTATATGGTTGGCAGCGTTGCTGCCGTATTTGTGATCGTAAGCTACTTACCAGAAGGCTGGAGCAGTTTTTTTGAATTCGCAAAAGCAAATGGTAAGTTCACGTTCATTGACCCGCAGTTTTCTTTAACGCAGCCTTACACCCTTTGGGCAGGCTTGATCGGTGGGGCGGCACTATCGTTGGGGTCACATGGGACGGACCAGATGATGGTTCAACGCTATTTGAGTTCGCGAAGCCAACGCGATGCAGCTCGTGCCATTCTTTGGAGTGGAATCGTGGTCTTCGCCCAGTTTGCTCTGTTTCTTCTCATTGGAATGCTGTTGGCTTGCTTTTACTCGACCCAAGAGACCTTGCCTGTGGGGATTAAAAACGACGCGATCTTTTCCCATTTTATGATCCATTCGTTCCCGGCAAACACGGGACTGATCGGATTAATGTTGGCGGCTATTTTGGCGGCAGTGATGTCCACTCTCTCTAGTTCGCTCAGCGCATCAGCTTCGTCCGTGGTTAGTGACTTGTGGCTGCCGAGTTGCCGCGTCCTGCCATCGGAAAGCAGACAAGTTTGGACGACTCGATTGCTAACGGTTTTCTTTGGCGGCTTGCAGATTGCTATCGGTATTTGGGCGAGCACGTTTAATGAAAGTGTGATCGACAACGCAGTAAAGATCGCTGGCTTCTCGTCTGGCATACTGCTTGGTATCTTTGCGCTCGGGACCTTTACGAAGAGTGCGAATCAAGCTGGAGCGTTGGGCGGGGCGACCATCGGACTGTGCGTCATGCTTTTCATTCAGTTTGGACTACCCTTGTGGGATGTTAAAATCGCTGGAACCTTATTGGCCGTTTTTGGTTCGGTAACAACGTACTTTTCCGGACTTGGCATTTCACTGTTAGCTGGCCCATCACTCGAAAGAACCAATTCATGATTTTTTACAAGACTAGTCGAGCGGCGATTCCGGCGTTTCTTTTCGCGTTATTCATATGCCACTCCGGTTCTTCTGTCCGTGCTCAAGATGCCTCGTCGGCAAAAGTTTCAGTATCGCCAGAATTGGTCAGGATGGCAGCCGATCGGGTCGCGATGATTGACGGTCTCGTTCAAACCGGAATATCCGAAGGGAAGATGCCTGGTTGTGTTCTCTGTGTCGGACGAAAGGACGAGCTGCTCTTGCTGAAAGCCTACGGCAACAAGCGTTTGGAGCCATCCATCGAGCCTATGACGGTGGATACCGTTTTTGATATGGCATCGATCACGAAGCCTGTTGCGACCGCGACCAGCGCCATGCAACTTATCGAACAAGGTAAGTTAAGTTTGCTCGATAAAGTTTCCGCTCTCTTTCCATCGTTTGGCCAAAACGAAAAGGAAACCATCACCGTTCAAGACTTGTTGTTGCACCGAAGTGGATTGATTGCGGACAATGCGATGTCCGACTATCTAGATGGCCCTGAGAAAGCTTGGGAACGCATCTGCGAGTTGAAACTCATCACACCGATTGGGACCGCGTTCAAATACTCCGACGTCAACTTCATCGTGCTCGGTAAGATCGTCGAAAAACTTAGCAGCAAAACGCTCAAGGAATATTCCACCGAAGCAATCTTCCAACCATTGGGGATGACCAAGACTGGCTTTTTGCCCTCAGAAGAACTTAAGGCCAGATGTGCACCGACTGAGCAACGCGAGGGGCGTTGGATGCAAGGCGAAGTGCACGACCCTCGGGCCCATGCGCTAGGCGGTATCGCTGGTCACGCTGGTCTGTTCTCTACTGCCCAAGACATAGCGATCTACGCCCAAATGATGTTGAGAAAGGGAGAGAACGGGGCAAAAGTGCTCTCGCCAGCGACTGTCGTAACCATGACCCAGGCATTTGCTGTTCCAGGTGGAATTCGGGGACTAGGTTGGGATAAACGGACTAGTTTTTCGATCAATCGAGGTGACTTGTTGAGTCCCTCTGCCTTTGGGCACGGCGGGTTCACAGGCAATGTGCTTTGGATCGATCCTGACTTGGATTTGTTTTTCATCTTTCTGAGCAATCGAGTTCATCCAAACGGAAAGGGACTGGTCAAT
>Ga0105046_10018071_pt1 | contig 10751 bp, 5 predicted proteins | sample MAT03_FD_78385 | JGI IMG/M metagenome (GOLD analysis project Ga0105046, IMG submission 78385) | Freshwater microbial communities from Lake Fryxell liftoff mats and glacier meltwater in Antarctica - MAT-03 (megahit assembly) | ecosystem: Environmental > Aquatic > Freshwater > Ice > Liftoff...
TCGCGGCAGCATGTGGAGCAGCAGCATCACGAGAATCAAGCCGGGCTCGCGACCGTCGCGCCGCAGCGTACGGTAGAAGCGCCATGGGCCGGGCGACTCGTACGTGATGGGTGTGCCCAAACCCGTCGTCAACTGATCGGCCATCTGCTGAAAGCTCAAAGGCGTTTGCGACGTCAACGTGTAGGCCTGCCCGTGGTGCTGGGTGCCGGGTTGCGCGAGCACCCGCGCTGCCACGCGGCCGATGTCATCGACATCGACGAGAGTGAACCGGGCGTTCCCTGCCGGCAGGAAGATGCGGTGCCGGCGCATCAACTCGTTGTGAAGCGTGCTGGTGAAGTTTTGCATGAAGTAGGCCGGCCGCAGCAACGTGTGCGGCACGCCGCTCGACACCAGCCGCCGTTCGATCTTGTGGTGAGGGACGAACCAATTGCGCTGGGCCCCCTGTACCGACAAGAACACGATGTGCTTGACGCCGTGTTGCCTCGCCCGCACGATCAAGTCGCCGAAGTCGCCAGTGAGTTGCGGCGGACGCAGCAGGAAGAGACTGTCACAGTCGGCCAGCGCAGCATCTTGACTGGCGCGGTCGGAGTAGTCGAAGGCCACCGGCTGCACTCTCGCATCGCCACTCCATTTCGCGGCCGCCTTTGCGACGTCGCGTACAGCCCCGCGAATGACGATGCCGTCAAAAGCACGCAGCGCCGCAATCACTGCCGAGCCGACTTGTCCCGTGGCCCCAGTCACGAGGATGCGTTTCATTGCGCTGCACTCATCGGGCTAGTCTTGGCCCGTGGCGAACAGGGCCGATGGCAACGGCTGCGGGCGATGGCCGCCATCGCCTCGTCGTCTGGTCCGACCCGGGTGTGTCAGCCTTCAACGAATCCGATGATGCTGCAGGTAGCGCACTCACTGGGTTCTCACTGGCTTTCCTGGTTGGCCAGATCGGGCTCAAACCCGAGCAGGCCGACAGCGGCGCGATCACGCTGATCCAGCGCTTTGGCTTGGCCGGCAACCTGCACATCTACGGTGCCAGGGATATCCGGACCAGCGATTTCAGGGAACCCGGACGCTCTCATGATGGCCTCCACCTGCATCTGCAGTGAAAGGCTGCCATCCAGGCCGCGTCTGTCGAGCTGCAGGTACAGAGGCTCGACCTGGTAGAACCGAGTCGCAAACGACGGTTCGTGCCGAAGACGGTGCATCGCCTTGAACATCGCCGTGTACATATGCGGATGGGCGTCGCGAATATAGGCAAACGCATACGCGTCGGCGTAGGCCTCTTCAATGGAAATGACTTTTTCCATGGCTTGGCGCTCTGTAGAGCCTGGCGACGTGGCGAGCACACGTTCCCACAACTGCAGCGACAGGTTTCCGCCGCGAATTCGATAGCAATGCCCAAATTCGTGGGCCGCAATGGTCAGCAAGAATGCGCGCGCTGTCTCGGGCGAGGATGTCAGTGCCATCATCCGGCCCAACTTTGAATTGTCACCCTCCGATATGGCGACAACACAGTCCAGCCCTTCCCTGGGCATGACACCCACGGGCGAATAACCTGCTTTTTCAGCCGGTATCCTCGCGTAGCTGACCTTCAGGTCCCTGAACAGGCGGTGCTGGTGGACCTCCTGAAACAGGTCGATCCACTGCTTGACGGTCGGAATGCCATGCGCCCAGGACAACGCTGGCCACAAGAGCGCCAGGCTCGCCAAAATCGCAACGGTGACTTTCGACATCTGCTACTCCTGGAAGGTGCTGGGCTGACATGGGCTGGAACCGGGCAAACGCTGTATGGCACAGACCCGTCGGCAAGGAGCGACGAAGCCACCGGCCGATGCAGCCGCACGCCATTGGCCCCGCCTTCCTCCCTGGGTTGCGATGCGCCGCGGGGGTGTCAACAGCCATATCGGCCAAACTGGCGAAAACTACAGGGCAGCCAAACTTTTGCGGGGCAGCATGTGCGCTCTGAATGACCAGATGCACCCCCTGTGTGTTCCGGCACGGGCATGGAACGGACCCGATGGACACGACGGGCACCCCCACATTGACGGCGGGGACCATGGCGCAGCACTACGGGATGCAGATACAACACCGGGTAGCCGCCGAAGAGTTGCAGGCATTCGTCAGCACCTTGCCTTCATCATGGCGTTGAAGCCGCTGCCTGCGGGGCCAAGCAGCGCGTCGGGGCCCACTTCCACGTCGGTGAAGAACAGCTTGATCGTGTCCTGGGCATGCATACCCAGTTTCTCCAGCCGCCGCCCACGGCTGAAGCCGGGGGTTTGCGTGTCCACCAGCAGAAGACTCACGCCTTTGACGCCCTGATCGGGGTCCGTCTTGGCGGCCAGCAACACCAGGTCGGCAAGCTGGCCGTTGGAGATGAAGATCTTCTGGCCGTTGATGCGCCAGCCCTGGCCACGCGGTACGACACGGGTACGGATGCCGGCCGGGTCGCTGCCGGCGCCCGCAGCCGCGCGTACAAGTTGTTCAGCGCGCAATGTAATCCAGTTCGATGAAACTTTCGACTTCAGGCAGCCAGATTTCGGCGACGAACTTCAGGTGGTCGGGGTGCTTGTCATAACGCTCGTAGTCGGTCTGGCTCTCGAAATCCATCAGCAGACCCCAGGCGAAATCGACTTTTTTTCCGACCTGGCGTACACACTCCAGGTTGCGCACCTCGGTAATCCGCGACAACCCGAGCGCCAGTGCGATGAACCGTGCCTCCGGCCTCGAGCCCGGCGCGTGTTTGAGCTTGAAAAATACAGTGTGTTTGATCATCGCCACATGGCTCCTTTTTGTTCTTTATCGGTCATTGCAACCGGGTAATTCTGCTCCCGGGTGACCAGCGATCTGGCTTTGGCGGGCAGGATGCAGCGGGTGAACTCATGGCCTGTGTTACGCGTGGCTTCAGGTATGACGGCCAAAATGGCGCAAGGCATAAGGCCGGCTCTTTCAAGGCATGGTGCCCCTCGGGGGGCCTGGCGAAGCCTGGGCTGGGGGCGCTCACGGTGGTCAGCGTGAAACGCCACCTTTTCAAGAAGATCAAAACCGGTACGCCAGCTGCAGATGCACCCCTTTGTCCTGCAGATTCGCCCCTGTCCCCTGGGCCGAGGCCGGTGGCCGCAGCCGTTTGGCCAAGGTCAGGTCCACGCTTAGGCCTTGCCAGGTCAGCCGCGTTGTCACGCCGGCGGAGCGCAGCGTGGTGGCAGGCTCGCCATGGTTGCGGCCACGGCCGACGTCGTAGAACGGCACCGCCACGATGCGCAGGCCATATTCGCCATCACGCAGCAGAGGCCATTCGAGTTCGATATTGATCACCGCGCCCTGGTCACGCACCATTTGGTTCTCGCGGTAGCCGCGCACCGTGTTCACGCCGCCAACGGCCAAGCCGTCGAGTGCGAGCAGCCGGTCGGGGCTGCGTTGCACCGCGCCACGCACCACGAGTTGTGCGCCGTTATGCGCCAGTTGGCTGGCCACCTGCACCTGGCCCAGCCAGAGTCGGTAACGCGACGGCAGGACCCCGGCGCCGGTTTGCTGCAGGTTGCTGCGCCCGCGCGTGAAGGTCGAGCGCAGCGCCAGCACCTGGGTTTCGGAACGAAGCGCGATCTCCTGCCAGAAGCGCCACAGCCGCTCGCGGGTCACGCCATCGGGTTCACCCGCGGTGAATGAAAAGGGCTCACCGAGCAGCCAGGTCTGGTTGGCGCGCTGCACCGCGTTCAGGCCCAGGCTGAACTTGCGTGACAGGGTCTCGTCCAGCACCTGACTCAAGCCGATCTCGCGACTCGTCAAGCGGCTGGTGATGTCCAGCGCCTGCACCGCCTCTTTCACCAGGGAGGCATCGCCGCGCTCCCAGGCGAGCGATAGCTGCGTGCCGCGGTAGTTCAACGGCACGCGCCAGGCGATGCTGCCGCGCAAGTCACCGCCGCCGTCCACCGGCTGCTGCAGCGAGGCTTCAAGCACGTCGCCCCGGCCGCTCAGATTGCGTACCCAGCCCCTTGCGCCGAGTGCCCCCGCCCCGAGCGAGACCGGGCGGTAGTTGTTGGCAAATACCGTGAACTGGTAGGGAGCGCTGCGGGTCACGTCGATGTCGAGTACCGCTTCGCCTGGCTGCGCACCCGGCAGCAGGCGCGCGTTGAGCCGCTCGAACAGCGGATCACCGAGCAGCAGTTGAAAACGCTCGCGCAGCAGGTCCAGATTCAAGGGGCCGTCGCTGCCATGCCGCAGTGGCTGCGTCAGGTAGGCTTCCTCCAAACGCTGCATGCCGCGCAGCTGGATCGCGGCCAGCCGGCCTTCGACCACATCGAACGCGACCACGCCATCGTCGACGCGGACTTGGCGCAGCACCAGGCCCGAGTTGACATAACCACGCCCCACATACAGGCGGGTCAGCTGCTGGCGCAGGGCTTCGATCCCCGCCGCGCTGATCCCCCGGCCCACATAGGATGCGGCAGCGGCCTGCAGATCGGCATCCGGCACGGCGGTGTTTCCATGGAATTCAACGCGCTGCAATTGCAGCAGCGAGGCCGCGTCATCCGGCGATGGCGCGGCCGGCAAAGGGATTTGCGGCAGCCGGAAGACGTCGCCCATGGGAGGTTGAGGTTCCGGGCGCACCAAGCCAGCCGGGGCGCCGGGCACCGAAGAGCCCAACGGCAGATCGGCTGCGAACGCGCCCGCCGCCAACGCACACACCATCAACACCAACCCTCCGCGCAACCGCCCCCACGATTGCGCTGGCACGCGCTGGGTCACAGACATCCCTTGCTACGCAACGCGGCTTGCATACCGAGGTGCGCCAAGGGCTGCGCCACCTCCGCCATGACAGTCTGCGTAGCGGCAGGGACAGGCCCACGTTCGGCACGCAGCAGCCCTTGCGCCGATGGTGCCAGCCCGCCGCGCCCCGCCAGCGCCAGGCTGCTGCCGCCGCTGGCCTGGCAGGGGCTGCGGCCCAGGCCGCCGGCGTCGATCAGGTTCGCGCTCAGCCCGCGCAGGTTGCCGGTCACGTCGAACACCGGCGTGCTCAACGCGACCACGCCGCTGACTCCGGTGGGTGCGGCAGCCTGCACCACGTTGAAACCAAACACGCCGGAGCGGAAGTCATAAACCACATCGCCGCCCAGCAGCAGGTTGTTGCCGCTTGCCACCAGCCTGTCCACCGTGATACGCACCAGCCCACCCGAGGCATCACGGGCGGCGGTGTTGGCCTGGATGAAACCGGTGCCGAGCGCCAGCGCAGACGCAGCGATGGAGATGTCTCCGCCATTGCCCTGCAAGCCGAGCACCGAGGTGGTGACCTGCGACGCGCGCAGCGCCACCGCGCCACTGCCCTGCAAGCGGATGCCGCCACCGTTACCGGTGTTGGCGCTGGTGGTGATGCCGCTGCGGTCCAGCAGCAGCAACCGGCCGAAATCCACCGCGATATTGCTGGCCGCCACGTTACCGCTGGATGCGGCGGTAGCCACCGCTTGCTGTAAGCCGATCTCGGGAGCGGCCAGGCGCAGCAGGGTGGGCTGGCTGGCCAGCGGGTCGGCCACCACGGCATCGTTGCTGATCGACACGAAGGCTCCGTTGCGCAGCTGGATGTGTTCGCCGCCCAGCACCTGCACGCCACCGGTCTGGCCTGATGAACCGGCCGCCGCTGCAGCACTGATCCCGCTGCGGGGGCCGTCGATCAGCACCCGCGCCGCTTCCACCTGCACCGACCCGGCCGCCCCCGCGCCCGCCGTGGTGGACGACAGGCCGCCCTCCAGGATACGCAGCGCTCCGGTGGCAAACACGGCAATGCTGCCCGCCGCGCCGGTGCTGCCCTGCTGCGCAAAACTGACCACGCCCGCGCCGGGCCCGTCCACGAGCAGGTTGCCGGCCCGAATGTCCACCGCACCGCCGCGCCCTGACGAAAAAGTACTGGTCGATATCTGGCCCGACTGGCCCGCCTGCCCGCCGCTGTTGAGCAGCGCCAGATCGCCGCTGACGTTCAGCTCGATGCGGCCTGCCTGGCCCGTGCTGCCGGTAAAGGCTACGCTGCTGATGCGGCCTGCGGCGTCGAGTGTGATGTTGCGGGCGTGCAGGTCGATGGCGCCGGCCTGGCCCAGGCCGTAGGCGTCGGAGTTGATGAAAGCGCCGTTGCGCAAAGAAACATCGCCAGCCGTCCGGATGGCAATGGAACCCGCATCACCCGCGCTGCCCAGGTCCGACACGGAACTGATGTGGCCAAAAGAGTCCATCGTCACGCTGCCCGCCTGGATGCCCACGCTGCCGGCGGCGCCGCTGCCCGCGGCATTGGCGCTGATGGAAGCGCCGTTCAGCAAGCTCAAACCGCCGGACGTAGAGACCGTAATGCTACCGCCGCGGCCGCTGCCGCCCTGCAGGCCGGCGGTACCGCTGATGCTGGCGGCATCGAGCGACAAAGACCCCGCGCTGACCACGATCGCGCCCGCTTGACCGTCCGTGCTCGAGCTGATGGTAATGGAAGCGTCTTCGGCCAGCACCATGGCACCGCGCACGGCGATGTCGATCACGCCGGCCCCACCCCGTATGCCGGCGTCCACCACGCCCGGCGCCACTTCGCGCCCGGAAGCGGTGCTGCTGATGCGGCTGCCGCCTCCCAACGTGATGCCGTCCGCGCGCAATTGCACCGCACCTGCATTGCCGTCGCTCAACGTACTGGTGTCGATCACGCTGTGGTTCCGCAAAATGACGTCGCCGACGACCATGACATCGATGCGGCCCGAGGCGCCGTTGGCCCCCGCCGAGGCATCGCCCGCGGCGTTGCTGGTGATGGAAGCGTCGTCCATGCGCAACCTGGCAGCGGCCAGCCGCACGGCGCCGGCGTCGGCGGCGGATGCGGTGCTTGAAAATAGGCTCGCGCCACCAGCGAGCGTGGCATCGCCGGCGACCGCGATGTCGATTTGCCCGGAGCGGCCCGCGGCGCCGGGCAGGGACAGGCTGCCAACATGGCTTTTGGAATCCATCGTCAGCGCGCCGGAGCGCACCACCACCGCGCCGGCATCGGCTGAGCCATCGGTACTGGTGTCGATATAGCCGCCCAGCGCCATGGCCAGCGTGCCAGTCGCGTCGAGCACGATGCCACCGGCGCTGCCCGCGCCCGACCCGTCGCTGCGTACGTAACCCGCGCCAATACCGATGTTCGCCGCGCGCAGGCGGATCGTTTCGCTGCCGCCCGCGCCCAGCGTGGCGGTGGAAATGCTGGCGCCGCCGCCGATGCGCAAGTTGTTGCCGGCCAGCACGTCCACCGCGCCGCTGCGGCCGGTACTGCCTGCTGCCGCGCTGCTGAAGACATAAGCGGCCGTGTCCAGAAGCACATCGGTGGCGCGGATATGAATCGCCCCGGCATTACCCGCGGAGGCGGTGTCCGAACTGATGTTGCCGCCGCCGGTCACCGAAACCCCGCCGCGCGCTGCGATGTCGATGGCGCCGCCATGGCCGCTTGCCCCGGCGCCGACCGTACTGTAGACATAGGCGCCACCGTCGATGGCGATTTGCCCCGCGCTCAGCGCCACCGCGCCGCCATCGAGCACACCAATCGACGAACTGACCAGCGCGGCTTGATTTCCCAGCGTGATCTGACCCAAGCCCTGCGGCAACGCGCCGCTAAAACCCACCTCGGCCGTCACCTGGCCCACCGCCGCAAGCCGGATCTCGCCCGCGCCAGCCGCAACCACCGCGTTGTCGACGCCGATGTCGCCCGCCACCAGCGAGACACCATGGGTCCGGCGCGGCACCAGCGTAGCGCCGTCATGCAGCATGACAGCGGCTCGGCTGGTGCCGAGGAATCCAAAGGCATCCGGCGCGGCGCTCGAAAAAATGCTGGCCTTTTGCGGATCCGCATAAAACCGCCCATCGACGAATTTCACGTAATCCGCCGTTCCCGCATGGAAAGCCCCCGGCACATCGATCGACGCGCCGTTGCCGAAAGTGATGCCCGCCGGATTGATGAAGAAAAAGTCGGGCGCGCCATTGGCGGCAACGAGGCTCAGCACACCATTGATGGACGACGGAGTGCCGCCGGTGACCCGGCTCACCACGTTTTGAATGCCGGGGGTGGCGGTGGTGAAGGTAGCCGACTCTCCACTGCCCACATTGAAAGTGGCGAAGCTGTGGAACAGATTTCCGCCGGCCAGACGCCCCAGCGTTTGCGGCACCACGAAAGCCGGCCCCACCAGCGCGCGTGCCGCCGGCCCGACGCTGCCATCGGTGCGGATCTGCGCCGCCGCGCCGCTGGCGCACAACAACGCTACGGCAAACGCACTGCCGGTCAAAAACGGCCGGGACGTTGACGCGGCTCTCATCGAGATCCTCCAGCGCGCCGTGTCATGCGGGACGCCCTCATGAGGAAACGCCGGGCCGTTCCCAAGTTTCCTCGCACCCCCTCGGGGGGCCTGGCGAAGCCAGGGCTGGGGGCACTCAAAATGAAACGCCGGGCCGTTCCCAAGTTTCCTCGCACCCCCTCGGGGGGCCTGGCGTAGCCGGGGCTGGGGGCACTCATAACCAATTGCCAATCAGGATGAACGGCGCCCAGAAAAACGGATGTGCGTACTCCGGGTTGCGCAGCAGCGCGATCTGGGAACGCTGCAGCGCCTGCGCCTTGCCGAGCGGCATCGCTGGGGCGGGGCCCGGCACGAGGCCCTGGTAGAAGCGGGCCATGAGCTGCACTGCCGCTTCGTCGGCTACCGGCCACAACGAGCCCAGTACGGACTTGGCGCGGGCCTTCATGGCAGCGCCCGAAATACCGAGCGGCGAACGCTCGTCGCCTTCCGCAGTTTCGCAGGCCGACAAGCTCAGCAATTCGATCGGGTTGCGGCGGAACGCGTCGGAGCGCAGCAGGGTCTGCAGGCCGTCCAGCGTGAGCAGATCGTCGTAGGCCAGGATGTAGCTCGCCTCCGCGCTGCCGCCGAACACGCCATGTGAGGCTACGTGGATGATTTGATAGTCGCCCGATTCGGCGGCGCGGCGGAAGCGGTCCACGGTGAACGAAGCGTTCAGCAATTGCCGGCCCGGCAGGATACCGGCCAAGGCCGCCACTTCCTGGTCCACGCCCGGAAGCGCCAGCGCCTCGCGCAGGGCGCGGGTGCGGCCGGCTGGATCCAGGCTTGCCGCCGTGCCCTCGGTACGTGTTGCCGGCAGCGCCCGCAGGGCGCGTACCGATCGGCTGGCCACCAACCCCGGAGCGAGCCGGTCCGCGGCGTCGTCGCCCAGCAGTCGCGCCACCGTGACTGGGCTTAGCTTGTTCACCACCGGCCCGGGGTCGGACATGCCCGCCACCAGCATGGTGCCGGCCGCAGTACTCGGCGCGCTCGTATTGGTCATGCTCAGGCCGGTCGTGGTGGCAATGGCGAATTTCTCGATGGCAAAGCGCTCGCCGTCATGGAACGCGCCCATGGCCACCAGCCGCAGCGCGCCGTCGGGCGCCACTACCAGCGTGTGCACACCCTGCGCGGCCAGCTCCGGCTCAAGTGGGCGCAGCACCGCGTCGTACAGCTGCCGGGCCGGCGTCATGAAGCCGGGCGTGCCATTGCGCAGCTCGCCGGCGAAAGCCGTGGCCAGCGCCACCACGCGCGGCGCCGCCATCGGCGACTGCCGGCGGGTGATGCCATCGGCGGTTTCCAGCAGTAGTTCCAAGCGCTCGGCCAGCACCACCGGGTACAACACGGCCGTGCCGCGCGGGATGACGGTGGCGCTGCCACCCTTGACGGCGTCGACCTCGCAGCGGTCGCCGAGGTAGTCCTGCAGCTCGGACTGGCGCACCAGTTCCACCGTATCGATGGCCTGGCGCAGGTAACTGGCGCGCTGCGTCGCGGCGGCGCTGTCGGACGCGTTCAGCAACGCCGCCACCAGACCGAAGTACACCGGTTGCAGTGTGGTGCGAAACGAGGAGCTGCCATCGACGTCTTCAATCGGCAGGTCGAGGCGCACGGCCTCGATCTGGCGCACCGCGCGTTCGTAGGCCGCCAGCGAAGCGGCGGCTCGACCCAGCACGTGCAGCAGCCGGGCATGCCGCCACTCGAGCTGGATCAGCAGGTCGCCGGCCGCGCCCGGCGGCAAGCCATCGGCCGAGGCCAGGGCCTGGCGCGTGAGCACCAGAGCTTCGTCATGCCGGCCCTGGTCTTCGTAGAGCTGCGCCAGTGCGTCGAGCGCCTCCGACAGCAGCCGCGCCTGCGCCGGCGCTGCCGCTGCCGCGGCCTCGCGGGCGGACACGAGTTGTGCGTGCGCGGGGGCCTGGCCCGCGACACCGGTCTGGCGCAACTGCCGGGCCAGATTGATCTGCCAGCGCGTCTTGGCGGCACTGGGCGGCTGGCTGGCCACTTCCTGCAGCAGCGCCATCAACACCTCCTGACGTTGCGCAATCGGCAGCAGCCGGGCCTGGTTCAGCCGGGCCGCCAGGCGGATCCGCGGGTCGCCGCTGGCCAACACAATCGCCTCCGTGAAATAGCGGCCTGCGATGTCGGGCCAGCCGCGCAGCAGCGCGACGTTGCCGCGATCGAGCGCTACGGCGGCGCGATCCCGCCCTTCCAGCCCGTCGTAGGCAGCAGCCAGCGCAGCGTCGGCCTCCTCGAGCCGGCGCGCCTGCAGCAAGGAAGCGCCGAGCTCGGCCTGCGTGCGCAGGGCTTCGGCCGGGCTGGCCGCAGTGTCCAGCACCCGGCGCAGGGTATGGACCGACAGCGCAAGTTGCCCCTGCTGGCGCTGCTCTATTCCTTGCGCCAGCGTCGGCGGGGCGGCGTCGGCCCATGCGGCCGGCCACAGCACCA
>Ga0105046_10018073_pt1 | contig 10749 bp, 5 predicted proteins | sample MAT03_FD_78385 | JGI IMG/M metagenome (GOLD analysis project Ga0105046, IMG submission 78385) | Freshwater microbial communities from Lake Fryxell liftoff mats and glacier meltwater in Antarctica - MAT-03 (megahit assembly) | ecosystem: Environmental > Aquatic > Freshwater > Ice > Liftoff...
ATGGCAACAAAGCCCAATTTGCAAGGAGAGATGTGGTCTACGATTCCGATTGTCAATCCAAATGCTCACACCCAAGAGTGGAAGATTCCAAAGGTCGAACACATCACCTGGAAAGCCCCCGACGGCACCGAGGTCGGCGGCATCCTCGAACTGCCCCCGGACTACAAGAAAGGCGACAAGTTGCCACTCGTCGTCGGCCTGCACGGCGGGCCGACCACTTCGACCAAGGCCGAGTTGAGTTACGACCCGCACAACGGCCGGCTCTACTTCGCGGCTCATGGCTATGCCGCGTTCTTTCCGAACTATCGCGGCTCGACCGGCTATGGCGACAAGTTCGTAACCGATCTCATCGGCCACGAGAACGACATCGAAGTGAAAGACATCCTGGCCGGCATTCAGCATCTCATCAAGGAAGGGATCGCCGACCCGGAGCGTATCGGAGTCATGGGCTGGAGCAACGGCGGCTATCTCACGAATTGCCTGATCACGCTGAAGGATTCGCCCGTGAAGTTCAAAGCGGCCAGCAGTGGGGCAGGCATTCTCGACACAGTGGCCGAGTGGGGCTTCAACGATGAACCCGCCTACGCGATGGTCTTCAAAAAAGGCCTGCCGTGGGAGCAGCCGGATCTTTATCGCAAAACCTCGCCGACGTATGGCATCGGCAACGTGACCACGCCGACGCTCATTCATGTCGGTGCGAACGACGAACGCTGCCCGCCCGGCCATAGCAAGATGCTCTATCGAGCCTTGAAGGAATACAAGAAGGTGCCAACCGAGTTGATCGTGTATCCCAATCAACCGCACGGCTTGCAGAAGCTCTCATATCGCAAGGCGAAGATGGAATGGGATTTGGCTTGGTTTGATAAGTACGTGAAAGGCTCAAAGTAACGTGACGGGTGTGAAATGGGTTGTTCGCACATCCGGACTCGCGTGCTTGCTTTCGACTTGACACAGCGATGTTGTCGGTATATTAACGGCGAAAATTCACTCGATTTCTTCATATTCGTCTCGGTAAGTGGGGCGAATGGAGCAAGGGGATGCGATGAGCCGGATATGCTTCTTCGTACTGGCGTTGGCGGCCCCAGGTTGTATGACGGGTTTCAATCGCGAAGCGCTCGCCGTCAAATTTCAAAAAGCGGGAGTGGGAACCGACGAGGAAATCAGCAAGATTCAATCGCTGCGCCCGCAAACGCAGTTTCCTTGCAAGGTAGCGGTCTACATGGCGGACGACGGCAGCTTCCGTTGGACGCAGCAGGACAAGACACAGTTGGAAAAATGGTGCAGTGACTTGATCCGGGATGGCGTCATCACCGAGTTAATCTTCATAAATGACTTGTTTGCGAGTGGCGAGTCCTCGCTGAAGGAGCTAAGAGCGGCGGCCGCGAAATATGGTGCCGATGTCTTGTTGACGATCCGCGGTGCGACTGACATGGACGAATACGTGAACCCCGCTTCGCTACTGAACGTGACACTGGTCGGGGCCTACGTGGTGCCCGGACATCATCGCGACGCGTTGATGATGATTCGAAGCGCGCTCGTCGACGTTAACAACGGCTTCCTCTATGCGACCTCCGAGAGCGAAGGAGAAGGAAAGACAATCCGGCCCTACTTCCTGACGGACCGAAAGGCCGCGATCGAGATGGCCAAGCAGAGCGCCTTCGAAGCCTTCCATCAGGACTTTGCGAAACGTTTGCGCAAGGCTCACAGCGAATTCGACAAGCCCGTTACCAAAATTCCCGAACTACCAGCACCAAAAACTCGTCCCGAACTTGACGCCAAATTGGTCGTCCCCAAGGTGCCATGATTGCTGTTCGACGATACAGCGACCGTCAATGGCCTTCAGCCTGACGATACGCTCCAATCGCATCGCCAAGATGGAATGGGACTTGGCTTGGTTTGATAAGTACGTGAAAGGCAAAAAGTAGCCCGCTCGCTCCGCGAGAGGGAGGCACGACGCAGCGAGCATCAAGGGCGTTCGAATGTCGGCAAATCCCGCTTCCCTCTCGCGGAGCGAGCGGGCTACGTTAGTATCTCCAAATCAGGTCCACGCCCAGCCGAAATCGATTCAGATCGTTCGAGCCCACGATGCCGAACTCGGCGGCGATGCCCATTTGTAGGTAATCCGTGAAGCGATAACGAAAGCCGGGCGCGATCGAGATATAGTTCTTGCTGCCCGCTGAGCCGCCAATGTTGGCGAGATCGCGGCCTTCGAAGGCGAATGCCGGTCGTTCTGTGCCGTCCGATGTGTAATGGAACCAGTTGAGTTCAATGGTGGGATAGAAGCGGTGCTGGTTGCCACTATCGAGATCGAGATGCAGCGAATTGAAAAAGTAATCGCTGCGTTTGTCGTCTGTGCCGATATGGATGCCCGCCACGTTGATCAGGTGGAAGGTGCCAAAGCTGCTTTCTCCCAAGCGTCGTCCAATCGACAAATACGGCACAAGAGCCAAAGTGCCGGTGTCCTGGAAGACGGAGGATGAACCGAGCGGCAGTTGAAACTGCATGCCGAACGAGGCGAGAGTCTGCGTGTCCGGTGCGCGCCAGAAGGTGAACTTCGGGCTCAGCCAGAGTTCGGCCACACCGGATCCGTCCGAGGCGAACGGACCGCTACCCGGATTGATGGACACCAAGCCGAGCTTGTGCATCACCACTGAAAAGCGGTCGGTGAAGGCCACGCGGGCTTGCGTCCCCAGGAACTGCACGCTGCCGCCCTGATAGTAATAATGCGAGCCGGGGATGGACTGGTACATGTAAATGGGACGCAGTTCCGTCAACGAACGTGGATCTTCCGCGAGGAACGGGTTCGTGATCGGCGAGCTGAAATTGTCGAACGCACAGTCGCTTTGGAAAGCCACTCGATCGCGGTCGTTTTGATCGCCGAAGGCGGGGAACTGCTCGCGCAGGTCATTGAGGTCGCGCTCTCGTTCCGGCCACCAGGTCGGCGCGGGGCCAGGCGCTGGTGCTGGACCCGGAGCGGGATCGTCGAGATCGCCCCGATTACGACGATTATTCACCGGTTGGGCAGTTGTGGGGCTTCGCAGCGTGGCTCCACGGGAATCGTAGTCATCACGAGCATCACGCCGATCGCGGTCCGGTTCGCGGGTACGAGAAGCGGGAGTTGCACGCCGGTCGCGTTCGCGAGGAGCGCCCCAATTGTAGCGCTCTTCGGCGGAAGCTCGTTCGGGCCCTTCACCGACTCGTCCGGGCCCGATGGGACCGAGACGGGCAGCCGGTAACTTTGGTCCATCAAGAAACGGATCCGGCTCGCTTGCGCGAACCTTCGGCGGCTGGTCGGGCATGCCCAGTCGGGCTGCCGGCGCCTGAGCGCAGACAGGCAGAGCGGAACCTAAAATAACCCCGGCAATCAATCGATGCACGGCCTAACCCTCCGTGGCCTGGCCTTTGCCGGCGCAAGGAGCAGCCAGCTTCGAAAATTGTCGAACCGATTGCGATACGAGGTCAACGCGTTCTTTTCCCAGTTCGACTCACAATTTGGAAGGCACCCTTACAACCGGACTAAATTACCTGAAGTCCCGAGATTTCGCGATGAATCAATCCTTGCGTAGCGGTTTTGCGGATCGCGCAGAATGAAACGCTGTTCTTCCGGAAGCGATTCCATTGTCCGGAGGGCATGGCTGGTTCATAATCAATACATCATGTAACTTCTGTTCCCAGCGAAGCTTGCCGAGAGTCGGTTGGGAAGAATACCGGACCTTGGGGCGGGAGTCCGTGTGAAGAAATTGTTGTTTGCCAGCCCGAAGGCGGGCGTCGGGAAGACGACGGCGGCCATCAATATGGCCGCTGCCGCCGCGCTTTCCGGCCGGCGAGTTTTGCTGGTGGATTGCGATCCACTCGCCGATGCAATCGCTGCCCTCGGACTTGCAAGCCCCCAAGCCACGCTTGAAGCTCTAGGAATTTCAAGTCTCGCACCTCTATGGCGCGACGCCGTCCCCGGATTGGATGTGACGACGCCGATCGGGGATGCGAGTCAACCCTTCCATACGCTCGACGAGTTTATCGAACTGCTCGCAGAGGAAGCGGGCTTTCGGCCATACGATCTCGTAGTGTTTGATACTCCGCCGATTCTTGCAAGTTCGCAAATGTCCGCCTTGTTGCGGGCAAGCAACGAGACAGTCTTTGTCGTTCGCGCGGAAACGACAACTTTGCGGGAAGTCCATCCTTTTCTCCAGATGGTCAAACGGCTTCAGGATGAAGGGATACCCATCCAATTTCGCGGGCTGCTCCTGACCTTGCCGCCGGGAGAGCCGCTGGGCGGGGCATGGGAATCGGAATTGCGCCGTGCCTTTGCCTCTTCGGTATTGCCGCACGCGGTGCCGTTCGATGTGGAAGTTCAACAATCGACCGCACACGGTAAGCCGATATTGGCGATGAATCCCAACTCGCCGGCCTCGCGTCAGTACAGCGCCCTAGCCCAACGGCTGGGTTTGATCGAGAATGACGGGGAGGCAGTCGATCTATTCCCGACGCCCGCCCCATTCGACTCGGCTGGAAGCTCCCGAACTCCTGAAGAAATACGACAACTGTTGGGCGAGTCGGTGCCTGTTGTTGCCGAATCGCTTTCGCAAGCGACGAAAGTCACGCCTGAACTACCGCATGTTGTGCCGGCAATCCGGCCAGAGGATAAGACTCGCATCATGAACGATCCGAATCCGACCGGACCACTTGAAGGGCCAATCCGCGGGCACACGGGTGATGTCACGGCCCTAGCCTATTCCCCAACCGATCGACTTTTGGCAACGGCAAGTTGGGACAAAACCGTCCGCCTCTGGGATTCGGCAACAGGTGCCGAGAAGGCCACGCTGGCGGGTCACAATGGCGTTGTCAGTTCCGTGGCATTCTCCCCCGATGGGACGCTGCTGGCCAGCACGAGTTGGGACAAGTCGGCCAGACTGTGGAAGGTTGCGACGGGCTCACCGACAGTTACACTCAAGGGGCACGGTGGGGTCGTCACCTCGGTAGCGTTTTCGCCACGGGGAGATCGCCTGGCGACGGGCGGTTGGGACAAAGTGGTGCGCGTTTGGAAGTTGGATGGCGAGCCGGTCTCCGTGCTGGCTGGCCATGTGCGGATGGTCACCTCCGTCGCATTCGCACCCGAGGGGCGGGCGATTGCATCCGGCAGTTGGGATCGCACGATCAAATTGTGGGATCCGACAACGGGCGCATGCACCGCCACATTGCTGGGTCATACAGGCGACGTGATGAGCGTCGCGTTCTCTCCCGATGGCAAGTGGATTGCTTCGGGCAGTCTCGATCATTCGATCCGCTTTTGGGATGCCCACTCCGCCCGAGAAATCCACGTCCTTCGTGGTCATGGCGGCGAAGTCACTTCGGTTTCTTTCAGCCCGGATGGCCAACGGCTGGCCTCGGCAGGTTGGGATCGGACGCTCAAGATTTGGGATGTCGCCACGGGCCAATTGTTAACCACGCTCAGCGGGCATGGTGGCGTAGTTACCTGCGTGTCGTTTTCGCCGGATGGGAAGTCGATTGCCTCCAGCAGCCTGGATCGTTCGGTCAAGGTTTGGGAAGTTGAATCCGGAAAAGAGGCGTCAACGCTCCGAGTACAATCCAGCAACGATGCGAAAGCGGCCGGCCCCTACAACGCCCGTGAAACGCCTCCGCCACGCAATACCAACGCGGACGACACAAAGATCGGCATGACGCCCCCGACTCCCGTGTCGCTGCCGACTCCGCCACGGCGCGAGATTGTGGCTCAGCCTCCCGCTGCCCTAACACCTCCCCAAGTCGCCCCCGCACCTGCACCACGAATTCCAACGATCCGATTGGCACCGCTGACTCCACCGACAGATCCATCGCCGGCAACGGCAAAGGCCAAACCACCCGCCGCATCTCCGCTGCCAGCGAGTACACCGCTGCCGCCGACTCCGACTCCACTGCCTCCGCCACCCGCAGCACCTGCTCCTCCACGCGTGGTGATTCAGCCAACCGCCCCGCAGGTTCCCAAACCAACTGCCCCCAGGGCTCCTGCGCCACCAATCGTCGTTGTTGTTTCAGAACCGGTCCGGCCAACCGTGCCCCTAGGACCAACCATTCAGCGGCCGGTCCAACCCGCAGCGACTTCGTCGCAGGACGATGATTCGTTCGTCGACACCTGGACGATTCCGACGGGTTCACCGTTGTTGTCAGACATTCTCGGGCCAAGCCTGGGACCAAAACCGTTCGGGGCTGCTCCTGCAAATCGACCGACGATCGCTCCAAAGCCGGTTGTCGCCAGCCCGGCAGCGCAACCCGCAGCCGCAAAACCAACTCCATTCACGATTGCTTCGAATCCGGTCGTCGCGAGTCCAGCATCGCAACCTGCCGTTGCAAAACCAACTCCATCGACGATTGCTCCTAATCCGGTCGTCGCGAGTCCAGCATCGCAACCTGCCGTTGCAAAACCAGCGACGGATCCGAGCGTACCAAAGACATTGCGTTTCGGTGATCTCACCCCGAGTGCGGCATCTGTCCAGGTTGAGGAATCAGCAGCCGAGCCGGAAGCCGATTCAGAGGACGATTCGGATTCCATCGAGATTTCGATTCCGAATATCCAACTTCCCGAGGTTGCCGTTGTGGCACCAGCCGCGCCGCCGTCACTTCGGTTCATGGACTTGACGAGCCGGGATCCGGCCCAGCCTGACGTAAGCGTCTCGATACCGCAGGCCCCGACGGTGCAGGTTGCAAGCCAATTTTCTCAGGGCGAGCGAATCGAAGTCGAGTTGCCGACCGTTGAACAACCGCTGATCGCTTTTGCCGAACCCATGATTTCCACTCCCGTTGACGAACTGCCGATTGCCGAAGATATGGAAAGCGACGACGATGACGGCGTCAGCGTCATGGAAGTGACACTGACGGGTGCTTCCGGACCGGATTCAACTCGTGATGTCGGCATTACACTGCCTTCCATCACCGTCCGTACCTCGCCGCCCACCGCCGCTTCGATTCCCGATGTGCAGTTGCCGAGCCTCACGATCCCCGAAGCCAGGGTCGTCCGGGGAAGCACGGTATCGATCGACGTTCCAACCGCACAACCGATCGTTGAGTCGGTCTTGGATGCCGGGCGTCCCGCACTGGCAGTGTCGATACCACCGTTCGCGGAATCGATGCCTGTCACAGACACAAAAGGCTTCTCGCTGCCCAATTTAGCGGAACCACTGGAAGCGGTCGTTGAACAAGCAACTTCAATCTTGGCCTCGGTTCCGCATCTGGTGATTCCCAGCAACGAGTCACGCGAACCGATTCAAGCTTCGGAGCGTCCCCCACTTCGCCGAAGTCCCGATCGACCCACGCGTGGCTCGGCGTTCAACGCGCTTGCAGTCAGTCCGGACGGTAGCATGGTGGCTGCCACGCGCGGTGATTCCTCCGTCATGGTTTGGCATGTCACGACCGGGGAGATGATCCAGGCGTTTCATGGGCACACGGGTGAAGTCACGGCCCTAGCGTTTTCACCTGATAGTGCCGTCCTCGCGACGACCGGCGTGGACATGACCGTCCGCTTGTGGGAGGTTGCGAATGGTTCGGAGTATCGCGTTCTGACGGGGCACCACACGCACATCACGGCCGTGGCTTTCTCGATGGACGATTTGCACCTGGCCACGGCCGGCCTCGACGGCACCATCAAGATCTGGGAATGGGCGGATGGCCGAAATGTCGCGACTCTTACAGGACATCGCGATGGCGTGATGGCACTGGCCTACTCGCCGGATGGGTTCGATCTTCTCTCGGGCGGCGAAGACGGTACGGTTCGACTTTGGGATCTGGAGAAGAAAAAAGGACGGTTGACGGTTCCAGGTCACAAGCGCGAAGTGACTTCGGTCGCCTACGGGGCAGACGGCGAACGGATCGCATCGGCTGGCGGAGATGGCTTCACCAAAATCTGGGATGCGGGCACTGGCGAGGAATGGCTGGCCATCGCGGCTCATACCGGTGCCTGCTCAGCCGTGGCGTTTGGCCCCGAAGGCGATCTGCTTGCCACCGCCGGGCACGACAATGCCATTCGCGTTTGGAACGCCAACAGCGGACACCCACTCCAGCTTCTTTCCGGCCATCAGGCTGACGTGACAGGCCTCGTGTTCTTGCCCGATGGCAAGACGATTGTCTCGGCCGGTTGGGATCGATCGATCCGGTTTTGGGACGCATTCTCCGGCATGGAAACCGCGACGCTCACGGAACAAGGCTTCGTGCCACGCACCTCCGTTCGCATCACTCCGCCACGGCTCACCCGACCCGACATGCGTTCGACCCGCCCATCTCCACTGCCACCGCGAACGCCGCCGCCGCCAGTCAAGCCTGCACCGATCCCTTCGCCCCCGCCGGCCGCCAGATTTGTCGCTCCGAGTGTCACTCAACAGGTTCCGATCGCCATTGTTGAGCCGGCACCCACGGTACAGGTTCCCGTGGTGCCGATTCGCACGGCCATCGACGTTCCATCCGTCGCGGAGTACATCTCGGCGACGAGTGACCAGTATGTTCTCGTCACTTCGGGCGGCGACTCTTCCGTGCGAATCTGGAGTCCTTCCACACGCACGGAATTGAAGTCGCTTGTAGGCCACACTCGCGAAATTACCTGCTTGGCAAGTAGCGGCGATGGCCGGTGGATTCTGACCGGTTCGGACGACGAGACGGTTCGACTTTGGGATCCCATCCATGGCACCGAGCGATTCCGATTCGTCGGCCACGGCGGAGAGATCACGGCCGTTGCGTTTTCTCCGGATGGACGAACCTTGGCCAGCAGCAGCAGCGATATGTGCGTGAAACTTTGGGACATCGTCAGCGGCAAGGAGAAGACCACACTCGTCGGCCATCGCGTGGAGGTATTGGCGCTCGCATTCTCCTCCGATGGTAAACTGCTCGCCACCGGCGGGCGTGATGGCACCGTTAAGCTATGGGATGCTGAAACGCGTGCCGAGCGAATGACGCTGCGTGGACATACCAAACTCGTGAAGGCTCTCGCCTTCTCGCCGGACAATCGCCAGCTTCTTTCCGGAAGCTGGGACTGGACGGCCAGGGTTTGGGACATCGCGACGGGCACCTCCACTCACACGCTTACCGGGCACGGCTCCGCCGTCTCCGCAGTTGCTTATCTGCCATCGGGTCATGGCGTCGTTACCGCGAGTTGGGACAAGACCGCCCGGCTGTGGACGCTTGCTGGTGGACAAACGGTGCGCGTCTTGGAAGGGCACGGAGATCGATTGAGTTCCGTGGCCGTCAGCCCCGATAGTGAATTGACAGTTACCGGAAGCTGGGACGGCACAGTGGGGATGTGGGAACTTTCGAGCGGCCAAGGCCGAACGGAACTCCGGTCACCGGTGGGCCGCGTGCAGGCGGTGGCGTTTGCGCCGATGCCGAGGTGAATAGCTGGAGCTATTACGGGGAAGTAGTAGCGGGGAGAGTTCGCATTCTTATGCGATCGTCCGTTATGACAGAAAAGTGACCTGCCCAATCCGTTCGACTCTCGATTACGTCCACGATTCGACGAAGAGAGGCGTCCTTGTCATCGCTTGATAGCCGAAAGAGTATAACTCCGCAATCGGCAGGAAGCCCGTGTCGAAAGGCTAATTCGCCGAAATCCTTGACCTGTGTTATCACCAACCTGAGTTCCGATTGCGCTCGGGATAGAATCTGTTCGTCTTCTTCCCCCTGCATTGATTCTTTAGCCGAAAGCACATCGTGCCCAAGGTCACGCAGTGATTGAACGACCGAACCCGGCAGGTTCTCGTTGACGAGCATCCGCACAGGCAATCCTCAGCTAACAGGCATCGAGTACACGCGTTCGGACTTCAGCACCTGGCCGGCGTAGGCCATGCAGGCCTGGATGTCTTCTGATGTGAGGTGATCGTACTCCGTCAAGATTTGCTCGACAGTCCACCCTTGTCCCAAAAGGTCGATGACGAACTCAACGGCGATACGGGTTCCTTGGATAATCGGCTTACCCGAAAGGATCTTTGGATTTAACGTGATTCGGTTCTGCCAACTCATGTTATCCTCCCCTGCAGCCTGAAACGATGAATTGTATCATACCACGCCGTCAGCCTGCCTTCATCTCCACGAATTCCCGCTCCAGCTTGCCGTCCTTTGCGGTCACCAGGAAATAGCCCTTTTCCTTGGTGCCATCGTGGTTGCCTTTGCTGAACGCACAACATTTGTTCGTGGTCAGAATCGCGTCGCCAATCTTCTTTTCCGTGAATGAATGAAAGTGCCCACTGTATGCGGCGCGAAGATTGAAATCAGTTAGCCGCCTCAACACATCGTCCGCGTTCTTGGGCCGCATGCGTACACCTTCGCCGAGTGGGAAGTGCGTCAAAACCACAAGCGGCTTTTTCTTGTCGAGTTTCGGCAGCTTATCGTCCAGCCACTTGAGTGTGCTCGCCGCAATGGTCGTGTTCTGGTACTTCGTTCCTTCCGTCGTGTCGAGAGCCACGAACTGCCAGCCACCGTGATCGAACGTGTAATTCAAGCGATCGGGGAACAGCTCGTCATAAGGTTTGCGTCCCTGCTCCTTGGTGTAATCGTGATTGCCTGGGACGACGTAGAAAGGCAGTTTCAGGCCCGCGAAAATCTCCTTCACGGCGACTAGTTGATCGGCCTTGCCGTCCTCGGCTAGATCGCCTGCAATCATCAGAAAAGCTGGCTTTTCGGCATGGCCACTCATCTGCTTGACGACTTTCTCGAACCACGGCTGGCACATCTTGTCGAACGAGTGAAGGTAGCCGTTCACGAAGTGATCTTTCA
>Ga0105046_10018076_pt1 | contig 10748 bp, 6 predicted proteins | sample MAT03_FD_78385 | JGI IMG/M metagenome (GOLD analysis project Ga0105046, IMG submission 78385) | Freshwater microbial communities from Lake Fryxell liftoff mats and glacier meltwater in Antarctica - MAT-03 (megahit assembly) | ecosystem: Environmental > Aquatic > Freshwater > Ice > Liftoff...
CGAGGGCGGTCGGACGGTCGGGGACATCGGCAACGGCGACTGGATCGCCTTCACGCCCTACCGGATGGGCGACGTGGCCTCGTTCGCCGCGCGGGTGTCGTCGAACGGCAGCGGCGGCACCGTGCAGGTGCGCGCCGGCTCGGCGACGGGCCCCGTGCTCGGTTCGGCCACGGTGACGCCGACGGGGAGCTGGGAGACGTTCGTGACGGTGACCGGGTCGCTGACCGGCGCACCTGCGGGCACCACCACGCTCTACCTGACGTTCGCGGGCGGCAGCGGGGCACTGTTCGACGTCGACTCGTTCACCTTCACCACCGGTACGTCCGGTGGCGGCGGTGCCGGACCGGTGGTGGGTCTGGGCGGCAAGTGCCTGGACGTGGCCGCGGCCGGGACCGCCGACGGGACGAAGGTGCAGCTCTACGGCTGCAACGCCACGGCGGCCCAGCGATGGACGGTGGCACCGGACGGCACACTGCGCGCACTGGGCAAGTGCCTGGACGTGGCCGGTGCCGGCACGGTCAACGGCACCAAGGTGCAGCTGTGGACGTGCAACGGCACGGGCGCGCAGACCTGGTCGCCACAGGGCGACCGTTCGGTGCGCAACCCGGCGTCGGGCCGGTGCCTGGACGTGTCGCAGAACCAGGCGGTCGACGGCCAGCAGATCCACATCTGGGACTGCTACGGCGGCGACAACCAGAAGTGGACCCTGCCGTAGGTCACCGCACCGGTCCCGGCCCGGAGCCGGGACCGGTGCACCCCTCATTCCTCGCGTGACCTCTACCGAAGGAGAGCACCATGCCCGGTCCACTCGGCCGCAGTCCCCGCCGCCGCGGTCCCCTCGGCCGCCGTCCCCTCAGCCGCAGTCCCCGCCGCAGTCCCCTCAGCCGCAGTCCCCTCAGGCCGGCCCTCGCCGCGGCCGCAGCCGTGTTGGCCGTGATCGCCTCCACCACCCTCGCCGCCCCTGCCGCTGCCGCCGACACGCCCCACGACGTCCTCGTCTTCTCCAAGACCGCCGGGTTCCGCCACGCCGCCATAGCGGTCGGCACCCAGGCCATCCGGGACCTCGGGACGGCGAACGGCTTCACCGTCACCGCCACGGAGGACGCCGGCGCCTTCACGGCCGGCAACCTCGCGCGGTACGAGACCGTCGTCTTCCTCAACACCACCGGCGACGTGCTCGACGACGGCCAGCAGGCGGCGTTCGAGTCCTACCTCGGCTCCGGCAAGGGCTTCGTCGGGGTCCACGCCGCCGCCGACACCGAGTACGGCTGGCCGTTCTACGCCGGGTTGGTGGGCGCCCGGTTCGCCTCCCACCCCGCGATCCAACCGGCGGGGATCACGGTCGTGGACCGCGCCCACCCGGCCACGGCGCACCTGCCGCGGACCTGGAGCCGCACCGACGAGTGGTACGACTACTCGTCCAACCCGCGCTCATCGGCCCGGGTGCTCGCCACGCTCGACGAGTCGTCGTACTCCGGGGGTTCCATGGGCTCCGACCATCCGATCGCCTGGTGCACGACCTACGGTGGCGGCCGCTCGTTCTACACCGGCGGCGGCCACACCGAGGCCTCGTACGCCGAGCCGGGGTTCCGGGCGCACTTGCTGGGCGGCATCCGCTACGCCGCCGGGCAGGCCGACGCGGACTGTCGCCCCGAGACCGGCTACACGAGCATCTACGACGGTTCGACCGCCGGCTGGTCGCAGGCCGGACCGGGCGGCTTCACCGACTCGGATGCCACGCTCAGGACCGTCGGGGGCCTGGGTCTGTACTGGTACACCGCGAAGGCCTACACCGACTACTCGCTCAAGCTCGACTGGAAGGCCGACGGCGACGACAACTCGGGGGTCTTCCTCGGCTTCCCGCCCTCGAGCGACCCGTACTCGGCGGTGGACAACGGCTACGAGGTCCAGATCGACGCGACGGACTCCGCGGACCGCACCACCGGGGCGGTGTACGGGTTCCGGTCGGCGGACACCGCGGCGCGGGACGCGGCGCTGAACCCGCCGGGGGAGTGGAACACCTACGAGCTGCGCGTCGAGGGCCCGCGGCTGCAGGTGTTCCTCAACGGCGTGCGGGTCAACGACTTCACGAGCACGTCGGCCACCCGGGACCTGGCGGGGCACATCGGCCTGCAGAACCACGGCGCCGGTGACGACGTGTCGTTCCGCAACGTCCGGGTGAAGGAGCTGGGCACCATCCCGGGCGGCGCCACGACGATCCAGGCCGAGTCCTTCAGCGCGGCCGCGGGCGTGCAGGCCTTCCCCAAGGCGGGGGCCCACAACGGCCAGACGCTCGGCTACGTCGATCCGGGCGACTGGGCCGCCTACAGCGGCGTCGATCTCACCGGCGTCACGTCCGTGTCGGCGCGGGTGGTCTCCGGCGGTGCCGGTGGCACCATCGGGGTGCGGACCGGATCGGTCACCGGTCCGCTGCTGGGCTCGGTGGTCGTGCCCAACACCGGCGGCTGGACCACGTTCGCCGACATCTCCGCCGCCTTGTCCGGGGTGCCGTCGGGTCCGCAGGACCTCTACCTGACGTTCACCGGTTCCGGCAGCGGCCTGTTCGACGTCGACGACCTCACCCTCGCCACCCCCGCGGGTGGTGGTGGCGGGGGTGTCGGGCCCGTCGTGGGGTTGGCCGGGAAGTGCCTGGACGTGGCGGGCGCCGGCACGGCCGACGGGACGAAGGTGCAGCTGTACACCTGCAACGGCAGTGCCGCGCAGGAGTGGACGGTGAACCCGGACGGCACGGTCCGCGGACTGGGCAAGTGCCTGGACGTGGCGGCGGGGGGGACCGCGAACGGCACGAGGGTGCAGCTGTGGACGTGCAACGGCAGCGGGGCGCAGGCCTGGTCCGCGCAGGCCGACGGCTCGGTGGTGAACCCGGCCTCGGGCCGCTGCCTGGACGTCTCGGGGAACAGCTCGGTCGACGGGCGCCAGATCCACATCTGGGACTGCTACGGCGGCGCCAACCAGAAGTGGAGCCTGCCGTAGCCCGATCGGGCTACGGATCGCGCCCCTTCACGTCGGGGGTGTCGTCATCGTCGGCATCACCGCGGTGGTCGGCGTGCTCGCCCGGGTTCGCGGCGGCCTCGTCGTGTGGCGGACCGGCCTCGCTTTCGGGGCCGTCGGGATGCCCTCGGCCGCCGCCGGGACGTTGCTCAACCAGCGTGCCGCCGAGCCGGTGCTGCTCATGTCGTTCGCCGCGGTGACCGCTCGCTGCCCTCGCGCTGATCCTCCACTCGCAGAGACGGCCACCCGACGTGGACGGGGTCCTGGGTGGCGCTCCCTCCGCGCCGATCCGCTCGCGGGACCGGCCACCTCACGTGGACCGGGTCCTGGTCCGTGCACCCACCGCGGCCTCGACCAGCGCCTCGGCGGGCGCCCGGGGGGCTGTCGGCGTCGAGCGCCCACCCGTGATCGGAGCCGGACCTCTGGCGCGCCCGTCCGCGACGGACATCGTGCACTGCGACCTGGTGATCGGCTTCCTCACCGGCTTCCTCGGCGTCGGTGGTGGGTTCCTGGCGATTCCCGCCCTGGTCATCGTGCTCCGGATACCCATGGCCTACGCGATCGGCACATCGCTGTTGATCATCGCAATCAATGCCGCGGCGGCGCTCGCGACCAGCGAAGATCCCGCTCACCCCGAAGTTGGTCGGCGCCTGCCCGAAGACCGCCTCGACCAGGGTCGCGTTGCCGCCGCTCGTCGCCTCGGCGGGCTCCGAGGGCGGGACGAACGGGCTGTAGTTGGCGCCGTTGACGAAGAACAACCCGGCCGCGATCACGAACAGCACGCCGGCGACCTTGATCGCCACCACGATGGCGTTGAACCGGGCCGAGAGCTTGATCCCCACCACGAGGATGCCGGTGAGCAGCAGCACGACGACCACCGCCGGCAGGTTGAACGCACCGTCCTGGCCGGAGATCGCGGCGGGTAGCTGCAGCCCGAACGTCTCCAGCATCGCCGCGAAGTACTGCGACCAGCCGACGGCCACCACGGCACCGCCGATGATGAACTCCAGGATCAGGTCCCACCCGATGATCCACGCGACCAGCTCGCTGGAGTGTGGCGTAGGAGAACGTGTAGGTACTGCCCGCCACCGGCACGGTGGAGGCCAGTTCCGCGTAGCACAGCGCGGCGAGCGCGCATGCGACCGCGGCCGCGACGAACGACAGGGCCACGGCCGGACCGGCGACCTCGTTCGCAGCGACCCCGGTCAGGACGAATATGCCGGTTCCGATGATGACACCGACCCCGAACACGGTGAGGTCCAGGGCCGACAGGTCCTTCCGCAGCCGGTGTTCCGGCTCCCCGGTGTCCCTGATCGACTGCTCGACGGACTTGGTCCGGAAGACGCTCATGCTGTACCCCCCGCGCTGGAGGGGGCCGGCGTCGGCGACCGGCCCGCCGTCAACGGGGAGACCATCTGCCGTGGCTGGTCAATCCCTGGTCGGTACCGACCTCGACCGGTCACCGGGACGGGACGGGTCGCTGCAGGTCGAGCCACGCGGTGGTGGCCGGGGCGAACGCGGGGCGGCCGAGGAGGTAGCCCTGGGCCACTGTGCAGCCGAGGCGCCTCAGCTCGGCGAGCTGACCGGGTAGTTCGACGCCCTCGGCGATGACGGGCAGGGAGATGTCCTGGGCGAGCCTGAGCAGACCGCGCAGGAACGCGGCCCGGCGGGGGTCGGAGTCGATCCGGTCGAGGAAGGAGCGGTCGATCTTCACGGAGTCGATCTCGATCTCGTTCAGGCGGCTCAGTGACGAGTACCCGACGCCGAAGTCGTCGAGCGAGACCGCGACGCCGCCGCGGCGGAGCACGGTCAGCGCGGCCTGTGCGGCGGTGAGGTCGGCAACGAGACCGGACTCGGTGATCTCCAGGACGAGTTGGCCCCGCTGAAGCCGGTGGGCGGCGACCAGATCGGTGACGGTCCGCAGGAACTCGGGTACGACCAGCTGTGACGGGGCGATGTTGACGTGTACCGCCAGTTGGCTGCCGTCCGACCGCCCTGCCGTCCAGTCCGCGAGCTGGGCGCAGGCCTCCGCCAACAGGGCATCGGTCAGTTCGTTCAGCACCCCGGTGCGGGTGGCGGCGTCGATGAAGGTGGCCGGTGGTGCGTCGGTGCCGTCGTGGCGCCAGCGGGCGAGCGCCTCCAGCGCGACGATCCTGCCGGAACCGAGATCGACGATCGGCTGGTAGGCCAGCCCGATGTCGCCCCCGGCGATCGCGTGGCGCAGAACGGTGCGCAGCCGCTGGTCCTCGAGCTCGACCAGGCTCATCCCGGCGGTGTGGGCGACGATCCTGGCCTTGCCCGAACGCTTGGCGGCATACATGGCGGTGTCGGCGCGGGCGAGGAGCTCGTCGGCACTGACCGCGGTGTCGGACGGGGCCAGCTCGACCACTCCGACACTCACCGGGACCTCGACGTGCTGGCCCGCGATGTCGAAGGGCGTCCGCAACGCCCCGGTGATCCGGGCGGCGGCGGTGAAGGGGTCGGCACCGTCCTCCAGCAGCAGGGCGAACTCGTCGCCGCCCAACCGGGCGACGGTGTCGCCTGGTCGGACCGCGCCCCGCAGCCGCTCCGACACCCGGATCAGCAGGTCGTCGCCGGCGGCATGGCCCAGGGTGTCGTTGACGACCTTGAAGTCGTCGAGGTCGAGGAACAGCACCGAGACCGGACGCAGATCACGGGCATGCAGGTCGACGGCGTGCTCGAGACGGTCCCGGAACAGCGCTCGGTTGGCCAGCCCGGTCAGCGCGTCGTGGAAGGCCTGGTGACGCAGCTGCGACTCCCTGGCTGCGAGCTGGGTCGCCAGGCGCCAGTTCTGTCGAAGCGTCAGGTACTGCCGGGCGAGCAGCAGCACGACCAGCGCGATGGCGACGATCAGCTCGTCGAGCGGCGGCGGCTTGCCCTGCAACTGCGGCACCACGGACAGGGTCAGCGCCGCGGTGACCGGGACGTAGGGCAGGAAACCGGTGACGGGCGCCCCGATCGGTGTCGTGAACGGGTCGCGGGGGCGCACCTGCCGGGTCAGCGCGGCCAGCGCGATGCACGCGAACCCCACGCCCCAGCCCAGGTCGACCGGGCTGAGATCGTCGGTTCCCGTGACCTGCTGGTACACGAACGTGATGTCGGCGACGCTGAACGCCACCAGGCCCGCTGTCACCAGCCCGAGCGAGAGCCGGGCGTCGGGCGACCTCGTGAGGGTCAGTACCGTGAGCACCAGCAACAGCACGTCGAGCGCCGGGTAGGCGATGGTCACGGCGCTGCTGAGCGTCTCGTCCGCGGAGGCCGCCCGGACCACGGCCCCCAGCGCGACCCTCCAGATGACCAGCCCCACCGCCAGGCTGGTCATCACCGCATCGAGTACGCGCCGGACCCGATCGGCCGCACCCTCGGTCGGGTGCAACAGCAGGGCCAGGCAGGCCAGAACGGGGAACAGCAGGAACTCGACGTCGGCGGGCGACGGGAACGAGTAGATCTCCGCTCTCGTCAGCCAGATCCAGACGACCTGGCCGGCGGTCCACATGCCGCATCCCGCCGTTATCTGGAGCCGCTCCCGGGGTGTCCCGGACGTCGTTGACGAGCACCGCAGGTCCCGGATTCTGCCTGGTGGACGTGGTTATCTCCCGCCGTCCAGCATGCGGTGTCCCGGGAGGTTCGATGCTCGTTCAGCAGGTGGTGATGCCCTTGTCGCGGCGGAGGTCGTGGACGGTCCTCGGCACCGACGGGGTTCCGGTCGAGCCGGTCGAGCGCTACCTGGCGTTCCTCACCGACGTCGACCGCTCGCCGAACACGGTCAAGGCATATGCGCATGATCTGAAGGATTGGTTCGTGTTCCTGGCCGGGCGGACGCTGGACTGGCGCGAGGTCCGGCTGGAGGACGTGGGCGAGTTCGTGGCCTGGCTTCGGCTGTCCCCGGCGGCAAGGGATGGCCGGGTCGCGGTGTTGCCGTCGGTGATGCCGCACTGCGGTCCGGCGACGGTGAACCGGAAGCTGTCGGCGGTCAGTGCGTTCTACCAGCACGCCGCCCGCCACGGCGTCGATCTGGGCGAGCTGTTGACCAGCTGGCAACCGGCCGGCCGGCGTGGGACGTCGTGGCGCCCGTTCCTGCACCACATCAGCAAATCCCAGCCGGCCGCGCGGCGGGTGATCGGGGTGAAGGTGCCGCGCAAGCACCTGCGGATCCTGTCCGCCGCGGAGATGCAGGCGATCCTGGATGCCTGTGACCGGCTGCGGGACCGGTTGCTGTTCGCGGTGCTGCACGACACCGGGATGCGGATCGGGGAGGCGCTGGGGCTGCGGCACGAGGACTGGGCCGCGGCGGAGCGCACGGTCGCGGTGGTGCCGCGGATCAATGACAACGGCGCCCGCGCCAAGTCAGCGCAGCCAAGGTCGATCCCGACCAGCGCCGGACTGGTCCGGCTCTATGCCGACTACCTGCACGGTGAGTACGGCGATCTGGACAGCGACTACGTGTTCGTCAACCTCTGGGCCGAGCCCCGCGGCCACCCGTTGACCTACGCCGCGGCCTATGAGCTGGTCAAACGGCTGCGCCGGCGGACCGGGGTGGACTTCGACCCGCACTGGTGCCGTCACACCTACGCCACCGGGCTGCTGCGCGCGGGGACCCCGGTGGAGGTGGTCAGCAAGCTCCTCGGGCACGCCTCGGTGACCACGACGGTCGAGGTCTACGGGCACCTCAGTGTCGCCGACGCCCGCCAGGTGCTGGAACAGGCGGGCTGGTTCACCGGCAGCGCGGTGCAGCTGTGAGGGTGCCGGCCCGGCCGGTGGCCCCACGGCGACCGGCGCTGCCCGAGCAGCTGCTGGGCGCGGTCCGGCCCGAGTTCCGGGCCGAGGTGCTCGTGTTCGCGGCCGAGGATCCGGTGTTCGGTGGCGGAGCCTGCCGGGTCGAGGGCTGCGGGCGAGCGGTTCGCAGCAAGGGCATGTGTCCGGGCCATCACCTGCGCTGGGCCAGTGAGGGCCGCCCGGACCTGGGGGTGTTCGCCGCGACGACTGATCTTCGGTGGTGTCGGCAGCGCCCGAACGTCGGGTGTCGGGTGGCCGGGTGCGGCTACGGGACTGCGCGCGGCGGGATGTGTCAGCTGCACGGGCAGCGGTGGGACCGCGCCGGGCGCCCGGACCTGCTCGGGTGGCTGGCCGACCCGCCGACGATCAAGGCGCCGGCGTCCGGCATGGTCTGCGCGGTGGCGCACTGCGATCTATGGCCGCAGGCGGCGTTGCCGCTCTGCCACGCCCACGCCAACACCTGGAAGGTGAACGGACGACCCGAGATCGACGTGTTCGTCCGCCGGTTCGACGAGGTCGCGGTCACCGCAGAGGAGATCATCCGGCTCGATGTCCTGGGCCCGCAGCTGCGTCTGGAGATTCAGTACGTGCTGCAGTGCCGCCACGAGCTGCGGGCCACCAAGACCCTCCCCGCCGTGGTCATGGCGGTGGTGCGGGCCCTGGCCGCGGCCAGCGTGGTGTCGCTGCTGGACCGGACCGAGGACGAGTGGCGGACGTCGATCGGGCGTCCGGCGCCGCGCGACTCGAACCTGCGCGCGCTAATGATCGACGCCCGCCGCAAGGTGTCTGATCTCGCCGACGGCGACGGTTGGGAGGGCGAGTTCGACTGTGACGTCTGGCAGATGCGTCGCCTCGGGTTCCCCGGCAACCAACAGCTCGATTTCACCGCGATCGGGGCGTGGCTGCGCGGGCTGGTGAAGCGGTGGCTGCGCTGGCGGCTCTCGGCGGGACTCGGGCTGGAAGTCGCCCGTCGCGGGCTGCGGTCCCTGACCCGGTTCGCGATGTTCTGCGAGCGCATCGGTGTCGGCGCGCTCACCGACGTCGACCGAGTCGTGCTGGAGCGCTACCTGGCCGACCTGCACGTCGAGCTCGCCGGGCGCCAGCGCCACGGCGACCAGATCGGGCAGCTCAACTCGTTCCTGCACGCGGTCCGCCAGCACCATTGGGACGACACGCTGCCCGCCACGGCGCTGGTGTTCACCGAGGACTACCCCGCCCGCACTGAGCGGGCGCCACGCGCGCTGGCCGAGCAGGTCATGGCCCAGATCGAGCACCCCGACAATCTCGCCCGATTCGCCAACCCGGCCTACCGGCTGGCCACCCAGATCCTGATCCGTGCCGGTCTGCGGGTCACCGACGCGCTGAGCGTGTCCCGCGACTGCGTGGTCCTCGACACCGACGGCGCCCCCTACCTGCGCTATCTCAACCACAAGATGAAGCGCGAGGCGCTCGTCCCGATCGATGAACAGCTCCACGCCCTGGTCGTCGAGCAGCAAGAGCGCGTCGGGGACGTGCCGGTGTTGTTCCCGCGGCCGACGAAGAACCCCGACGGCCGGGCCCCCACCGCGTCCTCGACCTACCGGCTCGCGCTCTATCGCTGGCTGGCCCGCTGCGATGTCCGCGACGCACACGGCCGACCGGTCGCGCTGACCCCGCACCAGTGGCGCCACACCCTCGGCACCCGGTTGATCAACCGGGACGTCCCGCAGGAAGTCGTGCGACGCATCCTCGACCACGACTCCCCGCAGATGACCGCGCACTACGCCCGGCTGCACGACACCACCGTCCGACGGCACTGGGAAGCCGCCCGCAAGGTCGACATCACCGGCGAGGTCGTCGCCCTCGACCCCGCCGGGCCGCTCGCCGAGGCCGCCTGGGCCAAGCAGCGCCTCGGCCGGGCGACCCAGGCGCTGCCCAACGGGTTCTGCGGGCTCCCGGTCCAGAAGACCTGCCCGCACGCCAACGCCTGCCTGACCTGCCCGATGTTCGTCACCACCGCGGAGTTCCTGCCCCAGCACCGCACCCACCGCGGGCAGGTCATCGAGCTCATCACCGCCGCTCAGGCCCGCGGCCAGACCCGGCTGGTTGAGATGAACCAGCAGGTCCTGGGCAACCTCGACCAGATCATCGACACACTCGCCGACGACCCCGCCATCGGCGACCAGCAGGTGCCGGATGCGGGCTGACAACACCCAGCACCTCCTCGACGCCGCACGTCGACGCGCCCAGGCCACCCGCCGCCGCGCCGGCGCCGCCCTGCGCCGCATGGACAACACCGGAACGCACGTCACCTTCGACGCCCTCGCCCGCGAGGCCGGCGTCTCCCGGTCCTGGCTCTACAACCAACCCGACCTGCGCGCCGAGGTCGAACGGTTGCGTGACCAACCGCATCCCGCCGCAGGCCGGCCCGTCCCGGACCGCCAGCGTTCCTCCGACGCCTCCCTGCTGCGCCGCGTCGAGGTCGCCACACAGCGCATCCATGAACTCGAAACCGACAACACCCGGCTCCGCCATGCCCTTGCCGAGGCCCTCGGCGAACGCCGCGCCGTCGCCGCCCGCGGACCCCGACACGACACGCCGAGACCATGAGTTTCGAGACCCACCCGGCCATCCTGAACAGCTGCGTCACCGACACCGTCCATAACGCAAAGCCGCAGCTCACTGCCTTGATCATTCACGCAGCTCAAGATAACCATCGGGCTCGTGGTGCGCAGGTGGATCCAGTGCTCGGCGGGGAAGTCGTAGACTGCGAGCGGCACCTCGACATCGCCGGTGATCTTCGCGACCGCCTTGGGGGACTTCACCCCGTACGCGTTGTCGAAGGCGGTCACGAAGTCGAGGGCATGCCGCTCATCCTCGACGTTCCAGATCTCGGCCAGCGCCCAGCCCCGACTCACGAACCGGACGCTCCCCTCGGCGCACCGCCTGCGCCCGTTACG
>Ga0105046_10018080_pt1 | contig 10747 bp, 9 predicted proteins | sample MAT03_FD_78385 | JGI IMG/M metagenome (GOLD analysis project Ga0105046, IMG submission 78385) | Freshwater microbial communities from Lake Fryxell liftoff mats and glacier meltwater in Antarctica - MAT-03 (megahit assembly) | ecosystem: Environmental > Aquatic > Freshwater > Ice > Liftoff...
CGGCGGTGGCCACTTCGATCGCGCGGGTAATCGTTTCACCTACGACGCTACCCATCGAGCCCATCATAAACGTAAGATCAAGGCACGCAACCATTGCATCGCGGCCCTTGATGAACATTCGACCGGCTTTGATGGCATCTTTCGCGCCAGTGGTGATCTGCTCAGAGAGCACCCGATCTTTGTATGACGTGAGGTCTTTAAAGCCCAGCGGGTCCGCGGCGGAGAGGCCGGTGAACATTTCGTTGAACGAGCCTGGGTCCGCTAACTGCAGCACACGTTCGGCCGCGCCGATGCGGTGGTGAAAGTCGCACTCCGGGCAGACATTCAAATTCGCCTCGAGGTGTCGCCGGTAAATCATTTTTCCGCAGGCTTGGCAGCGGAGCCACAGCCCTTCGGGGATTGCGGAACGTCGCTCGGGCCTTACTTCTTTCCACGTCCGTGTGGTCTGTTCAGCCGCTGATCGCGCCATTCATAACCTCTTTATAGGTGACAGAGAAAACCAAGAAACTGAAGACGGCCGGGGGCACCTCAATACGCGATCCTGCGCAGAGAGCGTGAACGTGCCATTCATCAGGAGACTCGAAAACCGATTTCGCTTCCGCAGAGTTTATGCCAGTGGCACTGGCTGAAACGGATGTTATCCGGCGTAGGCGGTGATGAAAGGGATTACCAAACTCTACACTAACATACGCTCCTGAGACTCATTTGTTCGGCTTGGCATGGGATAACCGCTGGTCAAGGCTCATGAACTGCGCGGGCTACGTTTCCAAGTGAACCACACCAACAGCGTCTTGGCATCGATGATGTCGCCATTTACGATCATCTGCTCAAGAACCTGAACCGGAACCGGATGAACTTCGATCCGTTCGTCGTCTTCAAGTCGCTGCTGGAGGGGGGTAAGGTCGGTCGCCACAAATGCGTGCATCAGCTCGTCGGTTAAACCGGGGGCTGGGTAGAACCGAGGGAGTCCGGGTAGCGGAGCGACGCTTGCTGCGGCAAATCCGGTCTCTTCGCCCAGCTCGCGCTTCGCGCAGGTCTTTGGAGGTTCACCTTTGGTCATGGTGCCTGCTGGCAGTTCCCAGATCCAAGATTCTGTCGAGAGCCTCCAGTTACGAATGAGCACCACTCTGCCATCGGGGAGGAGTGGAAGCACGATGACGGACCCGGGATGGCGGATGCACTCTCGTTTGAGCGTCTCGCCGCGATTCCCGGTGAAGCACAGGGTTTCTATGTCAAACTTGCTGCCACGATGTAGCAACTCGCGGCGTACCGTTCCATCGAAGTTAGTAGGCACACACATACCGTAGCAGACGGGTTGCTTCGCGGTGCGGTTGCGGCGGCAGATCGTTGGAAAGGCGGCATGTTTGTGGAGAAGGTGTCGGTTTGATGGAGGCGGAGCATTGGTCGCTGTGTCCGACGACGTGGAGGACAACCGGGAGGGTGTGGGGGCAACGAGCGGGTGAAGTATTTTGGTCAACTTAATATAGATCGTCAGCGATTTTTAATTCAACAGATCAACCAAGTGGCATGGGCTCCGGGCCGGGGATGAACGACCCGGCGGTAACTGCGCGCACGAGGAGCGTGGAACCGTCGATCCTCTCACTGCGGAACCTAAACAAGCGGTTTGGCGATCAGCAGGTGCTGGATAACTTCTGTCTGGAGATCGAGGCGGCCCAAACGCTGGTGATCATGGGGCCGAGCGGTTGCGGCAAATCGGTGACGCTGAAACACATCGTGGGGCTGCTGCGGCCTGACTCGGGGGAAATTTACTTTGACAATAAGCGGATCGATACGCTCAAAGAGGAGGAGATGAAGCCGACGCGGCTGCAGATCGGCTTGCTTTTTCAGATGTCGGCGTTGTTTGATTCGATGAGCGTGTTTGAGAACATCGAGTTTCCGTTGATTGAGCACACGAAGCTGAGTCCGGTGCAGCGGGCTGAAAAGATTCGTCAAGCGTTGCTTACAGTTGATCTTGAAGGGGCGCATGAGAAACTGCCTTCTCAGCTCTCGGGGGGTCAACGTAAGCGGGTGGCGCTGGCGCGAGCGATTGTGCTGGGGCCGCGAGTGGTGTTATACGATGAGCCTACCACAGGGTTGGACCCGGTGCGGGCTGATGGGATCAATCAACTGATTCTCAAGTTACGGCGGGAGATGGGGGTAACGAATATCGTCGTGACCCACGACTTGGTGTCGGCTCGCAAAATAGCCGACCGCGTGGTGATGATGCTCAACGGGAAGATCGTCGCGGCGGGCACGTTTGATGAGGTTGCGGCAAGCCCCGACGACCGGGTTCAGCACTTCTTGGCAGGGAAATATGTGAAAGCGGACGACGCAGATGAGCAGCGGCTGTTGCAGCGGGCTAGCCGCGGGACCAAGAGCATCCGGGAGGCGGTCAAGGCAATTAGCAGCGAGCGGCGGGACTGATGAGTGCCAGCTGGGGTGAAGAGGGGTGCGGCGCAGGAGCGGAGAAATCAGGAGTCGCTGGCTTAAGCGGCGGCAAAATAGAAATTAACGTGCCGGGGGGCTTGACGGTGAAAATGAGTTGCGTAGAGAGCAGAACTGGGTAGACCTATGAAACCGCTGGCGAGAGATTTTCTGGTTGGGCTTACAGTACTTCTGGGCGTGGCGGGACTGGTGCTGCTATTGCTTTTCTTTGGTGAACTTACCTTCGATAATAACTATAAGTTTGGAGTTCGGTTACAGTCCGCCGGAGGTCTGGCGCAGGGGTCGCGGGTCACTATGAGCGGCGTCAGCATCGGCCAGATTCAGAAGGCGGAGATTCTTGCGCCGTCGGTGGGCGGGGTTCAGTTATATTTGAAGGTAAACGACACGATCAAGATTCCGCGCAAGAGCCTCGTGAATATCGAGAAGGGGCTTATCGGCGATGCCGCGCTGGATTTCGTAGTGCCAACGACGCTGACGGAAGCAGAGCTTAAAGACGTTGTGACTTCGGGCGATATCTTCGAGGGGGGTAATCCCCGGTCGATGTTTGACAAGCTTGCATCGAGCATCGATAAGCCCCTCGCGCAGCTGGAATCGACGGCGAAGAAGATCGAGGCCTTCGCGGATGTCTACACCGAAGTGGGGCGCAAAGTAAGCGATGCGTTAGAGCCTCGTACTCAGGCGGATGTCCGTGCGGGTATGGCCCCCAATATCCGATCGACCATTGAACGGATCGATACGTTTCTCGCGAGTGCGGATGGCCTGATCAATGATGAGCAACTTCGCAATGACCTCAAAGGAGTTGTAAGCAAAGCGCACAAAGCGATGGATGACGCTTCGGCGGTCGTCGCCGACGTGCGCAAAGCCGCGGCGAAGGCTGAAACCATTCTTGATTCAGCGGATAAGGCGGTCGCGAGCACATCTGCCGCGATAACCACTGCGGCCCAGACGGCAACGGAGAAGCTGGGCAGCATCGGCGAGCAGGCCAACGCATCACTTAAGAGCGTGGAGGACGCGGCGGCCAAGCTGGGTGCTGCGCTCGAAAAGGCGACGCAGGGCGGGGGAACCGTCGGTCAACTTATGAATAATCCTGATCTCTACAACTCACTGCGCGACGCGGCGGTGCGGCTTGATAGAGCACTGACAGAGTTTCAGCTTATGGCTGAGAAGATCAAGACCGAGGGTGTGCGGCTGAGGTTATAACTCAGCGGGGATGCAGGGTGCCGCGAAGGCGTTGCGGGGGGAGGAGAGAGATAGTCTGGTTGATGATGATACCGCGGATCGCACAGTTTCCATCGGAGCTTGCCGCGAGGGCACAGCTAGCGCGGCTGGGCGGAACCCGGGTTCCCGCAGTTCTCGTACATCCTAACTGGGAACGGCCCGCGCCGACGGTCATATGGATGCACGGCCGTACCGCGAACAAAGAGCTGGACCCCGGTCGATACTTACGATGGATGCGAGCGGGCATCGCGGCAGTATCGCTGGACCTGCCGGGGCATGGAGAACGGAGCGATGAAATATTACAATCTCCTGATCGCTCGATGCAGGTGCTGGCGCAGATGAGGGCGGAGATCAACGGGGTGGTGGCTGCACTTGCGCAGCCCGAGTATCAGGGTATTTTCGATCCTTCGCGACTTGCGATTGGCGGGATGTCGCTGGGGGGAATGGCCGCACTGCGGCGGCTTTGTGACCCACATCCGTTCGTCGCGGCGGCGGTTGAATGCACGTGCGGCTGGCTGAAGGGACTCTACTTTCCGCCGCCGGATCAGGCCCACTTGCCGCGGTGGCGGGGGCCGCATGATTCCGAAGAGGTGCGCAAGAACGATCCATCGGAGCATCTTGGACTTTGGCGGCCGATTCCGCTGCTCGTCCTTCACAACCGGGGAGACGAGATTGTGCCGCTGCTCAGCCAACTGCACTTTGTGGAGCTGCTGAAGGATCATTATGTTTTGCGAGGTGCTGATGTCGGGCTGATCCGTACCGAGATCTTCGAGCGGACGGGCGCGGTGCAAGAACATTCTGGGTTTGGGCGGTTGAGCAACGAGGCAAAGAATTTGCAAACCGAGTTTCTCCGCGGGGTGCTCAAGCCCGAGTAGCAGGCGGAGCGCGCCGCATACGCTGTGAGCCTTGTGACGCCTTCACTTGCCTCCATCCGTACCTCGCTCGGCGTGCTCGTCGCGATTAATCTGATCAATTATATCGATCGGTACATACTATCGGGGGTTGAGCCGCTGATCCGCGCCGAACTTCTGGGGCCTGATGATCCCAACGCCCGTACCAAGATGGGGCTGCTCGCGCCGGCGTTCTTAATAACTTACATGATTGCTTCGCCTGTTTTCGGGTGGCTGGGCGACCGGTACAGGCGATGGACGATCGTAGGAATCGGAGTCTTAATTTGGACGCTCGCGACCGGTGGCTCTGGGTTGTCTACATCGTTTGGGATGTTGCTTGGAATGCGGGTGCTTGTGGGCATCGGCGAGGCCGCGTGGGGACCGATCGCCCCCACCCTCATCGCGGATATGTACCCTGTGAAGAAACGCGGATGGGTGCTCTCGTGGTTTTACATCGCCATTCCGGTGGGGAGCGCGCTTGGTTACATTCTCGGCAGCGCGATCGCGGCGAAATCGAGTTGGCACTGGGCCTTCTTTCTGGCAGTACCCCCGGGAATCCTGCTGGGTATCTTGGCATTTTTCCGAGCCGAGCCGGTACGCGGCGGGTCTGAGTCTGCGGCGGAGCAGGTGGGTGAACGGCCTCGGCCTGTCGCGCTGAAGGCCGCGCTTAAGTCGCTGTCGAGGAACAAGCCCTTCGTCTCAAACACCGTGGCGATGACCGCCGCGACATTCGCCATCGGCGGAATGTCGTTCTGGATGCCTACTTATATCCATGAGTACCGCTTGAAGGGCGGGGTTGACGAGGCGGGGAAGCAGCAGCTTTCTCAAGTTAATTTTCTCTTCGGGGCTATCACCGTAGCGGCGGGCATCGCGGGCACACTGATTGGAGGTTATGTAGCCGACCGCCTGCGGGGCAAGATCAAGGGAGCGTACGCGGCGTTTTCCGGAGTTACGATCCTGCTGTCTTTCCCCTGCCTTCTCGGCGTGCTGTTCCTGCCCTTTCCTGCGGCGTGGTGGTTCATGGGTTTAACGATCTTCTTTATGTTCATGGGCACGGGTCCGACCAATACGATCACGGCGAACGTAACACGCCCGGAGATACGCGCGACCGCCTACGCGATGAACATCTTCATAATTCACGCGCTGGGCGACGCAATCTCGCCCTTGCTCATCGGCTGGGTAACAGATGCAACTGGGAGCATGACCAAAGCGTTCGCGCTCGTGGCGATTTCGATCCTGATCGCCGGGTTCGTATGGATCGCGGGGGCTAAAAACCTGGAGAATGCGCGGCCCCAGTAACAGATCGCTTTGCGGGGCGAACAAAAACTTGACTATCTTGTACCGTTGCGCAATGGCTTTCGCGAGAGGCCTTGTTGCCCCGCGTCTGAGGCGCGCGAATGAACAGCGCACGATGGCGGAGGCAAACTGTCCTCACACAAGATTAAGATTCAATTGTTCGGGAGTTCATCAGCGTGCCCTCTTATGCCCTGACTTGCCTTAAGTTGGTTTGCCTTGAGCTGGCTTGAGGTGGCTTGCGTCAGCACAGAAACGCGATGCCGTGGCGAAAATGCACGAGGCCGGTACGCACAGGGGATCGGGCTGCATTCGTGGGCAGCCTGGTCCCTCTTTGTTTGCATCTGCACGCACGTCAACTCCGCCGTCGCACCTGAATGATCGCTGGGTTGACGGCCAAGTCTTAGGCTCAAGCAGGGCACCACGCATCCAAAAAGGGCCGCTCAGCCTTTGGGGAGCCCGGACGCGCCTCCGCGACCGGCCCCGAGTCTGGTCAAAAAGGGGGGCGGCCTGATGATCGACAACCAAGGTGCTTTTTACCGCAATATTTCTTTCCAACTACTTCATGCGTCCGAAGCAGCGGCGGTATGATCGGAAGGGGGCAACGGTCCCATGCAGAAGTTCCAGGAAACCCCTACGTTCGGGTCTGAAACAGTTACAAAGGATTATTCAATATTATGGCCTCAGCACCAGCCAAGTCAGCACCTTTAAAGTCCGCCGGTCTTGCCGCGAAGAACGCCAAATCTGCGTTGCTGGCAAAGGGTGGGAGCAAGAGCGTTGAACCAAGTAAGTTCAGTGATGGAAAGTTAGGTGATGGAAAGTTTAGTAATGGAACCAGGCCCTCCGGAGGGGGCACGCCGGTGATGAGTTCCAAGCCGGCAGTGAAAGCCGCGAAATCTGCGGTACGGAGCGGGGGGCCGCAATCGCCCTCGAACGCCGACCTGCTGAAGCACCCTATCTTCGACGAACTGGGCTTCCCGACCGATCCAAACAACTTATATCGGCAAACGGTGGCGAGCATGCTAGCGGCTGCGGACCTGATGAACCTTCCCCACCACCTTCAGATCATTCTGGCCCAGCCCAAGAATGAGATCATGGTTAACTTTCCTGTGAAGATGGACGACGGCGAATATAAGCTATTCAAGGGGTACCGTGTTCAACATAATAACGCGCTGGGCCCCTTCAAGGGGGGCCTGCGATTCCATCATGATGTGCACCTGGACGACGTCAAGAGCCTCGCGTTTTTGATGACGATGAAGTGCTCGCTAGTGGGTGTGCCCTTCGGCGGTGGAAAGGGCGGGATCAAGGTCGATCCCTACAAGCAGAGCCGGGGCGAGATGGAGCGCATCGTCCGGAGGTTTACGGCGGCGATTGCTCATCAGATCGGACCAGATTACGATATCCCGGCGCCTGATGTAGGCAGCAACAGCCAGCACATGGCGTGGATCGCGGATACGTACAGCTTTCTTTCTGAGGTAGGCGGGAAGCAGCCAGAGGCGGTGATTACGGGCAAGCCGGTTGAGTACGGTGGATCGCTGGGGCGTGAAAAAGCCACCGGACAGGGCGTTGTTGATACGCTGGTTGAGATGCTTCCTGAGATCGGTATCGACATCCGGGAATGCACTTTCAGCGTGCTGGGCTTTGGTAACGTTGGCTCGTGGACCGGCCGCATCCTGCAGGATAAGGGCGCAAAGATGCTGGCCGCCATGGACCATACGGGTGCTATTCACAACGAAAGTGGAATCGATGCCCATTCGTTGGCGTTGCACGTTCAGAAGACCGGCGGCGTCTCCGCGTTTAAGGGAGCGGAGCAGATTGAACGCACCGAGTTCTATGAGACGAAGGTTGATGTGTTTGTACCAGCCGCGCTCGAGCAGATGATTACTGAAGTTGAAGCAAAGATGCTTAACTGCAAGGTCGTGGCTGAAGGCGCCAACGCTCCCACCACGCCTCCGGGTGAGCGGGTGCTCGAATCGCGAGGCATCGAAGTGTTGCCCGCCATCCTTTGCAACGCGGGTGGGGTTACGGTCTCATACTTTGAATGGGTGCAGAATAAGACCTGCCATCAGTGGGACCTTGATCGCGTGGATTCAGAGTTGAATAAACATATGGTAAAGGCGGCAAAGCGTGTGCGCGATGCTCGCAAGAAGTACCGGTGCAACCTGCGGACGGCCGCTTACGCCGCGGCACTAGAACGCTTGCAAGCCGCGTACGCGGTGCGTGGCCTCTTCCCGTAAGCTGCGGATGCTTTAATTGTCCCTAGCTTGACGATGCGTCAAGCGAAGAGCATCGTTTAGTGAAACCGGCCACACTTCCTTACGAGGTGAGCACCCCCTCGCGCTGTTTTTTTATGTTACGTTCGCCCACGAGGAGCGAGAGATAGCACCGCCCCGTCGGTAACGATCGCTGATAATGCTTCAAACACCGGTACTGCCGCACATGATGACATAACTTGACTGATCACCCCCGTAGATAAACGACGGCATCACCACGAGAACACCTACCGCAGCGGTCGTTCGAAGACGTGCGAGATTGTTCACTTGGGGGTACTCGGCGCCATCTTGCGCGCCGAAGTTGGCCCACCGACCGGAGGTGTGACGAGCGCAGCGGCGGGAAGATCAGCGGGCGGTGGCGATTCCTTGGCCATCTGCTCGCGAAGTTGCGCTGCCTTGGCGAGGGCCTGCTCATCCGTGCTTGCCTCTCGCTGCGAACTGCGATTAGAGGAAAAAATAGCGACACCACTACCAAGGGCTACGACTGTCAGGACTACGGACAACATAATGCGCCGCTTACGAACTACCGACGCCGCGGACTTGGCAGGTTGTTTCATCATCGCAGATCTCTCCCTCGAATCCCATCGCGAGTTGCCCAGAAGAAGGCGGGGTTGCCGTAGATCCACTTAAAGCCTTGCCCCAGCCCGTACTGGTAGTAATTCCCCCCCATTTCGGCCTCGCCCGGCTCCCACCTTCCGCTGGGGTGAAGCAAGCCGGTATCGGTGCGATCAGCCGGCGCCTGCGTTTGTAATATAATTTCAGACATGTTCACAGTGCGAACGCTGGCGTCGGTCAGGGCCACTTGCGGTCTGGCACCGGCAACATTCCACATGGGTTTAGTCTTGCCGGAGAAGTCCTTGTTTTCAAACAAGAGCACTTTAGACTGCGAGAATGCGAGGTCGCTGTAGCGGAGCCGCCGAAAGAAATGACGGTTCTGCTCGCCAGCGCCCAGCCGGCTCGCGGGCGCGAACCGCTCGGGGGCTTGCCAGAAGACCGGGGGATACCAGTAAGAACAGGGAAAGATCCATTCGATATCATTCTGGGCGTTTTGGTTATTATTTTCTCTGAACCATCGGACCAGATCGCCGTCGTCGGGCGCAACATTTGACTTCGCGCGAGAAGTAATATCAGCGTCCTGGTAGAGCGTATGAGCGAGCCAATGGTAACCATACGTTTCGGAGCCGTTAGTGCTGTAGTTGTCGCCGTACGCCCACCCGTACTGCCCGAACTGGAATCTGGGCGGGGGGCGCTGCGCCCACACCCAGGGGCGTGAAAGGGGATCGGTGCCGTTCTTGAAAGGATTCACAAAGCTGTCCTTCCAATCGATCGAATAAGCCCCCATGTACTGGGCGTTGGATCGAAGATTCGCCGCGCTCCCGGCCCTCCGGCCGCCAATGCGTGCCTTGCCCAGGGTAGGAAGCAATATCCCTATAAGCAGTGCGATAATGGCTATGACGACGAGAAGTTCAATTAGGGTAAAGCCGGATGATCCGCTGGATCGGTGAGTCAATCGCATTGCTGTGCTCCTTCTGATGGAACTAAACACATGCCCCGAAGATAAGTGAAGCGCCGCAGCTGCATGACGCTCGCCACCGGGGTGTGAAGCTTTGTGGCAACTTAAGATCGTCGCGTCATCCATACAACACCGCCCGATGGCTCGCTTACGTCTGGCAGATCAATCACTCGCCCGGACTCGCGCTAGTCGCGACTTCGGGGCTTTTCGAACTGACGCGACAGAACGCCGCGATGGTGAAATACTAGCCATGGTGCCCCGGGCTCGTCTGCCGTCGCCCCTCTCGCGTTGCCGCGGCAGAGCGGGAGAGGCGGTGCTAGATGAGGGCAGCACGCCGCGGAATGATTATCGAACCCACAGGAGTACTTAGTTGAACTACCCGTTGCAGGCGGAAAACACCCAATTTTGGCGGATCAGGGAGAAAAGGGATGGGCAAGGGGGGACTCCAGCCAAGGTCGAACCTTCACTTTGATCGCCTTGGCGAGCAAGTCGAGGTACTGCTCATGGGGAATCTGCTCCGCACCGAACCTCGAGGTGTGCTCGTTGAAGATCTGGGTATCGAGCAAAACATAACCATCTGCTCGAAGTTTGCTCACCAAAGCGCAGAGGCATACCTTGCTGGCATCGGTGCCGCCACGTTCTGGCCGGCAGAACATACTTTCAGCGCAGAATGCTCCGCCGATGGCCAGACCATAGATTCCGCCCACTGGTTCATCATTGCGGTCCTGACCGGGGAACCATGCCTCGATACTGTGGGCGTGGTGCGCTTCATGCATGAGATCAAAGATCGCGATGATCTGATCGCTCAGCCAGCACCCACCAGCCCGCTGAGCGCCACAGGCTCGTATGACGCGACCGAAGGCCGTATCGGTGGACAGTTCAAAGGGCTTGGATGCGATGGTTTTGCGTAGCGAGCGGGAGATATGAAAGCGGGTGTCAAGCGGCATCAGGCACCGCTGATGAGGTGCCACCCAGTCCATACCCGTTCCTTCATCGTCCGCCATCGGAAACCAACCCTGCTGATATGTGTTCAGGATCGTCGCAACGATTTGGGCACTGGTTGGATTTTTACGTCGAGAACTACCAGACATGATTGATCTTTGAGCGAGCGAAAC
>Ga0105046_10018081_pt1 | contig 10747 bp, 12 predicted proteins | sample MAT03_FD_78385 | JGI IMG/M metagenome (GOLD analysis project Ga0105046, IMG submission 78385) | Freshwater microbial communities from Lake Fryxell liftoff mats and glacier meltwater in Antarctica - MAT-03 (megahit assembly) | ecosystem: Environmental > Aquatic > Freshwater > Ice > Liftoff...
CCAGCCGCCGCGGGCCGCGCTCTGTGCCTTCACGAACGAACCCCGGCTGGCAAAACGCTCAACAAGTCCTTGATTCGTCAGGATGCCCAAAGCCTGGCGCACAGTGATGCGGCTGAGCCCGTATCGGTCGCACAGTTCCGCCTCGGTAGGTACTCGATCACCGGGGCGTACTCTTCCCGATTCGATCTGGCGGCTTAGTGTCGTGGCCAAGCGCTGGTAAAGCGGTGTTCCTTCTGGTGCCGCGAAAAAAATCGCGCTTTTGGACCAGCGGTTGGACGAGGCTTCATTGCTCAGAAATACTCCTCCGTTGGCGTTGGCGACGGTCGCGAAAATATGACCCCGCCAAGCGCTAGCCGTGCGAAGAGGTGAGTGAGTATTGACAAGTATAAACATTGTCATAACAATGTTCTCATTCGGTGCCGCAACTGCGGTTTGTTCACTTTGAGTCAAGGAGTTTTCTGTGGAAGATTCGTTTTGCCATTCCAGCAGCGTGTCAGTAGATCGGCCGGCAGAGATGGCCTTCGAAATCATGTCCAACGGACTGAAGCAGGGCACGTGGGCTTGGGGAAGTTTTGATCGCCGGGAAATCGAACCTGGCCTGTTTGTCGGTCGTTCCGTTTTTACCGGAAAGGAGACTTTCGTCCGCTTGTTTTCGGATCGCGCCAGGCTGGTAGTGGACTACGAAGTGGGGCCGTCTCCCGAGACGATGCAACTTCGCAATATGTCGCGCGTCGTTCCTGGTCCGCTCCTAAAAATGGGCGCGGAAAAATGCGTTGTATCGCTGCTGTCGTGGCGGCTTGCCACGCAGTCGGATGCCGATTGGGCGCAGTTTGGCTGCATTCACGAAGCCGAGATGTTCCTCATCAAGGGGCTGTTGGAGCGGAACGCCTGACGGGCTTGCGCTGTGTTATGACAACTGCGACATCCGGTGCCTCCATCGAATTGAATAATGTCTCCGTCCTCCTTGATCAACAGGCCATCGTGTCGGGGATCAACCTCAGGATCGACGCGGGTGAATTCGTTTGCCTTCTTGGCCCCAGTGGTTGTGGAAAGTCGACCTTGCTCAACGCCATCGCTGGATTCATTCCCTACGGTGGCCAGATTCTAGTGAACGGGGATCCGGTGCGCGGGCCGGCCATCGGGCGCGGCATGGTTTTCCAGAGTTCCGACGTGCTGTTCCCGTGGCTGACCGCGTCCGAGAATGTCCAATATGGTCAGAAGATCAGGCGACTCGCAAAGCCGGAGCGCAAGGCGCTGGCACAGCGCTACCTCGAACTGGTGGGCCTGGGCCACGCCATCGACAAATTTCCGGGTCAGCTCTCGGGCGGCATGCGCCAGCGTTTGCAACTCGCGCGGGTGCTCGTGAACGAGCCTGCGGTGGTGCTGATGGACGAGCCCTTTGGCGCGCTCGATGCGCAGACGCGCGAGGTCATGCAGCGCGAACTCACGCGCATCTGGCAGGCTACCGGGGCGACCATCGTTTTTGTGACCCATGACATCAACGAAGCCTTGCTGCTCGCCGATCGCGTCGCGACGATGACCACCGGGCCTCGCGCCGGCATCAAGAGCGTGCGTCTGGTCGCGGCACTGCGTCCCCGGGACGAAACGGATCCGGAGCTGTTGTCGCTCGTGCGCGGGCTGCGCGCCGAGATCGGCGAAGAGGTGCAGAAGGTTTTGCGCAGGCAAGGACTTGAGGCGGTAGCAACATGACAATGCCGACCCACACTTCAACTGCCGTTGCGCAAGCGCCTGAGTCTCCCGCACCGCCCACGCCGCGCGGTACGTTGGGAATCCGGATTTCGCACGCACTTACTAGCGTCTTCTCCGTGGCGTGTGCGATCCTTCTCTGGGAAGTTGTCAGCTGGTACGTGCCACCGCTGTTTCTGCCTTCCCCTCGCGCGACGGTGGAAGCCGCCTGGGAGTTATGGCAGGACGGCATGCTGGCCCAGGCGGCTCTGGCTTCACTCGGGAGAATCGGCGCCGGTTGGGGGCTGGGGCTGGTAATCGGAATTCCGCTGGGGATCGGCATGGGCAGTTTCGCACTCGCGCGGCGGCTGCTGGACCCGTTTATCGACTTCTTCCGATTCATTCCCCCGATTGCCTTCGTCACTCTCGCCGTGATCTGGCTGGGCCCGGGAGAGGCGTCCAAGGTAGCACTTATTTTCTATGCGACGGTCTTCATCGTTGTTGTCAGCATGATCGCCGGAGTCGGTGCGGTCAGCGAATCGCGCATGCGCGCAGCTGCGACATTGGGCGCGGGAAGGCTTCGGACGCTTTGCACGGTGGTTGTGCCTTCCACGGTGCCCGCGATGGTCACCAGTGCGCGACTGGCGCTGGGGAATTCTTTCCTGACGGTCGTCTCGGCAGAGATCGTCGCTGCCCAGGAAGGCATCGGAGCGCTGATCTGGGTCGCGCGCAACTACAGCCGTACCGAATGGGTGTTTGTTGGGATCATCATGCTGGGCATCCTAGGGCTTGTATGCGATCGCACATTGCGTTATTGCGCACTGCGATTGCTAAAGCGTTATGACGTGACGGCATGAACCTGACCCGTTCGCCCAAGGAAACTCTGAACCAGGGCGCGTGGAGCCTACGTACACGATTTTGCGCGTCGTTTCTATTCAACAAAAAGGAGTTGTGTGATGTCTAATGGATTGAAAATTGTTTCCTGCGGGGCTTCGCGGGTGGTCGGCAAGCGTCTGCGTACCAAGGTCGCGGCGGCCCTCTGCGGGGTATTGACCGCGGTGTCGCTCAGCGCGCGAGCAGTGGAGATCCGGATCGCCGTAGGTGCCGACCCGAGCTTTGTGGCGTTCTTTGTGGCCAAACAGGAGAAGCTATTCGAGAAGCAGGGTCTGGACGTCAAGCTCCTGAACTTCGCGGGAGGCGGCGTCATGCTCGATGCCTTGCCCGCTGGGCAAGCGGTCATGAGTGCATCGACGGAATCCACCACCATTGTGAGGATGGGGCGCGCCGATATCCGCGCGGTCGCCATCATCGGCGAGTCGGGTGACAACCTCAAGCTCATGGCCCGCAAGGAGATTGCGAACCCCAAGGGCATCAAGGTGTTTGGCGTGGTGCCTGGTGGTGTCTTCGAGTACCTCAATGTCCTGACGTCCGCAAAGTACGGACTGGACCCGTCTGGTATGAAAACTGTGAAGTCCGGCCCGCCCGAACTCCCGGCGTTACTCGTCCGCGGCGACATCGATGCGTTCTGGATTTTTGAACCCCTGGCGAGCCTGACCGAAAAGCAAGGCGCCCGCGTGTTGGCGCAAAGCAAGGACGTGGGTTATACCTATGCCACGTGGGTTTCCGCCTATGGGCCATGGCTCAAGGACAACAAGGCAGACGCGGAGAAAGTGCTCAAGGCCTTGGCGCAAGCGTGCGAAATCACCACCGCGAATCCGCAGAAAGCCGCCGAGGCCATGCACGCCCAGATGAAGCTCCCGGTGGCCCAGTCACTCGAAATCCTAAAGCTGATGACCTGCAAGGCGCGGGCATTCACCGATGCGGATCTTAAGGGGTACGACGCAATCGCCGACTTTCTGGCGAATTCGAAGATCACCGCTTCCCGCGTGAAGTACCGCGACTTGCTGGACAAGGACTTCTACAAGCCGTGACTGGGAGGCGCGCCAACGTCCATGACTCAGCTGTCACTCGAGGCGCTGGTTGCTTCCGTGCTTGTCTCGCGTTTCTTGCCTCGGTTCTTGGGCGGCCCCTATTTCCGGGCGAAACCTGGTTGCTCGAAATGCGCCATTCGGGTCAGCCGCCCAAGTACGCACAACTCGCGAAACAGGTACAGGATGGCGGTAGACTGAACGGCAGCTTCCTGCGATGAGTTGCCGATCACAGGGCGCCATCCTGGAGGCACCGGTAATAGAGCGGATCCCCACGTACCTGGGGTTGGAGGCCCGCGCACCGCCCAGGGTGCCGGTGCGCGGAGATTTTGAGCAGGCGGCCTGATCGCGGCCCGGCACCCGGGGCTGCGGGCAGGGGCTGAGCCTGGCGCGGGTCGCGCCCGGTGAGGGGCCACGAAGCGCGTGGGTTTGCCCGATGTCCAGGCAGTTTTGAGGTCAGTCGGCGGGGCTGCGGCTGCCCAGTGTGCGACTGGCCAGGCCAACACTCCCCCAAAACTCCCCAGCAGATCAGCCCTGAGCAGGCGAGCCCGTCCCGGTGAGCACGCAAACATGCCATTTGAAAAACCTATTCACCGCCTTCCGCATGTCGACCGTGCGCGGCTGGCCGGCCCAGGCGTAGACGCCAAGGAAATGATCTACAACGATATTGCCCCCGTCGAACTGGCGCGCATGCGCGAAGCCGCGAAGCCGGTTCACGAGAAGTTCGCAGCCTCCTACGACCCGGTCGTCGTGACGCTGTTCAATCGCGAGACGGAGCGCGTCTCGAAGTTCTGACTCGAACGCGCTGCGCCGGGCGCCACCCCGCGATCGCGCGCGTCAGTCGACCTGGATATTGAAGCGCTTGGCGCGCGCGGCCCACTTTTCGCTCTCGGCGACGTTGAATTCGGCAAAGGCCTTCGGGCCGCTTCCGATCACGTTGCCGCCGACCTGGTGAATCGCATCGCGCACCTCGGGATTCTGCGAGACCTTCACCATGGCCGCGCCGAGCTTGTCGATCACCGCCTGCGGCGTGCCCTTGGGTGCCCAGTAGCCGTGCCACGTCTGTGCATCGACACCGGGAAAGCCGAGCTCCGCGAAGGTCGGCACGTCGGGCAGCAGCGGCGAGCGCACCGGGCCCGTGATGGCCACCACGCGAACCTTGCCCGACTTGAGGTGGACCATCGAGGCGGCCACAGCATCGAAGCTGATCGGCACCCGCCCTGCGGCGACGTCCATCGCGATGGCGGTGCCCGACTTGTACGGGATCTGGTTGACCTGGATGCCGGTCGCCTCGCGCCACAGTTCGGCCGCGAAATGGCCGGCCGAGCCGCGCAGCGTGCCGTAATCGATAGGGCCCTTGAGCGTCCTGGCCCACGCGACGAGCTCCTGGTGGGTCTTGATGGGCAATTCCGCGCTGACCATCAGGACCATGGGCATCGCGGTGATCTGGCTGATCGCCACGAAGTCCGTCACGGGGTCATAGGGAACGGCTTTCTGGAACAACGGCGTGATCACGTGCGCCGACGAGCTCACGAGCAAACGGTAGCCGTCCGGATCGGAGCGCTGAACGGCTTGCGTGCCGATCACGCCGTTGCCGCCCGGCAGGTTCTCCGTCAGCAGGGGCTGGCCGAGCTCGGTCTCGAGCCGCTTGTTGATGATGCGCGCGATGATGTCCACATTACCCGCAGGCGCGTACGGCGCGACGACGCGGATCGGCTTGGTCGGATAGGACTGCGCCAGGGTCGCCGCCGAAAACGTGAGCGCCACCAGACTTGAAACGAATGCCAGGGTCAGCCGCATAAAAGGTACCTCTCGAAGTTGGTTGGGAAACACGGATATTTTTTTACCAGATGCCCGAGTGTGCGCCGCCGTCGAGGGTCAACGCCTGGCCGGTCATGAAACCGGCGTCGTCGGAGCAAAGATAGGCACACAGGGCGGAGAACTCTTCGGGCGCGCCGAAGCGGCCGGCCGGCGTTTTCGCGGTCCTGCGAGGGACGATCTCCTCGTTGGAGATACCTTGCTCCGCCACGAGCCGGGCGGTGTTGGCCAGTTGGGTTTCGCTGTTGAAGATGCCCGGCAGGATGGAATTGACCGTGACGTTGTGACGTGCCACCTCTCTGCTCAGCGCTTTGATGTAGCCGGTGAGCCCCAGGCGCGCCGCGGCGGGCAGCGCGAGTTCGAATTCGGGTTCCTTGATCAGGCGCGAGGTCACGACCACCATGCGCCCGAAGCGCCGTTGCACCATGCCCCGGCTGAGCGTGGACAGCATTTCCACCTGGCTCAGCAGCATCGACTCGAGCGCGCCGTACCACGCCCCGGCATCCCAGGGCGCGGCCTGCATTGCGCCTTGTGGCCAGCCGCTGCTGAGCACGACGATGTCCGGATCCGGACATCGCTTCAACACCTCCGCGCGCGCAGCGGGCACGGCCATGTCGGCGGCGATCCACACGGCTCGCACGCCGTGGCGTTCCGTGAGTTCCTCGCAGGACTGGCGCAACGCGGCCTCATCGCGGGCGACGAGGGTGATGTGCGCGCCGGCCGCGGCGAGACGGTCGGCACAGGCACGGCCCAGGCCCTTGCTCGCGCCTGTCAGCAACGCGTGGCGGTCTTTGATCTTGAGGTCCATGGCTGGAAGCCTTATCAATGCGCGGAGGGCTTGAAATTCCTGACGGCGCCGGCGATCACGTCCATCAACTCGGGCGAGGTGTTCGAGTTGATCGAACAGTCGGGTCCGAGGATGTGGTGGCGGCCCTGCATCTCCTGCAGCGAACGCTGCACGTGGTCGGCGAGTTCGGCCGGCTGCATCGTCGCTATCTTCGGTTTGGCCGGCGCACCGGACATGACCGTGCGCCCGGTGAGGGTGTGCATCTCCTTGAGCGGGGGATTTCCAGGGGTGGTAGCCCAGCTGAACACATTCGCCGCATGGTCCTTGAACCAGGGCGCCTGGATGGCCGGGCCGCAGATGTGCAGCACGTTCATGGGGCAACCACTCGCGGCCGCGAGAATCCGGTCGTCGAAAGGGCGCTGGAAGCGCTCGAACTGCGCCTCGGTGGTCTCGCCGACGTTCCCGGTCGTGGTGGCGTAGAACAGGCCATCGACGCCCGCGTCGCGGCACAGCGCGACATATTCTTCCAGCGTGGCGGACATGCCGTCGAGCGCGCGTTCGAGCGCGTCGGGGGCGCTGTCCTGCAGGCGCAGCGCGCCCGGCTTGCCGTCTTCGTGCATCAGCGTGAGGTTCATCATCGGCGAGAACACCGTCGCGATGATGTGCACGTCCTGGCCGACCTCCGCGCGGATGCGCCGGTAGGCGCGCACCTGCTCGGCGAGCGCGCCGGCGTTGGCGGGCACCTGGCGCAGGTTGTCCAGGTCGCCGTCGGCGCGCACGGCGAACTTCTTCGTTACCGGCCAGACGTCGCGCCCGGCAGGCGGCTCCATCTCCTGGCCCCACATCTCGCCGAAGCAATGGGCGCGTGTCTGCGGCTTGACGAAGTCAAAATCAAAACGCTCGTACAGGCGCACCGTTTCGGCGGCCAGAACATCATCGGAGTACTCCTGCGCGAAGTTGTGCAACCAGATTCCGAACGGTACCTGGTCGACGGCATCGCCGCGTATCGCTGCTTCAACGCGCTGGCGCTTGGTGGTCATGTAGTTCCTCTCGTTGCGGGGTTCGACGCGGATGTCCGGTGCGTCATGGAGCTGGATTTTGACTCAATTAATTTTAGGAAGTCGCGGCGAGCATAGGACTCCAATCGGAACGCAAAATCGCGGCGCGTACAGTATGGAATTCCACATCGAGCGTATTTCGTGGAAAGAAATTGTGCATCCCGGCGCTAAATAGCGGCACCTTCCCTGGCACCGGCGTCCAGCGGCAAGACCGTGGTGCTCTTGATCTGTTCCATCGAGAACGCGGACGACACCCCCGACAGGCCGACCTGGCGGATCAACTTCTTGTAGAAGCGGTCGTAACCGTCGATGCTGCTGGTGACCACCTTGAGCATGTAGTCGACATCGCCGCTCATGCGGTGAAACTCGAGCACTTCAGGCATGGCCGCCACGAGGGCGGCAAACCGGGCCAGCCACTTTTCATCGTGCTGGGTAGTGCGCACACTGACGAACACGGTCACCGGCAGTCCCATCTTCTTGCGGTCCAGGATCACCAGCCGCGAAGCGATGTAACCCTCGTCCTGCAAGCGCTTGACCCGCTTCCAGCACGGTGTGGGCGACAGGCCGACCCCCTCGCCGAGCTTGGCCATCGTCAGCGTGGCGTCGTTCTGCAGGGCGTCGAGCAGGCGAAGATCGATTCGATCGAGCATGATTTTTCTCTGGAATTTTGATTTGGAGATCATTACTCCAAATTTCTGCCCAAACAAGGCGATTTTGCGACTTTCTTGCCGAGGCTCGTTTCTACACTGGCTGCACTCCCCACACCGCCGGAAAACCACATGTCCCCCGAAATCTACCTTGACGCCAACGCGACCACCCCGGTCCTGCCAGCAGCCTTGACCGCCGCGTGCCGGGCCATGGAGAACGAGTTCGGCAATCCCAGCAGCTCCCACAGCAGCGGATTGGTGGCCCGGGAACTGCGCGAAGCGGCCCGTGCCAGCGCCGCGCATCTGATCGGCGCCGGCACGGGCACCGTCCTGTTCGTCAGCGGCGCAACGGAGGGTATACAGACGGCCGTGCTGTCCGGCCTGTGCGCCTTGCGGGAGCGCCGCGCGCGAGGCTACCTGCGCGCGCAGCTGCTGGTCTATGGCGCCACGGAACACAAGGCGGTGCCGGAAAGCCTGCAGCACTGGAACCAGTTGCTCGGCCTGAACCTAGAGCTCCGCGCGCTTCCGGTGGACGCCGACGGCAAGCACGACCTGCAATCGCTGCGCGCATGGGCACCCGGGATCGGGATGCTGTGCACCATGGCGGCCAACAACGAAACCGGCATCGTGTCCGACCTCGCCGGCATCGAGCGCGTGCTTTCAGACAGCGGCAGTGACGCGTTATGGCTGGTCGACTGCGTGCAGGCACTGGGCAAGCTGGCGTTGAATCTCGCGGAGACCCGCATCGACTACGCCCCCTTCTCCGGCCACAAGCTCTACGGCCCCAAGGGCATCGGCATACTGTATGTGCGTGCCGGCAGTCCTTACACGGCCCTGGTGATGGGCGGCGGGCAAGAGGGCGGCGGACGCTCGGGAACCGAAAACATGCCGGGCATCGCGGCGCTGGGCGCTGTGCTCGAAGCGGCCCGTCGAGGTGATACGTTCCAGCCGGCGCCGGTGCTGTACGGTTACCGCGACCTCCTGGTACAGGCCATTCAGGACGCGTTTGCAGGGGTCGTGTTCAATGCACCGCTGGCGCAGGCCCTTCCAACCACACTGAACTTCTCCGTGCCGGGCCTGACCAGCGGCGTGTTGCTCGACTTGTTCGACGCCGCCGGCATCCGCATCAGTTCGGGCAGCGCCTGTTCTGCGGGCACCGCCGCGCCCAGCTTCGTGCTGGAGGCCATGGGATTGCCTGCATGGCGCACCACTTCGGCGGTGCGGCTGTCGTTCGGCCCGCTGGCCGACGACGCATTCATCGAGCGGGCCTGCGGGGCGATCCGCCGGTGCGGGGAAGTTCTGCGAAACAGCCCCCAGGGGGTCGCGGAACGCTCGCCTGCGGCGGGCGCCACACCGCCTGCCACCCCGGGCAAGGCGCATGTCGGCACCGACGATGTGCGAGCGCTGGAATGGGACGAGCTCGATCGCTTGCTGCGCAGCGACCCCGAGGCCCTGCTGGTCGACGTGCGGGAGCGCTACGAATACGCGGCTGCCGCTCCGGTCTGCCGCGCAGGCAAGACCGCGCTGAACCTGCCGCTGACCGAGCTCGAGCGCGAAGTTCCGCGCTGGCTCCTGGAGCATGCGCACCCGGTCGTGTTCTTTTGCCGCAGCGGCAACCGCAGCCTGAGGGCCACGCTGGCCGTGCAAGGTCAGGGGCATCGTCATAGTCGTCAGCTGTCGGGTGGGCTGGCCCTGGAGCATCGTGGCCGCTAAATGAGTGGCCGCAGCTCGTCCGATGGCATCACGAAAAGCCCGCCCCGAAGCGGGCTTTTCTCATTGTGTGCCCAGCATGGGCGCACTCCTACGGGTGCAAGTCCCGTCGTAAGTTGATCACAGCGAACGAAGTGAAGCGCAACTGCATGAGGGCGACGTGTCCTACCGGCAAATCTGCATGAAATAGATTTCCATCTTTGTTAACTTCATCAGCGAGTTCAACCCGATGAGGAGCAAAGCTGATGGAACAGACGAAGAATGACGAGAACGCGAGCAGCCCTGGCGAGAGCCTGGAACAACTTGGGCTGCGCCTGAAGTGTTGGCGCGAGGCGCGCGTACGCGGCCAGCGTATTCCGGCGCAAATGTGGACGGCGGCGGTGCAGATGGCGCGCCAACTCGGAGTGCATCGCGTGGCCAAGGTTCTGCATTTGGACTACGAGCGGCTCAAGAGGCGCGTGCAGGGCGCGGGCGGCGTGGCGCACGCTGGCAAGATCGACACGCGCAAAGTAGATACCCGGTTCGTGGAGATGCTGGTGGCAACACCTACCGCTGCGCCTGGGCGCTGCGAATGCGCGGTAGAGTTGGAGAACGCGCAAGGCGCGAAGATGCGCATGGAGCTCAGCGGCAATGGCCTGGGCGCACTGGGCGCCGTGTGCAGTGCCTTCTGGGGCGCCCGGTGATCCAGGTCACGGCGCACATGCGTATCCTGGTGGCGGTGGAGCCGATCGACTTTCGCGCCGGAATCGACGGGCTGGCCGCCATTTGCACACAGCGCCTGCAGGCCGACCCCTTCAGCGGCACCCTGTTCGTCTTTGGCAACCGAGCCCGCACGGCGATCAAGATCCTGGTCTACGACGGCAACGGCTACTGGCTGTGCCACAAGCGCTTGTCCAGCGGGCGCTTTGCCTTGTGGTCGCATGGCACGGGGCCCACCTGTTCCCTGCAGGCCTGCGAGCTGCAGGTGCTGCTCATGGGAGGCGACCCGAGCCGTGCTGCCCCGGCCCCGGCGTGGAGGCGGTTGAGCATGGCCGCGTAGCGCTGGGGGGTGCCTATCCACTGAGGGCCAGTTGCTCGCGGTAATTCCACGGCAGCCAGCGCGCTGCGTCGGCC
>Ga0105046_10018082_pt1 | contig 10746 bp, 5 predicted proteins | sample MAT03_FD_78385 | JGI IMG/M metagenome (GOLD analysis project Ga0105046, IMG submission 78385) | Freshwater microbial communities from Lake Fryxell liftoff mats and glacier meltwater in Antarctica - MAT-03 (megahit assembly) | ecosystem: Environmental > Aquatic > Freshwater > Ice > Liftoff...
TGATTGGATCTGCATCGAATCAGACCGTGGCAAAGTGGACATCAAGGCCAGAATTTCTGATGAAGTGAAGCCGGGTGTGATCAGTACCACTTTCCACTTCCCGGAGTTGCTGGTGAATATGGTTACTTCTAGTGTTAGTGATACCGAGGCGAAGTGTCCGGAGTTTAAGGTAGTGGCGGTTAGGATTCGGAAGGCTAGGAGGGTGGGGGAGCGGCATGCAAAATTGTGACTTGTCCTAGAATCAATGGTTCGTGAAGCATTAAGCGGCCATTGGAACGTAACTTGTTGAGAATAGAGTTGTTTGATTTTTGGGTTGTTTTTTATTTCAGTTGGGTTGAGGTTCAAGGCGATAGAAAATCGTTCGACGAGTGCCAGATTGTGGTAGTATGTTTTCAATTCGGTCATCGAGAATGTGCCTCTTTGTTCCTTTTCGATAGGGAGCCAGTGAGCAGCTTTTGCCACATATACGGCTCCGAGCGCCAGATTGAAGTGGTTTTCGAGTTTGATTTTGCAGGTGCTTTGGCAGCGGGTCAGTCCGGCAAATTGTTTGGCATCTCGGAAGATGGACTCAATTTGGAAACGCAGGGCATATCGCTCCAAAACCCACGTCCAGTCTTTTTCGGTGTCGGTACAGAAAAGTGTGTGTAAAATTCGACGACGAGCAGCTGATGTTCCAGCCAAACCGCCTATCATTGCACTCAGGGATTCTCGTGTTCCTGTCATAGCGTGTACGTATTTAGGTCTCAGCAACCCAAACGTACACGCTTTTTGTTTTTAACCATATCTGACCGCCTCAGAAAACCGGAAATTCTTCACGAACCATTATAAATGCGATCGCCCATAAATTCGGAACAAATAACATTAGTAACATCGCCATTGGACCGGACACGCGCCAGGATAGAGCGGCATGCCTTGTTAAAAAACCCTGGTGCTATGAACAATTTTCGAATGAAAAAGCAATCATACGACATGACTTTGAAATTCGCTGGGGATTTCCAAATACTTTTTTGTTGAATAAAAACACTCCATAATCACCCCTTTTTACCTCCGATGTACATACCCCTTCTGGTGCTGCTCAGCGCCCTTCCGTTTTGTATAAGGGCACAAGTTGTTTTGCCGGTGACAACATTGCCGTTCGAAAACTTATATGCGGTAGTCCAACCGCATACCCTGGTTTATACCGATAAGGGCAGAAAATTGAACCTTACAGCAGTGCAGGATCTGTTGGAACAAGGCCGGTTTTTGCCTGATTCAATCGTTGAACTTTCACTCCCTGGTAAATATGAATTTGGTCATTACCAGTTCTGGCTGGTTTTTGTACTGGAAAATGGCTCGGCAGACACGTTGGATTTAATCGTCAGCAAAATACACCACTGCGATACCATCTGGCGGCAAAAAGACGGGGAGATATCGGTGGCATTGTGTATTCCAAAATGGTTTCCAGCGCCACTTGAGCCAAAACTATTGCCTTATGATGTAAGAGCACTGGGTGTTTTGCGATTGCTGCCAAACCAGCGCGATACTTTTTTTGCACAATCGTACCGGACTAAACCGGATCATATCACGCCATATATATCCAGCCCACAAGCCTATGAGCTACAGCGCTTGCAGGATAGTAGATCCGAAAATCTGTTCTTTTTTATGTTTTTTGGCGCGATAGGCGCCATTTTCCTCTTTGCGGTGTCGCAGTATGTACAACACCGGGATGAGGCTTTTTTATGGTATGCGCTGTATCTGGCGGTTATGCTGTTCACAACCTGGCGCAACATAGAAGCTGATAATCCCTGGCTTTACAGCACCTATTATCTGGCTCCAGCCACATGGACTAAGATTATACAAATGGCGGCTTATTTTTGCTGTTATTCCCTTTTTGTCTATTATCTTTTAGAAAAACAACCAAAACTCCTGCGCATGGTTGTGCACTTCATTTTGGGCATAAGTCTACTTACGTGTATTGTTAATGTGATCCTGATGGCACTGAGTCTGTATTATGAAAGCTGGCTCTTACTCTATTTGTACCGGGTAGTATTGATTGCACTTTCTGTTGTATTTCTGGGTTTATTATGGCGTAAAAGTAATATCGTAACGCGTCTTATTTTTACAGGTACACTCTTTGCCATTGTTGGGGAGCTGGCCTCCATGATATGGGATGGAAAGGTGAATACTTTTGGCGCGGGCATAGGGGTTGGATTGGAAATTTGTTTTTTATCAATCGCCATTGCGTATCGTTCGCGCCTCTTTCGCCATGAACACAACCGCCTTCTAGCCAGGCACATCGCACAACTGAAAGAAAATGAAAGCCTTCGTGAGATCGCCCGACGCGAAGAAGTAGCAGCCTTTAAAAACCGCTTTTACGACAATATTACCCATGAATTTCGGACGCCGCTCACCATAATCATCGGAATGGCGGAGTCGCTACGCATAAACCTGGATAATGCCACACAAAACACCGGCCACTTAATAGAGCGCAATGGCAGGGATCTGCTGCGGCTGGTCAATCAATTACTTGCGCTCAGTAAAAGCCAGACCAGCACATTACCATTGAGCCTGGTAAATGCCGATATTATGCCGTTTATAAAAGTGGTGACGGAGTCAGTGGAATCATTGGCGGCTTTGAAAAAACAGCAACTAAGCGTCCATACCAATCCAAAGCAGCTTTTCATGGATTATGATCCCGACCTGCTTCAGCAGATACTGACCAATTTGGTCGGCAATGCTTTAAAATTCACGCCTGAATCAGGGGAAATCACTGTTACCGCGTCGTATTTTATGGAAGACCGGTCACTCGAACTCAGGGTGGCCGACAATGGTGTCGGTATTCAAGAGGCATCATTACCCTATATATTCGACCGTTTTTATCAGGTAGAATATGAAATGGCCAACGGTCGGGAGGGCAGCGGCATCGGGTTGGCGCTGGTAAAAGAGTGGGTTGCTTTAATGCAAGGGAGTATAGAAGTAAGCAGCCAGGTAGGACTGGGGAGTGTATTCCGGGTAAATCTCCCGGTAAAAAACGCCTTGTTGCCGAGCATTCCGACGGAGGATCTTCAGGAATCTACTGCTGCTCCAATCGACGACGATACGGCGCTACCCATCTTATTACTCGTCGAAGACAACTCAGATCTGGTGCAGTACCTGCGACTGTTATTGCAGGATCAATACCAGTTACTGAGCGCCGCCGACGGTCAGGATGGCCTTGAAAAAGTCTTTGCACAAATGCCCGATATCGTCTTGAGCGATGTGATGATGCCCGGCATGGACGGTCTTGAATTTTGTCAGACCTTGAAAAACGACCCGCGCAGCAGCCACATCCCGGTTGTGATGCTCACAGCGCTGGCGACCGTCGGCGACAAAATCGGCGGTCTCCAGCACGGTGCCGACGCATGGTTGGTGAAGCCGTTTGATCGTGACGAACTTTTTGCCACTCTCACGGCGATGCTGGAAAGCCGGAAGCGCCTGCGGAGGTATTTTGCGCAAGGGAAAGGGGTAGCACCCGATGCTGACCAAGACCCGGTGCTACGTCAACAAAACATATTCCTGGATACCATGCGCGTGTGTATTGATGCACATCTGGAGGAAGCGTATGAAGTGCCGCAACTCGCCAGGGATGTAGGAATGGCGGAAGCCTCACTTTACCGCAAGATGAAGGCATTGGGGCTGCCTTCACCCGCCTTGTTTATCCGATCCCATCGTCTTGCACAGGCACAGATGCTGCTCCGTACCACAGATCTAACCGTGACAGAAATAGCCTACCGCACAGGCTTTTCGGATCTGGCCTATTTTTCCAATTGCTTTCGCCAGGAGTTCGGAAAATCGCCTAAAATGTGGCGAAAAGGGTGATTGAGGAGATATTACAAGTTTTTGATGGGATAATACAAGGGGTGGATGGAGGGGAGTGGAGTTCTTTGCAGCATAAAATGGCGGTAATTTTGGAATGAGAGATGCGCCAGCAAAGAACTTGACTTTTCACTTTAAAACATATAACATGGATATGAACAGCGGCAATTTATCCGAGTTTGAGCGGGAGTTTGAACTGGATGATGAATTTGAAAGCACATCCGGTTTTGATGGTTTTTCCGATGAAGCATCAGACCTTAACTCCGAATATGAATATGAAGAAGACGGGGAGTATGGAGACGAGGAATACGATGGGGATAATGAATATGAAGACGAAATGGAATCTTGGGACATGCCAAATGAACAAGCCTATGCTAATCGGCTGTATGAAGCCATGACCAACGGCATGGACAATGAGTTTGAAATGGAGCAAACCATTGATCGGGTACTATATGAGATGGAGCAGGACTTCTTTTTTAAAAGATTCAAGAAGCTGGGCAAAAAGTTTTTACAGACTACCGGTGGGCGGCTGGTGAAGAAATTGGCTCAAAACAGCCCCTGGGGAATTGTAGCAACAGGTTTATCAAAAGTGGCGCGTGGAGATATAAAAGGAGCGATCAAAGGTGTATTGAATAACGACTTAGTCAAGCAGGCGGTTTCGATGATGCCTGGCGGAGGCGCTATAGCCAAAGGCATGGATGTAGCTAATCAACTCATAGAAGGCGAAACCCCTGCCATTTCAAAGACAACCGCTCAACAAGCAGTACAATTAGCGAAAGGTTCCTATACCAATTTGGCCAAAAATATGGCGCAAATGAGCAATGTGAATCAACTGAAAGACATGGGAAGGGATGCAGTCAAAAAAGCCGCTGACAGCATGAATAACAATCGAAAAGGGATGCGCAAAACGCAAATACCCCTTAAGCCCGGCGCAATCGTGACCGTACATGCTGGGAAGTTTATTAACATTTGGCAACCCCAGTAATAGTACGCTATGGCAGCTATCATTCAAACCACAAACTTGAAGGGAGGCGTGTTGATCCAAAAAATAGAGTCCCTGCGGATGCGGGCGAGGCTATTGACGGGTCTGCGCCAGACGCTCGGTTTAAAGCCGCAGCAGGACATCCGGCGGGTGCAGTGGAATATTTTGGAGAGTCAGTTGGCTGCCGAATCGAACCGTATCCAGCAACGCTTGCGGTTGGTAGCTGACCAATACATGTCAGAATCTCAGAATGTCCAAGTTCGTGCAGTTTTTATGCACCAATTAGGAGAGATAGAGTTGGAGCTGAATCGAAGCTACACATTCTATGACACCTACATGGACATACTGACGCAGCGGTTGAGCGAGCATATTGGCCCGCAATTGCGCGGCTGTGACGCCATAGCAGCAGATGGATTGAGGAAGGGTTTTTTGGCAGATATTACCATGCCGCCATTGGTATATTGCGACCGTGGCTTTGGTGCCAGCACTTTACGGGAAGGTGTTAGATTATCAAACCAGCCACCTAACCCACTTCCATTCATCGCTATACCCTACGCGCGGATTGACGAAAAGTACAATTTGATTTCAATATATCACGAAGTAGGACACCAGGCTCTGGTCAAACTCAATCTAGTACCGGTGTTACAGCAGGTATTCCAGGATGCCATGCAAAAAGCAGGTGCAACACCATTGTTGCGCCAGTTGTTTGGCAATTGGTCGAAAGAATTAGGCCCCGATTTTTGGGCTTTTGCGCATACGGGTATGGCCCAAACGGCCAGCATCCGGGATGTACTGGTGTTGCCACAACCGATGATGTTTCAGGTAGCACCCTATCACCCTCATCCACCGGCTTATTTGCGCTTTTTGGCATCGGTAGCCTGGTGCAGGCACCTTTGGGGCAAGGGCCAGTGGGACGATTGGGAAGCAGAGTGGCTGGATAGTTTTCCTATTCCCAAACAAGACAAAAGCATGAGAGAGGCCATTCTGTCCGCCCGAAAATTATTGCCCGTTGCGGCCAGGGCTATGCTAAACACCCGTTTCAAAAAACTGAATGGGAAGCCGCTGTTGAGTCTTTTCGATGTGAATACCATTGCGCCCCGCGCATTGGAAGCGTTGGCCACCGAGCAACAGGTGTCCGATCCGGGATTCAAAAAACAACCTATCGGCGTACAACTCGCTGCTTTCCGGCTGCTCCGTGACAACCGGGGGATGCGCCTGGCTCCTCTGAATCAACTCATGCACCAATGGCTGATCCGCCTTGGAAACCACTAACGCAATAAAAAAAACTGACTATGGCTGACCTATTTAAAAGCCCCTCTAACATTTTTCGCTGGAAAAACATCAAAAGTTACTTGGTTCGTAGCCAGTACAATGAGCTGCTGAAGCTCGTGACGAGGGAGTATTTTACGAATCAATATACCAATCCCGGTGAATTGCCGCGTTTTTTGAACACAGAACGTTGCCTGACTTTGGTGCGGTCCGGGGAAAATTGCAATTGCGAAGTGCAGATCAGCGCAAGCCGTATTTCTAAGCCTGCCTCCAACGATTCTGAAGATGAGTCTGCCGCCGAAAAGTTTGAAAAATTGAGGAAAGAGATGACTGCAACGGAGAATACCGCCAAGAATGCAGCGTCACAAATGAATATTGATAGCCAAAAATTAGACTTTAAATGGCAAAACTTCCAAGCAAGCAAAACAAGCCTTGTCATACAACCAGTACAGGAAGATGAACTGGAAAAATTGGCGAGAGTGATTGAAGAGAAAAGAGATGTCAAAGCAGTATATGATGCTGTAGTGTCGGCAATTAGCACCGCAAGTACCACCCCTTTTGGAAAAGCCTTGAAGGCACTTCAAAAACCGATCGAAGATTTTGAAAAAAGTTTTTCAGATGCCCTGAATGCCCGAGGTGCTTTCCAGAATGCAGCCGCTAATTTTGATAAAAATCTCAGAGAAGCGCAGTTGAATGTAGAGGTTGCCATGGAGCAACTCAACATAGCTACCTCAAATTGTAAGGTTAGCCCTACTACTGATAACGAGAAAAAGAAAAGGGATGCAGAGATTGACTTGAACGACAAAAAAAGAATTTTATTCCAAGTAAATGAACAATATCAACTGCCAACTACCGAAGATTGCCTGGATGCTGAAACAGATTATTTCTGTCTCCCTCATTTCACGTATAAGCGTAAGCAAGAAGTTAAAGTCAACACCACCAAACCAGACTTTTTAAAATCAGAAACCCAGGGCCTGACCGTAGGTGCCGTCTATTGGCTTTACAACTACGAACGAATGGGTATCTTCAAAATACTCGGTGTATTGCTTGATGACTATAACTACAAAGGCCAATACACCATTAGTGGCAACCGAATCGACAACAAGGGCCTAACCAACCCATATTCAACCCTGATTGACTTGATCAGTACGCTGAACCGGTTGGGTATTAGCTCCAACCTGCGCGACCGCATCAGCACCTACCAGCGAGTGTTGGGTATAACTATCGGCAACAACCTCGGCATTGAAAGCGAACGCAACATAGGGTTGATGCAAACCTTTGCTACGCTCAACAACTACATGCTACAATACTACGCCGATAAGCGACTGGCAACGGCTATTCAAACGGGCGGCACCTCCCGCTCGTCGGTCGCCACCCAGACTTCTATCAAAGACACCTTGACACTTTTCCAGCAGCAATTAGAACCTTTCCAGTACGGACGTAACCAGATCAATACCTTTCTGGGCATTGCCACCGTACACGCCACCCTTTGTTTGCTCTACATGCTACGCAAAGAAATTGGTATTCCAGACCAGTATGAAGCACCGGATGAGTTCGTCCAGGCTGCTTACGAGATTTTGGTTTTGAAAAGGACGGCCATGATCAATGAAAAGAATCGGTTTGTGCTGTACGACAACTGCGCTTCTTATGGCTATCGGTTGTTCACGGATTTTGAATTGCTGAATGTTGATGAGTTCGATATTTCATCCGATACCAATTCTACTTTCAACCAGTTTTTGGATGATAGCGAGAGCAAGGTGGAAGGGTTGAGAAATGCTTTGGCTTCTTTGCCGGAGGGTGCTGATTTCTTAGATAAGATGCAATAAATATACCATGGAAAGAAATATGCTTTTTCACGAACTGCACGCCCTTACCATTTCCAAAGAATTTGAGATATCCCCTACAGCATTTTCACCTGTGGAAAAAACGATGATGGTTCAACGGCTCCTGGCGGCAGTCGACACGGAACTGGCCTTGTGGAATCAGGGTCAGAAAAAAGAATCGGATTCCGGCATGTACGTCCACGTAAAGCGCTACTGGATGGAAGGTGCCGGCCTGTCGAATAGTGGCGCTCAAACCAAAATTACCGAGCGGCAGACCAATAACAAAAAACATCCCTGGAGTTCGGCTTTTATCTCATATATCATGCGAAAGGCATACCCAGGATTTCACCCAAGCACGGCGCACAACCGTTATGCGTTCTGGGCCAAACAAAACCGATTGCAAAACCGCTCTTACCCCTTCCACGCATACCGGGTGGAGGAAGTAAACATAGAAATTGGCGATATTATCTGCAATTCCCGCGGAAAAGACTTTATTGCTACCTACGACAATGTTGATAGAAAACCTGAATCGCATGGAGATATTGTGATCGCCATCAACGGAAACACCGCTTCTGTGATAGGTGGGAATGTGAACAAAAACGTGGCAACTAAAAAAGTTGTCTTGACCGCCGCAGGCAAGGTACAGCAAAAATCTGTAAACGGCCATCCGCACTATTTCACGGTTATTAAAATGATGCCGCCCGGAATTGCGGCAAGTGTGGCGACTTCAGCGCCGCAAACATCCTTGATTGATTTAGCCCAACTGTTTTTACAAAAAACCGGTATCGGCACGGTTAAATCTGAAATTTCAGATGCGCAATTAGCCTCCTTAAAAGTTATATTTCCTATGATTCGTCTATTTTCCAGCGAACGTGATCCTAATAAATTGACGGACAAACTGTTCTTTTGGATGCACCCAGCCCGCAACAATAAACCTATCGCAGATGGAGAACGAGATGCCATTAAAGTTTGGAATGCAATAAAAGTTAGGGTAGTCTTGCCAGGGATCAGCCAAGTTAATACGCCTCCTGCTTTGCCTACAATTATAAACACACAACAACCTAAATTTACTCCTGGTTTCAAAATTGTCAAAAGAGGGAATCCAGCTAAAGTAAAAGGACTGGCTCGATATGCGGAAAAAAGGTTAGATCAAGCGTTGTTAGATTTGCGACGTAAAAGCTTAATTGATATTTCAGATGCTGAAATCGACCTCTTTCAGCGAATTGCAAATGTCGAGACTTCCGGAAAAATACAAGGAATAAATACCTGGGATAGTGCCATAGTGAGTATTGGCTTTATGCAGCTGACATTACAACATGGTAAAATTCAGAAATGGATTAATCGTACGCCAGAGACATTTAAAAGGTATGGTATAATGCTCGACCATAATATTCAATATAAATGGACCGCGAAAGCCCCGAAAAAACCTAATATCCAAATTGGTATAAAAGGAGTAAAAGAAAAATCAGAATTACGCTGGGGAGAATGGGCCAATAGGTTTTATGAGGCTGGCCTTGATGATGAAGTTATTGTAGCCGAAGTTGATTTAGCCAGAGACTATATGCGAGAGCATTTAGATCAAGTAAAGCGCTATCTGACAAAACCAGAAAATGGGGGTAAACACGAGGTTTTCAAGAATTTTTATGATAATTCAGCCTATGTAAGGGGGATGTTTCAGGCAGGATATAACAACTTACCCGCAGCCACGCGAAAAGCAACCAAATATGCTTTGGAAGTTACAAATAGTTCTACAACCATTGACCAGTTTATCAATAATTTTCAGCAAGGGCTCATTAGGGGATATGCTGATTTAAATGATAAGGAAGGCCCCGGAGGCATAATTAAGAAAACCAATCATCCTTAATAGGTAAAAGCCGCAATACTGTTTAAAAATGTATACTGATCCAACATGTTGAATATCAACTTGATTTGCAAAATGCAATGTATGTTTTGATAAACTGATAGAGTATTTCTTCGTCACTTGAGTGGCAAACAGTTCTTCTGATCAGTCGTTTCAGATGCGTTTAAAAATCCTGGCTGAGCCTTTTATTGTACATGGCATGAGGAGGAAAATTAAACCATATCACATTCCATTTTAGGGTTAAAGCTTTACATTTTTATATCAGACAGTCTTCTTTACAGGAATATTCAATTATGTGACCTCGTTTTGGGTATTTGCATCTTATTTTATATTCATTGCATATATCATTGGTTTTCAAGCCATTTCAACTCTAATATTTTCAATATGACATTACAAGAAAATACCGTACTCTGGCAATATTTTCAAGAAGATACCGCCCGAATTAATGATAAAATGTGGACAATAGCCTCATCGCTTTACACAATACTTGGAACGATTTTAGATTTTTTGGCAAAAAAATCAAATACTTACCCAGGGGTTCTCTGATTGTTAACATTTGGGGTGCCCAGTAGCTTTTTGGAGGCAACTTTGTTCTAGTTGAAGTATGTTTTGGCTGGTATGAACCGATAATCAGTTCAAAAATTGGCATTCTGATCGAAATTGAATTAAATATTTTTACAAAACGAGAAGCGCTACTTGATGAGCAAAAACTCTGAACAATTGTACCATCTAAACTCACCATATCATATTTACTTCCGACCAATATCAATACCACCTACAAACCGAACACGAACTCATCAACCGCCGCCTCATCTGGCTGCTGACCTCGCAGTCCATCCTGTTTGCGGCATTGGCATTTGTGCTTGGCAAGGATATAACGCCAGAGCAGCAGGCAGTGTTCTTAAAATTGTCCCCTTATTGGCACTAAGCATTTCCCTGTCTGTTCTAATAGGGGTCATTATGGCCATTATAGCAAA
>Ga0105046_10018085_pt1 | contig 10745 bp, 8 predicted proteins | sample MAT03_FD_78385 | JGI IMG/M metagenome (GOLD analysis project Ga0105046, IMG submission 78385) | Freshwater microbial communities from Lake Fryxell liftoff mats and glacier meltwater in Antarctica - MAT-03 (megahit assembly) | ecosystem: Environmental > Aquatic > Freshwater > Ice > Liftoff...
CGCAAACGATATCGTTACGTGATTCATGATGGCGATGTTTGTCCTCCGTTTCTGAAACCGTACATTCATCGATCACAACATCAGCTGGACGTCGAACGCATGGCTGAAGCAGCTCAGCATCTGTTGGGGACGCACGACTTCCGCTGCTTCGAAAAGCATTTTCCGAACAAGTCCACAAGCGTACGTACGATCATGGATGTCAGCGTGCAGCGACATTCCTGCTGGATGCCCTGGACATCGCCGCACAACTGGAGTCCAATTCACGGCGCGCGGCATAATCAGCCTGATTTGCCGCTGGTCATTTTTGAAGTGATGGCAGATGGTTTTCTGTACAACATGGTACGAGCCATTGTGGGAACTTTGATGGAGATTGGTCGTGGCAAACAGTCTCCCGAATCTCTGGGCGAGGTGATTCGCAGTATGAATCGTTCTGAAGCCGGAATGACGGCAATGCCAAATGGACTTTACCTGGTTTCGGTCGATTATCCGGAGGCGCTCTGTGGGAATTTATGATCGCAACTATTTTCAAGGCTCCTCCGGCGGCTGGGGTTCAGGTCCCAGTGGCTGGCCTCCGGTGATCAAGTCGATCGTGCTGATTAATATCGGCGTATTTATCGCTCAACTCATGATCACGCGACCACCGACGATAGAGGAGGTCCGCGATAATTCGTATGGCATCGAAACGGAATACGATTTCGTGGAAGCCTACATCGAAGATCGTCAGAGCAGTGACGAAGTTAGGTCTGATGCCGCAGAATTGCGTCGCGAGGCGGAGTTGGCTTACCACGAGTATCTGGCCGACATGGTCATTGCATCGCCTCGTGTATCCGTGATTCAGTCATGGCTGCAACTCGATACCGAAAAAGTCATGAAGGGCCAGATCTGGCGCATTCTGACAAGCGCATTCTGTCATGATCGCCATGGATTATTTCATATTCTGTTCAATATGCTGGGGCTGATCTGGTTCGGCATTGCCCTCGAATATATGTACGGTCAGCGCGAGTTTCTACTCTTTTATCTGACTGCCGCAATTCTATCCGGGCTGGCGTATGTTGGCCTGGATCTGTGGTCCGGCGAGTCTGTTCCGGCGATTGGTGCGTCCGGTGCAGTGATGGGCGTGCTGATGTTGTACACATGCCACTATCCAAATCACACGATTCGCATTTGGTTCTTATTTCCGATTGAAATGCGTTGGTTGGTTTTGCTGTACGTGGCCTTTGACCTGCATCCGCTGCTGCTGCAACTGGCGGGAGATCAGGTTCAGACCGGCGTCGCTCACGTCGCACATCTGGGTGGTCTGGCGTTTGGCTTCATCTACTGGAATCAGCGGTTACGGCTGGCACCTATACTGGATTCAGTCCAAAAGCTGGACCTGGCAAACTTGTTGCGCCGCAAAATGAATTCCAATGTGAAGCTGCATTCTCCTGACCCAGGCAATGGCAGAATGCGGGCATCTGCAACTGATGACACCGGATCTTTGGATCAAGATCGCGTAGACGAATTGCTGATCAAGATCACGGAAGTCGGCCGCGACAACTTGACCGAGGAAGAACTTGGAATTCTCAGGCAGGCGAGTGAGCGGCTGCGACAAAAGAAGAAGTAATCGCGAGTTACTGGACGCTATGGAACTTCACACAATCGTAGAAATGAAGGCAGCCACAGTCTCACGACTGTGGCTGCGAATGGACGTTTCTCTCATGCATGCAAGCTCCAGAAATCCATCGTGTCACTATGGCTGCAGACTTACGACCTGACCATTGGCACAGTCGTCGTCTTCAGCAAAAGACATGTCTGAATTCTGCGTTGCCCACGGAATGTCGAACACAGGCACCGGCCGGTCTTCGAGACTGACATACTTCGCGGCAGGAACCTGCGTGCTCGAAAATGTCCGCGGCCCGCCGATACAACCGGCGGTCAGCGTGGCCATCATTCCGGCCAGAAAGAGCATGCATCCTCTTTTAACGCGAGTCATCTTTGTCGCCTCCTTTAACGTGTGAAAAAACTCCCTTTCGATCCCACTGTGAAGGATCACTGTGCAACAGTCATTCGTCGAGTGGATAAAACGGAAATCCCCGGAATATGCGAACGGCACGCTGCGTTTGATCTGCGAATCGCGTGATCAATCAGTCTGTTTTGCGTCCGGCTTGGTGAAACGGCAAATGCTGCCGAAGTCGCGGATTTCACACAACTACGACTTGCAGGCTATCGACTAAATCGTAACCCAATGGCTCACTTTTGAAGTAGCGCGTTTCCCAATATCATAACCCGAAACGTAAGTGAGGGATTGTGTTTTGGGGGTTCTGCTGCGTGCCAACTAATCCCTCGCTGACGCTTCGGGTTATGATAATTACGCATCAAATCGACAGATTGTCGTCTGGGTAAACCGGAGTCAGTCCCAGTTCATGCAGCACTGCACATTCTCGCCCACGCATGATGAATTTTTCGTCCGGCGTCAGGTCGTCGTAACCGCAGATGTGCAGCAAGCCGTGAATCACGTACAACGTCAGTTCATTCATTGCCGACCATTGCCCGGATGAAGCCATCTCAACAGCCATCTGCGCGCTGGCGATGATTTCGCCTTCGATCATCGCGCCTTGAGCGCGCAGTTCTGAGCGCGGTTCAACCGCTTGAAGATCGACACCACTGTCGTCTACTTCAACTTCATGCTCGTCTTCATCTTCTTCAAGATCATCCGCTTCGCCTTGAATTGCGAAGTCGAGCTGAAAACTGATCACGTCAGTCGGATAATCGTGCTGCAGATGTTCACGGTTGATCTTGTGAATGGCGGCGTTATCGACAATCGATACGCTGATTACGGCTGACGCAACTTGCTCAACCTGCAACGCACGTGAAATGGCGTGCGTGAGTTGTCTGGTATCGACCTGAACGGAATTCTGATCGTCGGAAATATCGATTTCGAACGACATAGTTTTAAGCTGTTCGCTGGCCTGGATATCGGACGCGACCGTGATGAGCGGCCAGCAATGATTTGATCAAAGACTCTTCGACGATTCGAATTTCGTTCAACTGCAGATTACAGTCATCGAACTGACCGTCCAGCAGGCGTTTCATCGTGATCTCATGCACCAGTGACTGCACACGCTTTGGTGTCGGCTCTTTCAGCGTACGGCTTGCGCTTTCGACAGCGTCGGCCAGCATCAGCACGGCAGTTTCGCGAGTCTGTGGTTTTGGTCCTGGATAGCGAAACGTAGATTCACTGGCGTCGGTGCGGTGATCGACGTCGGCCTTGCGAGTCGCTTCGTGATAAAAGTACTCAACAAGCGTCGTGCCGTGATGCTGTTCGATGAAGTTGACCAGAGGTTCCGGCAGGTTGTTTTCTTCTGCGAGTTCCAGACCATCTTTCACATGCCCGATGATAATGAGTGTACTCATGGCCGGCGCGAGCGATTTGTGGTAATTCTCCGAACCTTCAGTCATGTTTTCGATGAAGTATTCTGGTTTCAGCATCTTGCCGATGTCATGAAAATATGCACCCACGCGAGTCAGCAGGCCATTCGCACCGATCGCTTCTGCGGCGGCTTCGGCGAGAGATGCGACCGTCATTGAATGGTTGTATGTTCCCGGCGCGCGGCGGGCGAGTTCCTGCAGCAGCGGATGCGAAACAGCGGTGAGTTCCAGCAGACTGATGTCCGTCACAATGCCGAATGCCTGTTCAATAAACGGCAGACTTCCTGCGACCAGATAGCAGCAAACCAGCGACCAGCCGGCAAACTTCAGACCTGTCACAATGATCGCCAGATTCCGCCATGCTTCGCCGTTGCCTTCGGCCTGGATGACACTGGTGCTCCAGACGGCGTAAAACGAAACGGTCGCGACCAGGAATCCCGCTTTAACCATCACCAGACGGGACTTAATGCGACGCAGCGGAATGGTTGACGTCACGCAAATCGTCATCAGGGTCAGAAAGTGTCCAATCTCACCCAGGGTTGCCATCGAAACCAGCAGCGAAAGCAGGAAGGCTGTCAGGATCGCAACGACCTGACTGTACACGATTGCAGTAATCATCACCGTCGCAAGAATCGGAATGATCTCCGCACGCCACGGGTCAGTGCTCATAATGCAGCTCAGGAAAACGGCAGATGAGCACATGCCGACGAAGATCAGCAACCGTGAAGTCTCCTCAAGCATCTCAGGTGCGAAGTATTTCAGGAACGCGCCGAACAAGACAACCAGCAGCAGTACCAGCGTGCCGATACCATTCATCTGAGTAATGCGCTGCCATGGACTCACACTTTGCACATACGCTTCGTACTCCAGTCGCAGAATTCCGAGTCCATTTTCGGTTTCCGCAAGTTGATCGCCAGCCGGTATCAACACCGTCTTTTTCGGATAGCGGTCGAAACTTCGTCGAGCGCCTTCCGAGGCAGTAAGGAGTTCCGCCTGTGTCGCAGCAGGGTCCAAGTGTAGTTGATTCTTGAGATTCTTCTGCAACCAGAATTCGATTTGCGGTTTGATCACCGTGAGTTTGATGAGACCTGGCCAGAGTTTTCCAAGGCGTCCTGTTTCGAGCAACTGTTCCTGCAGCAGCACTTCTGTAAGGACGCCATTTTGCAGAAGCATGCCTGTTTGACTTACGACTTTGATTGATTGTTTTCGATTCAAGGGAGTCGGATCGTCCAGTGGATCGCCGATCAATCGCCTGGCATCAGGAATAGCAATCAAACCGAGGTTGCGTGCGTCAGCCAGAAGTTTATCTACTTCCGCCATCAGTTCATCAAGTCGCTTGCCGGACGATTCATCCGCATCCTGCAACGCATTTCGGAGGAGACTGAAAGCAACTTCGCGATCATGTGCCCCAAGCGTAGAAAAGCCAAACGCTTCTTGTGTCGGTTGAGATAACTTGTCGACAGTTTCTGCATTGGAGACTTCGCTCAATTGCGCACGAAGCTGCGAAATGAGTCGATCGATGACGGCTGGTTCCTGAATGAGAACCAGCGGAGCGTTTGCTTCTGCTTCCCGACGATTTTGCTGTGTCTCCGCCAGCTTTTCCACTTCGAAATCAATTCGCGACTGAACGCCGACATCCGAGAACTGGCCCGCGCGATAGTGAAAGCGAGGTTTCCATGCCTGCAACGCGCACAGCAGCGAGAACACCGCCAACAGCGCGATTAGCACTTGCGAAAGTACGCGATAGTCTCGGAATGCCGCAATCAATCGATCCCACAGAGACGGTGTTGGGCGAAAGACGCGAGCTTGTGACTGACGCGGGCGACGGGTTCCAAAGAACGACATGGAGTTGTGATTGCCGCCGGATTCGCGTCCGACTCGCAGACTGAATTCAGAGAATCTGATAGATCAGGATCTTGCAGGATCCCGGTCTGTCCCTGTTTCGTACGCCGAAACAATCTCTCGAACCAGTCGATGGCGGACAATATCCTGTCCATTCAGACGAACAATCGCAACCCCAGGTATATGAGAAAGCCTCAGGATCCCGTCTTTCAGGCCGCTTTCAACGCCTTTTTCGAGGTCAATTTGCGTGGAATCCCCAGTCACTACAATTCGGGAATTCAGTCCCATGCGGGTCAAAAACATCTTCATCTGCGTGCAGGTCGTGTTTTGAGCCTCGTCCAGGATCATAAACGTGTCGTTTAAAGTGCGGCCTCGCATAAACGCCAGCGGCACGATTTCAATGACGTCATTGGCCAGATAGCGGCGGACTTGTTCCGGGTCCAGCATGTCATTGATCGCGTCCAGCAGCGGTCGCAGGAAGGGATTAACTTTGGCGATCATGTCCCCTGGCAGAAATCCCAGTTTTTCGCCCGCTTCGACTGCCGGGCGAACGAGCACGATCTTGCGGATAAGTTCAGAACGCAGGGCTTCCAGAGCAAGTGCAACGGCGAGGTATGTCTTTCCGGTTCCGGCTGGTCCGTCACACAGGACGAGTTCATTTTCACGCATAGCGTCCATGTAATTTTTCTGGCCGTCGGTTTTAGCCTTGATCTGACCGACCCGATCGCGGCTGGATCGCAAATCCGGGGCACTGCGTCCGGTGAAATAACCGCCGTGTTCCGTGGGATTAAAATTCTGAGTTTCAGAGCGAATCATTTTATTTTTTTCTTCCGGGTCTTCGCCGAGCGAGTGAATTACATCTGACGGCGCGAGTTCTGAATTTTCCTGCACGATTTCGCGCCATCGTTGCAGCGTTTCAAGACACTGATTGACCTGATCCGGTTCACCACTGATACGGACCTGACTGCCCCGCAGCACAACTTTCGCGCCGGTGACCTGACACAGACGGCGCAGGTTTGCATCCCGCAGACCGAATAGAGCTCGGGCTTCGTCGTGATGAGTCAGTTCTAAGACAGAATCAGGCATTGGGCAGTTTTCAAATCTCAAATCTCAATGTACCGGCAAGCTGACGCATGCCGCTCGCCAAGCTACTTCTTCCTTGCCAGCAAAAACCTCGCCAGCACATCAGAATAGTTCTCAGCAATATTCACGCGATGATAATCCACTGCTGAGTCTCGAAAAACGATGCGCAGTTGTTCCAGCCATGTTTGTACCGCCTGACGATACTGTTTGGCAATCGTTGTGGGATCGACAAGCAAGGGACCAGCGCCTTCCAGATCGACGAAACGAACGGGACGATCAAACTGGAAATCAATTTCATTTTGTTCGACAAGGTGAAATACGGCCACGTCGTGTTTTCGAAATCGTAAATGCTGAAATGCACCCTTAAGAACTTCCGGGTCCATAAACAGATCGGAAATCACAACCACAAGTGCTCGCTGAGCAATTCGTTCGGCGGCTTGATGCAAAGCTTCCGGCAAACCGGTTTCACCTTCTGCTATCATGTTTCCTAGTTCATCGAGCACAAATTTCAAATGGGCTCCGCTGCGTTTTGGCCGAATTTCTTTCTGAAAAGTTTTACCTGCGGAATACAAACCCACAGCGTCGCCCTGGCCAGATGCCAGATATGCCAATGTTCCACCCAGTCGCCGAGCATAATCGAGCTTGGTGGTGCCTTCGGCTGTGCTGCCATCCGGTCCGTAGTTCATTGAACCGCTGAGATCGACAACCAGACACAGTCGCAGGTTCGTGTCGGCTTCATATTCTTTGATATAAAAGCGATCGCTGCGCCCCCAGGCTCGCCAGTCCAGTCGCCGCGTGTCATCGCCGGGGACGTATTTGCGATATTCGGAGAATTCCAGACTTGAACCGCGCGTCGGACTGCGATGTCGCCCTGATACGCTGCCAATCATCGGCGTCCGCGCATCGAGTGCAAGCCCGCGCAGACGGGAGACGACTTTGGGATCAACGAAGTTACGCATGAAGGGATTTTCGATTTTCGATTTTTGAACGGAGATTTGAAACTTGAAACAGTTCGGCGAGCGGCAGGTGTCAGCCTGCCGGTACGTTGCGATTCGTTTCGCACTTGCTTTCCCATAGTAGACCTCACTCTCCGAGTGAGGCAGGACGGAAAACGCGGCGATTGGCATTCGTCACTCGGAGAGTGACGGCTACTTTAATCGCAAAGTACCGGTGGGCTGACGCCGCACCGCTCGCCGATCTTAACGCACTTGTTCGTCGTTTAGCTCTTTAACCAGACGATCTATGATATCGTTGCTGGTGATCCCTTCTGATTCGGCGTTGAACGTCGTCAATACGCGATGCGTCAACACGGGTTCGGCAACGGCCATGATGTCTTCCAGACGAACCATATAACTGCCCGTTAACGCTGCTCGTGATTTTGCGCCCAGAATCATGTACTGCACAGCTCGCGGCCCCGCGCCCCATGACACGAGAGGTTTTAGCCACTCAGGTGATTCCGCGAGTTTTGGTCGCGTCCGTCGTACAAGGTCCACGGCGAATTCGTAAATGTGCTGCGGCACGGGAACTCGTCGCACAAGTTCCTGAAACTTGAGCACCGACGCGGCATCGACAATATGATCCAGTCGCGGCACTGTGCCGCCAGTTGTTGTGCGAGCGATCTCAAGCTCTTCGGCCCGCGACGGATAATCCACGTTGATCAGAAACATAAAGCGGTCCAGTTGAGCTTCGGGCAACGGATACGTGCCTTCCTGTTCAACAGGGTTCTGTGTTGCCAGCACAAAGAATGGCGGTTCGAGAGGATACGGTCGCCCGACTACGGTGACTCGATGTTCCTGCATGGCTTCCAGCATCGCGGCCTGCGTTTTCGCAGGGGCGCGATTGATTTCGTCGGCCAGCACGATATTTGCGAATACCGGGCCTTTGACGAATTCAAATTCGCGGCGACGGTCCGATGTTTCCTGCAGAATATCTGTGCCGGTAATGTCCATGGGCATCAGGTCGGGGGTGAACTGAATACGGCTGAAACTCAGCGACATCGTTTCAGCAATGCGACTCACAAGCAATGTTTTGGCAAGTCCCGGCACACCCATCAGCAATGCGTGGCCACGACCGAACAGACAGATGGCGAGTTGTTCGATGACTTGATCCTGCCCCACAATGATTTTCGACAGCTCGCTCTTGAGCCTGCGGTAGACGTCGCGCAATTCATCGATCGCAGCGACGTCATCGGATTGAAGTGCTGGAGCCGTCGTTGTGGATGACATTGGTGTCCTTGTTGAGCTTGAAGTTGTATTGAGTTTGTTTTGGGTTTTGTTTTTGTAGGACGGGTCTCCGGACCCATCCTGATGAAAGTTGCAGCTTATGTTCAGGCGGAACTGGAGTTCCGTCCTACTCTGGATTAGTCGGGCAGCGGAACCGAAAAGTTTCCGCCCTGATTCTTCATGGGGATTTCGAGGTAGTTATTGCCCGGATTCAGTCGCAGAAAACCCTTCAGTTGCTTCCAGACTGCAAGTTGAGATTCCGTCAGGACTTCGTTGACTTTGGCTTCGCTCACTTTATGCAACGGGTAAGCCAGAAGTACTAGCTCGCGGACGTAATCGTCGTATATTCCTTTTGCCAAACTCTCCGGCACCACTTGCTCTGTGAATTTCATCACCTCTTCGCGCTGTGCGGGAGTGAGCCATAATTCCTGATCCAGCAATGCGGTGACAGTCATCGCCCTCACATGCTGAATATGCTTACCGCGATCTTCCGTTTGCTTATCCGCATTGACCGTCCGCACGGCTTCAGCCCAGATTTCGTTGCTGTCCAGGCCGTCGACCGAAATGTTCTGAGCCGAAAATGCAAAGTTGCCTCGCATCTGTCCCATCTGTTCCACCATGTTGTCAACTGTCCTTTGAGTCGACTCTTTCCAATCCGCCAATGCCGTTGTGGTCGCACCTTTGCTGGCCACTGTCAGGTGCTCAACCTGTCCAGGAGTCAGATTCAATCTTCGTTCCATATCGCCAATGCGCACTGCAGCGGCGTGCAAATATATCTTTCGCTGATACTCAACAGCTCGCGTAATTTTTTCAGCCCATTGCTCCGGCCCTTCATTGGACTGAAACATGATGGAGTTTTGATTTTCATTGTTGTTGGACATCAGATCGATGAAGCGTTCAGACTGACGTTCATCCAGAAAATCGACTTTTCGAACAGCGAGCATCGTGCGGAGTGACTGATATGGCAGGTAGTAGTTTTGTCCAACAAACGAATAAAACGGGGAGCTGATTTTGTTGTTTTCCGCCGAGAATTGTACCAGCATTTTCTGTCGCTGGTCTTCAGACAGAAACAACTCCTGATCAAACAGAGTAACGACAAATTCTCGAAACGCGGCATTCTGACTTTCGATACGTTCCGCGACGGCAAGATCAAGCTGCTCTTTCTGAACATCACTCAGAACGTCCTTGCGAATGGATAACAACAAAGCATCGGTTAGCTTTGTTCCGACACCGTCAGACTGCACAAACAGTAATGGTGTGTTTTCTCCAAACGGTCGGTTTTGTCTGGCCGGATCATCTCGCTTTGCATAACTGACGATTTCATCTTTCAGATATTTCGCGACTAGCTCCTTCATCGCGGCCTGCTGTGTTTCATCCGATTGGCAGGTTTGAGTCACCCACGATTCCATAGCACCGCTCAGCGCGAGTGTGCGGTCGGCATGTTCTTTTCGATCGGCTTCTCCGGGCAATAATTTTTTCTGAGGCGCTTCGATTGCGACTATGGCTTCTGCAGGAGCAGCCGGTTTTGGCTTTTCGCCTTTCAGTTCGCGCAGAACTTCGCCAAACAGATTGCCGATCTCAGAAATCAAATTGCCGTCCTGCGGCATTGCATGGAGCATTGCAAGCGGAAAGACAGACAGCACAATTCGCTGTAGCATGCATAGAAAAAAGTTTGCACTCATAGATGTGCCAGTCTGATGAATCCACGAAAATACGCTGTTTCCAGATTGTGCGGACGAAACGACTGATTGGCAAGCAGTTCCGGCCACTTTGTCCTGCTAAAAGTTACAGCCAATCGTCTCGTCTATGAGGATTGTCGCAGCGGACCCTGTATTCTTAGACGAAAACTTCTGGCGACTTTGTCTGATGTTTTCTGAAAGTAGTCGCCAGTTTGATGCTGCCGAACGTCGTCGGCGATGGATATACTCTCTCCGCCCGCCTTTAGTGACATATGAAACACTCCCGCTACAGGAGCGATTGGTCATGAGTGAAAACGGATTGCAGCTGCCGGAAACTACACGCATTCGGTTGGTTGAGTTTCAAAAACGAGTGCGGGTCATCAAAGTCGCCGAAGGCGTTCTTGCGGGAGCTTTTGGGCTGCTCGCATCGTACCTTGTCGTCTTCATCATCGATCGCTTCATCGACACGCCAGCTTTGGTGCGAACACTCCTGCTGGTGACCGGTTCCATC
>Ga0105046_10018086_pt1 | contig 10745 bp, 6 predicted proteins | sample MAT03_FD_78385 | JGI IMG/M metagenome (GOLD analysis project Ga0105046, IMG submission 78385) | Freshwater microbial communities from Lake Fryxell liftoff mats and glacier meltwater in Antarctica - MAT-03 (megahit assembly) | ecosystem: Environmental > Aquatic > Freshwater > Ice > Liftoff...
GTGCGGCACGTGCGACTGGTGCTGGGCGTCGCTCACGTGTAACGCACCCCTTGATGCTCGGCCTCAAAGAACGCGGGCAGCAGGGCGTCGGCTCGCAGCAGCCCTTCGCGCGTCAACGTGATGCTGTCGCCGGAAATCGCAACCCAACCAGCGCTGACATATTCAGCCCACTCGTCTGCCCATTGCTTGGCAATATCAACGCCAAACTTGTCGCGGAAGTGCGTGATGCTCAGATATCCACGCTTCAATAGCAGGATCATTTCACGTACTAGCAACTGATGACGCGTTGCCACGTAGCCTCTTCCCAGCGGCAACGAATCGTTATCAATCGCGGCGTAATACTTGTCCAGGTCCGCAAAATTTTGGTAATGAATGCCGCTGATGTGACCAAAGCTGGCAACGCCCGTGGCCAGCAGGTCGGAGCCCATCCAGAGGTTATCGCGATAGGAAAAATTAACCTTGGACGCGTCCTTAACCATCGTGTAAGCGCTGCTGATGCTGTACCCAGAAGCGGCTAACTCGGTGAATGCATAATCGACCCAGGCGCGCTTCGTTGGCCAATCTGCCACGGGGGTTTCAATTTTGTTACCGAGAATATCAGCGCTGTAGACAGTATTGAACGGCAACTCCATTTGATAAATCGTCACGCTGTCTGGGCTCAGCTCAACGGTCCGCCGAATGTTCTCGCGCCAGTTATCCCAGGTCTCTCCAACCATGCCTGAAATCAAGTCGATGTTAACGTTGGGAAATTGAGCGGCGCTGATCCAATCCCAGGCGGTAAAGACTTGCTTGGACAAGTGAGCGCGACCGTTTTCTTCGAGCAACTTATCGCTGAAATTTTCAATGCCGAGGCTCAGCCTTGTCACGCCCACATGTTCTCGAAGCGTCTTGACCTTGGTTTCGCTCAACGTGCCGGGCTCACATTCAAACGTCACCTCCTCGGCACCGTCCCAACTGATGTGCTCACGCAATCGCTCGGCCAGCGATGTCAACTGCTTTGGCGATAGAAAACTCGGCGTGCCACCACCAAAATAGACAAAGCGAAACGGTCGCTTGCCCATGACTTCCCGTTGGCTGACCAGCGAGATTTCTTTGCACAAGACGTCGACATATCGCTGAACGTCCGCAGCATTTACATCCGTAAAGACTTTGAAGTAACAGAATTTGCAGCGTTTGCGGCAAAACGGGATGTGCAGGTAAAGACCCAGCGGCGTCGTTCCATGCGGAGGTGAGTCGAGCGCCTTTCGCACATCGACGAGTGCATCAACGTTCCATCGACTGTACGGTGGATAATTGGAGATGAAGTAGCTGCCGACTTCTGTTTTATTTTCGACACGGTCGGTTTGCACGGTGCTCATGACATTTGGCTGCGAAGCAGTTCGGTTTCAGGATAAAAGTCGTTAGCGGAATGGCGCCACAGTGTAAACCACAATGATGCTTAGGGCTTGCCGAAGCAGCGCAAAATCCCCTTATCATCGGCGACATAAAGTCGATCGTTCGCGATGGCGGGTGCTGAAAGGAATTGGCCGTTGATCTCGTACTGCCATTTTTCGGTACCGTCGGCTAGCGATAGCCGTAGCAGACGACCATCCGTGGCAGCGATCCAGCAATCGTTTCCAGCAATCACCGGCGAAGCGTCCGCGCGTCGGCGGAGCGTTTGTCGCCAGACTCTTTTGCCAGTCTTGATGTCTAATGCATCAACCTGTTTATTTTGGCTGCTGACAATCACTAAGTTGTCGTTCACGGCCGCGCTGCTGCGGTACTCTTGTGCCCGCTCTTCGTCTTCGTGCCGCCAGATTTCGAGATTGGACTTCCAATCAAACGCAATCACGGCCCCATCCATGATCGGCAGGAAAGCGAAATCACCAAGGACTGCCGGAGTGCTTCCGGTCGGACCTCCTAAGGGCAATGGTTCGGCAGCCGCTGTTCCATTTTCCAAGTTCACACAATGCAGCTTGCCATCGCAGCCACCAAGAAATGTCCGATCTCCAGCAATCGTCGGGCTACAGCGAATTTGGTCACCTGTTTCGTAGGTCCAGCGAACCTTGCCATCGGCGATTGAGAGCGCGTACAAGTTACCGTCTTGGGACGTGATCAGCACGAGATCCTTGTAGAACGCTGCCGAACCGCTGACCTCGGCGTTGGTTTCAGCTTTCCACAGCAGCGTGCCGGTCGAAGCTTGAAGGTTGTAGACTTTGCCATCCAAATCGCCGATGACGACAAGGCCGTACTGGACCGAGGGACCGGTGGTAAAGCCAAGGTCAGTTGCATATCGCCAGCGTTCTTGGCCACGTTTGGCGTCGATTGCGTATAAAGTGCCGGTTGCATCGGCCAAGTAAACCGTTTCGCCGACAACCACCGGGCTGGCTTCGACAGCTTCGTCGGCTTTAAATTCCCAAATAACGACCAAATCGTCAGCAAGTTGCGTGGTTGTCGCTCCGGTTGAAGCCTTGTCTCCACGTGGAAATGGCCAATCGTCGCCCAGCGAGTCTGGAAAGGGTTCGGGAATTAGGATTCCGAGCGTAGCAACGGCAATGCACCGGGCAAAGTAAGAAATCATCGTTTGGGTGGGACTGTGCGAGATAGGCAAGCGAACCAGGGACCGTATTATATAGTCACGAGCTCCTCTGCACTGCACCGTTTTTGCTTGAGATTTCATGATTTGCGTAAGCCTTGGCCGAAGCCGCCATAAACAAATGATCGCCGAACACCAGCATTTGGCTCAAAATGGAGTCAAGCTGGTTGAGTTGCGTCTGGATTACATTGGCCGGGCACCAAGCTTGACCCGATTGCTTTCGAATCGTCCGACGCCCGTTGTAATCGCGATTCGCCGCCGTGAAGACGGTGGTCGCTGGATGGGCAGCGAAGCGGATCGACAGATGATACTGCGGGCTGCGGTCGTGGCTGGTGCCGAGTTTGTGGACTTCGAAGCGGATATCGCTGGCAGCGTGCCTCGCTACGGCAATACCAAACGGATCATCAGCTACCACAATTTCCAGGAAACGCCAGACAACCTGGAAGAGTTGCATGCTGCGATGGCGGCGGAAGATGCTGACATCGTTAAGCTCGCAACGATGGCCAATAGTTTCAGCGACAATGTGCGGATGATGGATTTGGTGAAGAATTCTAAGCTTCCGACGATTGGAATTTGCATGGGCGACATCGGCATGCCGACGCGAATCCTGGCAAAACGATTTGGCTCCCCGTTCACCTACGCAACGTACAGCACCGAAAAAACTTTAGCGCCCGGGCAATTAAACTACAAACAGATGAACGATCTGTATCGCTACGACGATATCAACGAGGACACCGAACTGTTCGGCGTCGTCGCTGACCCGGTTGCACATAGCCACAGCCCGTTGATTCACAATCGCGCGATGCAGGCCGCTGGTGTGAATGGACGCTACCTGCCGTTCCGAGTCGCCAAAGATGACTTGCACAATTTCATCAATGCCTGCCCAAAGTTTGGCATCCATGGAATCAGCATCACGATCCCGCACAAGGAAGTAGCGCTCAGCTATTGCACGCAAGCCGAAGCGTCGTCATCGGGAATCGGTGCGATCAATACAATGATCTTCGACAAAGAAGATCGCCTTGGATACAACACCGATTACCGCGCCGCGATGGACTGCATTATTGAAACCTATAAGGCTTCGGCACTGTCGGCCCATGGAATGCAGGGACTGCGAGCGCTGGTGCTTGGTGCTGGTGGTGTCTCGCGAGCGATCGCCTGGGGGCTAAAGCAACGAGGGGCTGAAGTTACGATCTCGAATCGAACCTACGAACGAGCTGCCGTGCTGGCCAATGAACTATCGGCTCGCGCCGTTACCTGGGACGATCGACATAGGCAGAATCCTCAATTGCTTGTCAATGGAACCGCCGTTGGCATGCATCCGAATGTGGATTCATCGCCCTATGAACAAGTGGCCCTAAATCAATACATGGTGGTCTTCGACACCGTTTACAATCCAGAGAACACGTTGCTTGTCAAGCAAGCTCGGGAGGCTCGTGCCCGAGTGATCACAGGCGTTGATATGTTCGTGCGCCAGGCCGCTTATCAATACAAACTGTTCACCGGACGCGATGCCTCCACGTCGCTGATGCGGTCCGCAATCAAGGAAGCGACAAGCGCTGTCAGGTTGAACTAATGACGAACGAACCGAACGACGCAACATCGATCACGACCGATCGATTGGATGAGCAACAACAGCCTGCGAACGCGATTGAATATCGCCAAGCAACCCCAGACGACGCCGATATGATTCATGCGATCTTGCGTCCTTACGTTGCCAATCACAAACTGTTTGCCAGAACCGAAGCAGAGGTCGTGGAGCTGACAAGGCATGGATTCATCGCTCATGTCGCTGGGCGACCGGTTGGTTTTGCGGCCGTTGAAGTCTACAGTCGCAAACTTGCCGAAGTTCAATGCTTGGCTGTGCGGGCAGAGTATCAAGGTCGCGGCATTGGCAAAGAGCTAGTCGGTCGTTGTGTAAAACGCGCGAAAGAACTTGGCGTTCTCGAAGTCATGGCCATCAGTGCGAGCGAGGACTTCCTCAAGCAATGTGGTTTCGACTACTCGTTGCCAGAACAAAAGCGTGCACTTTTCTACCAACTACACCCACGGCATCCTGACACCTAAATATCATGCTGTCTTTCATCGTCGTCCTTCGCTCCGCGAAGGAACGCAACTTTCGCAGATAGGCTGTGAATCTATTCAAAAAGGGTGGATTTGCGCCAAAATGGTAATCCGGCGCGTCAGCGAGGCGGCGGCGGATCCTCGCTAACGCGTCGGGTTACCAATAGATTCACAGCCCAGAAGCGAAAGGTGACACTTCTTTACGCACAATGCCTACGCCATCGCCATTTCCTCGGCTCGCAATTCTTCGATGAGCGGCCAAAGTTCATCGACCTCGTCGTTGAAAAGGTTGCCGATCAAAATGTCCGTAATCAGATTTTTCTTGTCAGGATACTTACGAACCAGTTTGCCAAAGTTAAGTCCGTCATAAAATGCGCAGACTAAGTTTCGCATTCGGTCCATCGCCTTATTGTGGCTCGTTTCCCAGCTTCGTAGCCGACACTCGCTAGGATCATTGGCATCCAAAGCATCCGCTACAGAATCAGCAGCCATTTCGGCAGAGGTTAGCGCCAACAGCAGCCCCGAAGAATACAGTGGGTCAAGAAAGCCAAACGCATCTCCGACAAGCACCCAGCCGTCGCCGGCGACCTTTGTCGATTTGTAAGAATACTCTTTCTGCGCTTTAAAATCCTCCGATCGGATCGCACCTTCAATTCGAGGCTTAACACCCGGGCAACGATTCACCTCTTCCATGTAAATCGTTTCCAAGTCTTTCGAAGCACGATTTTGGAATAAGTAGTCATAGCCCGCGACTACGCCAACGCTAACGATGTCGTCATGCAACGGTATGTACCAGAACCAACCTTTTTTTTCCTGAGTCTGGATCACGATCGTCCCGCCGGCATCAAGGCCAGGCTCCCGTTTGGCACCTTTCCAGTAAGTCCAGATCGCAGCTTTCTTCAAAACCGGATCCCATTCACGAAGTTTCAAGCGGTCGAGCAACACGGACGATTGCCCGCTGGCATCGATAACAACCTTCGCGAACACATCGCGCTCTTGTCCATTCGCAGATTTCATTCTCGCACCGATCGCTCGTGTGCCATCGAACAGCACCTGCATCACGCGAGTCTGCTCGTGAACATCAACGCCACAATCTCGTGCATTGTTGAGCAGCATGTTGTCAAATTCGCTCCTGACGACTTGCCATGTTTGCGAACGCGGGTGGTCATCATAGTCGCTGAACCGAAACGGCTCGGACAGCTTTCCTTGCTCGTTGATGAACTGGACACCATACTTTTTTGTAAACGGACCGGCCTGCAGCTTCGGCAAAACTCCCAGCCGGTCCAACACCGAATAGGTAAAGGGGATCATCGACTCGCCGATGTGAAATCGCGGAAATCGATCGCGCTCGAACAGCCGAACGTTGAACCCGCGCTTTGCCAACAACGTCGCCGAGGCTGAACCCGCAGGCCCACCACCAATCACCAAGACGTCGACCTGGTCGTTGAGACTAACCATTTTCTACCTGCATTTTTGCTAGTTGACTTTGAGCTTGAACGTCAAGCTTCAAGCTTCAAACTTCCACAAACTACCTACCGGCTCATGCGGAAAACGAGCCTTCGCGAGCAAGGAGCTGAGCAATCCAAGTTCATCGGCGGACATGTGACCTAGTTGCGTTTCGTGGCATTGAGACAACGGAACGGAGGTCTCATTCAACAATGAAATTCCCTCGTCGGTGATCTTCACCATCACCGTTCGCCGGTCCGTCTGCGACCGTTCGCGCAAAACCCAACCGCTCAATTCCAGTCGGTCCAACATCCGCGTGATGTCTGGGGCCAAGGAAACTAATCGTGAAATCAGACTCAACGTCGGCACCGCCTCGGGGTGGGCTGCCCGTAGCAACCGCAGCACGTTGTACTGTTGCGCTGTCAAGTTCCGCTCGGCAAACATCCGGTCTTCAAGCGTTCGAAGTCGATCGTAGGTTCGCCACAACCCCAGATATACTTCTTGAGCCGCCGAATCAAATTTGACAGTTGCAGTTTGTGACATAAATCTTACCTTCGACAAAACTATACTTGTTCGAACAACTATTGTCCAGACATTTTATTAGGAGCTGCTCCGATCGGTTCGCTGACAGAAGCGAATCGATTCAAAATTCGTCCCTTTCGAGCCGTTTGGCGAACTGTCAATATTTTCCGGTTTTGGCATGGCGGTCGCTGGATAGATTCGCTGCAATAAGAATTCTCATTTTGGTGGTCGAAATGTAGCGTTTTGCAGCAGCGGATTGAGACACTCAGTTCAATCTGGGGCAGCTAGAATCGTTGCGACCAGCCGAAGACGAGAAAGAAACCGAGGATTTTGATTCGCGAAAGTTGTCGCGAGTAAATAAACTGAGACTGCGACTAGAAATTGTTGGGCGTGGTTTCCCCCAATTGCGACTTTTCGACCATTGAGTTCACCAAGTCACGTAACACGACATCGACCGATCGGCAATTTGCGTTGTAATGCTTTGCCTGATCGGAGTTTTACTGGAGAGAATTGGAATGCGACTGCGACGCATGATCCCGGCGATTTTGAATATTGCCACTGCCACCGCATGTTTTTGCGGGACATTTTCAGCGACGTTTTCCACCGCCGCCGAGCCTAAACGTAGCGTCGACTTGGTGTCGACACGGGTCGCGACATTCGAGACAGCGACGGGAGAGCGATACTTTGCCATATCGATCCAGCCCGGTGCTGACAAGGCTTTGTTAAGACAATTGACTTCGCAGCCAGCGACGATTTCGATCGTCATTGATACTTCAGCCAGCCAAGTGGGCGACTATCGGATCGACCAGTTGGCCGCTTTGGACGGCGTTATTAAGGGCCTGCGCAGCGGGGACAAAATCCAGATTTTTGCGGCAGACGTTTCAACGGTATCGATGTCGAGCATGATCGATGCGAAGGACTCAGAATCCATTCGTGCCACGGTGATGAAGTTACGCCGCCGCCTGCCACTGGGAAATACAAATCTCTCTGCCGCGATCAACACAGCGAGAACCGCTTTGGTGGGTCAACCGGAAAAAGAAACTCGTAGCATCGTGTATATCGGCGATGGTGCATCAATGGAAACCGCTGGAAACCAGTCGCGGATCAAGCTGCTTGTCGATGCCTTGAGAGCGGATCACATTGCATTTCACGGCATCGCGGTTGGACCATCCAGGAATTTGGAATTGTTGGCGACGCTTGCCAATCAAACCGGCGGAGATGTTTCGCTGGTTGCTGATGAACAAAAGAACGAAGCCGGACTGATTGGTACCCAGATCGGCAAGGCCGCGACGATGTCACCGATTTGGGTCAAGTCAATTGTACTTCCTGAGGGCTTAGCGACAGTGCAAGCGAATCGGGTCCCACCTTTGCGACTTGACCGAGATTCCGTCTTGATCGGAACGGCCGAAGGCGATGCTTCGGGAACCCTTGCAATCGTTGGCGAATCTGCAGCCGAAGCAATTTCGCTCCAGGCAGATGTAGTGGCAGAGCCGAGCCATCCAGACTTTGCGTTTTTGCCGGGAATGGTTGCTTCGGCAACTGTGAATGAGGGACTGATGCTGCCAACGCCGGGATCGGTCTTGCTTCGCGAAGCGGCGCGAGTCATCGCGGCTCGCGGCGAAGAGTTGGCGAAGGCTGGCTCGATGGCGCTGCAACAAGGCAATCGACGGGGTGCTCATGCGGTTGCAGAACTAGCACTTGAATCGGATCCATCGAATCCAGATGCCCAGGCGATCAAGAAGTTATCTGCCGGTGGGTATCGTTTGGTCGCTCAAAACGGCGACGATCCTTTTGGTGGTTTGTTTGGCGACGCGCCTGCTGGCGACGCCGGTACGCCTGATGCCGTGGACGCAGCGGCCCCGATGGCTGACGGTGGATTTCCTGCGGACGAGCCAGCCGCTCCGGCCGACGACGCTTTCGGCAGCGGTTTTGCGGAGCCAGCTTTAGACGCAGCTCCGATTGACAGGCCGGCCGCTCCTGCGCCCCCTCGTGCTGGTGCGCCGCAAGTTCGAGGCGCAGTACCCCCAGCTCGTGCGAATATGCTTGACTCTGACGCAATCGGTGACGGTGCGTTTGCAGCCGGCGATGAAGATCTATTGGAAGCGCCATCGGGACTTTTGGATGACGTTGTGAAAGAGCGAGCCGAAGATGCGGGTCGTTTGCGTGCGATTGTGAAGTCTTCATTGCGCGGTGCCCGTCGAGCGCTGGAGTCGAATCCAGTTGGCGTCGCTGGCTCGCTCAAGGGCCTACTCAATCAGATTGAAACACAGCCCGGAATTGATCCTCTGGTGAGGCAAGAGCTGCAGGCTCAAGTTCGATCCGCGATCCAGGTTGCAAGTCGTCGTGAAGCGGCTTTCGTTGACGACCAAGCGTCGATTTCACAACGAACTGCGGCTGCGACCCAAACCGAACAGCTACTCCAGGAAACTTTCCGCCGCGAAGAACGCCTGAAGACGCTGTCTAGTCAAATGAACGCGCTGATCGATGAACAGCGTTACGACGAAGCTGATCATGATGTGTCGCTGGCGATCGCCGAACTCGGCGGTAATCAGCTCGCCGGCTCGTCGGTGATTGGTAACCAAGCCATTTTAGAAACGCAAATGCTTAACAACTATGTGAGGGGAGTTCGATTAATATTACTGCGAGAACGGAATTACCTCGATGCCATGGCCTTGGTTGAAAAGTCGAACATCCCGTTTGTCGATGAGCCGCCGATCATGTATCCCGATGCCGAGGAATGGCAGCGGATGAGCCGACGTCGGCTGGAGAAGTATGGCTCCATCGAATTGACGGGGGACAATGAAGTTGAGCGACGAATTAATGCGGCTCTCAGTGACGAAACAACGCAAACCTTTAACGAAGAGACGCTTGAAAATGCGGTTCGCATCATCAGCGAAACACACAATATCCCGATCATTGTTGACAAGAAGGCGCTCGAGGAAATCGGCTTGACCAGCGATTCTCCCGTCACGATCTCGTTAGCCAATGTCAGTCTGCGGTCTTTTCTTCGGATCATGCTGAAGGAATTGGATTTGACCTACATGATTAAGGACGAAGTCATGCAAATCACAACCCAAGACGCTGCTGAAACAAACCTGATCAATAAGGTTTATCCCGTTGGTGACCTTGTTGTACCTATCATCAACCTTGGCGCCATGGGTGGTGGTGGTATGGGCGGAGGCATGGGCGGCGGCGGCGGTATGGGTGGTGGCGGCGGCATGGGCGGCGGCATGGGCGGTGGCATGGGCGGTGGTGGTATGGGCGGTGGTGGTATGGGCGGTGGTGGCATGGGCGGCGGTGGCCAATTCGCCGTGCCAGAGGAAGTGATCATTTCCGATAAGGCAACTTCTGCTGGTGTGACTGCTCCGTTTGCCGAACAGAGCGAGGCTGCAAAAAACCCAAGGAAGCCCGCCGTTGTCGCAGACCGAATTCGCTTGACAGTTGCCGAAGGACAATCGACGGCAGATGCTTGGTTCGCATATTTTGAAGCACTGAAGCTAGATGGAGCCAAGGCAATCGCTGCGCACGACGCAAGGGTCCGCGCGACGGTGAGCCACATCAATGCGACAGCGCTCGGGGCAGACAATGCTGGCAACGAATTAGAATCCCGCGCGGCATTCGCAAACGTTCGCGATCTATTGGCCGCAGCGATCTCGACCGGCAACGTGCAACCATGGATGTATCGCGCTTACGCAATTTCATTGCAGGCAACCAAAGCGGAAAAAGCCGAAATCGAGCGAGCGTATTTGTCTGCTGTCGATTTTGCTGACACACCCGAAGCGATCCTCCATGTCGCAGGCCAATTGCAACACATTGGCCTTGATGAGGCTGCATTGCGGCTATACCGCGAAGTTACCGAGGTCGAACCTTTCCGGCGTGAAGCCTACGTCGTTGGCATGCGTCTGGCCGAAAAGCTTGATGATATCGATGCGCTCCAGTGGGCTTGTCGCGGAATTCTTGGCCAGGCCTGGCCAACTAAGTTTGCGAAAATCGAAAATGACGCGAGATTAGTCGCGCGAGCCACTCATCAGCGACTTATTGAACTCGGCGAAACAACGCGAGCCGAGTCGTTCTTGGCTGAGCTTCAGGACGCGACCGCGCATGACATCGTTGTGCGGGTCACCTGGACCGGGGACGCTGA
>Ga0105046_10018087_pt1 | contig 10745 bp, 7 predicted proteins | sample MAT03_FD_78385 | JGI IMG/M metagenome (GOLD analysis project Ga0105046, IMG submission 78385) | Freshwater microbial communities from Lake Fryxell liftoff mats and glacier meltwater in Antarctica - MAT-03 (megahit assembly) | ecosystem: Environmental > Aquatic > Freshwater > Ice > Liftoff...
CGGCAGCCCGTGGCGGAGCTCCCCCGCGTGGTCGGCGATTACCTCGCGGGAATGACGGACCGTTTCGCACACGAAGAATACCGTCGCCTGTTCTCCGCCGCAGCCGAGTTGTAAGACAACCGCTTCCATTATTGCCAATCCTTTTATCCGGACGTTCGTCATGCTCCTCTGGCTGATTCGCAGTTGCTACATCGGCTTCCTCCTCGGGATCGCGGGCCTCGCCGCCAACTTCTTCTGGAACGAAGAAGACAACGCCGCGGCGATCGGTTCCGCGGTCTGCATCTTATTCGTGGGCTCGCTCGTCCTCGTGACGGACTTGCGCGAACGGAACAAAGATATTTCCACCATCACAGCCGTTTACTTCGGGCTGCTGCTCGGATTGTTCCTCGGCTGGCTGTTCTCGCTGGTGCTGGAGCCGATCGTCGATTCCGCTTATGACGGAAGTCCCGCCCTGGTCAATCGACTCTCGCTGATCCTGCGGTGTGCGGTCACCGTGATGTGCTGCTACATAGCGATTTCAACGCTTTTGCAGACTAAGGACGACTTTCGCTTCATTATCCCTTACGTCGAATTTTCCAAACAAATCAAGGGGGGCCGGCCCCTGATCCTGGATACCAGCGTGATCATCGACGGCCGCATTGCGGACCTGTGCGATACTCGTATCGTCGATACCAAGCTGATCGTTCCGCGGTTCGTGCTGCAAGAATTGCAGGCGATCGCGGACAGCGCGGACAAGCTCAAGCGCAACCGCGGCCGGCGCGGCCTGGACATCCTCAAGCGGCTCCAGACCAACCCGAAGATCGACCTGATCATGCACGAGGGCTCCGCGGGGGAACTGAAGCCGGGGGAGAAGGTCCGCGTGGACGAGCGGCTCGTGCTGTTCACGAAAGCCCTCGGCGGCCGCGTGGTCACGAACGACTTCAACCTGAACAAAGTGGCACAGTTGCAGGGCGTGGACGTCATCAACCTCAACGAGATCGCCAACAGCCTGAAGACGGTCGCACTGCCCGGCGAGTACATGCAAGTGCGGGTCGTCAAACCCGGCGACCAGATCGGCCAAGGCGTCGGCTACCTGGACGACGGCACGATGGTGGTGGTGGAACAGGGCCGGCACTTGATCGGGCAAGAAACGTCTCTCTTGGTGACGAGCGTGCTCCAGACGCCGGCCGGGCGGATGATCTTCGGTCGGCCGGAAGCGCGCCCGTCCGGTGGCTACGCGCCGGTGACTTCGACGCCGAGCGGGGGATTCGCTCCCGTCCCGCCGGCCGGCACGCCGGTGGGAGGGATCGATAACAGCGGCCCGCAGCCGAGCATCCCGCCCGGCGCGAGCGGCGAGCGGAGCGGGCCGCAGCCCGGCACCGTGGACCCCGCGAAGGGGCCGCCTAAACCCAAGCCGTAAGCGCGGCCTGCCCCCGGACGAAAAGCCACGGGCCGGCCCGTGGCTTTTCGCGTTCCGACGACCGTCCGAGGGGGATTCACCATGCTCCGCCGCTTACTCTCATCGACCGTTACCTTCTCGCTTTTCGCACTGCCGGGGCTCGCGGCCGATCCCATCAAAGCCTTGCCGCCCGGCAAGCCGATGACCGGACCCAACGACGCTGAACTCGTCGAACGGCTCATCGCCGCCCGCAAGGAATATCAGCAAACCCTCGTCGCGCTCTACGAGCATTACGCCCGCTCGGGGGATCGCGAACGCGCGAAGTGGGTCGAAGAGGAACTCAAGGCGTTCCACCTCGCCTGGAAGCCGTCGTATCGGCTGGACATTTTGGACGTGCCCCCCGCGGGGCTCGAAGCGAAGGTGAACGTTAAAGAGGCCAACGACCTTTACAAACTCGCGATGGAATACAAGGACAAGGGCTTCGGCACCGATTTCATTTTGAACCAGAAGCGCGCCGAACTCCTGCTTCAAGAGATCCTCCAGAAGTACCCCAACTCGGACAAGATTGCGGACGTGGCTTACGAACTCGGCGACCTTTACGAAGGCAAAGCGTTCCGCCAACCCGACCGCTCCGCGGCGTACTTTGAACGGGCCTACCAGTGGCGCAAGGGCACGCGGACCGACGCCCTCATGCGGGCCGCGCGCCTCTACGACAAGTCCCTCAACGAGCGGACGAAAGCGATCGACCTTTACCGGTTGGAAATCGCCCAGGACACCGACCAGTCGCGGATTAAAGAAGCCGAGAAGCGGTTGGCGGAGTTGACCGGACGCAAGGGGCCTTAATTCGAGCCGAGCTTACATAGAATGGCGACCCCGTTCTATTCCTCGGGCCGCGGTCATGAATTCGCCGAACCTCCGCGGTCCGATCTTGCTCTCGGTGTTCGCCGCGATCGTCACCATCGGCCTGAAGTCCGCGGCCTACGGCATTACGGGCTCCATCGGGCTCTTCTCCGACGCGCTGGAATCGGGCGTGAACCTCCTCACGGCAGTCGCGGCCCTCTTTTCCCTCTGGTATGCCGCTCGGCCCGTCGATGCGAACCACACCTACGGGCACGAAAAGATCGAGTTCTTCTCCAGCGGTTTGGAAGGTGGCCTCGTCATCGCTGCCGGTCTCGGGACTGCATACTACGCCAGCCTCAGATTGATCGAACCCGGCCCAATCGCGGACCTCGGCCTCGGAGCGACGCTCGCACTTGCGGCCTCGGCGATCAACTTCGTCGTTGCCCGGATCTTGCTCCGCGTGGGCCGCAAGCACCGCTCGCTCTTACTCGAAACCGACGGCCACCACCTCATGACGGACGTTTGGACTTCGCTCGGCGTCGTCGGTGGACTCGGGCTGGTCCACCTCACGGGCTACCGCGAGTTCGACGCGGCCCTCGCTCTGGCCGTCGGCCTGCACATCATCGCGACCGGTTGCCGGCTCTTCCGACGATCCTTCGATGGGCTGATGGACCATGCTCTTTCCCCCGCAGACCAGCACGCGCTGCGGAACGCACTCCAGGCCGCGGTACCCAACGGATGCACGTTCCACCACCTGCGGACCCGCCTCGCGGGGCGGCGGAGGTTCGCCGATTTCCACTTACTCGTGCCCGGCGATTTGACCGTGCGCGAGGCCCACGACCTCGCCCACCGCGTGGAACAGCAAGTCCTTTCGACCGAGCCGGATTTGGAACTGACGATCCACATCGAACCGGTCGAAGAAACCTCGTCCTGGGAGGCGGACGAACTCGCCCGCCTCGGCGAAGAGACCGGGCCGCCGACGGGGGTCGCACCATGACTGGCTTAGACGCCCCCGTGGCTTTCGGCACCGCGGCACTCGGAGCCGTGAGCGGGATCGTCGGCACGTTCGCGGTCGTGCGGCGGCGGAGCCTGCAGGGCGACGCGGTCTCGCACGCCGCGCTGCCGGGCGTGGCCCTCGCGTACTTGCTCGGCGGGCGTTCCGAAATCCTGCTCGTGCTCGGCGCCGCGGTCACCGGTTGGGTCGCGATGATGCTCGTGAGCGGCATCGTGCGGTCGAGCCGGGTGCCCTTCGATGCGGCGCTCGCGGGGGCGCTGTCGGTCTTCTTCGGATTCGGGGTCGTCTTGCTGCTTTACCTCAAGCGAAACATCTCCGGAGCTGCGACGGTTCGGCCCGAACTGTACATCTTCGGCCAGGATCCGGCGTTGATGGAGTTCGCCGATCTCATCCCCGTTCTCGGCCTCGGCGGCGGAGCGGTCGCGGTCATTGCGCTGTTCTGGAAGGAGTTCAAAATCCTTTCGTTCGACCCAGATTTTGCCGCGAGTTTGGGCTTTTCGACGCGGTGGCTCGACGTGCTGCTCACGGCCCTCGTCGTGCTGGCCGTCGTCGTCGGCTTGCAAACCGTCGGCGTCGTTTTGATGAGCGCATTGATCGTCGCCCCGGCCGCGGGGGCGCGGCAGTGGTCCGATCGACTCGGCTCGGTGACGCTGATCGCCGGCCTCTTCGGCGCAGCAGCGGGGTTCCTGGGGACCGCGGGAAGCGCCGCCCTCAGCGTCGAAGCGACCGTGCCAACCGGCCCTTCGATCGTACTAATGGCGACCGCCCTCGCCCTCGGATCGATCCTTCTAGCACCGAATCGCGGAATCCTCTGGAAGCTCTTCCGCAGGACGACGCTGGTGCCGCCGGGGATGCCCCTGTGAGCGATGCAGCACTCGAAACGATGTGGCTCGTGATTGCGGTCGCTGCGGCGTGCGCCGTGCCGGGGGTGTTCCTGGTCCTCCGTCGGCTCGCACTGATCGCAGACGCCATCAGCCACGTACTTTTGTTCGGGATCGTGATCATGTACTTCATCGTGCGCGATCTCGATTCGCCTTGGCTCGCCCTCGGCGCGACGGCGAGCGGGGTGCTCACCGTCGCCCTCGTCGAACTCCTGCATCGCACGAAACTCGTCCAAGAAGATGCGGCCATCGGCTTGGTCTTCCCCGCGCTGTTCGCAATCGGCACGATCCTGGCGTCCATGTACTTCCGTGGGACTCACCTCGATATCGATCAGGTGCTCCTGGGCCACGCCGAACTGGTCCGATTCACGCGGGCAATCGAGATTGCGGGCGTCCCCCTCGGCCGCCTTCCGACCATAATCATGGGGGGAATGTTCGCCCTCAACGTCGGGCTCGTGGTGGCCTTCTACAAGGAATTGAAACTCAGCACGTTCGACCCCGCCCTCGCGGCGACGTTCGGGTTTTTGCCGTGGCTGCTGCACTACGGGCTCATGACGGTGGTCTCCGTGACGACCGTGGCCGCGTTCGACGCCGTGGGGCCGATCCTGGTCGTCGCGTTCCTCGTCGTCCCCGCGGCAACGGCGATCTTACTCGTCGAACGGCTGCACTGGGTGTTGGCCGTGGCCGTCGCGGATGCGGTGCTCGCCGCGGTGTCGGGTGTGTTCCTGGCCTTCGAATTGAAGACCAACACGGCGGGAACCGTGGCGACGGTGCTCGGCGCGATCTTCGGGGTGACTTTCTTCGTCGCACCAAATCGTGGGCTGATCGCCCAGGTCTACCGTCGCTTCCGCCAGCGGCGGGAGTTCTTCGTCACCATGCTGACGATCCACTTGCTCCAACACGAAGGCACCCCCGCGGAGCCGGACGAGGCCCGCGAAGACGGGCTCTACCGGCACTTGCACTGGACTCCCAACGAAGTGGCCGGAGTCGTGCGCCGGGCGCTGGGCGAGGAGTTGATCGAGCGCAAGGAACTGTTATTGCAACTGACGGAAGCAGGGCGAGTGCGCGCTCGGTCGGTGTTGAATCTCTAAGCCGTTTACGGCTTCGCGACCGGTATCCTCGCCGACGGTTCCGGCCAAACGAAACGAGATGCGCCGGCTTCGTCGTGGCGACGGGCCTCTGGCCTGTCGATCGACACGACAGGCCGGAGGCCCGTCGCCACGGGAGAACGGACCCATTCGGCGTATCAGACCGCGGGTACGATCTCCCTCACGTAACGGACGTGAGGGTCGGACCGATTCGGCGAGGGCGGCTCTTGGACCGGGCCGATTGTACCGGATCGTACTTCAATCCATTTTTTGAGAACGGGAAGGGAAATCTTGAGGACGGGGTAACTCGTCGGTTATCTTACGATATTCGTACATTATGATTTGGCCCTCTCGCGAGTGCCCCATGCGCCGTAAAGCTCGGTTTGGCAACGATTTTCAACTCGAAGACCGCATCACGCCGGCCGCAGCCGCGGACTTCGATGCGGGGTTCGGAGGTACTGGCCAAGTGGTCATCCCCGTTGGAATCACCAGTTTTTCCTTTTCGAATTCTCTCGGCGCAACCTCCGCCGCGACCACTCCGGATGGAAAGATCATCCTCGCGGGCTCGGCCGAGTTCAACACGACTAGTGGTCAAGACTTCGCGGCGGTCAAGCTCAACGACGACGGGACGTTGGACACCAGTTTCGGTACGAGCGGCATCGCCCGCGTGCCGTTCGACCTCTACGGGTTCTCGGGTTTCTTCAACGAAGACACGGCTTTCGCCGTGGCCGTGCAAGCAGACGGCAAGATCGTACTCGCGGGGCGAGTCCGCACGTCCGGCTTCAACTACGACATGGGCGTCGCCCGCCTGAATGCGGACGGCACGCTCGACAGCACCTTCGGGACCGGCGGCAAAACGACCGTCGAGTTCGTTACCAGCCCCTTCTTCGGCGGATCCGAGGACGAGGCCCACGCCATGCTGATCGAGCCCAACGGCAAGATCGTCCTCGCCGGCTTCACCGATAACGACCGCTTCGACGACGATTTCGCCGCCGTGAGGCTCAATTCGGACGGCAAGCTCGACAGCACCTTCGGCACCAACGGGAAAACCTCGATCGCTTTTAATTCCGGCAGCGGCTTCGGCCAGGATGCCGATCAGGCCTTCGCCATCGCCCGCCAGGCGGACGGCAAGTTCGTCCTCGCGGGCAGCGTCGAACTCGGCAACTTCTTCGACACCGACTTCGGCATGGCCCGCTTGAACGCCAACGGCACGCTGGACACGACCTTCGGTGCATCCGGCCTTACGACCGTCCCGTTCGACCTTTTCGGTGCGAACTCCGATGTTGCTCGCGCGATCGCCATTCAAGGCGACGGCAAGATCGTCGTCGCCGGTTCCGCGGCCACACGGTTCGGGTTTTACACCGACTTCGCCATCACCCGCCTCAACACCAACGGCCTGCTCGACGCCTCCTTCGGCATCAACGGCCTGACCGTCATCCCCTTCGACCTCGCCGGGGGCCTCGACGACATCGCCACGGGCCTGATCGTCGCCCCAGACGGCAAAATCTTCGTCACCGGCTCGGCCGAGCGGGGCTTCAGCTTCGGCACGATCGATTTCGCCCTCGCCCGCCTGACGACGGACGGCAACCTGGACGACACCTTCGGCTTCGGCGGCAAGATCACGACGGGCCTCGGCTCCGCCGTGAGCCAGACCACCGGCGGCCAAGCGGTCGTGCGGCAAGCGGACGGCAAGATCGTTCTGGTCGGCGGGGCTCAGGGCGCGTTCACGGCGGTACGGATCTTCGGCGTCGATCCTCCGCCTCCACCGCCGGAATCGCCGGAACCACCCGAACCGCTTTTCCCGCCATTCTTCGACATTTACAAGTCGCTGCCCCCCTCGCTCGCCGGCGGACGAGCCGACGGCAAAGCCCGCATCCTCGCCCCCCGCGGCGGCGGCTACGTCAACCGCGGCACCGTGGACTTCTTCCCCGGCGTTGCCGTCACCGTGCGGACGGCCGTGGCCGACGTGAACGGCGACGGCGTGCCCGATTACATCGGCGGCACCGGACCCGGCACTTCCAACCGCGTCACCATCATCGACGGTGCGAGCTTCCAGCCGCTCGCCAGTTGGATCCCCTTTGAAGAATCCTTCACCGGCGGCGTCTTCGTCGCGGCCGCGGACCTCAACGGCGACGGCACCGCCGACGTGATCGTCTCCCCCGACGAAGGCGGCGGTCCGCTCGTGGCCGTCTTCGACGGCTTCGGAATCCAGATCGCGCGGTTCTACGGCATCAACGACGAGCAGTTCCGCGGCGGAGCCCGCGTCGCCCTCGGCGACATCAACGGCGACGGCACGCCGGACATCATCGTCTCCGCCGGGTTCCTCGGAGGCGCTCGCATCGCCATTTACAACGGCAAAGACGTCGCCGCCGGCGCCGGTCTGCCCCGCCAACTCGTCACGGACTTCTTCGCCTTCGAAGAAGGCCTGCGCAACGGAACCTACGTCGCCGCCGGCGACGTGAACAAGGACGGCTACGACGACCTCGCCATCGGCGGCGGACCCGACGGCGCTCCCCGCGTCCGCCTCGTTTCCGGAAAGCAACTGCTGAGCGTGGGATCGTTCGCGGCCCTGGACGAAGTGGCCAACTCCGTGCAAATCTCGAACTTCTTCGTCGGAGACAAGAAGCTCCGCGGCGGCGTGCGGGTCGCGCTGCGCGACGTGGACGCCGACCGTCGGGCCGACCTCATCACCGGCAGCGGCGATGGCGAAGATTCCCGCGTCCGCATTTACAAAGCCCAAAACCTCGTCTCGAACAAGACCGACAACCCTTATCAAGAACTCGACCCGTTCGCCGTCAACCTCCCCGACGGCGTTTACGTCGGTTGAGGAAGCACTCGGGACTATCGATGCCCGAGGTTTGCAATTTCTCGGATACTCCGGCAAGGATTTCTGGATCGCACGCAACCCGCCGCGTAAACTGCAACCGCAGCTTCAGGCACTCGTCGAACCCCGACGCGTGACAGCAGTATGGTCGCCCCGCAACCTCTCTTTTTCCTTCCGAGGCTCGACATCATGGCACGCCGCCGCCCCGCTTTCCGACCTTCCCTCAACCCCCTCGAACCCCGCGATGTCCCCGCCCTCGTCGGCGGCCTCGACGCTGCCTTCGACGGCGACGGAAGGCTCATCGCGGACCTGGGCGGCACGGACGTAATCAACGCAGTCGCACTTCAGGGCGATGGCAAAATTGTCTCCGTCGGGACCAACGGCGCGGACTTCTTCGTCTCCCGTCTCAACCCAGACGGCTCGGCGGATACGAGCTTCAACGGCACGGGCCGCAAGTTCATCGACTTCGGCGGCAACGACGTGGCCACCTCCGTCGTCATCGACGGCGTCGGCCGCATTGTCGTCGCGGGCTTCACCAGCAACGGCACCAAGGGCGCCGTCGCCCGGCTCACTTCCGCCGGAGCCACGGACCTCAGCTTCAACGCCACCGGTCAAAACTCTTTCAATATCGTGAGCAATACGAAGCTCTTCGACATTGCCCTCCGTCCGGACGGCAGCAACAACGTCGTCGTCGCCGGCCTGGGATTCGACGACGACTTCGGCGTCGCACAACTCCGCGGCGATAACGGCCAACTCGATACGGGTTTCAACGGTACGGGAACGCGGGCCATCCCCCTCGGAGGCACTGAGCAAGCCCAATCGGTCCTCATCCAACCGGCCGACGGAAAAGTCGTCCTCGTCGGATGGTCCACCAACGGCAACAAGGCAGCGGTCATCCGGCTCTCCACCGACGGTACGACGGTCGATGCCGCGTTCGGCAATACCACGCTGAACGGAAACAAGGCGTTCCAACTCGGCAACTTCGCGGAATCCAAGGCCTTCGCGGCGGAGTTCGACAGTGCCGGCAGCATCGTCATCGTCGGCAGGTCCGGCCCGGATGCCACCGCCGATTCGCTCGCCTTCCGCATCGACGCCAATGGCACGGGCGTCGCGAACATCCAAAGCGTGGACCTCGGCGGTGCGGACGAGTTCCGCGACCTCGACATCGACGCCCTCGGCCGCATCGCCGCGATCGGCTTCGCCAGACCGGGCGCGACATCCGATTTCTCCGTTGCCCGCTTCGCCGCGAACCTCTCGGGATTCGACGGCACCTTCGGCACGAACGGCAAGGTGAATGGCGAATTCAACGCCGCCGTGGAGGATAAGGCGTTCGGAGGCATCATCGACTCGAACGGCAAGATCGTGATTGTCGGCAGCGTCGGCGGCGATGCGGCCGCGGCCCGCCTGCACGGGGCCGTCGGCAGCCAGGTCTTGCTCGCCGCCGGCGGCGCGACGAACGGCTCCGCCGAACTCTTCGTTCCGAACGCGGCCTTCAACCTCTACACCTCGCCCGGCACCTCGAAAACCCTCATCCCCGGCTCGACCGCCAACGCCCGCGTGGCCACCGCCGACGTGAACGGGGACGGCATCCCGGACATCATCGCCGGGGCCGGTCCGGGCGGCGCTTCGACCGTGACCGTGACCGACGGCGCGACCGGGGTCCCGATCGCCACGTTCAACGTCTTCGAAGCGACCTTCACCGGCGGGGTCTACGTCGCCGCGGGCGACATGGACAACGACGGCAAGGCCGAAGTCCTCGTCACCCCGGACCAAAGCGGCGGCCCGCTCGTGGCCATTTACAGCGGCTCGAAGCTCGCCGCGGGCCAGACCGGCGATGCGGCCCAGATCGTGCGGTTCTTCGGCATCAACGATCCCGGCTTCCGCGGCGGCGCTCGCGCAGCCCTGGGCGACATCAACAACGACGGCTTCCTCGACCTCATCGTCTCCGCCGGGTTCCTCGGCGGCCCGCGGATCGCGGTTTACAGCGGCCAGCAAATCATCACCCGCGCCGCCGCGCTGCAAGCGCAGACGTTCGGCGACGGCACGTTCCAACTCGTCACCGACTTCCTCGCCTTCGAGGAAAGCGTTCGCAACGGAGCGTTCGTGGGTGCGGGCGATATCGACGGGGACGGCAACGCCGACCTGATCTTCGGCGGCGGCCCGACCGGCGGACCCCGCGTCCGCATCGCCAGCGGCAAGCAGTTGCTGACCATCGCCGGGCTCACCACCCTCGACGCGGCGGCGGCGGGCAATTCCAAGCTGCAACTCGCAAACTTCAACGCCGGCGACGCCAACTCCCGGGGCGGCGTCCGCGTGACCTCCCGCGACCTCGACATGGACAACCGGGCCGAACTCGTCGTCGGCAGCGGCGACGGCTTGGCCGCGCAAGTGCTCGTCTACAAGGGAGCCAGCGTGCTCGCCAACGGCAACTCGGCCAGCGGACCGGCCATCGATCAAACCCTCACCCCCTTCGGCGGTGGGGCGCTAACGAACGGCGTCTTCGTCGGCTAACAGGACCGCTCGAACCCGCACAACCGGGGACCGCTGGCGGACTTCCGCCCGGTCCCCGGTTCTTTTTTTTTGACCCCGTATCTTGTGCGGTTTATCTATCTTAGAGCGAAGGCAGGAGCCCCGCGCCCGCTACCGGTCCGTCCGCGACCGTGGGTTCGTCGTCTTGATAGTGTTCGCGGTCGCCCTCGGACCGATCCCCGCGGCCCCC
>Ga0105046_10018090_pt1 | contig 10743 bp, 5 predicted proteins | sample MAT03_FD_78385 | JGI IMG/M metagenome (GOLD analysis project Ga0105046, IMG submission 78385) | Freshwater microbial communities from Lake Fryxell liftoff mats and glacier meltwater in Antarctica - MAT-03 (megahit assembly) | ecosystem: Environmental > Aquatic > Freshwater > Ice > Liftoff...
AACCGCCTCGCCGGCAACTCGATCACCAACCTCTGGCTCAACGGCAGCAACCTGAATACCGTGCGCCGCAATCGGATCGGGATTACCAGCAACAACGGCGGCTTTTTCAGCAACACGGTCGGCATTCTGGTCACCGGATCCAACAACATCATCGGCGCCAGCGGTAATGGAACGGGCATTGATGCCAATACGGTGCGTTTCAACGGCGGCGGTGGCGTGATCATTCGCAGCGATGCTGCCACCGGCAATTCGGTGAGAGTCCCGGTCGCCCCTGTCGGTGCGCTTATTCGCGCATCAAACTGAGTGGGACTTTCGCTTCGATTGGGATTAAAAAAAGTCGTAGGTCACGTTGCCCGCAGGGCTACGTGACAGTGCTCCGATGTCACGTAGGCCTGCGGCCAACGTGACCTACGCATCAACCCTGAAAAGAAATGCATTAAAATCATTTGCTTGCGGTACGTTCGGTGAGAGACAACGTGATTTACGACAACGGCTCCAGCGGCGACGGCATGGACATCGATCTGCAGACTGACAGCGCCAGCGCCGGACTCACGTCCAATGATCCGGGCGATGTGGATGTCGGCCCCAACCAGTTTCAGAACTTTCCGGTGCCCACCGATTTCGTCTACACCGGTCCGGGCGCCATCTCACGGCCCGCGATCGTCACCGGCACGCTCGATACCACTCCGGGTTTCTACCGAGTCGACGTGTACTTCTCGCCGACGATCAGCACCCAGGGTGGACGCGGGCGGGCAGTCACGTTGCTTCGAACGCTGGGCGTGGTCGTGGTAAACGGCCCGACAAGCTTCTCGACGACGATCACCGTGCCCGATCAGATCGCCACCGGCGGTATCAGTTTCACGGCCACCTCAAGCACCGGCAATACCTCGGAAATCAGTACGGCGATATCGACCGTCTCGCCACTGCTGTTCTCCAACGGTCTCGAATAGGCAGAGGAGCGGCGTGCGTTCGCCAATCTGGCGCGCACGTCGTTCAACCATTTCCGCCACGCCAGTTCGGCTTTGCCCCGAGCCGCCGTTGACAGTGTTCACCGCCCACCAATCGAACCAATCTGATGACCCCTCTGAATTCGATGTCTCGCCTCTGGATCGTTGGCGCCTTGCTGCTGGGATCCGCTATGAGCTCGGCCGTCCAAGCCAGCACTTGCGTGTGGATCGGCACTGCCAGCGTCTCCTGGTCGGTGGCCACCAACTGGAGCAATTGCGCGGGTAGCGTCCCGGTCAATGGCGATACGCTGCTGTTTCCGGCGCTCGCCAGCAACAAGAACACGAACCACAATCTGGCGGCCCTGAACACGGTCGCTGGCATCCAGTTTTCCGGCGCCAGCGGCAACTACACCCTGAGCGGCATGGGGCTGAGTATCGGCGCCGGCGGTATCGTCAACTCCAACACTGCCGGCAGCAATCTGATTAACATGGATCTGACTCTGGCCGCGGCTCAGAGTTTCATCGGCGGCGACAACGCGATGGTGCTCAGCGGCAGCCTGGATCTCAATGGAAAAGTGCTTACGCTGACCTGGGATGCCAGCAGCGGACCGGTTCCGTTGACCATTCAGAGCGCCATTACCGGCGGCGGTTCCATACAGGTCCAGGGGCTCGGTCTGCTGACCGGCCTGGTGCTGTCGGGCGACAACAACTTCACCGGGCCGGTGACCATCAGCGGTGGCAATACGCTGTTATCCCATTCTCACGCCCTGGGTAGCGCTGACGGCAGCGCCGTCAACGGCACCTCGGTGACCACCGGTGGCAGCCTGCAACTGGGTACCAATCTAAGCATTGGGAATGAGGCGCTGGCGCTCGCGAGTGGCATGGGACAGGGCGGTCGCGGGCAGTTGCGCTTTCTCGGCACCAACAACTGGGGTGGTCCGGTGCAGCTTTCCGGGCCTGGGACCAGCCGCGTCACCTCCAGCAGCGCCGGCAGTACCCTCATTTTCAATTCGATCGTCAGCGGCGTGGGCGGGTTGGAGATCGGCCTCAACTCGGACGTGGCCGTGCAGTTGAACAATGTGGGTAACAGCTTCACTGGCGGCGTGACGACGATGGCGCTGACCCCGGCCCAGGGCGCGATCCTGCGGCTCGGCGGTGATCTGGCGCTTCCCGCCGGGGCCTTGCTGGCATTGAACGGCAACTCGATCTTCGATCTCAACGGCTTCGATGCGAATCTGGCCGGCCTGTCCTGCACCTCCAGCGACAGCGTGGCGCTAGGTTTTGGCAGCGCGCTGACCATCAACAACAGCGGCACCCAGGTGACTTGCTCAGGCCTGCTGTTTGGCAACGTCAGCACCAATCCGACCACCGTGCTCAACAAGCTCGGTTCCGGGACGATGACGCTGACGGCAGACAGTTCCTACAGCGGCGAAGTGGACGTGCTGGGCGGCGGCCTCGAAATCAATGGCGGCCTGGTCGCCCACCCGAGCTCGGCGATCTTCGTCAGCAGCGGCCAGAACGCCTCCCTCTATGGCAATGGCATCGTCGGCAATATCGTGTCCTCAGGCATTGTCCACGGCGGCAGCGAAGCCACGCCGGGCACGCTGTTCGCCAATTTCGTCAGTTTCGTCGGCCTCGGGCGCTTGTCCGCGCGACTGCAGAGCGACTCCAGTTACGATCAGATCAACGCTACCAATGTCAGCCTGACTTCCGCCCAACTGTTGTTGGATCTGAGTTATCAGCCGCTGGCCGGCAGCGTGTTCATGCTGATCAACAACGTCGGTGCGAATGCGGTCACCGGTGCCTTCACCGGTCTGCCGCAAGGCACGGTCTTGAATGTCGGATCGACGCCGATGGTGATCAGCTACATCGGCGGCACCGGCAACGATGTGACCCTCAGCGTGCTTCCCAGCACCTTGTTCAAGGATGGTTTTGAGTGATCGTCCGCCGCCGCGCATAGACCTTTTCGGCGGCGGCGCGGATGCGCGCCAGGCTGGCGGCGGCGCCGGGCACCGGATCGCCGACCCATTGCTCGGTGACCGGATCAAACATCCGGCGTTGCTGCTGCCGCAGCCCGGCCAGCACGCGCTCACTGGCGTCCGCTGCCAGAGTGAGGTCTGGTTCAGGCGCTGCCAGCGTCAGATCACGCATCAACTGCCAGTACATGGGCTGCAGGGCCTGGAAGTCGTCGCGCAGACCGCGGCCCTGCAGACGCTGCAGCATCTGCGCGGACTCGGCAAGCTGCCCGCGCTTGATCGCAAGCGCGGCCAGATCGAGCCTCAATCGGGCCAATGAACGGTCATCTTCGCCGACCGCCGCCAGTCGACTGTGCTCGGCTGCAATCAGGTCTTCAGTGCTGATGTCCTGATCGCCAGCGAGCGCCGCCTGGACCGCCACGTGCTCATGCATGGAAGCGAAAACACCGCGGTTTGGCAGCTTCATCAGGCCGCGGAAGATGGCTCGCGCTCGAGCGGAGTCGCCTGCCTGAAATGCCAGAGTCGCCTGCTGCACGCGGGTGGGCATGCTGTGGTGCGCGTCGACGCCAAAAAGCTTGGCATAGGCGGCCGCTGCGTATTCATTCAATGCCATCGCCAGTTCGACGTCGCCTAGATCATCTGCAGACCATGCCAGCCAGGCCAGGCCGACGAACAGAGCAGGGTGCTCCGCGGGTACTGATCTCAGCGTGAGCTCGCTCAGCGTCAGAAAAGACTCCAACGCCACGGCCGATTGGCCCAAGTCGCGCTGCATGATGCCCTGCAGGAAATGCGTGTACGTCGTGCGGTCGTCGGCGTCGAGTCCGCCCTCATGGGCGCGTTGCAGATTTGTCTCCGCCAGCTTCAGCGCGCGCGCAGGGTCGCCGCCGTAGCCGATCGACTGGATCTGGTCATTGACGATGTTGATGCAGGTGCGCAAGGGCAATGGGGTGGCGCCGAGGCATAGTGCGGCTTGCTCGTTATCAAGCGCGATTGCGGCCGGAAAGTTGCGCCGCAAACGATATGACGTTCCAAGATAGTCGCGCGCATCGATACGGTCCGGGTCGGTGATCGGGACTCCGGCAGCGGACAGGATCTGGTCGGCCCGCACCAAGGCCACCAAAGCTGCATCTTCCTGATCGAGAATCTGCAGGCTGCGAGCGAACTGGTTCAACAGCATCGCTTCGGTTTGCGGATCGTCGGCGAATGCGGCCGGCAGCGCCTCGACCGCACGCTTGAAGAAGACGTCCAGTCTTTGCGTGGATTGCATCGATTGGGTCGGGTTCGGCACCTGCATCATCTTCAACAAGAAGTCGCGAGTGGCCACGGCGCGATTGCGTTCCACCTCGACCTGAGCGCGCGTATGCAGCGTGAACAGCAAGCCGGTGACACTGGCGATCACCGCCAGCGTCAGGGCCAGGAACAAGGCTTGGCGCAAACGCAGGCGTTTCCTGCGATCGGGCGCCGACAACAAGTCGCGGCTGCACTCCCTCACCTCGGTGGCGTTCGGGCGCGCATCCGGGTCCTGTGCCAGCAGACGCGATACCAACTGCCTGAATTCACGACTCAGATCGGTACGTTGGCTCAGGGCCTGCGTGCCTGAATCGCCCGCGGCCTTGCGGCGGGTTGCCGCGTACACCAGAGTTGCTCCCAGCGCGTACATATCGGCCGCCGTGCCCAGACGCTGCGATCCCAGATGTTCCGGCGCCATGAAATGCAGGGAGCCAGCGAGCAGTCGCGCGGTGCCGTGCTCGTCCAGACTGGCGCCGCCACCGAAATCCATCAGCACGTAGCGTTCGCTAGCGAGTTCACACATGACGTTGTTGGGCGTGAGATCGCCGTGCACGATGGCCTTGGCATGCACTGCGGCGAGCGCGCCGGACAGCGCCAGCAGCATTTGCAGCAAGGCCTCCGCGGACAGCGGCCCGTCACGCGCGATCCGCGCGGCCAGGGTTTCACCGGCGATCAGATCGGTCCAGATGCCGGCCCGTCCCGCATGCACTGCGGCGCCGTGTACGGCCAAAACATGCGGATGACGCACTTGGGCCAGCCGCCGCGCCTCCTCGATGAAGGCGCGTCCGGCGGCGGGGGCGATCTGGTTGCCGGCACGGCGCAGCTTGAGCGCCACTTCGCGCTGCAGCATCGGGTCGAAAGCGCGATAGACCTCGCCAAAACCGCCGTGACCGATGCGTTCGCGAACTTCCAGATGACCCCAGCCAAACAAGCTGACCGCATCGGCGGCCGTTGCATCGAGTTCGGCCCACTGCAATTCGGCAAAGGCCTGCTGCAGACGCGCCAGCTTGCCCATTGCCGCGGTGGGGGCCGCAGAACTCGGCGCCTCGCCATCCAGCAGCGCTTCTAGCCAGGCCTCATCGACGGCCACTACAACAATTCCGACAGGGCCGTGAGCGCGCGCTTGACTGCCATGCGCGCCGCATCCGCGGTGGGACGCTCGGTCGCTTCGGCAATTTCCTTGAACGACAGGCCAAATTCGAAACGCAACAGCACCGCCTCACGATCGTCCGCAGACAATCGGGTCAGTGCCTGCTCGTACTCGACCAGGGTTTCCTGGCCCACCGCGTCGGCGACCAGCGGTCGCCATTCGGCATCATCCAGGTCAATGGTCTTGCCGCCCCCGCGTCGGGCCGAGCGCCGAATCTCGTCGCGAATCGCGTTGACCAAGGCGCTTCTGAGGTAGGCGAGGAAGGCACCTTCGTGGCGCGGCTGGAAGTTGTCGACCTGATCGAGCACGCGTATCAGCGTGATCTGGGTCAGATCGGCGGTGTCGACCAGATCACGGTACTGCTGCGGCATGCGTCCGGCTGCCCAGCGTCTGAGGATCGGCAAATACAGCGCACAGAGCCGATCCTTGGCCGACTCATCGCCCGAGCGTACCCGCAGCAGTAGAGTCGCAGTCGATTCCAATTTATAGGTTTCGTCCAAGATGATCCAGGCTGGTGGCTTTTCTGCAGCATAGTACGATCATGCCTACGGTTGTCATTCGATCTGCTCCGCAGAGCGGCCTCCTAGCAGAGGTCAGACTGCATCTGCCCGCTACCGCCTGTCGGGCGAGTTGAGCGCAGCGCTCGCGGCAAACTTGGTAAGGGCAGCGTGTCGCTTTCTAGCAACTCAGCCGCGCGTTCTGGTCGTAGACTGCTGCCTCCCAAACCCGCCGCCCCGCGTGGGGATGATCAATCGATGACTCTCGAACTCGCCTTGTTGCGTGATGCGCCTTCCGATGCTGATCCGGCCTTGCTGCGTCTGGCTGAGCACTACTCTCGTGATGAGGCCGAAGCGGTCGCTGATTTGTTGCGCATCGCGCAAATGGATGCGGATCTGAAAACGCGCATCCATGACACCGCCGCCGATTTGGTCAAGCGCGTGCGTGCGCGCAAGGCCGATCAAACGGCGGTCGAATCGTTCATGCGCGAGTACGATCTGTCCAGCGAAGAAGGGGTGATGCTGATGTGCGTCGCCGAGGCGCTATTGCGTATTCCGGATGCCGAGACCGCTGACAAGTTGATTTCCGACAAACTCGGTGATGCCGATTGGACCTCGCACGCCGGCAAGAGCAATAGCCTGCTGGTCAATGCCGGCACCTGGGGTTTGATGCTGACCGGCAAACTGGTGCGCATCGCAGAGGATACCAAGCGCAACTTTTTCGGCGCTTTCAAACGCTTGCTCGGGCGTTCCGGAGAGCCGGTGATTCGCCTTGCCGTGCGCCAAGCGATGCGCATCATGGGCCACCAGTTTGTGATGGGCCGCACTATCGAAGAAGCCCTGCAGCGCGCGCGCGACAAAGATCAGCGCGGCTATCGGCATTCCTACGACATGCTCGGTGAGTCGGCGTTGACGTCAGCGGATGCTGATCGTTATCAACAAAGTTATCGCGATGCCATTTTGTCTTTAGGTCGCAGCGGGCCGTTCACCGATATTGTGTCGGCGCCGAGTATCTCGGTGAAACTATCGGCTTTGCATCCGCGCTATGAGCGCGGCAAACGGGCGCGCGTGCTGCGCGAACTCACCCCGCGGGTATTGGAGCTAGCGCAGCTGGCGCGCGCCCAGGGCATCCCGATGACCATCGACGCCGAAGAGGCCGATAGGCTGGAGCTGTCGCTGGAACTCGTTGCACGCGTGCATTGCGATCCTTCGCTAGAGGGCTGGCAAGGATTTGGACTGGCGCTGCAGTCCTACCAAAAACGCGCGGTCGGTGCGATTGATTGGCTGGCGGACATGGCCCGCAAGAGTGGTCGCCGGTTGAACGTGCGTCTGGTCAAGGGCGCCTACTGGGATAGCGAGGTCAAACGCGCGCAGATCGACGGCCACACCGGTTATCCCGTTTACACGCGCAAAGCCAATACTGATTTGTCGTACTTGGCGTGCGCGCGCCGCATGTTGGCGCACGGCGAGGTCTTTTATCCGCAATTTGCGACCCACAACGCGCACACGATTGCGGCGATTTTCCATCTGGCGCAAGGCCAGCCCTTTGAGTATCAGCGTCTGCATGGCATGGGCGCCGATTTGTACGCGGAAGTGCTGCCGGCCGAGCGCCTGAACGCCGCGTGCCGCATTTACGCGCCGGTCGGCAGCCACGAAGATCTGTTGCCTTACCTGGTGCGGCGTTTGTTGGAAAACGGTGCAAACACCTCCTTTGTGAATCGTATTGTCGATGACAGTGTGCCCATTGATGAATTGATCCCGCATCCAAACGATGTGGTCGCCGCGACCGAGCCCAAAGCCCATCCGCGCATCCCGTTGCCGCTCAATTTGTACGGCGATCGACAAAACTCGCGGGGCATCAATTTGGCGCAGGAGCGTGAGCTGCTGGCGCTGATTTCCGAATCGTCCACGCTGCGCTTTGGTGCCTTGCACGCATTGCCGCTGGTGCCAGGCGCCAGCAGTGGCGCTTTGCCACAACCGATCAGCGATCCAGCCGATCGCCGCCGGGTGATTGGCGACTGGGTTGCCGCCGATGCCGCGCTGGTCGAAAAAGCCCTGCAAAACGCCAGCGCCGCGCAGCCGGGCTGGGACGCCATAGCGGTCGAACGGCGCGCGCAAATGCTCGAACGCACGGCCGATTTGTTGGAAGCCCAACGCGCCGAATTGATCGCCTTGTGTACCCGTGAAGCGGGCAAAACGATCTCCGATGGTGTCGCCGAAGTGCGTGAAGCGGTCGATTTTTGTCGCTACTACGCCCAATGCGCACGCCGCGAATTTGCGCCAAAAACGCTGCCGGGTCCAACTGGCGAATCCAACCAATTGTTCTTACACGGACGCGGCATTTTTGTCTGCATCAGCCCTTGGAACTTCCCGTTGGCGATTTTTGCCGGTCAAGTGGCAGCCGCTTTGGTCGCCGGCAACACGGTGATCGCCAAACCGGCCGAGCAGACCAATCTGATCGCCTATCGCGCCACCCAGTTATTCCATGAGGCCGGCATTCCCACCGAGGTGCTGCAGTTGTTGCCCGGCGATGGCGCGACCGTCGGCGCGCGGCTGACCGCCGATCCGCGCGTGGCGGGCGTGGCGTTCACCGGCTCCACCGAAACCGCGCGCTTGATCAATCGCGCGCTGGCCAATCGGGATGCGCCGATTGCTACGCTGATCGCCGAGACCGGCGGTCAGAACGCACTGATCGCCGACTCTTCCGCGCTGCCTGAACAATTGGTCAAAGACGCGATGTCCGGCGCCTTTGGCTCGGCCGGCCAGCGCTGTTCGGCGACCCGCATCTTGTTTGTGCAAGAAGATGTGGCCGATCGCACGCTGGTCTTATTGGCGGGCGCCATGGACGAATGGACGGTCGGCGATCCGGGTTTGTTTGCCACCGATGTCGGCCCGGTCATCGATGACGGCGCCCGACAAATCCTGCTGGACCACGCCAAACGCATGCAAAGCGATGGCAAGTTGATCAAGAGCATGAGCTTGGATGAAACGCACACGCATGGCTGTTTCTTCGCGCCGTGTGCTTATGAGATCGATTCGCTCAAACGCTTGCCGCGCGAGATCTTTGGGCCGGTATTGCATGTGATTCGCTACAAAGCGCGCGATTTGGATCGGGTCATCGATGAGATCAATGCCAGCGGTTATGGCCTGACCTTGGGCATCCACAGCCGTATCGACAGCACCATCGACCATATCCAAAAGCGCATCCGCGCCGGCAACTGTTATGTCAACCGCAACATGATCGGCGCGGTGGTTGGCGTGCAACCCTTTGGCGGCGAGGGTCTGTCTGGCACCGGCCCGAAAGCTGGCGGCCCACACTACCTGCACCGTTTCACCACCGAGCGCACGCTGACCATCAACACCGCCGCGGTGGGCGGCAACGCAACCCTGTTGGCCCAGGCGGTTTAACCTAAGCCGGACGAGCCGGAACCAAACACGCAAAAGTCTTCGCATGATTTGTCAAGACTGAACTGGTTAGTGACTAGCAGCCTGTCGGGCTTTGCGCGTGAGATGCGTTGTGAGGCTGGACGGCTGCAAGGCGCGGCGCGCAGGCAATGGCTCCTCCATGCCTGAGCGTCGCAGCGCAGACGCCGTCCAGCGCACTCGCGAGGAAAGCCCTAGGTTTAATAAAGGCATCGGCGCAGCGCCCTGCGTTGATCGCATGGCGCTGATCGCTTTCCGTGTTTTTGCTGAGGAGCGCAGGCCGCGCGGTCTTTCCAGCAGCCCTGGACGATGCGAAACTGCCCACCATTGCCAATTGCGGGCTTAGCCATGTACCAGCGTCTATGGGTCTTAGTTTCCACCCTATTGCTGAGCGCCTGTGCGCTCACGCCGCAGCAGCCAAGCGCGCTGGCGCCCATTAAAGATCCACGGGCGGTGCCAATCGGCGACATCATGGCGACCATTTACACCTATCCCACCGGGCGTTTTGATCCACGTTGGTTGAATGCGGCGCGCCTGCAGGACAGCAAGATCGTCGAGCGTCTGCCCTTCGGTGATTTTCAACACATGAAGGGTCGCAAAGCGCTGAATCCGAATGGATTTACGCCGCTGGGGCCACAGCCGCTGGAAAACGGCACAGATCGCAATGCGGGGCGTATCAACGATATTGTGGTCAGCGCCGCACCGTTGACGGCCGGCGATACCAATAGCTATCGCGCGTTTGTCGCCAGTGACGGCGGCGGCGTTTGGCGTAGCGACAACTGTTGCTCGGCGGCGACCACCTTCATGCCGGTGACCGACGATCCCGATATCGAATCCATTGCGATCGGCGATTTACAGATTGATCCCAACAACGCCAATGTGATCTACGCCGGCACCGGCGATTTGCGTTTTGGTTCCTGGTCCTTTGGCGCCGCCGGTTTGCTGAAAAGCATCGATGGTGGCGATAGTTGGCAGGTCTTGGGTCGGGAGGTCTTTGTGCCGAACTATCCGGCCGCGTTGTCAGCCTTTTCGCAATATCAGGCGGTCGGCAAGGTCGTGGTTGATCCTAACGATTCCAACAAGGTGGTCGTTGGCACCAAAACTGGCCTGTATTTCTCCTACGACGCCGGCAATTCCTGGGCTGGGCCGTGTTTGAGCAACCCCTATGGACCCAACAGTGGCAATCCCCATCGACAAGACATCACCGGCCTGTTGGCGCTGAACTTCAGCGGCAGCACCCTGTTGTATGCGGCGGTCGGTACGCGCGGCAGCGCCACGCCGGTGCAGCCGGATTTGGATAACAACGGCGCCAATGGCATTTACCGAGTGGCCATGCCCGGCGCCGGTTGCCCGGCCAACTGGCAATTGATCTCACGAGCCGATAACGGCTGGCCGGCCAATACCGGCACCGGTATTTCGTTTGGGCCGATCGGTCGGGTGGAATTGGCCGCGGCACCGCA